>ERZ1292640.360-Hain-H43-02um-R1-360-length-36758-cov-6_pt1 | contig 11932 bp, 9 predicted proteins | sample MGYA00564404_ERZ1292640 | MGnify/ENA primary metagenome ERZ1292640 (study PRJEB36523, sample SAMEA6512636) | groundwater metagenome | collected 2019-01-08 | study: AquaDiva: Metagenomics assemblies of 32 groundwater samples | reverse complement strand
CAAGAATGTCGGCGCTCCAGTCCTGCGATAAAACGTCGCCGCCCGCGACAATTTCAGCGGATACTGATAGACTGCAAATCTGTTGCGCTAGAAAGCTGGTGGCCGCCCGCCGACATCCGCCTTGAGCTTGGCCTTCGGATTTCCACCGGTTTAGCTTTCTCCAGAAGCACTCGCGACCTATGGAAGTTCTGGTCCGCATGCTCTAATTCCTTCCTCCAGCGGTTGTTGCCTGAACGGGCTGGCTGGCCGCACCGCTGCCGCTGATGCCGGAGGAGCCGCTGGCAGCGCCGCGCTGCGCAACAGCCGCCAGGTTCAGCCGGGCCACGGTTTGAAACACGAAAGGCGGTTCCTCCGAGCCTGTCTCCGCAGATGACTCGGTCGCCTGTGCAGGGCGAGGATCGAACCGGAGCGTGACGCGCACGGCTTCCGGCATGCCAGAGAGATTCGCGCGGTCCAGCAAGGAGTTCTGTCCGGTCCGTTTGCCTTCAGGGTCGCCCCATTCGTCGTACCAATCGAATCCATCGTAGTACTCGAAGCGGAGACCCCGCAACCCCCGGGCGATTTCTTCCCGGTTCCCCCCGTCCAGCGGCTCCGGGTCGGGGGTGGGATCGCGCCGGCGCCACAGCGTGAATTGGCCGGACTCGGGGTCCTTCTCCAGGAAATAACTAACCTCGCAGAAATCTCCCTCGCGGGGGCGGCGCGGAGTGTAGTTGTGGGTGGCGAAATCGAGGTTGTCCGCTTCCACTTCTCCCGCCGTGCGGTCCATGCCCAGGAAGGCGAAGTCCTTGGAGAGCGGGCAGGCGTGGCGGAGGTCGGCGTTGACCAAGGCCATCGCCACACGGGCGCTTTGCAGGATTTCGTCTCGAGATTCGATCAGCTTTTGGCTTGAGAAACCCGACTCCAGGCAGAGATACGCGCTCACCAGAATCATGGACATGAGGGCGGCGCTGATGACCATCTCAATGAGAGTAAAGCCGGAGGAGCTGCTCAGCTTCAAGGGATACACTGGAAGGGTCGAGGAGTCGCTCACGCTCATCGCTGCCTCCTCTCTTTCCTTTTGGATCTTGCCGAATCCCTCCGGCTGCTGGATTCATCCAGGGTCGAGAAAATCGGAGGATCGAAAAGCAACGTGCGCAATTCGTAAATGGCTTGGCCTGACTTGGAGTTTTGCACCACGACCTCGACCTCATGAAGGCCGTCAATGGTGGTGCTCGTGACCGACTGCTTCCAGCGGTAAAGTGAAAGGCCGGCGCCACACTCACCTTCACTTTCCCCATCCATGAGATAGCCCTCGGCCCGCAGCGTCTCGATCCGACCGGCTGCAATCAAAGCGGCGGTTGTTTGCAGCTCGGATTCCTTGCTGGAACTAAGAGCGGTGGTGATCCCCTGGGTGAGCCCCACCAGCCCGATTCCCAGGATCAGGATGGCGCACATGACCTCGATCAAAGAAAAGCCGGCGGTGCGATGCCTGGTCTTCATTCGCGCTCCAGTTCAATGACGCGGATGCGAGCCGTCGTCGGGTTGATTTGCAGAGCGAGCCGGAAGCCGTCCCGGTCCCGAAGCAGCACCTCGCCGGCCTCCGCGGTTCCATCGGGGTAAAAGAGAATAGCCTCTCTCTGGCTTGGGGCCTGGACATCACCTTCGGCAACCACGGGTCCTGCCTGGCCACCCGGCCCGGAAGCATCCGTCACGGGTCTCCGAATCTCGATGGCGATGCGGGTGTCAAGGTCGCCCTCACCGCCTGGTAGGTCTCGCACCGGTACGAACCGCCGCGCAGGTTGGACACCTGCGCTCCAATCCTCGCTACTGGCCCTCTCCAGAATGTAGCGGCCGGCTTTTCGATCGAGCCTCACCCGGTGGAGTTGGTTCACGGTGACGGCCTGGCTGGCGGCAAGATTAAAAGCACTCACCAGTTTTCGGGCGGTGGAACGCAAGAGCGCATCCTCAAAGGTGCCTTTCATTTCAGGAATGATCAGGGCCGCCATGATCCCGATCAGAACCAGAACCACCATCAGTTCGACAAGAGAAAAGCCGGGCGTTCTTCCGTGCGCACGCAATCTCAGTCGCTTCCATGAAAGCTCCAGTCCACAGGGAGATGTCGAAGAGTCTTGTTTCCCCTCACACCGGCCCTTTCCCCAAGGCTCGGAATCGACCGGGATGTCTCGGAATTTCGGTGTCCCCGCACCACGTATTAACCTCATAATCACCAATTCCCAATATCGGCGCCGTCTCCCTCGCCGCCATCGGCGCCATCGGCGCCTCTCGACCACAGGTCAAAACCTGTCTTCCGCTGGACCCCGGGATTTCGGTACTGGTAGGGGTTTCCCCACGGGTCCGGTCGCAGCAACTTGATGTAGGGGCCGCGCCATTTCTTATCGTCAGCCGAGGGTGGGTCCACCAACGCCTTCAACCCCTCTTCCGTGGTGGGGTGCCGGTCGAGGTGGATGTAGAACCTCTCCAGCGCAGACTCAAGCTCGGCAATGCTGGCCTTGGCCGCGTTGATTTGGGCCTCCTGTTTTGTGCCGATAAACTGGGGAATGATCGTCGCGGCCAGAATGCCGAGGATGACGACCACAACCATGATTTCGATCAGGGTGAAGCCACCCGCTCGCTGTCGAAACAACCTGAAATCCGAAGGCCGAAATCCGAGGTCCGAAGGAAATCCGAAGTCAGAAACCCGAAACCGTGCGCAGGTTGGATTAAGGGCAGACACCCCGCCTGATTTCCGAGGCACTGTTGTTCTTGAGTCTTGGTCAGGTTCGGGCCATCGGACCTCGGAATTCGGCCATCGGATTTCGGATTTCGGCATCAATTGTATTTTCATGCGATTATCTCTCCAATCCTTTCTCAGTTCGCTCACCGGATGGCCCGGCTCATCTTGAAAATGGGGAGCAGCAAAGCGATCACCATGAATCCCACCAACGCTCCCACGACCAAGATCATGGCCGGCGCCAGCAGCGAAATCAGCGTCTTGGTCCGCGCGCGCATCTGGCGTTCCTCGATGTCCGCCACCTTGAGCAGCATTTCATCCAGCTTGCCTGTCTCTTCACCCACGTCGATCATTTGGATCACGGTCCTGGGAAAAATGCCCAGTTTGCGCAGAGGGGTGGCCAGCGAATCGCCGCCACGAGTCTCCTCTGATACTTTCGCAATCTGATTGGCTAACACCAGATTTCCGATTGTGTTCTCCACAATTTTCAAGGCCGGGAGCAGGGAAACGCCGCTTTTCACCAGGGTGCCCAAGGTCCTGGCAAACCGGCCCAGGGCAGCGGCGCGAAAGACCGGACCCATCAGCGGAAGATGCAATTTCCACTTGTCCCAGGCCAGTGCGCCCCGAGGCGAGCGAAAAAACCAGCGCAGACCGCCCACCGCCCCCGTCACGCCGATGATAAACCAGGGCCAGTGGTGGTGCAGGAACCCGCTGATTCTCAGGAGAATCAGCGTGGGGAGCGGAAGAATCTGGAGCATCTCCTGGAGCATGCTGAAAAGCCGCGGCAGCACCACCGTCAGAAGGATCGTCACCGTGAAGATGCCGAATCCCAGCACAAAGACCGGGTACGAGACTGCAGCCAGGACCTCACCCCGAACCTCATCCTCGTGCTCCAGCAAATCGGACAGATCGACCATGACCTCCGGGAGGGCTCCCGCCTCTTCTCCGACTCGGACCATGCTGACGTACAACTTGTTGAACAACCTTGGATGCTCCTCCAGGGCCGCCGAGAAAGCAGCCCCCTTGCGAACCGAATCGGAAATCTTCAGAACCACCTCTCGCAGAGCGGGGTTCTCCTCCTCCTCACCCAGGCCATCCAGCGCCTGCGGAATGGGGATGGCCGCCCCCAACAACGCTGCCATTTCCCGGGTAAAAGCGGTAATCTCTTTCCGCTTGATCCGCTGGCCAAAATGAATGGTCGCGGGCCGGGTTTCCTGCGCCGGCATAGCAGGGGCTTGGACCTCTCCGGGGCTGGAGCAGACTTCCAGGCTCGACGGGAACAGCCCGCGCTGGCCCAGAAGCTGGAGGGCGGTCCTGCGATCCTCGGCATCGATCACGCCTTTGGCGGGCGCGCCGTTGGCCTCGACTGCCTGGTAGCGAAACGCTGTCATTCCAATGAATCTCCGGAGGAAACCCTCAAAATCTCCTCCAAGGTGGTGATTCCCTCGGCCGCTTTCTGCAGCGCATCCGCATGCATTGTCATCATGGTCTTAAGTGCGGCGGCCTTGATCTCGGCGCTGGACCGTCTCTGGAGGATGAGTTCCCGCAGCTCGGGGTTGATCGGCAGCAGCTCGAAAATCCCGATGCGGCCTCGGTACCCCGTGCCGCGGCATTCTTCACATCCGGTCCCGCGGTAAAAGAGCCCCTCCATCTTCCGACCTCCCAGGGCTTCCAGTTTGTCACGCAAAGCGGGGGGCACCGGCCATTCTGCCCGGCAGTGAGGGCATATTCGACGCACCAGCCGCTGAGCCAAAACGCCTTCCAGGGACGAGGAAATCAGGAATGCTTCCACCCCCATATCCAGCAGTCGCGTCACGGCGCCGGCCGAGTCGTTCGTGTGCAGCGTGCTGAAGACCTGGTGACCCGTCAAGGCGGCGCGAATGGCGATTTCCGCCGTCTCCGTGTCCCGAATCTCGCCCACCATCACCACGTCGGGATCCTGGCGAAGAATGGAGCGCAGGCCGTTGGCGAAGGTGAAATTTCGGCTGGGGCGGACAGGAATTTGCGCCACTCCGGGAAGCTCGTATTCGACCGGATCTTCAATGGTCAACATTTTCAATTCCGGCGTGTAAATGCCCTGAAGAATTGCGTAAAGCGTCGTGGTTTTGCCGCTTCCGGTAGGACCCGTAGCCAGGAAAAGCCCATGCGGCTTTTCCACCAGTTTCGCCAGCAAAGCGGACCGTGCCGGGTCGAGTCCGAGTTCCTGGGCCGTCAGCAACTTCGAGGTTTTTTCCAGGAGCCGCAAGACTATGCTTTCCCCGTAGATTGTCGGCATCGTGCCCACGCGGATATCGACGCGGACGCCGCGATGGTGAATCTGGATATGGCCGTCCTGGGGCATGAACCGCTCGGCGATGTTCATGTCGGCCATGATCTTGATCCGGGACACTAAAGCGGCGTGGAGTTGCTTGGGAGGAGGCGGTTTTTCCTGCAACAGACCGTCAATCCTGTACCGCAACTGCAGGGTCTCTTCGAAGGGAACCAGATGAATATCGCTGGCTCGCTCCCGCAAGGCTGTGGAAATGATGACGTTCACCAGATTGATCACCGTCGGCTCGTTGGCCATCACCTCGATGTCGTGCAGATTCCGGCCTTCGACCGTGACACCATGCTCGGGGCTGAGATTCTCGATCATCTGCTCCACCGTCACCTGGTAGCACTCGGCGATCTTTTCCAGGATTTCGGAAACCGGGGCCTCGGACTCCTGCACCTCGAAACCGCTCAGGAGCCGGATGTCATCGATTACCCGTTGGTTGCCAGGCGCGGCCGTGGCCACGTGCAGGGTGCCATTCTGAATCTCGAACGGCAGCACCCGGTGGCGTTTGACAAAATCAGCGGGCAGCGCGCGAACCGCCTCTGGCGCAACTTTGAGCCTGGCGAGACTCGGCAGCCGCCGTTCCGAGCCACGCTGCTCCGGGCCATTGTCATTCATCAAGGCTTCGGAAGCCGTTTGACGTTCCCGAAGGACTTGGTCGAAATTATCCGGTGAATCCTCCTTGGATTTGCTCATCTCTCAACTAGGGCCTGTTTGGCGTATTCCAGCAATCGGTGAAACCTCAGCCACCTTAAGAACTGCCGGTCTTTCAATCAATAAGTTTCCACTTAATGCCTCAGCTACAAAATCATAGACTATTCAAACAGAGAAAAGGTTCAAATTGATGGCCTTTCCCTTTCACTGAACATTAGACCAACCGAGCCACTCCCGCTCACGTCCCGCAAAAATGCCTGCTTCTGTCGTTGTCCTAAGCCGTAATTATTCAGTGGGAAACCACCAATGGACACGAATGGACACGAATCAGCCGCAGCATGGTTCGCTCTCGCGGTCTGGGCTGGCGGTCACTGATTAGTGAACGCTTCACGCAGGCTGCAAAAGCTGAATCAGCCCTGTTTTCATTGGTGTTCATTGGTGTTCATTAGTGGTTGCATTGCATGGATACGGCTAAGCACAGCGCGGCAGGGATGGCACGCGCCATCACTCGTAATTCCGGTAATTCTGCATCCAGGGCGGCCAGGGCCATGTCCGTTTCGAGGCGGTGTCGAATTCCTTGTGCCATTTCAGCTTCCACAGCTCCTTGAGACCAATCTTCCTGACCGAAGAATCCATGAAAAGACCGTTGATCCCGCCTTTATGCCGGTCGATGCAGAAATGATGCATCTCGGCTCCCGCTCCTGCCCACTCGCCATTGTATTGCGGCGGCCGGTCAGTGTGATTTGGGCCGCCGCCTCGCCACATGCTGTCCAAAAACAACGGGATGTTGCTGACGCCGGGCACACTGATCGTGCGCCAGTTGTATTTCGTCGGGCGTCCTTGAATGTCCGCGACGGAAGGGGGCGGATTGTACACCCAATTATTGATTCCATAACTGCTGCGCTCGCCCGTGGCATGCTCGTAGGTGGCGGCAGGTCCGCCATAAACTTCCGCGCCCAAGCGCCGGTTGCCGTTGCGCCACTTAGGCGCCTGGGCCATCGGGCACTTGAGAATCTCCATCTTCGTCGTCCAATACTGCTGCAAGGCTTTGATCCATTCTCCGCGCGCCCAGCCGACGCTGTGGCCTTGGCTGAAGTAACCGTTGTTCTCATCCGTGTACAGCATCCAGATCACACCCCACTGGCGCAGGTTCGATTGGCACGCCGCCGATTTCGCTTTGTGCTTGGCCCGGCTCAAGGCCGGCAATAACAGGCTGGCCAGAATGGCGATGATGGCGATGACCACCAGCAATTCAATCAGCGTAAAGCCTTGAGGACGAAATGTAGCCTTCGGGCGCATCATAACAAACTGACCACTTGTGTTGAACGAATGCAATATGAATCGATACTCCTGGAGCCGGTGAGAAGCTCGGAAAATGGCGGAAAATGGGCGCTTGACACTGGAAACGGCTGGGCCAAGACTGACCGCGTGAATACAGCCGGGAACCAATTCAACGTTAACCGTGTCTGCGTCAAGAAAACAAACGTATCAATAATCCGATCAGCATCAAAATTCGTGACTGATACGGCCCGACTCGCAGCAGCGCAGTCGCACACATGGTCGCGGTTCTCGTGAGACTACAGAACGACAAACAAACTAACCCACTATGAAAATTCCCCATAAAGAACGATGCCTGTGGCTCGCCTGCGGCATCCTGATCGGTTCAGGGCTTGTCACCACGCAAGCCGACTATTCCGCCAAAGTGCTGGGCAACAACCCGACCGCCTATTGGCGGCTGAATGACAAAGTCCAGGTCCCGGCGGCCGATCTCGCCATTAACAGCGGCAGCCTGGGCGCAACTGGGGACGGCTTCTATGTGGGCGCCGCCACCCACCCGGTGCCCGGCGCTTTGGTGGCGGGCTCCGACACCGCCGCCAGTTTCGATGCGACAGCCGGGACCGTGGTGAGCGTGCCCTATTCCGCCGCGATGAATCCCCGTCCAGCATTCAGCGTTGAGGTTTGGCTGAATCCGAACGTCGAAAACGCTGCCGGCACGCTCACGTGCGCGCTCGCTTCCGGGCAATTCGCTTCCCCCCGCTCCGGCTGGCTGATCTACCAGAGCGACACCGGCTGGAACTTCCGAATGTACAACCAGAATGGCACCGCCACTTCCGTAAACATCACGGGTGGACCGGCTCCGGTGGCCGGCACCTGGCACCATGTCGTGGCCGTCTATGATGGCACCACCGCCTTGGTGTACGTGAACGGTGTGCAAGCCGTTTCCGGCACCCCAACCGGATACGTGCCCAGCGCGGGCGGCCCGCTCTTCATCGGTGGCCGGAGCGATTCTTCCTTCTGGTGGAACGGCTCCGCCGACGAGCTCGCCATCTATGGCAAAGCCCTCACGGCGAGCGAAATTGACGCGCATTACAAGAACGGGATCAGCGCCTCGCCGGCCACGTCCTATAATCAACTCGTGCTCAACAGCGGCCCGTTGGGTTATTACCGGTTGAATGAGCCGGCCTTCACGCCGCCCACCACCCTGCCCGTTGCCAAGAACCTGGGCAGTTCCGGTGCGGCCAACGACGGCTCCTACAACCCGGGTGCCGATGCGCAGGCTGGCGGCCCAAGACCCCCAACCTTCAGCGGGTTTGAGGCAGACAACACCGCCGGTGGCTTCAATGGCAGTGCCGGATACGTCGGCACGCCGTTCAATCTCAATGACCTAACTGCCTTCACCGTGATGGGCTGGCTCAAGCGCGGCGTGGGCCATTCCGGGCGCGGCGGCTACTTCGGGCAGAACGACTTGTTGGAGTTCGGCGATGCCGATAATGGCGCGAACATTGAGGCGTGGATCAACGCCTACGGCACCAACATCAAGATCCCGTATCCGTTCCGCGACGACGAATGGGGCCTCATTACCCTGGTTGGGGACAGCACCCAAACCACGCTTTACACGAATGGTGCTCCGGCGAGCACGATCACCCGGACCGTGGACAGCTTCGGCAACAGCAGTTTCAACTTCAATATCGGCGGCGGCGGCATCTTCAACGCAGCCGGCGACTATTTCCTGGGGGCCGTTGACGAAGTAGCCGTGTTCGACAAGGCGCTGACGGCTACGGAGGTGCAGGAGATCTACTACTCTGCCAACATCGCGCCCGTCATCACGACGCAGCCGACCGCACCGTCGCGCGAGCTTTTCGAAGGAAACACCGTGACGTTGAGCGTCGCCGCGGCCGGTACGCCGCCGCTCTTTCACCAATGGCGCAAGGGTGGCGCAGACCTCGCCGGCAAGACCTCGGCCGATCTCCTCTTCAGCAACATCACGGTGGCCGATAGCGGCACGTACGATGTCGTCGTCCGCAACAGCTTCGGCACAGTCACCAGTGCCAGCGTGACGTTGACCGTCAAACCGGCCGACCGCACGCCGCCCACGCTCCAGTACGCCACGGGCAATCGCACCTCCAACGGAGTCCGCGTCTGGTTTTCCGAGGCGCTGGATCCGGCCTCGGCCCAGACCGCCTCCAACTACCAACTCTCCGACGGAGTGACCGTCACGTCGGCAACACTCTCGGCACCCGCCGGCAGCCCTGGTGACAACATCGTGGATCTCGTAACCTCCGCACAGACTCCGGGTCGGAAGTACACGCTGACCGTCAATGGAGTGAAAGATCAAACTGCGCCGGGGAACCCCATTGCCGCCGGCAGCACGATTCAGTTCTCGTCTTGGGTCGTCTTGACGGGTCAACTGAACTTTGAGCACTACGACAACATCTCGGGTGCTGCCGACTCGGACATTGCCCGGGGCTTGCAGGATCCCCGTGTGATCGCCGGCAGGCCCACCACCGCCGGTTTCATCTCCGGCCGCTTCGATACGCGGACCGTTTTCCCGAATGACAGCCACGAGTTCTACCTGGCGCGGATGACCGGTTGGATCACGCCAGCCAAGACCGCGGACTACTACTTCTTCCTCCGCGCCGACGATGCCGCGCGCCTCTACCTGAGCGCGAACGAAACGATTCCGAACCCGGCCACTGACACGCCGATTTGCGCCGAACCGGATTGCTGCGACGGATTCTATGAGCCGGACAGCGGCGATCCGGCTACGACCGCAACTCCGATCACCCTGCAGGCAGGCAAGCGCTATGGTGTGCTGGCCTTGCTCAAGGAACATGGTGGCGGCGACTGGATGATGGTCGCGTGGCGGGAGACGACCGACGCGACTGCCGCGGCCGACCTGCCGTATCTGCCCGGCCAGTATCTTTCCACCGTCGTGGATCCGAACGCGGACTTGCTGTTCGTTAAGCAACCCACCGACCAATTGGGCACGGTCGCCTCGGCAGGCGTGCCATTTGTGGTCGAAGACTTCAACACGACGGACGGCGGGTTCACGGTCGAAACGGTTGGGGATGTGCCGGGGCCATGGTTCTATGACCCTGCCGGGGTGTGGCAAGCCGACAGCGGCAACGACGGCTGCGGCCAGCCGAATAATTCCAGCCTGAACAGTCCCGCTTACACCATGACCCAAGGCGGCGCTCTGACGTTGACGTTCAAGCACCGTTACTCGTTTGAGCCGGAATATGACGGAGGCCAGGTGCGCATCAGTGTCAACGGCGGCGCGTTTGCCGCCGTTCCTCCAGGAAACTTCCGGGAGAACGGGTACTGGGATGCAAACTTGATCGGCAATGGCGTTCTGCTGGGGAATCGAGCTTTCAACGGCAACTCCGCCGGCTACGCCTCGGGCACATTCATCACCAGCGTCGCTTCCTTGGGCACGTTCAAGCAAGGCGACAAGATCGCCGTTCAGTTCCTCGGCGCCTGGGATGAATGCGCCATCGGCACTGTGCCGAACTGGGTCGTGGATAGTTTCCGCATCGATTTGTTGCCGATGATCATCCAGGACTTCAGCGTCAACGACGGGGGCTACACGGCGGAAACCGTGGGCACGCCGCCCGGACCCTTCGCTTATAACGCAGCCAAGGGCGCTTGGATCGCCAATAGCGGCAACGACGCCTGCGGCAGCCCGAACAACTCGTCCATCAAGAGTCCCGCCTATGTTGTGCCCCAGGACGACGAGGTCACGCTCAGCTTCAGCCATCGCTACTCCTTCGAATCCGGACTGTACGATGCAGGACAGGTGCAGATCAGCGTCAATGGCGGTCCCTATACGGCTGTGGCACCGGAAAACTTCAGCGCCAACGGCTACGCGGATGGCCTCATCGTTGGCAATGGCGTCTTAATTGGTAAAAGGGGATTCAATGGCGATTCTCCGGGATATGCCGCCACTAACTATATCACCAGCACGGCGATTCTGGGGAACTTCAAGAAGAACGACACCATTTCGATCAAGTTCCTGGCCGCTTGGGACGAGTGCTCGATTGGCAGCGGCCTTCCAAGTTGGACCATCAAGAATGTCACGGTCTCCTTTGGCAAAGCCGCCAAAGCTTCGACGTTCGATGCGGCAGCGACGGCTACGCTGCGGGGTGATCCGCTCCAGGTCGCCTATCAATGGCAGCGCAACGATGGGGCCGGTTTCGTGGACATTCCGAACGCAAACACTGCTTCGTTCCGCATCTTCCCCACGCCGGCGGATTTGAACGCCAAGTTCCGGGTTGTGGTCAGCGTGGTCAGCGCCCCCATGGTCAGCCTCGTCGGCAATGAAGTGAAGTTGCTGGCGAGTCAGGCGCAAACACCGCCCGAAATCTCGATTGCGATCCAGGGCGGGCAAGTCAAGGTCACTTTCACCGGCACCCTGCAATCGGCCCCGAACGTGGCAGGAACTTATTCAAATGTTCCCAATGCGGTCAGCCCTTACACGGTCACTGGCACTGCCGCCACGATGTTCTACCGGAGCGTCAAGTAAGCGCGATCAACCCCTAATGCGCCGTCCGGTGTGTCCAACTCCGGACGGCGTTTTCATTTTCCGACGGGACATTTGTTTCGTCTGGTCTTGTAGGAGCCGACGTCAGGAGGCTCTGACTGTCTTTGTACAAAGAATGAGCCTCCTGACGTCGGCTCCTACAAGAGATACGGAAAGCGGGCAATGTCTCATTTTGAAAGCGATATAGGATTACTGTGCGGGGCCGCGAGCCTCCTGCTGGCGCGGCGCATACAGACAGGTCTCCGCTCGCAGCGCTCACGGCAACTCACAGGCGTTGGAAACTCGTGCGCCTCCCCATGCGCGCCTGCTGCGGACGGGAACCCGCCTGCCGACCGGCGGGCAGGCCGTCTCCGCGGTCAGCCGTGAACACGCGATTGCGCCGCTTAACATTCCTTGAAGTGCTTTTTTCTGAAATTCTTTTTCCTTGCGCAAG
>ERZ1292640.2335-Hain-H43-02um-R1-2335-length-15210-cov-20_pt2 | contig 11933 bp, 15 predicted proteins | sample MGYA00564404_ERZ1292640 | MGnify/ENA primary metagenome ERZ1292640 (study PRJEB36523, sample SAMEA6512636) | groundwater metagenome | collected 2019-01-08 | study: AquaDiva: Metagenomics assemblies of 32 groundwater samples | reverse complement strand
TGAAGCTTCGGTTCTACAAGTCAAAGCTCTACATCAGCGCGCTGCTGCCGGTTGGCCTCGGCTTCCTGATCGGCATTCTGTCGGCGGTCCTGGGTGTCGGTGGCGGCTTCGTCCTGGTCCCCGCCATGATCTATCTGCTCGGCATGCCGACGGCTGTCGTGATCGGCACCTCGAACTTCCAGATCCTGTTCGTGGCGGCCAACGTCACCTTCCTCCAGGCCACGACCAACGGCACGGTCGACGTGGTGCTGGCGCTGCTCCTGATCCTGGGCGGCGTGGTGGGCGCGCCGATCGGCTCGCGCTTGGCAGCCAAGCTTCCGGGCGTCGTGCTGCGTGGTTTGATGTCGATCCTGATTCTGGCGGTCGCGGTCGAACTGCTGACCGAACTCCTGCGCACGCCGAGTTTGCCGTTCTCGCTCGGTATCCGCGAGGTGCAGCCATGAGACGCCTTCTGCCGGCCCTCGCGGCAGGTCTCGTCTGGGCGGCGGGCGCGCAGGCCCAGGGGCCGCGCATCGAGCCGCCCAGTGGCGCTCTGCCGGGGCCGAGCCTGGGGGGATCGATCGATTCCAGTGCGCCACCGTCGGTGCCGGTCGAGTCGGCCACGCCCGATTTGGTCGTCGATCTGTCGCGCGCGCGCGTGTCGATCACCTCGGCCTTCCAGGGGGAGAGCATCCTGATGTTCGGGATGTTTGATCCACCGGGCGAGGTGGTTGTGGTCGTGGTCGGGCCGGAGGCGCGCGAGACGGTGCTGCGCAAGCAGCGTGTCCTGGGCCTGTGGCTCAACACCGGCCGCCAGTCCTTCGAGAATGTGCCCGCCTATTACGCCATTGCCGCCAGCCAGCCGCTGCAGCGGCTGCTCGCCCGTGGTGCCGGCGGCGAAATTCTGTCGCTGGAAGATCGGATGTCGACCATCAAGCCGGTCGGCACGCGGTCGGCGGCAGAGGTGGCCAAGTTCCGCGGCGGCCTGGTCGAGGTCAAGCGCCAGGAGGGGCTCTATCCGGCGGCGATCGGGCAGGTCACGGTGCAGGCCAGCCGGCTGTTTCGCGTCGACCTGCCTTTTCCCTCCCGGTTGCCCGAGGGGGTCTACGAGGTGAAGGCGTATCTGCTGCGCGACGGCAAGATCGTCGCCGCAGTGTCGAGGCCGCTGCCGGTCGGCAAGGTCGGCTTCAGCGCCCAGCTGGCGGGATGGGCGAGCCATGACGGGGCGCTCTACGGCGTGGGTGCGATTGTCATGGCGCTGTTCGCCGGCTGGCTGGGCGGCGCGATCATGCGGCGTCTGTAGGGGGCGGACCGGACGATGGGTGCAGAGGGATAGAGGACCATGACTGTGAGCGAGCAGCCCGGCCGGGCCGACGAACGCGTCTTTCTGGTCGTCGTCGACGAAAGCCCCGAAATGCGGAATGCGTTGCGTTATGCTTGCCGTCGAGCCAAGCGTACCGGCGGACGGGTGGCCATGCTCTACGTCATGGATCCGCCGGAAGGCCAGCAATGGGGGGCCGTCGTCGACCTGATGCGCCAGGAAGCGCGCCAGCAGGCCGAGGACGTGGTCGCCCGCCATGCCGACACGGCCGCCACCCTCACCGGTCAGCCTCCGACGATCCACATTCGGGAGGGCAAGAGCCGCGACGAATTGATCAAGCTCGTGGCCGAGGACCGATCTATTTCGGTTCTGGTGCTGGGCAGCTCCTCGGGTGGCGAGGGGCCAGGCCCTTTGGTCACGGCCTTCACCGGCAAGCTCGGCGGCCAGCTCCGTATCCCTCTGACCATCGTGCCGGGTGCCTTGACCGAATCCGAGATCGACGCAATCTCATAGACCGTGCGGGCAATCTCCGCGTCATTCTGTCAGGCGCATATTGACAATCGGATTTTGCATTGGAGTTTTGAAACAAGATCAAAATTTTTACTTCATTTTTAGTATATTGATTTTATTACATAATATTTCTATATTCCATAACTATTATACCGACGCACCTAAGAATCAACTTGATCGACTGGATGCCGGTTCCTACGTCCGAGATGCCGATTGGGGGTGGAGACGTCCCGTTCCCAGTCTGAGCGATGCCAGGTGGCCCCGCCACCAAGCGTTCGATTGAGGAGACTAGGTTTGTTTATCCAGACCGAGCAGACGCCAAACCCATCAACCCTGAAGTTCCTCCCTGGCCGCGTCGTCATGGAGAAGGGGACGATGGATTTTGCGAGCGTCGATGCTGCCGTGCCTTCGCCCCTGGCCAAGAGGCTGTTTGCGATCGAAGGCGTCGAGCGGGTGTTCTTTGGCTCCGACTTCGTGACCGTCACGAAAGAGGCGAGTCTCGACTGGCAGGTCCTCAAGCCATCCATTCTGGGTGGCATCATGGAACATTACACCTCCGGCGATCCGGTGGTGGCCGACAGCGGTGATACGGCCGTTGCCGCAGCGGATGACGACGAGGTCGTCGCCCAGATCAAGGAACTGCTCGATACGCGTGTCCGTCCGGCTGTGGCTCAGGATGGCGGCGATATCGTGTTCCAGGATTTCCGAGACGGCGTGGTCTACCTGCACATGCAGGGTTCTTGCTCGGGTTGCCCGAGTTCGACGGCCACGCTGAAGATGGGAATTGAAAACCTTCTGAAGCACTACGTGCCAGAAGTGGTGGAAGTCCAAGCAGCCCAGTAGGGCGGCTTTTCGCTCAAGCGTACAGCGTCAGTACTGCATCGCGGTCCGCGGGAGGGCCGTGCGTGGTGGGGTCGTTCGTTCCGAGCCAACGAAACGAAGAGTGTGGCATGCAGTTGTTACTCAGGCCCGCGGTCGAACGCGGGCGCCGTTATGCATTTCCGGCGGCCTGGCTCGCCATGGTCGCCGCGGGGGTGGGGTTTAGCGAACCGTTGCCGAACGTCGATGTCGCGCCGTATCTGTCCTTTACCGCGATCGGGACGGCGAATGCCGCGTCGCCGGAGCAGCCGGCGTTTCTCGCCATGGACGCCCAGCCCGCTGCCTTGACGTTCGTTCGCCACGAACCCAGCGAGCCCGACGATTGGCCTCATTTCTCCACGCGCGAAACGACCCTCGGTCACGGGCGCTTCGCGGCGCCCGGCAATGCCGTCCGCCGGCAGGTCCAGCTGCGGCCCATCAGTCCGCGTACCGCCGATGAGCTTGCCGGTTTCTTTCGTGCCGTCGCCTACACGCTGAACGAAGTCCGGCTGGGCGAAGCCGTTCCGCCGATCAAGGTCGATCGCGTACCGGGCGATCTCAACACCAAGGACGGCAACGAGCGCAAGATGCTCTTCATCACCGCGATTTTGCCGGTGGTGCTCGAGGTCAACCAGCGCGTGCTCGCCGATCGCGAGCAGCTTCTGTACCTGCGCGACAAGATCGCGGTCGCGCCGGAGCGCGTGACGCCGATCGAGCGAATCTGGCTCGAGGATCTCGCCGACCGCTACGAGACGCCGGTCGACAAGCTCGACGAGCTGGTGCGCCGCGTCGACATCGTCCCGCCCTCGATGGCGATTGCCCAGGGCGGCGTCGAATCGGGCTGGGGCACGTCCTTCGCCGCGCGCAACGGCAATGCCCTGTTCGGCCAGATCCAGTCGGTGGGACGTCACAGCGTGTCCGTTCCGTGGACGCCGGGCGCCGGCATGCCGCAGCCGTTCAAGGATGTCGGCGAGGCCACCGACGCCTACATCACCAATCTGAATACCCACCCCGCCTACGCTGGGTTTCGTACCGAACGCGCGGCGATGCGCCAGCGCGACGAGCATCCCGAAGGCTATCGCCTGATCGGCACGCTGCTGCGCTATTCCGAACGCGGCCAGGGCTACGTTCAGTTCGTGCGCCAGATCATGCGCGAGAACGAACTCGGCGATTTCGACAGGGCCCGGCTCTCGAGCTTCTGAGCTACATCATCGGGCGCGGCAGGTCGGCGTCGCAGACCAGCGGATAGCGCCTGGCATCGAAGAGCTGATAGTGCCACCACTCGTTGCGGTAGAAGTCCCAACCTGCGGCGGTCATCAAGCCCATCAGCAGCAGACGGTTGCGCTGGGCCTCGGCGGAGATGTCGGTTCGGCCATGATGCGACAACGGGGTGAAGGCATCGAACGCCGTGCCCATGTCGAGTTCGTGGCCGCTCTCGTCCAGCAAGCTGAGGTCGACCGCCACGCCGCGCGAATGCGGCGAGCCGCGGCGCGGGTCGGCGACAAACTCCGGGTCGGGGTTGGCGTTCCACAGCGCCCACTGCGCCTCGACCGGCCGCAGCGCGTCGAAGATGCGCAGCCGCAGGCCGAGCGGCCGGGCCAGAGTCACTGCGGCGGCGAGCCTCACGGCCGCCGCCCGGTGCAGCCAGCATTCGGCATTTCGGTAGACAGGTCTCCCCGTTAGATTGGCATCGGTCGCATAGGCCAGCGTCACGTCCACATCGAAGTCGGGCGGGGCGATCGCAATCAGATCGAGTTTCATGATCAAAGAATGCCTAGCCGTCCGATCGAGCGCCAGAGGTTGGCGGACGGGCCGACCGATTTTGAGCCTGGCATGAGCCTGGTGCTCGCGCTCGACTGTGCCGTCAGCGGACTGGGTGTCGCCGTGGTGCGTGATGGCGCCTGCCTTGCATCCCTGCACGAAGAGGGGCGGGACCAGGCGGTCCGATTGCTTCCGGCGGTGGCATCGACCCTTCGCGACGCAGGAGTAGCGCGGCGGGAATTGTCGCTGATCGCCGTCACCATCGGCCCGGGAAGCTTCACGGGTGTACGGATAGGGCTGGCGGCGGCGCGTGGTCTCGCCATTGGGCTCGGCGTCCCGCTGGCTGGTGTTTCGACAACCTCCGTGCTGATCGCCCAGGCGGCGCGCCGGGCATCTGCGCGCAAGCGGCTCGCAATTGCCGCCGTCGACAGCCGCCTTGGCGACTGGTTCTGCGCGATCGGCGAGGACATGCAGTCGCCGTTTGCTGCCACGGCGGCCGAGCTGGCGGACCGCCTGCGCGGCCGACCCTGCTTGGTCGTGGGTCCTGATGTGGGCTTGCTCGTGCCGCATCTGGCGGCGGCCGGTGTCGATAGCGAGGCCGAGGTGGCCGGCCTGGACCCCGTCACAGTTGCGCGCCTCGGTGTCTCCGAGGGCGTCGATATCTGGCGGGCGCGCAACGCAGGCGAGGGCTTGCCGAGACCGCTGTACCTGCGCGGCGTCAGCATTACCCTGCCGGATGGCGCACGCCGGACGGTGGACTGAATGGCCGCGCCCGACATGCGTCGTGCCCTGCGCCCCCTGGGTGCCCTCGATCTCGACCGCGCGGCCGCGTTGCATGGCGAGGCTTTCACACCCCTTGGTGAACGTGGCTGGACGCGCCAGGACATGGCCGAACTGCTGGCGTCGCCGGGCGTCGCGGGGCTTTTGATTCAAATCGACGGCGCGGATGTCGGCATGGCCATCTGCCGGGTGGCGGCCGACGAGTCGGAACTCGTCACCATCGCCGTGCGGCCGGCCGAGCGCCGCCGCGGCACCGGGCGGGCCCTGCTGGCGGCCGTCCTCGACCACGTCCGGGCAGCCGGCGCCCGGACCCTGTTTCTCGAAGTCGCCGCCGACAACCCGGCCGCCCGGACATTGTACGAGCAGGTGGGCTTTCGCGACGTCGGCAGCCGGCCGGCCTACTTCCGGCGTGGCGACCGTCCCGCGGTGGATGCCTTTGTAATGCGACTCGATCTCGGTTGATCACGCCCGACGGATTGTCACCATATGGGTGTCGTCGGCCGCCTCGATCCCCAAAATAGTGTGGCCCTCGTCCCGGGCGGCACGCGGGACATTCCTGAGCGGTTCTTCGCCGCGCAGCCTGACCCGCAGAACCTCGCCCGATTTCATGCGTTCGAGCTTGAGCTTGGTCCGCACGAATGTCATCGGGCAGACCTCCCCGGTAATATCGATGTCATGGTCCGACTGTATAGCGTTCGGCTGTATGGACATGTCCCCAACTATACCGCGAACGCCGACCGGTGTAGGGTATTCCGGCATGCCTGATCGTAAAGCCAAGCTCGAAGTCCTCTGCGTTGAACGCGGTCTCAAGATGACCGATCAGCGCCGCGTCATCGCGCGCGTCCTCTCCGACTCGTCCGACCATCCGGACGTGGAGGCTGTCCATCGCCGTGCCACCGCGATTGACCCGAATATTTCGATTGCGACCGTCTACCGCACGGTTCGCTTGTTCGAGGAAGCAGGCATTCTCGCCAAGCATGACTTTGGCGATGGCCGCGCACGCTATGAAGAAACACCTGAGGAGCATCACGATCACCTGATCGATATCCAGACCGGCAAAGTAGTGGAATTCCACAACGGTGAGATCGAAGAGTTGCAGCGCAAGATCGCTGAAAAAGCCGGCTACCGGCTGGTCGGTCACCGGCTTGAATTGTATGGCGTGCCTTTGGACAGCAAGACCGAACGGCAAAAATGAGTGGACGGAACCGTTGCCACCCCGATAATGGCCGAATGATTGGGGCGGCTCCCTGCGGATGAAGCATGCGCATCGACCGCGTTGACAGTGAAGCCGAACTTCTTGGAACTCCCACTTCGAGTGCGGAGATCGTCAAAGTCGTTGCCGGCGATTTCGAGGTCCGACTGGCCAAGGACGCCGCGGAGATCGAGGCGGCGCAAGCGCTCCGCTACCGGGTGTTCTACGAAGAAATGACGGCCAGGCCGACGGCGGAGATCGCCGCCACCCGCCGCGACTTCGATGCGTTCGACAAGGTTTGCGATCATCTGCTGGTGCTCGATCGGCGTCGCGGCGAAGGACCCGAAGGTATCGTCGGAACCTACCGGCTGATCCGCCGGCCGGCGGCGGCGAAGATGGGGCGTTTCTATTCGTCCGCCGAGTACGACATCCAGCCGATGATCGACTATCCCGGCGAGGTGCTGGAACTCGGGCGGTCGTGCATCGAGAAGGACGCACGCAACACCGCGACCATGCAGATGCTGTGGCGCGGTATCGCTCTCTATGCGTTCCACTACAATATCCAAGTGATGTTCGGTTGCGCCAGCTTTCCCGGAACAGACCCATCACAGCACGCGCTGCCGCTCAGCTATCTCTACCATCATCATCTCGCCCCGCCGGAAATCCGGGTGCGTGCGCTCGCCAGTCGCTACGTCAAGATGGATACGCTCGCGCCGGGAACCTACGACCCGCGCAAGGCGATGGCGCGTGTGCCGCCGCTCATCAAGGGCTATCTGCGGCTGGGCGGTTTCGTTGGCGACGGCGCGGTGATCGATCCCGAATTCAACACCACCGACGTCTTCATCATCGTCAAGACCGAACTGGTGACCGAGAAGTACATCCGGCATTACGAACGCGGGATTCGTGACCAGCACGACTGACGCGTCTGCAGCGACGATGTGGATCGGATCCCCCCTGCGCGGCGCATTTCGTCTGCTGAGCTATCTGCTCCTGACGCTGGCGCTGCTGCCCATTCATCTGCTCGCGCTCGCGTTCCGGATCACGCCGGTCATCCGCTGGCTGCCGGTGGTCTATCATCGCATCGTCTGTGTCATTCTGGGCATTCGCGTGCGGGTTCACGGCCAACCCTCGGCGGCGACGCCGACGCTCTTTGTCTGCAATCACGTCTCCTACCTCGATATCGAACTGTTGGGCGGTCTGGTTCCCGGTTGCTTCGTCGCCAAGGCCGAAGTCGCGACCTGGCCGTTCTTCAGCACGCTCGCCAAGGCACAGCGCACCATCTTCGTCGAACGGCGCTCGAGCAAGGCCAGCACCAGCCGCAACGAGATGCTGAAGCGACTGAACACCGGTGACAACCTCCTGCTGTTTCCCGAGGGAACGAGCAGCGACGGCACGCGTGTTCTGCCTTTTCGCAGCGCCCTGTTCGCCGTGGCGCAGCTGCGCCGCAACAACAGGCCGATCGTCGTGCAACCCGTCGCGATCGCCTACACGCGACTCGACGGCATTCCTCTGGGCCGCTACTGGCGCCCCTTGTTTGCGTGGTTTGGCGATCTCGACTTGGTGCCGCATCTCTGGCAGATGGTCTGTCTCGGCGAGACGGAGGCGGTCGTGACGTTTTTCCCGACGATCGACATCGACCAGCTCGGTGATCGCAAGAAGCTCGCCGAATATTGCTTCCAGCAGGTATCGTTCGGCGTGCAATCGGCGAATTCCGGCCACCCCGAGCTGCTGCCGCCGGCGCCGGGCGCTGCCTAGAGCCTCTCGACCTCGGCGGTCGCCGGTGTTAGGAATTGGTCGTTCCAGCAACGGAGACCGATGAAGAACGTCCGCACCAACGGGCAGCGCAAGCGCGTGTTCATTCGCACCTACGGGTGCCAGATGAATGTCTACGATTCCGACCGCATGGCCGATGTCCTGCGACCGCTTGGCTATGCCCTGTCGGAAAATCCCGAGCAGGCCGACCTGGTCATTCTCAATACCTGCCACATCCGCGAAAAGGCCTCGGAAAAGGTCTATTCGGAACTCGGCAGGTTGCGTGACCTCAAGGTCGAGCGCCGCCGTGAGGGGGGCGACCTCGCCATCGCTGTGGCCGGCTGCGTGGCCCAGGCCGAGGGCGAGGAGATCATCCGGCGCCAGCCCGCGGTCGATATCGTCGTCGGGCCGCAGGCCTATCACCGACTGCCCGAGCTGCTGGCCCGGGTCGCGCGCAAGTCCGACGAACGGCGCTTCGACGGCCGGCGCTGGCCGGGCGCCGGCGTGCTCGACACCGAGTTTCCCGCCGAGAACAAGTTCGACCATCTGCCGGCGCCATCGGAGGCCGACGTGCGCGCCGGCTCGGCGTTCCTCTCCATCCAGGAAGGCTGCGACAAGTTCTGCACCTTCTGCGTCGTGCCTTATACGCGGGGCGCTGAATATTCGCGGCCGGCGATGGCGGTCCTGCGGGAAGCACGCGCCTTGGTGGCGGCGGGCGCGGTCGAACTCACGCTGCTCGGCCAGAACGTCAACGCCTATCACGGCGAGGCGGCTGACGGATCGACCTGGACGTTGGCGCGGCTCATCCGCGCGCTCGCCGAGATCGATGGCCTGGCCCGGATTCGCTACATGACGTCCCATCCGAGCGATATGATGGACGATCTAATCGCCGTACATGGCGAGGTGCCACAGCTCATGCCTTACCTGCACCTGCCGGTGCAATCGGGGTCGGATCGTATTCTCGAGGCCATGAATCGCGGCCACGGCCGCGATCATTATCGGCGGCTGGTCGATCGTCTGCGCGGCGTCTGCCCGGATATCGCCTTGTCGTCGGATTTCATCGTAGGTTTCCCGGGCGAGAGCGATGCGGACTTCGAGGACACGATGCGGCTGGTCGACGAGGTCGGCTTCGCGTCGGCGTTCTCTTTCAAGTACAGCCGTCGGCCGGGCACGCCCGGAGCGGCGTTGGGTGATCAGCTCGCCGATGGCATCAAGACGGCGCGTCTGGCCGCGTTGCAGTCGTTGCTCGGTAGGCAGCAGCGCGATTTCAACGCCTCCAAGGTCGGCGCCACCGTGCCGGTGTTGTTTGCCGAGGCGGGACGCAAGCCGGGCCAGATACTCGGCAAGAGTCCGTGGCTGCAGTCCGTTTATGTCGAGGGCGGTGCCGAAATGATCGGATCCATCGTGAATGTGCGTCTGCACGCGGCCTACGCCTTGAGCTTGGCTGGCGAGGTTGTGACGGACCAATTGCCCTCTCGATTTGAGGCCGCCGCGTGAGTGCTCCGCTTGCCGGCGCCGGCGTCCGCGCCGCCGATGTTCGCCGCATGACATTCGACGACAATATCCTGGTGGCGGCGCTCTACGGCAATCACGACCGTCACCTCGTGCGTATCGAACAGCTTGCAAATGTCCAGCTGAGCGCGCGTGGTAACCAGCTCGCCATCGCCGGCACGCCGGATGATGCAACGGTGGCGCATAAGGCCCTGGCGGCGCTCTACGAGCGATTGAAGCGCGGTCTTTCCATCGAGATGGCCGATATCGACGCCGCCGTGCGCTTCGCGCGGACGGGCGCCGAGCGCGGTGACGAGGATGGCATTCGCACGCGCCGCCGCACCGTGCAGGCCCGCACGCCCGGACAGCGCGGCTATCTGGCGGCGCTGCGCGAGCGTGACATGGTGTTCGCGCTGGGGCCGGCTGGCAGTGGCAAGACCTACCTCGCTGTCGCCATGGGCGTGTCGCTGCTCCTGGCGGGCAAGGTCGAACGCATCGTGCTGTCGCGGCCGGCGGTCGAGGCCGGCGAGCGGCTGGGATTCCTGCCCGGCGACATGAAGGAGAAGATCGATCCCTACCTGCGGCCGCTCTACGACGCCCTGCACGACATGGTGCCGGCCGAACAGATCGCGAGCCGCATGGAGTCGGGCGAGATCGAGATCGCGCCGCTCGCCTTCATGCGCGGCCGCACGCTCGCCCATTGCTTCGTCATCCTCGACGAGGCGCAGAACACCACGCCGATGCAGATGCGCATGTTCCTGACGCGGCTGGGCGAAGGCTCGCGCATGGTGATCACCGGCGATCCCAGCCAGACCGACCTGCCGGGTGGCCAGAAGTCGGGCCTGAACGACGCGGTCGACACACTGCAGGACGTCGATGGCGTGCGCTTCGTGCGGCTGACCTCCAAGGACGTCGTTCGCCACGATCTCGTGACCCGCATCGTCGAGGCCTATGACGCGCGCGACAAGAAGACCAAGGCTTAGCTGCCACGTCGTCGTGCTCGATGCCGGCTGGCTGAAGGCCTTGCCCGGTGTCGAACGTCTGGTGCGCAAGGCCGCGCGCGCCGCGGCCAGGCGCGGCAAGTCGCTGAACGTCGCGCTGGCTGACGACAAGGCTGTGCGCCTGCTGAACAAGCGCGACCGCCGGAAGGACAAGCCGACCAACGTTCTGTCCTATCCCTCGGGCGAGCGGGCGTTCCTGGGCGACATCGTACTGGCCCGCCAGACCGTGTGGCGCGAGGCGCGCGAGCAGAAGAAATCGCCCGCCGACCACATCACGCACCTCGTGGTGCACGGAGCGCTGCATCTGCTCGGCCATGACCATGAGACCAGCGACGCCGACGCCGAACGCATGGAAGCGCTCGAGCGTCGGATACTGAAGCGGCTCGGCGTCGCCGATCCCTACCTCGCGCGCTAAAGCATTTCGAGCGCCTGCTTGCCCTTGGGCGGCGGAAACGCCCGGTCGAGTTCGGCCAGGATCTGCAGCGACAGTTTCACCTCGAGCGCGCCGAGGTTTTCCTTCACGCGATCGCGCGATGATGATTTCGGAATGGTGACGACGCCCGGCTGGGCGAGCAGCCAGGCGATTGCGAGCTGGGCCGGCGTGCAACCGATCCCGTCGGCGAGCTTCTTCAGGGCCGTCTTGCCCAGCAACCCGCCCTGGTCGAGTGGCGAATAGGCCATCAACGGGATCGAGCGCTTGCGCATCCATGGCAGGAGATCGTACTCGGGGCCTCGCCGGGAAAGGCAATAGAGCACCTGGTTGCTGGCGTTGAGGCCCTTGTCGAGATGGGCGGCGTCTTCCATGTCGCCGAGGTCGAAGTTGCTGACGCCGAAATCGCCGATCTTCCCAGCGTCGCGCAGGCGATGGAACGCCTCGAAGGTTTCCTCGATCCTGGCACCACCGCGCCAGTGCAGCAGATAGAGGTCGATCCGCTCGATCCCCATCCGCTTGAGGCTGCGTTCGCACGCCGCGATCGTGCCGGTGCGGGAGGCATTGTGTGGATAGACCTTGCTGACGATGAACGGGCGCACGGCGCGACCGGCGATCGCCTTGCCCACGATCTCTTCGGCGCCGCCGTCGCCATACATCTCGGCCGTGTCGATCATCGGATAGCCGAGATCGAGCCCGTATTTCAGGGCATCGAACTCCTCGGCGCGTCGTCGGGGGCTTTCGCCCATGCGCCAGGTGCCGAGGCCCAAGACCGGCATCGTCGCGCCGGAAGACAATTTACAGGAACGCATCAAGAACTTCCGAGATTGCAACGCAGGGCCGATAGCCTATCTTATC
>ERZ1292640.2216-Hain-H43-02um-R1-2216-length-15685-cov-5_pt3 | contig 11933 bp, 11 predicted proteins | sample MGYA00564404_ERZ1292640 | MGnify/ENA primary metagenome ERZ1292640 (study PRJEB36523, sample SAMEA6512636) | groundwater metagenome | collected 2019-01-08 | study: AquaDiva: Metagenomics assemblies of 32 groundwater samples | reverse complement strand
CACTTTGCATCACGGCGAATATTTTCCCGGAAGCTTTGCGCCAATTCTTTCTCCGACACTGTTTGAAGCTGTGCAGAAACAACTTCTCGTGCGAGCGCATCCGAGGCATAGCAAAATATCTCACAATTTTCCTTTCACCGGACTTTTTCGTTGTGGAGAATGTGGAAGTATGATAACCGCTCAATGGTGTACTGGAAAAATGGGCGGACGGTATCGCTATTATCGTTGTACGAAAAAGAAAGGAAAATGTAATCAAAGATATTTACAAGAAGATGCACTCGCTCTCCAAGTAAAAGAACAGCTCCAATCAGTGTCACTTCCCGAAGCGTGGGCAGATTATATGCTTAAAAAAGTTGAGGAATTTGAGCATAACGAAAAATACGCTTCAGGAAATAAGCTCGTGCAGATGAAAGAAAATTTAAAAACGCTTGAAGCGAAACTCGACGCGCTTGTTGATTTATATTTAAACAAAGATATTGAACGCGAAATATATTTAGTGAAAAAAGATAGTTTGATGCGTCAAAAAATCTCGCTTCAAACAAAATCTTCATCTGTACGAGCTGAGAGAAAGAATTGGGTCGAACCCCTGTGGAAATGGATTTTGGATTCAAAACACGCGGGGTTTCTGGCAACCAGTGAAAATCTCCACGAGATGCGAGATTTTCTCCGTTCCTTCGGAACGAACCCCGCGTTAAAAGACAAAACTATCTCGATCTCATTTTGCCCGCCCTCCGAATTCGCCCGCGCCCAAAAGACGGATTCTATTCTTTCGCCATATAACGCGCCTTCGGCGCGCGCGGATTTTTTCCTTTCCGAACGCGAAGTTTCAGTTTGTGACCCTACAGAGAATCGAACTCTTTTTGGTCTTACTAATGAACTTATTTGTGACCCTACAGAGAATCGGACTCTGATTTAGTCCTTGAGAAGGACTCGTCCTAGCCGTTAGACGATAGGGCCAATTTATATTATACCATAAAATTTACTCTTTTGCAAGCCACTCGATTTCTTGGCGAACAATTAATTTTTTTTTATTTTCTTGATCTAAAATAAGCTCCCCTACTATTCTTTCCATACGCATACCTTGAGAACCCTTAATTAAAATTAAATCATTTTTTTTAATAAATTTTTTTAAAAATTCTTTAGCTTCAATTGAATTTGAAAATTCAAAAATATTTTTTAAATCAATTCCCGCTTCTATCGCGCCTTCTTTAATACTTTGAGCTCGAGGCCCAACAGTAATAATAATATCAGAATTTTCTTTTGCGATAAAACCAATATTTTTATGTGCCTCTTTTGTATGTTTCCCCAATTCCAACATATCACCCAAAACAGCAATTTTTCTAGCTTCAGGTTTTGTAGGTACTGTGGCGTTAAGCTGGGACTTTATTTCCCCTAAAATTTTTAAAGCAGCTTCGCAAGCAGCTGGAGAAGAATTATAGGTATCGTCTATAATTAAAGTTTTATTAATTCCTTTCAACAACTTCATTCGTCCAGGGGGAATATCGTAATTTCTTAATGCATCAATTGCATTTAACATATTTAATTTAAAACTAAAAGCAAAAGCAAGCGCGCTCAAAGCAGCATATAAATGATTTTTACCAAAAACTTTTTCTAAATTCACTGGCAAACTTTTACCATCAACATCAACTTTAAAATTTATTCCGTCGGGTTCATTTAATTTACCGTAAGAAATATTATTACAAGAACAAATAACATCCGCTTCAGGATTAAAACCATAAGTAATGGTACGATTTTTACTTTTTGTTTTTAATTCTAAAACTAATTTATCGTCAGCATTTAAAATCAAAAATCCATCTTTATTTAAAGTTTTAATAAGTTGACTTTTTTCTTCTACTAAATTTTTTACAGAATCAAAAAATTCAACATGAACGGGAACTTCTCCAATTGCTGTAATTATTACCGCATGAGTTTTAAGCCAAGAAGCAGTTGCTTGCATATCACCTGGTTTATCAATCCCAACTTCTAAAATTAACCAATTTGGATATTTATGGGGCCAAATAAAAAGCCATAAACCCAAAAAAATATTTTCAAACCAAATAAATGGGTTACTCCAACCATTTCGGCAACCCAAAATTGTTAAAGGCACACCTATTTCACTATTAAAACTTTTTTCACTTTTACGCGCATAAGAAATTTTAGAAATTACCGCATAAACTGCATCTTTGGTAGAAGTTTTTCCGACAGAACCAGTAATTGCAACAATTTTTGGTTTGTATTTCCACAGTACCAACTTTGCTTCAGTTGTTAAAATAAATATAATAATTTTTTTAAATAAATTTTTCATAAATGTAGGTGGCGTTAAGCCCGTAGTTTACCTGTCTGGCTTAACTTCATAATAATTAATTAAAAATTTAACTGTATCTAAAAATGGTTGAGATAAAGTTGTTATTGAGTAAGATACATCTTTAGGATTAACTGCATAAATTAAAATAATAAAATCAGGGTTGTAAGCTGGAAAATAACCTACAATTGCGTGAGTATATTTATCTTCCTCATACCCTCCGCCGTTTTCTTTAGCAATTTGTGCGGTACCAGTTTTTACCGCTATGCTATGATTTTCTAATTTCATCGATCCACTTTTAAAATATTTATCCATAACATTTACTAACATTCTGGTTATTTCTTCAGAAGTTTTTTTGGAAATCTTTGTGGGAATAATTGGATATTCTTTTTTTTCTTCTATTATATCATTAAATGATATTTTTTCAATGATGTGTGGAGTAACTAAATTTCCTCCATTCGCTAAAGAAGCCAATGCTCTAATTAAAGCGACTGGCGTCAAAGCAATTCCTTGACCAAAAGTTGCATTAACATATTCAAGATCTTTAGAACCATATAAATTACTTATTAAACTATTCGTTTCATTTGGTAAATCAATTCCAGTTTTATCTTTAATACCATAAGACAACATATAATCACGCATTATATCTTTTCCTAATTTTTGATAAACAAAATGCATTCCAGTATTAAGAGATTTACCTAAAACTTCTTGCATATTAATTATGCCCCGTTTCTTTTTATCAAAATTATTAATAATTCTTTTATCAACAATAACAAATCCCTTATCATCATAAGTTGTTTCAGCAGTAATTACAACAGTATCTAAACCAGCTGCCATAATTAATGGTTTTACTACCGAGCCAAATTCAAAAACATTTTCCACTAAAGGATTCCCTAACAATGAAATATCTTTAACTTTTGAAAAATTATTTAGATCAAAATCAGGCTGAACACCCATTGCATAAATTGCACCATTTTTAGGATTCATAATTATTCCTCCAATAGAATCAATTTGATATTTTTCTTTAACTTCCAACATTTTCTTTTCTAAAAAATTTTGAACAATTGGCTCGATGCTCATAACTATATCACCATTTTGTTTACCATTTTTTAAATTAGAAAAAACTTCCGCAAAAAAATTTACATAAGGATTATCTTTATCTCTGGAAAGTTCTTTATTATATTTTTTTTCAAGGCCATAACGCCCCGCCAATTCATCCCCAATGTATCCCACAAAGCCAAGAACATGCGAAGCTAAATTATTCCCGGGATAAAAACGCCATTTTTCTTTATAAACAGTTACCCCTGGAATTTTTTCATCCATTATAATATCAATTTCTTTTTTTGAAAGATTGTTAAAAATTTCAACATAAGTTCTTTTCTTATTTTTAGCTTTTGCCAAAAATTCTTCTTTATTAAAGTCAAGATTTATTTGATCAAGCCCACCAGAATTAATTTTTTTTAATAATTTTTTATAAAACTCTTCAGGGTTGCCAATTTTATTAGGATTAATAGCTAACTTAAATCCATCAATTTGCATTGCACCAGAAATTAATTCACCATTTTTCTTTTGAAAAAAAATATTTCCACGTTTAAAAACGCTAGATGCTGGTGTAAAATATTGCTTATTGGCACGATCAGCGTAAAGATCACTATTTATAACTTGTACTAAAAAAAGCCTAACAATTAAAATTAAACTAAAAAATAAAAAACAAAGAAATATAATTTTATTTCTTTCAGCAAAAGACTTCGGGAAAGATTTTGGCAAAGATTTTACAAAAGATTTTTTTTTAGCATTTAAATTCATAATACCGTGGCGTTAAGCTCGTAGTTAGTGCGATGCTTTTAGACTTGTAGCTAATTTTAGCTTGCCAAAGTCCCAGCTTGACGCCACAAATTTACTAGAATTTATAAACTTAGGCTTTATTTCTGTTAAACCCATCGATATTCCAAGTTTTAAATCAAGTTGACTTGAAGCTGAAAGATAGGTAAGATTTAAATTTCCAATTTCGCTAGAAAGAATATTAATATTATTTTCAAGACTGCGACGTTCTGTAATATTAAAAATAATATTACTTAAAAATGATACATATAAAAAAACAAGCATTAAAAAAGAAACAGAAAAAAGTCTAAATATTATTTTATTTAAATTTCTACCATTTACTGTAGCGCCAAGCTGGGACACCACCTTAACATTACTATCAACATAATTATTTAATTTTAAAATCATCTGGGTCATAATTTATATTTTACTAAGTTTTATTATTCATAATTTTTCTAAAACTCTTAATTTTGCACTTCTCGATCTTGGGTTTTCTTTTAATTCTTTTTCGCTTGGAATAATTATTTTTTTATTAAACAAAGTAGCCTCCCCTGCTTTTACTGTTTCTTTGTAAAAATTTTTAACTATTCTATCTTCCAAGCTATGAAAACTAATAATTGACATTCGACCACCACTTTTTAAAAAAATAAATCCTTTTTCCAAAACTTCTTTTAATGCACCTAGTTCGTCATTAACCGCAATACGTAAAGCCTGAAAAGTTTTTGTAGCGACGTGAATTTTTCTTTTTTGGAATTTTACTGGAACAGATTTTTGAATTATTTTTACTAAATCAAAAGTTGTCTTAATGTCACCTTCTTTGCGAGCTTTAACTATATTTGCAGCTATTTTTTTAGCAAAACTTTCCTCTCCATAACCATAAATAACATCAGCCAAGCTTTCTTCACTCCAATTATTTAGTATATCGTAAGCGGTTAGGTCTTCTGGTTGCGGATTTTCTTTGAAGGTCATGAGCAAAGGCTCATCTTTCAAAAAAGAAAATCCGCGACCAGAAGCTAATTGATCTGAGTTAAAACCTAAATCTAAAATTATTCCATCAATTTCTTTAACGCCCTCTTTTTTTAAAATTTCATCTAAATTTCTAAAATTATCACAATAAAAAGAAATTTGATTAGCCAGAGATGCAAGTCCGACTTGCCTACTTTGTAGCAAGTCGGACTTGCATGCCCTCAAAGTAGTTTCATCCTGATCAATTGCGATAATTTTAACTTCAGGGTGTTGTCGCAAAATTTCTAAAGTGTGTCCCCCGCCGCCAAAAGTCCCATCAACTAGTATTGCTCCGGATTTTAAATTTAAATTTTCAACACCTTCATTTAAAAGAACTGTTTTATGCATAATTAATTTTTGACTTTGAATTACGAAACTTGAGTAAAATAAAATTTTATAGGGGTTGGGCGGGGACTGGCCTATAAAATTTTGATTTTATTAAGTTTCGTAATTCAAAGTTCCTTAAAGTCGCTCCGCTAAACTACTTGCTTCTTTTTCGGCTTTTTCTTTGTATGCCGACCAAGTTTTATCATTCCAAACTTCTACCCTATCCTCTACCCCAATAATTGCCGCTTTGTCTGAAAGATTTATCATTTCTTTCAAAAAATCTGGAATTAAAATTCGACCTATTGAATCTACTTCTATTTCCGCGGCTCGACCAAACATAAAACGATTAAAACTTCTCTTGTCTGCTTTTAAAAATGACAAACCGGAATCTGAACTTGAAAGTTTGCAGGAAATTTTACACCATTCTTTTGCTGTAAAAATAAATAAACATTTATCTAAACCAGGCGTAATAATAATTTTTCTGCCCATTTCTTTCCGAAATTTAACGGGTAAAGAAACTCTATTTTTGTCATCTATTGTATGTATGTATTCGCCGATTAACATGATTTTTGTTAAAGCGGAAATTATTTTGTTTTCCAAGGTCAGACCTTTTTGAATTCCCAAGGTCTGACCTTTTAAAAAAATAATCTCTCTTTTGCTATTATTTTCCCTCATCCCACTTTTTCCCACTTCATACCACTATTATAAACTAGTCCCCAGAATACGCAAATATCACCTGTGGATAACTTTATTAAAGTAGGCAAGTCGGACTTACCTCATTAAATTTAAAAATTGCTTTATTTAAAAATTTATAAAAATTATACCATCTCTAATTAACTCATTCTGTTTGCTCAAGAATTCAGCCATAGCCTAGTATTTTTTTTATCCTCTTTAAGAATAGGTTAGTTGGAGATGGTATTAATAGGTAGAAAATCGGAAAATAAATAAATTAATAATGTTAATAAACTAAAAAATCTCTAGATTAATATAATCTAGAGAAGTTCTTTTTGGGGTGGACGGGATTTTTAAATCCCATCCACCTATTTTTTTAATTTTGTTTTTTCTTTTTTATAACCCCCCCTATTTAAAAGGATTTGTTTGGTTATTATTTCTATTCTCCATATTAACATCTACCTTAGTTGGAGGAGGAGCGTTGTTTGTTTCTGCGTCCTCTGTGTATCCTTCTGGGTTAAAATACGCATATGCCTGCTGATCCCTTTCGCTTTCAGTTCGTTTGTCAAAAATAATATTAAAATCTTTATCAAACTTTACTTTTCCTTCTTTGATAAAAACATTTAACAACTTAAATTCTGACTTAATTTGTGCAACTTCAAACTCAGAAAATCCATTGGCTAAAGTAAGTTCCTCATTCAAAACGATTAGACCATCTTTGTCTAACATCTTTACTGATTTTTTCTCTTCTTCCTCCTTAGGCTTAACTCTATCTTCTCTTACCTCAACATACTTTGTAAATGCACTAATGAGATAATAGCGATTTTTCTTGCCATCATTTCCTTCAAACAAATACGACGGTTCGTTAGGAACCTCAGCATAATAAAAACCCGAGTGATCAATAATATCCAAATTAGGATAATTTTTGATCAATTCTGTTTTTGCATCATAAGCAGACACTGGTGGAAAGGAATACCATTTACCTGCCACTCTTCCCATAGAACCACTTTTTATCCCACCCATCTCTTCTCCGTAGTCACGAAAGATTGATAATGCTTCTATTCTGCCCGAAGGAGAGATTAAAGGAATATACCAAGTAGGTTGTACTTTAGCATCCCAAAAATTCTCTGCATAAATCGCTTCTCCAGCCTTTAGCTCTCTAGTCATTTCATACCCGACCATGCTTTTAGGCCTATAGAAAAGATTTTTGTAACGAAATTCTGCTTTCTTATACATATCTACTTCTTTGTTTTGCTCCTCTTCCTGTTTAACTTCTGGATTAATCTGTGGAACAGATTTAGTCTTTAGGCTCTTAAAGATACCACTGATTGAAGCAAAAATGGTCTTTCGTGGAAGTGGTGCTTCTATAAAAAGTTCTTTCTGTTTTTGCTCAGAAATTTCTGCTTTTTTAATAACCTCTGGACTACTTACAATAATATCTGCCTTCTTCCCGTACTGAGAATACCAAAAAGCAAGTATTACCACCAAGGCTATTCCGACGATTATTTTTGAATTTTTATTTATTTGATTCATTTTTCTCCTTTTAGTTAATTATACAGAATTGCCCTCCTCGTAATTAAATCACGAGAAGGGCTCCGTTTTTCTCCTGGGTTAACTTGCTCCGGTAGAGTTAAACAAATAGTAGTGTCGTTTATCTGCCTCAACACCTGACCCTATCTTCTTCCACCGATTTAACAAATCAGGACCATCAACCAATATATATGGTTCAAGCGCATTCACCCTATTGAAATGGCTTGAACCCCAAGCCGGTGAATTATAAACACTATCATGTACCCCTAGAGCAGCAATTTCTTCACCACAAACATCTTTTTTGCAATATGCTACGCCAACAGCTAAATAATAATGCCCACCCGCAACCTTACTTAACACATTTCCATACATGATAACTGGACTGTGGTTGATATTTACCCTTTCAAGAATATTAGAAACGGCCTTTTCAACTGCATTAGCAGCACCGACTTGTGGTTTTATGTTAAGGCCAAGATTTTGAGTGGCATTAATATAATCAGCGATTTTTGTGATTCCATCACTGAGCTTTTGACTAGGCATACTCCTTGCAGCGGCACCAACAACATATTCGTGAATAGACGTAATATCATATCCAAGAGCCCTACCTTTTTTATGACTTTCCCACAACATCGTCATAGAAAGAACACTCGCTCCACACATATAATATGTAGGCTGAGAATATTGTGGAATTCCAAGCGCTGTTGCTATGATATTTCCTCCTTCATCTTTGAAATTGTGGACATGACTAAATGGAAGAATATTATTATATTCCCAATCAGCCATAGCCTTGCTTGCCACCGTTACGGACAATACTAGTGTTACAAAGAACATGATAATCTTTTTCATTTTGAACCTCCTTATTTGTTGGTTAAACGGTCAATTGAAATTCAATCAATCCAAATAGATATTAGCATATTTATAAAAAATCAAGCTTGTGGATAACTTTTTTCCCCAAGGTCAGACCTTGGGGAATTCTTAAGGTCTGACCTTTAGAAATATAAATTATTTTCGCCTGAGGAGTTTTAAAATTGTGCATACATTTACTATTTATCCGCATATGCGTAATTATAGTAAATCTTTCAACTTGTGTGCTGAGTACCCAAATACAAATCAAGGTTTAACCTTGATTATTAATTTTCATTTTCTTTAACGATTATCCTAAATAAGTTTAGTAACCTGAAATTACACAAGCCCCACTGGTCATGGCTTAAGGTTATTTTTCCCAAGGTCAGACCTTTTTGAATTCTTAAGGTCTGACCTTTGGAAAAACACTCTTGTGGAAAAAAGACAAAAATACTAAAATATGCTATTCTATACAAAGAAGAGGCAATTTCTGCCTAAATTGTAAATCACACTTTAATCATAAGGAGATAAAATGGAAATCGCTGTGTCTATTTTTTTATATGGACTTTTGGCTGGAATTGGGTTATCAGTAATTTTTTTCTACAGAAAAATAGAAAAAATAAAAGAAAGAATCAGAGATTCATTTCTTATTAAAAAGAGTGAAATGGATGAAGCCTTGGATGAAGCATTACAAAAAGAAGGGTTTATTAAGAAACTAAGTAAGTGGTTGCGCGAATAGTGTTTCTATTTGTGTTATGTCAAAGAGGGGGTAGATTGAAACCTAGCCCCTCTTGTTTATTTTATGATAATATATTTAAATGCCTTTAAAATTATTTAATACACTAAGTCATAAAAAAGAAAACTTTAAACCAATCAATAAAAATTTGGTAAAGATTTATACTTGCGGGCCGACGGTTTATAATGATGCACATATTGGGAATCTTCGTTCTTATGTTTTTGCTGATATTTTATGCCGCGCGCTTAAATATAATAATTTTAAAATTAAACAAATAATAAATATAACTGATATTGGGCATTTGGTAGGCGATATTGATTTGGGTGAAGACAAAATGACCAAAGGACTTTTGCGTGAAGGAAAATCTTTAACACTACAAAATATGCGCAGCTTAGCGGAATTTTATACAGAGAGATTTAAAGAGGATTTAAAAAAACTTAATATTAATTTTCCTAATAAATTTCCTTTTGCGAGCGATTACATAAAAGAAGATATAAAACTTATTCAAAAATTAGAAAAAAAAGGCTACGCTTATAAAACAAGCGATGGAATTTATTTTAATATTTCTAAATTTCCTGAATATGGAAAATTAGTTTCGAGGTCAAGTTCCCAAGGTCAGACCTTTGGATTATCCTGTGGCGTTAAGCTGGGACCTTTAAGGTCTGACCTTTTGAACTTGGAAACAAAAAACAAAAACAGAATTTCCGAAAATCCTGAAAAAATAAATCAGGAAGATTTTGCTTTGTGGAAATTTTCTGAGGCAAAAAAGCTAGACTCAGAGGCCAAGGTTCGACCTTGGGAATTAAAAAAAGGTCGAACCTTGGCCCCCCTAGGCTTCCCTTCCCCTTGGGGTATTGGTTTTCCTGGATGGCATATTGAATGTTCTGCTATTGGTATAAAATTTTTAGGTGAGCAATTTGATATTCACACTGGAGGCATTGATCATATACCCACCCATCACACCAATGAAATAGCTCAATCTGAATCGGCAACTGGCAAAAAACCATTTGTTAAATTGTGGATGCATCATGAATTTGTAGACATTGGAAAAGAAAAAATGGCTAAATCGGCAGAAAATTTTTTGAAACTTAACAGTGTTATTGAAAAAAATATAAATCCACTCGCGTATCGCTTGTGGCTTTTAATGGCTCACTATAAAACAAAGATGAATTTTAACTGGGAAAGCCTAGAGGGGGCAGAAAAAGGCTTACAACATCTTTACCAAGCTTATTTGGATTTAAGCATAAAGGTCGGCAAGTCGGACTTCCCGAGTACGGATAAGTCAGACTTGCCTACTTTTGCTACTAAAAATTACCAACAAAAATTTATAAAATTTATAAATGATGACTTAGATACCCCTAAAGCGATTGCCCTACTTTGGAGTTTGATAAAAAATAAAAAAATAAATAATTTGGATAAAAAAAATATAATTTTAGATTTTGATAAAGTTTTAGGTTTAGGTTTTAAAAAAATTAAATCGCCTCCTCGGCGATCCGCCGATGAGGCGGAAAATAAAATACAAGAACAAATCCTAGAAGAAATAAAAATATTACTTGAAGAAAGAAAATTAGCTAGAGAAAATAAAAATTTTAAATTATCAGATGAGTTACGCCAAAAAATAAATTCCAAAATAAATCCCTTGGGCTATGAAATTAAAGACACTCAGCAGGGTCAGGAAATTCAAACAAAAAAATCTTAAGCTTTAAAGCTTAAGATTTTTTTGTTACCTGTAGGTATCTACCCGCAATAAATTTAAAATAAATAAAATTATACTACAAACTTTCTAAATCTAGATTTATAGCATCAAATTCTGAATCAAAATTTTCTATTTCAGAAATTTCTAAATCAGAAATCATGTTATTAATTTCTAAATCTAAGCCCTGTGGCGTTAAGCTGGGACTTTCACTTTCTATATTTTCACCTTCATTAGTATAATCTCTATTTATCATTAAATCAGTAGCTGGATGAGTTGTTTTTTCATCTTTCATCATAATAAAACCAAGTAAAACAACTACTACAACAACACCCACAACAATAATAATATTTTTATTTTTTTCCATATTGTTTTTTTATTAATTAATAATTAGTTTATGTTATTGAGTTGGAATTGGAGTTGGAGTTGGAGTTGGAGTTGGAGTTGGAGTTGGAGTTGGAGTTGCTACTGGTTCTTTTTTTACTTCTCCTAAAGAAGACAAAATACTAACAAAAACTTCATGAATTTCTTTTATATTTTCTCTAATTTTTTTTAAATCAAAGTGTAATAGTTTATTAACTGTTTTAACATTTTGTTTTAATTTACCCTCACTTTCTATTTTTACAGTATAAATTCTACTAGCTTGTGCTTGAACTAATATTTTTGTATCACTTATCATTTTTTCAGCTTTAACAATTTTTTCATTTATTGCAACAAAATCTTTACCCGGATTTTCTATTTTCAATCTTTCAATCCTGACTTTAATTTTTCCTAAATGGGTACTAATTTTCTCTAGCTTACGATTAAATTGATCAGTAATTCTTTGATTTAAATTTTCTAATCTTTTATCATTTTGTTCTACTATATTCTTTTTATTTTCATCAGGAATTTTTTCTAAATCTTTTTTTAAATTCTCTCTGGCATCTTCTCTTCTATCTTTAATATCTTGTCTTATATCTCTAATTTCTCCTTTTTTATCCCTAATATCTTCTTTTAAACCTTTA
>ERZ1292640.3656-Hain-H43-02um-R1-3656-length-11936-cov-6_pt1 | contig 11936 bp, 15 predicted proteins | sample MGYA00564404_ERZ1292640 | MGnify/ENA primary metagenome ERZ1292640 (study PRJEB36523, sample SAMEA6512636) | groundwater metagenome | collected 2019-01-08 | study: AquaDiva: Metagenomics assemblies of 32 groundwater samples | reverse complement strand
TTCCAAGTCATACTGAATTAAAAGAAGTTCCAGTATTTATACCTTTAGCTATAGTTCTTTCAACACCTCTACCGCAAAATGAGATGTGAATTCAGGCGGTGAAAGGAATGCCGCTTGAGCGTTTTGGGCAAAAATGGAAAAAAACGGGTAATTATTTCAAAAACCCCTAAAGATGTCATCTCGTTTTGTTATAAAAGATCGAATAAGTGCTTAAAGTTTTTTTCTTTCTATCATTCATCATACCAACAACATCGACAGTATATATACCATCGTTATAGTCAAGCATCCAATCGCCTAAATACGCTTCAATTTCAAAAGGCCCCCCTGCATTTGCATTATACCTAGTCGAATATATTATTCTTCCATTGAAATTATTGAGGAAGTGATCAGCTTCAATAATAACCGCTACATTTTCGCCCTCAGAATATGATCCGTTATAGGGCCATTCTTTAAATGAACCAAGATCCAGCGATTGCGGAAATTTTTCATAATAAATATATACATCATAAAGTTGTCCTTCCAATACTTTGCCTTTCAATTTTATCCAGCCATTTTGAATAGTAGGAAGCTGTTCCCAAATTATATTGTCAGTTTCAAAATCTTGAACTAACGCCAAAGTCTCATTGTTATAGGCAACTCCAATATTGACTTTTTTATGATATGGATTTAGGATGGTATCACGATGCCCCCAATCCCAATCAGCATCATCGTACATCATACCATACTCATGATTAGCGATTGCTATCTTGGCATCAAAAAGAAGATTTTTTGAGTCTCTTTGGTAATATGAAGTTAAGGCGACATTTTCCGCAACTGCTTGTGTTCCATTCTCAATGCTATATCTGACATAGGGTTTTTGTCCTAATAAATTCCAATGAGAAATATACTTATTATTCATCATCTCTTCAGCATGTTTTTGTGCAGCTGTTTTGTTATCCATAAAAACAGGCTTCAAACTTGCATTTTTTCTATCTGCATTAATTAGATTTAAAACAAATTGTTTTAATTCGTCTATAGAATAATGAGTATTAATGTAATTATCTACTTCCTCCACCTTAGGAGTTGGAGAATTATTTTCATAGGGATCGATTATTTCTTTTGTAGTAGGGTATAATGTAACCGTAATCTTCTCTGAAACAGATGGCGTTACTGATGTAGCAATTATTGATTGAGGTTCGGACTTAACTTGAAAAATATTACTAATGATAAATAATAAAAGTATGCCTGCTAAAAGGATTGTCAATTGAAAATATTTTTTCATGTAACTATTATTTTTTCTTTCCCGCATATTATCAAGAATTTGATATTTCAATATATTTTATAAGTATGCTAAACGAGCCTTTTCATAAAATGCTACTTTTTAAGAGGCAACCCAGCAGAGATACTCACATCACATGCAGCCCCACCACATCCTCACCTTGCATCGCAAAATCTCCGGAAACCTGCCTGCCCATATCAAAATCACCCTATTCTTACAATCTTCGAAACCCGTTCCCTTACCCATGCGGGGCATCGCTCAAGCAAATCAGCGAGCTTTTTCCGGTCAGCGCGCTTGCGAAATTCCGTTTTCAATTCTTGAGTAAAATGCTGCCGGAAATAAACCATATCTATAAGCGTTTTTTCAATTGTTGAAACAGGTATCCAGTATTCGCCGTATTTCATGGGCTCGGACCCGAAGAGCATTTTTTTTGAAACCCGCCTTACGACAAAATTAGAGCCGAAAAATTTCCGAAGGCCGCTGCGCACCTTCCTAGCGGTAATCACCACCGGATTTGTTTCCTGCTCCCATAATCCATGCAAAGAAAGCGCATCCTGCAGCCCATAGTAAAAGGGCCGGAAGGCAAAGCCAGCCATTTGGGAGTCATCTGAAAAAGAATAAACTCCGTTCCTTATCCGGAAAATGCGCTTTTGCTTTGCGAGCTGGTGCAGCAATTGGCTTAGGTATTCGCGGCTCACCTTTTTGCCAAGAAGCCTCCCCATATCCCCTATTGTAAATGCCGGCTGCTTCGAAAATGCCTCCCGCATTATTTTGAAATTGCTCATTTCAAATGCCCCATAAGGTAATTGTGCATCTGCGCATAGGTTGGAATTGCACCTGAATAAATTATTGCCTTCAAGTTATCCTCATCAAACGGATCTAGGAATTTTTGCACCAACGGTTTCAACCTGGAAAGGATGACTGCATCTGTAATCTTTGGAAGGAGAAAATATACATCATAGATGTCACGGATAAGTTTCCTTGAAATATAGGCGTTTGCCTTTTCGATTATCAGATCATCAACAGAAAGGCAAAGCACAATCATGGAGGAACCGTCGATTTTCTCGAAGGGAATTGGAACTGCCTTAACATTTGCGGAAAAATTTATTTCCAACCTAATCTCCGCTTCCGGAGAGGATATTTTGCAGAATATGAGGTTTTGCGTCTTCTTGAATTTTTGAAGTTGCAAGGCCCGGGATTTTAGGGCGTCAGCAAGGGTAGTTTCAAAGTCATCCGGCAGCTTTGTGGCGTAAAGGTCAATATCCTCGGAAAACCTGCCACCACCATAGCACCGCCAGATTGCAGTCCCGCCATGCAGGGTAAATTTGTCGCTTATGGAATAAAGTACATCCATGGCTTCGTCTTGCAATGAGCCTATTTGCACATGCATGCGCTTACGAAGGCGCTTTTCCAAAGGTAGTTTCATGTATTCTTTAATTAACGTAAATTATATAAATAGATGAGTTTGGTTGATTTGATAGTGAATGCAACCCATAATTCTTGGAAATGATCAAATCCCAATAATCAGATTAAAATGGCAAAAAAGCAGGCGACTTCAATTCACTTCATATGCAGCTCCACCACATCCTCATCCTTCAGGATGAAATCGCCGGAAACCTGCTGCCCCTTGAATTTTGAACTTCCCCACAGCCGGGCATACTTGAGGTTCTGGTAGAATTCCTTGTGGATCTGCTTTGCAATGTCGGAAACCGTGCTCCCCTTAACCATTACGAATGGTTTGAGGTAATCGGTTTCGCCGCGGGGGTTTTTCGTATAAACTCGTATCAGGTCCAAATGCCTAACGAACATCTTCTTTAGCTCGGTAATGCTGCTCTCCAGATTTACATCGTATTGGAAATCGTTGCCATGCACGTCCAAATATCCCTTCTTCGAAACCACGAAAATTTTCTTTGCAACTAGCTCATCAAAATATTTCTTTTGCTCCATAATATCCAGGAAGGGATCCAAGATAATTATCACAAGGTCGGCTAGCCGGGCAATTCCAAACAGCTTGTTCTTGTTTTGCTCGAATATGGAGGGCGTATCCAGAATCTGCAATTGGATTTTTTCAAATTCAAGCATTCCTGGGGAGACTATTCCGGTTTCATACGCCACATCCGATGATGAATGGTGCATGCCGCAAAGTTTGTTTAGGAGGGCGGTTTTGCCGCAATTGACAAATCCAATAAGCGCAATTTGGGCGGCGCCCTGCTTTTTTATGAAATCGCCCCCTCCCTTTTTGCCCGCTTTTTTCTTCTTTTCTACGACAAGCTCTTCGCGAATGGACGAAATCTTCTTCTTGATTTCCATCAGTATGCTTTGCGAACCCTTGTGCTTGGGGGCAAGGCCAAGCATCTGCTTGAGGGCGGCCATCCTATCCTCGGGAGTTTTTGCCTGCCGGTAGCGCTCTTCCGCCGCGTAATATTCCGGTGTTGCGTTCAGGGATGCCATGATTTTATCAGCTAAATTAAATACGAAAATGGAGCCGAAGGAAATCAAAGGCGCAATTAATCAATCGATACTCCTCAGCTCCCTTCCCCCTAGTCAATTATAAAGAAATAAGCAGAATCCCAATTATAATCATTCCGACAAAGGCGAGCTGCTCTTTTGTCAGCCGCTCATTCATGAAAATGAAGGCGAGGAAGGCTGTGAAAACGGGGTACATTGAGGAGATTGGCGCAAGGAGCGAAATTAGGATGGTGCCGGCGGCAACGTAGTAGCAGATGATGCCAAGGGAATCCACAAGCCCAGCTGCCATAACCGGTTTCAAATTGTTCAAATCCCTCGGAAGCAACCTATTACCGGTCAATATCACAATCCCAAATGAAACGAACTGGGAAAAGAACATGTGGGACATCAAAACAACTCCAATTGGATGGACTTTGAGGATAGGCGCAAGGAAGAAATAGGATGATCCCCAGCTAAGCGCTGCAAGGAAAGCCATGAAAATGTTCATGTCGAATTTGGCTTTTTTGAGAGAGCGAAAGCCAGAAAGAAGGAAAACTCCACAGACGATGGCAAAAGCGCCAAGCACCTGAAGGAAGGTTGGCTTTTCACCAAGGAACAAAACCGCTAAAATCAGAGTGATGAAGCCATATGAGGCGCCAACCGCGGTTTGAAGGGTGAGTTTTCCGGATTGGAGGGATTTCCAGAAGAACCACCAGCCTCCGGTCATGCTGATGGAAACTAGGATTACGGATGGGACTATTGTGAAAAGGGAATAACCGGGAGTGGGATTTAGCAAATTATATCCGATGATCACCAATAGGGCAACGAAGTTGGAAATGTGGATGGGGATGAATTTCTTTTCCCGCGTCACGGCAATTTTTGCAAAGAAATCCGCGCATCCCCAGAAGAAGGCGGCGGCGATGCCCAGAAGAATTCCTGTTGAAAGCATATTATTAATCACACGAAGCGGAATAGTTTAATGAACATCATGCCTGGAATCTTTTTAACGTGATTCATATGAAACTTGTTTTGAAAGGCATCGGCGCAAGCCCGGGGAAGGCAACTGGAAGGGTTAGGATAATCCGGGGAATTGGAGATTACAGCCGGTTTTTAGATGGCGAAATCCTAGTCACGAGAATAACCGACCCTTCGATGACGGTTATGATGAATAAAGCAGCCGCTATAATTTGCGATATGGGGGGATTGATGTCGCACCCATCGATTCTTGCTAGGGAACTAGGTGTTCCATGCATTGTGAACACAAAGAATGGTACGACCAAGCTGAAGGAAGGCATGAAAGTGAGCGTGGACGGCCTCAAAGGGGAAATTTATGAAATCTGATGATTGGAAAAACCAACTTGCAGAACAATCATTGAATTGGGCAACATCAATGGACTTCCAAACCCTTGCGCCATTTTCCCATATGCAATTCCATCCCCTATTTGCCAAAGAATGGTGTGAATGGCTCTTGGAGGTATGCAAAAGCATAGAAAACGGCAACATATCCTGGGAGAATATTTACAAATTCACGGATAGCCCTTCTGAAGCATTGGACCAGGTTTACTTTACCTCCCTGGATATGAAAGTAGCTAAACTAAAATTCGAGGATCGGGAAAGGATTGCCCGCCTGTTCCATTCAATCATATCAGGCTGGAGGCGAACGGATGCATACAACAGGAAAGCAAACCGGGCCCATTCCCAGGAGGAAATTGATAAAATCATTGGGGAATCAAAATTCCAAGAGGGGAATCCTGATATTGCCAAATTGCTTGGAAAAATCACCAATTCGGGGTATCATTTGACGGACGGATTGTTCACAGACATCTACATGGGGAACGCCTTCGAATATGTAGGGCCATATAAAAGCAGGAATTTGAAGAAGAACCAGATCCTGGTAATTAAGAATTTCATGAACCTTAAGCCGCTTTCCCTTTGGAAGGGGGCGCGCAGCTTCCCGGCTGACCGCATAGCAATCTATTGCATCTACGAAAATGTGGATTTCTGGCTTGAGGGGATAACCTGCCATTCTCAGTACAAGGGCGATCCGATTAAGGGATTGAAAAAATGGGCGCTGAAAGTGGACGGCGAATTTGTGGGCGATATGGGAAGGATCATTGATATTCACGAGAAATTAGCGCAAATAAGCCAGGAGCAATGGATCAAGCTCCTTTCCCTTGATTTCGAAACGCTTAAGCAAAAGGGCCTGGAATTCCGGTGCTTTTTCCTTAATAGATTAAGGAGAAGTCTTGGATTGACGGAAGGCCCATCCGCGGCCATGATCAAAGCGGTTAGGGGAAAACCCTTTGCCGATAAAAAATTCTGGAACGTACCAGGGGATAGGGAAAAACGGGATGCCCATTGGAGAAAACTGATAGATTTTCGGGAGGATTACTTCATCAAAAACTAGAACCTATATCCAAGCGCCCTCAAATCTGCCATTAACTGCTCCATGTCCTTGAACAAAATTGTGTGCATGCCTATTTCCGAAGCGCCGGTCAGGTAGTCCGTCCTATCATCAACCATAACCGATGCGCCGGGCCTGGAATTAATATTCCCTAGGATGATCCGGTATGCCTCGGCAAAGGGCTTGCGGTGCTTTATGGAGCCGGATGTGTACTGAAAATCAAAGAGGGAATCAAGCCCTAGTTTCTTGCTGAAAACCTGGTGCGCCTCCCAGGGGTTGTTGGAAAAGAGCACAACTTTGTTGTTCACCTTTAGGCGTTCAATCAATTCGCGCATGCCCGGGCGCACAAAAATGTTGCCCATGTAATAATCCTCCATCGTGCCGATATTCACAACACCAACAAAATCAAAGATGACGGTTTTGGAAAAGAAGTACTTCTTGAAGTATGGATAGATAAAAATCGCAAGCAGGTATGAAACGGCAATCCAAAGAAGGTAGTCACGGGTTTCCTCAAGCAAGAGCCAGCCGGAAAAAAAGAGCAGCAGGGCTATAATTATGGTCAGCCTTTGCGTCCAATAATCGAAGCGGAATAGGCCCATGTTATGAAGATGTCTTCGAGGTAATAAAAAGGTTGGCGAAGGCGCGGATCGGATGATTTTCATCGGTGACAGGCAGGATTATTTGGTCGGGGCGAAGGCGGCAGGCATCCGGACGATTTATTTCCAGAGTACGGAGCAGGTAATGGCCGAATTGAGGAAGATGGGGGTTAGGTTTTGAAAGGGAAGTAATTATACTTTATCACATCAAACGCGAGAACGGACTCATCTGATTCCAAGGCTTCCCCGAACCTGCCGCGAATGCCAACGAGGAATTCCCGGAGTTCAATCGCATTCCGGAAGTGCGCTTCAAGCTCCAAATCGGCTTCGCCGAAGCATTCCTCAATGTACACAATATTGGGGTGGAATTCGAAAAACCGCAGGAACTGGGATTTCCTTTCATCGGTGACATTTGGGCGGAGTTTCAGGATTACATGAAAGTATTGGTAGCCGGTTTTGTTGAAATCAAGGTGCGGCATGAAGCCTACGATTATTCTTCGTTTCTGCAATTCCTTCAGCCGGTAGGCAACTGTGGAAGCTGGAATTTTAGTTCTTGCTGCGAGTTCCAATAAGGAGGCCCTGCAATTTGTAGAAATTATGGATAAGATTTTGCGGTCCAGTTCATCGATCGGCTCGGCAGTTTTGCTCTCCCTTAGAAAACGAATTGCGGGTTCCTCCCCGGTAATATACTTGTGATTCAGATGGCGCCAGGAAGTGTAGACGGAAAAGGCGGTTGTTGCGATGAAGGGCGAGAATTCGCGCATGAGCGCCTTCAAATCCGAATCGAATTCTTTAACGGAATGCTCTGCAAACAGAATCAGGAAATCCCAACTGCCGGTGCAGCGGATGCCCCAAATTACTCGGGGATGGTTGAGTGCGTAAGTTACAAGCGCTTCCTCTTTCTTGCGGGGAGCGCTCCTGAGTTTCAAATAGAGCTGGAAGCCAGTGTACCCCAAGAGGGGAAGATTGATAATTGTCAGGAAACCGGAGATGACGCCATTCTTCTGCAGGCGCTCCAGCCGGTAAGCAGCGGCCTGCTTTGAAAGCGCGACCTTTTTTGCCAGAAGTGAGGTCGGCGAACGCGCGTTCCGGTCCAGGCCTGCGAGCAGCCTCCGATCCTTCTGATCCAAATGGAATTCGCTCATGTTTAGATTAATCACAATAATATTATTAAAAGTTGCTATTGGACAAAAAAAATGAAAATAAATCATATATTTTACAAATCCCACTGGATTCCGGTGGTAAATTATGGAGGGGAGCGAGGGCGACGTGGAGCGGGGCGTGGAGTTGAAAACGATTCAAAAGCGCTATTTTGGGCCTAAATACGACGAGTGGATGAATGGGTATTTGTCCCTGCTCGACCAGGAATTCGTGCATGAATGCGCCCGCACCCATCATTCCGCGGCATGGCAAATTGCGAAAAATGGCGGAGGGCAGGTGGTGGAATTAGCAGTAGGGAGCGGGAGAAATATAGAAGCGGGTTATTACTATCACCCAAATCTGCAAGTGTTGGGATTGGACATAACAAGAGGGATGCTGGAAGAGGCGAAGAGGAAAGTGAATAAATTGCAATATGAGAACGTTCAGTTGCAGCTCGGGGATGCGCGTGATGCACTGAGCTACGTTGGAAGGGGGAAGGCGGATCTGGCAGTGATGACTTACGGCCTTTGCGTCACCCCCCAGCCGGAAATTGTTTTGGAGAACATGCTGGAACTTACGAAGCCCGGAGGGCTGATTCTTATCGCGGACTACTTGCTTGCAAAGCGCCCCAAAATCCAGCAGGAGCAGTACGGGATGAAGGGCCCGATAAAAACCGGAGGGATGCGGTTCTACGATCAAAGCAGCAAGGAGAGGGCCCCAAAAGGGGAGGCGGTGATTCCATACAAGGAGAGCATCATGCTGATGGGTGCCGATAGGGAAGGCCATTCAATTGTATGGGACCCGACTTCTAGCCTTCGCGAATTGCTCTCCGACGTGTTCGGTGGGAGGGTGCAACCCTTGAAGTTGGTAGAATCGGAGGAGGACAAGGTGCAGAGCAACATGCTGTACCTGGGGAGGAAGCTCTGATTCTTTGCCGTTATACCTTTTGGTTTAAAACCAGCTGGTATAATTTAACCGAATTTTGTAATAATAGCTGAATTTTGTCTTATGCCTTTCGCTTCACCATCAGCACGGAAAGTTCCTCGAAGAAAAACCGCTGTGATGAGAGGGTTTGGATGGAAAATCCGTGCTTCGAAAGGAACGAGAGCGTCTTTTCAGTGTTGGTGAGGGAGCTGTTGAGATAGAGCAGGCTTCCGTTTGCTGTGAGATGGGAGCTGAATTGCAGGAGGAAATTATCGATCACCTTCCGGCCGTCCTTTCCTCCGTCGAACGCCCGGTTGATGCCGCCCTTCAGCTTTTCTTCCTTGCTTGTGGGGAGATAGGGAGGGTTGAAGAGGATGGTTCCGAATTTCAGTTTTTTGAGGTTGGGGAACAAATCGGTTTGAATGAATGATATTTTGATTTTATTCATTTGGAGCTGATTATTTTGGGGATTTAATTTGGTCGGGAGCATGGTTTCGTCTTTCCTATTTTGTTCAAAATTCAATTTCGCGTTTTCAAGCGCTTTTTTTGAAATGTCGGCGAAAACGATTTCCGTTACTTCTGGGTTTTTGGAAGCAAAGATGCCGGCTATTCCGGTGCCGCAGCCCAAATCCAGCACCTTTCCGGATGCGTGCTTTTCCGCCGCTTCCGCTAGCAGGAAGGAATCCTCATGGGGGAAATATACTTCGGGAAAAACCAGCAGGGAATGGCCGTTCCACTTGAGTTTTTCGATTTTCCTTTTTCTGGCTCGTGGAGCAATATATCCAACCCCTGCCTCTTCTTCCTTAAATGGAGCGGAATTTGAGGCGGAGCGCTGAATCTTGTCGGCTTCGTCTTTCTTTGAGGGCAGGGGATGTGAAGCATTTCGCTTTGCTTTAGGTCGAGCTCCTTTTTGATGCCTTTCGGGGGAGGTCATAGTAATACCAGATCGCATAGTAAGTGACAATCACAATAATAAGGAACATCCGGAAGAGGAAGTCATGCAGTGCCGCGGTCCATTCCAGCGCGCCCACATCGAAGTAATAAATTGTCGTGGCGATGCGGATGGCGTTAAAGGCGAGCATCACAAGCACCCCAAGCAGGAAGCCCTTTACCCGGTAGCCCATTCTTTTCTCAAAACTGGCGAAAATTATGCCGAACATCACCGCAAGCTCGATTTTTCCGGAGCATAAATCCACTATCTGCGCGAGGAGGTTTGGGGTTTGGATGAGGGGGAATTGCCCATTGAGGATCAAGGCGGAATTCAGGTTGAAAAACACTTTCAGGGCAAGTTGGGAGGTATAGGCGGCTACAAGATTGGGGATGTTCGTTAATGAAAGCACTAGGTAGGCAAATAATGATAGCGCTAAGAATAGCGAAACGAATTTAAACGTCAAATACAGATTATTTACCTTTCGCTGCTTGGCGCGCTTTTTGGGCATATGCATCCAATACTTATGCCGGTCAGGAAGTAATAAATAATGAGGTTGAAGCTGATGAAAAGGAAAATAATCACGCGGAATGATAAGGGAGGCAAAATGGCAAAGGTTGACCCCGTTAAAAAGGAGAGGATGGATAATTCCGATAAACTGCTCCTCTTGCTGGCAATTATCCTGGGGGTTGCTGCATTCTTCTGGACGGCAACATCCACCCTTAATAATTTCATCAAGGCGCCATTGATCCTCCTGATCCTTTTTACTTCCGGCAACCTAATCTCCAGGTTTGGGAAATTGGAGAACTATTACGGGATCATCATTTTGCGCGGTGAGAAGGGCTTTTCCGCGATGAGGTACTTTGCAAGGCACCCAAAATTAATGCGGGCGCTTGCGGATTTTGGATTGAGTTTGGGCTTTGGCATGATATACGGATTTTTGATCTATAGGAAAAACATCCTAAAATTCCTCTCACACCTCATAATCGTAAGCGCCATATTTGGGTTGCTGCTTGCAGGCTCCAACATCACCATCTTCGGCGATGAGCTAAAGAGCTTCATCCTGCCGGCAATTGGCGTGCTTGGCGGTCTTCTTGCCTTTGGAATCGCATCCCTCTTAATACAGGCGCTAAACATCCTAACCGTTCCAGGAAGCACTGCGGGGGCAGCGCTTGTTGTTCCAGGAGTTACTATCCCATTTTGGGAGGGACTAATTGCTATCATCATAGCTGCAACCATCCATGAGGTTGCACATGGCATCCTTGCCATGGTTGAAAAATTGGAGGTCAAGAATTCGGGGGCGATTTTATTTGGCGTGCTGCCGGTAGGGGCGTTTGTGGAGCCAAATGAGCAAAAGCTTGCGAAAATGAAGATCCAGCAAAAAAGGCGGATTTTGATTGCGGGAACCACTTCCAATTTCATGCTTTTCTTATTGCTTGTGCCCCTTACGAATTTCCTTTGGGCGCCATATGTGATGGGCTTTTCCGATGGGATTAGGATCACGGGCTTTGGGAAGGATGCGGTTGCAAATGGAATTTTGAAGGTTGGCGATATCGTGCAGGGAATTGATGGGAAGGCGATGAACACCCTTGAGGAATTCCGAACCTACATGGCAACCAAAAAGGAGGGGGAAACCGTTTCATTGATGATGGCATCTGGAGCACGGAACGTTGTTTTGGGCAAGGATGGAAAACTTGGCATTACCATGGAAAACTACTTCCCAAAAGATGATGGCTATGTCGCCACTTTGCTATTCATAACAAGCACCCTAGGCCTTATCATGCTCATCAATTTCGCGCTTGCGGTCATCAACCTGGTTCCAATTTTCCTAACCGATGGCTACCGGCTGGTGTTTGAGGAGGCAAAGGAGCTTTTCCCAAGCAGGAATGACAGCTTTGCCAAGAGAATTGCGATCGTTGCAGGCGCGCTTTCCGTAATCTTGCTCCTCATCAACTTCATCCCTAGCTTCAGTTGAGAAAATATGAAAATAAAGCTTGTGCAGGGAGGCAAATCAAAGTCAGTGGAGGTTGGCGAGGATAAAAAGGTAAAATCGCTAATTCAAAAAATGGGCCTCAATGATGAGACATTCCTAATCAAGCTCAACGGCAAAATTGCCCATGAGGATACCGAACTTAATACGGGAGATGAGCTCGAGTTCCTGAATGTAATTTACGGTGGATAGGAAAACGAATGGACGATTGGATTTTCAATCCCTATAGCTTTGCTCTAGAAATCAAT
>ERZ1292640.2912-Hain-H43-02um-R1-2912-length-13541-cov-12_pt2 | contig 11940 bp, 9 predicted proteins | sample MGYA00564404_ERZ1292640 | MGnify/ENA primary metagenome ERZ1292640 (study PRJEB36523, sample SAMEA6512636) | groundwater metagenome | collected 2019-01-08 | study: AquaDiva: Metagenomics assemblies of 32 groundwater samples | reverse complement strand
ATCACTCGCCGATGATCCGGATCTCGGGCTCCAGCGTGATCCCGAACTGGGCCTGCACCCGCTCCCGGGTCAGGTCCATGAGCGCCAGGATGTCGGCCGCGTGGGCGCCGCCTCGGTTGACGATGAAGTTGGCGTGCTTGGACGAGATCTCCGCGCCGTCCAGCCGCTTGCCCTTCAGTCCCACCTTTTCGATCAGCCGCCCCGCGTAATCGGACTGCGGGTTCTTCCAGACGCACCCGGCCGAGGCGAGCGCCAGCGGCTGGGTGGCCTTTTTCTGTTTGAGCCGCTGCTTGATGTCCTTCTGGATCTCGGCCTGGGGGCGCCGGTGGAGCTGGAGCCGCGCCCCGATCAAAATGGCGCCCGACGGGCAGTGGAAGGTCCGGTAGGAGAAGGCCCCGGTCCCCGGCTTGAACTCCCCCAGCGTGCCGTCCGGGTGGAGAAAGTACACGGCCGAGACGAAGTCGCCGATCCAGCCGTCGGGCGTGCCCGCGTTCATCGCCAGGGCGCCGCCGATGGTGGCCGGGATCCCCACGAGGCATTCGATGCCGCCCAGGGACAGGGCCGCGGCCTCGCGGATCAGCGCCGAGAGGCTGGCGCCCGCGCCCGCGACGGCCTCCTCGCCGCGGAACTCGACTCGTCCCAGACAGCCCTCCAGCTTGACGACGACACCGCGGACGCCGCGGTCCTTGACCAGGAGGTTGTTCCCGCCGCCGATCACCTCGAGCGGCAGGCCCTCCTTTTCGGCGTAGGACAGCGCCTGGCGGATATCGTCCACGTCCTGCGGGATGACGAAGATGTCCGCCGACCCCCCGATGCGTAAGGAGGTATGGAAGCTCAGGGGCTCCTTGAAGCGCACCTCGCCCCGGATCGCTCCTAGCATGTCGACCTCCTCCTCGTTGACCCCTCTTGGATGGCGAGCCGGGTCACCAGTTCTCCGCCCAGGGTGCCGACGTCGCCGGCCCCGAGGGTGAGGACGAGGTCGCCCGGGCGGGTGATCTCGGTGAGATAGTCCAGGATCCGTTGGCGATCGTTGTCGAGGTACACCACCTCGCGGTGGCCGTGGGACGCGATCCCCTCGGCCAGGTCGCGGGCGTGGACCCCCGGGATTGGCGGCTCGCCGGCCGGGTAGATGTCCATCACCACCAGCACGTCGGTCTGGTAGAACGCCGTCAGGAAGTCCTGACGGAGGTGGAGGGTGCGCGTGTACCGGTGCGGCTGGAACACGGTGATCACGCGCCGGTCGAAGCCGGCCTTGGCGGCGGCCAGCGTCGCCCGGATCTCGGCGGGATGGTGGCCGTAATCGTCCACGACCAGCACCCCGCCCACCTCTCCCTTGACCTGAAAGCGGCGCTGGACGCCCGAGAAGCCGGCCAGCGCCCGCTGGATGCTCGGAAATGAGATTTCCAGATCCATCCCGACCGCGATCGCAGCGAGAGCGTTGAGGACGTTGTGCCGGCCCGGGACCTGCAGCACGCACTCTCCCAGTGAGCGCCCCCGATGAACGACCTCGAACCGGGAGGTCAGGCCCGACAGCGCCAGGCGGCGGGCCGTGAAATCGGCGCCCGACTCGAGGCCGTACGTGTGGAGCCGCTTCTCCATCCGCGGGATCAGGCGCTGGATGTAGGGCTGGTCCAGGCAGAGCACCGCGACCCCGTAGAACGGCACCTTGTTGATAAAGGTCAGGAAGGCGTCCGAGATGGCGTCGATGTCGCGCCAGTGGTCCAGGTGCTCGGCGTCGATGGTAGTCACCACCGCGATGGTCGGGGTGAGCTTCAGGAAGGAGCCGTCCGATTCGTCGGCCTCTGCCACGAGATATTCGCCCTGGCCCAATCGGGCGTTGGCGCCGAGCCCATGAATGCGCCCGCCGACCACCACCGTGGGGTCGAACCCGCCCTCCGCCAGCACCGCCGCGACCATGGAGGTCGTCGTGGTCTTGCCGTGGGTGCCCGCCACCGCGATCCCGTACTTGAGCCGCATGAGTTCGGCCAGCATCTCGGCCCGCGGGATCGTGGGGATCTGACGCTGCCGGGCCACCTGGACCTCCACGTTGTCCTTGGCCACCGCCGAGGAGTACACGACCACATGGGTGCCTTCGACGTGGGAGGGCTCGTGCCCGATGAAGACCTTGGCCCCCAGGCGTTCGAGCCGCTCCACCGCCTCGCCCCGCTTCAGGTCCGAGCCCGTGATCCGGTAGCCCATGTTCAGGAGCACCTCGGCGATGCCGCTCATGCCGGCGCCGCCGATCCCCACGAAGTGGATCTGCTGGTACTTCTTAAACATGACAGCTCCCCCGGTCTGAAGACCGGGGCTTCCCGATCTCAGCCATGGGCTCCTCCTCCGAGCGTCTGCTGTCCCAGACGGAGGATGTTGCGCGCGGCGTTCACGTCGCGGTCGTGGACCGTTCCGCAGTCGCTACACGTCCACACCCTCTCACGCAGACCTGCGATACCTCTCGGCCTCGACGACGGCACCGAGCCGCACGCCGAACAGGTCTGGGTACTGCCGTATTCCGAGACCTCCAGGCACGCCCCGCCCCCGCGTAATCGCGCTTTGTAGCGGAGCATAGCCCGGAAGCTGGACCACCCGACGTCGAGCACGCTCTTCGCCATAGCGGTCTGAGCAAGTGTCGATGCGTTCACGTCGCCCACAACAATGAGTCCGTGGGTTTTGACGATCCTCGCACTCTGCTGATGGAGAAAGTCCCTACGCCGGTTCGCCGCCTTCGCGTGGATCGCGCGGACGCGCTTCGTCTTACGGGCACGCTGCGCGGTGGCCAGCACCTGCTCGGACGCACGGTAGAAACACGGTGGGGCGATCTTCTGGCCAGTCGAGAGGGTTGCGAGGTCCTTCAGGCCGAGGTCGATCCCGACGTGCTGGATGCTCGCGCTCGTCGCCTCGGGCACCGCGACGGGGAGGTTAATGTACCACCGGCCACGCGAGTCGGCGTTGAACGAACCAGCACCGATGGTCGCCCCGGCCAGAATGTCGCGCAGGTGCATCGTCTCGTACCGGACGCCCCGGAAGGTGAACGCCGAACCGTCGAAGGCGACATGCCCGGTGTTGAACGGCACCCAGCCGAGAGACCGCCGCCCGCGCCACCGGAGCCAGGGCTTCTTGTGCATCCGGTGGGCCTCGACATAGGCGCGGCACACGCGCTGGATGGTGTGTGAGTGCAGGCTGAGGTCGGACCCTGTTCCGGCCGTGAGGGCAGCCAAGACCGGGTAGCTTAGCCATCGGCGGCACTCCCTCACGGCTTGCCGCTGTCGCTCGTTACAGTAGTTCCAGACGACATTCACGGCACGCGCTTGGCGGTTCAGATCCGCCACGTGTCGATCCCTCAACCGCAGCTTGACGGTTATCTGCATGCGCCTGCTCGCTTATCCCCGGACTGAAGTCGGGGGTTTGCGCTCGCCCTGGGCTCTATCACACGTCCCTCGCGTGCTGGGAAATATTGAGGAGGACGCCGACCGAGACCATGGCCATGATGAGCGACGAACCGCCGAAGGAGATGAACGGCAGCGGCAGCCCCTTGGTCGGCAGCGCGCCGGTGACCACCCCGAGGTTGACGAGCGTCTGGCAGGCGAGCAGGGCGGTCAACCCCAGGGCCAGGAGCGCCCCAAAGGGGTCCGGGGCGCCGAGCCCGATGCGAATGCCCCGCCAGATCAGGAGACCGAACAGGCCGATCACGGAGACCGCCCCGAGCAGGCCGAGCTCCTCGCCGAGGACGGCGAAGATGAAGTCCGTGTAGGGCTCCGGCAAGTAGAAGAGCTTCTGCTTCGACTCCCCCAGGCCGCGCCCGAAGAGACCGCCCGAGCCCAGCGCGAGGTAGGACTGGATGATCTGAAACCCGCTTCCCCGCGGATCCGCCCACGGATCCAGAAACGTCATGATCCGCTTCAGCCGGTACGGCGCCATGTAGATGGCCACGGCGAGGAGCGGGAGCGCCGAGGCGGCCACCAGCGTCATCTGCCGGACGCGACCTCCCGCCAGGAAGAGGAGGCAGAAGACCAGCACGACCAGCGTGAGGCTCGATCCCAAGTCCGGCTGGAGGAGCACCAGCCCCGCCATGCTGCCCGCCACCAGCAGCGGCGGCAGCAGACCCAGCCAGAAGCTCTCCACCACCTCGCGGCGGCGGGTGAGAAAGTGCGCCAGGTACACCACCAGGGAAAATTTCGCCAGCTCGGCGGGCTGGAACGAGACCGGGCCCCAGCGGAACCACCGGCGCGTGCCGTTGATCTCCTGGCTGAACGGGGGAACCAGCACCAGGACCAGGAGGACCAGCGACACGACGAGCAGCGGCAGCATGATCCGCTCGAGGATCCGGTAGTTCAGCGTCATGGCCGCCCAGAGGCAGCCGAAGCCCAGCACCGCCCAGAAGAGCTGCTTCTTCAAAAAGAAGTAGGGGTCCCTGAAGCGGTCGGCGGCGATGATGGCGCTGGCCGAGTAGACCATGACCACCCCGACAGACACCAGGGCCACCACCGCGCCGAAGAGCCACATGTCCGGCACCAGTTTCCTCGGCATCAACCCTCTCCGAGGGCGAGGACGGCCGCCTTGAACGCGGCCCCCCGATGCTCGAAGTTCTCGAACATGTCGAACGAGGCGCACGCCGGCGACAGCAGCACCACGTCGCCGGGCCGCGACGCCGCGCGCGCCATGCGAACCGCCTCTTCCATGGACTGGGCAAACGCCGGGGGAATTCCGGGGCCCAGGCCGCGCAGGATCTTTTCCCGATCCTCGCCGATCAGGACCGCGCGCCGGACGCGTCCCCGCGCTGCCGCCCCGAGGGAGGTGAAATCCTGTCCCTTCCCCCGCCCCCCGGCGATCAGGATCAGGGGCTCGCTGAAGCTTTCCAGCGCCTTGATCGTCGAGGCGACGTTGGTCCCCTTGGAGTCGTTGTAGTACGCCACGCCCTGGAGGTCGCGGACCCACTCGATCCGGTGCTCCACGCCTCGGAACAGGCGGATCGCCCGGCGCAGCGGCTCCGCCGCAACGCCGGTCCAGAGCGAGCAGGCCGTGGCGGCCAGCACGTTTTCGAGGTTGTGGGCGCCGCGCAGGAAGACCTCGCTCACGGGGCAGATCTGCTCCACGTCGCCGTTGAGCTTGGCGACGATCCATCCGTCCGCGCAGAAGACGCCGTGATCCAGCGGCTTCGTGCGGCTGAACCAGACCACGCGGCCGGGCGTTCGCCGTGCGAGGGCCGCGGTCGCCGGATCGTCGGCGTTCAGCACCGTGCAGTCGGCGTCGGTCTGGTTGGCGAAGACCCGCGCCTTCGCCTCCACGTACCGCTCGAAGGTGCCGTGCCGATCCAGGTGGTCCGGCGTGAGGTTCAGGATCGCGGCCACCCGCGGGTGGAAGATCTCCATGGTCTCGAGCTGGAAGCTCGACACCTCCGCCACCACGATCCCGTCCCGCGGGAACGTGAGGGCGTGGGCCGAGAGCGGAGTGCCGATGTTGCCCGCCACGAGGACGGGGCGGATCTGCTCGCGCAGGAGCGCCCCGGTCAGGGCCGTGGTCGTCGTCTTGCCGTTGGTCCCGGTGATGGCGATGACCTGGGCCTCCATCACCCGCCAGGCCAGCTCGAGCTCACCGATCACGGGAACGCCCGCACGCCGCAGCTCCTGGAGGGCCGGGAGGTCGGTGGGCACGCCGGGGCTGACGACGACCAGCTGGGCGCCCCGGAAGGCTTCTGCCGGGTGCCCGCCGGCCGAGAGTCGGACGCCCTCGGCCTCCAGCGCCAGCGCGGCCCGGTCCAGCGCGGAGCGCGACTTGGCGTCGGACGCCAGGACGACGGCTCCCAGCCGGCGGAGCAGTAGGCAGGCCGCCACTCCGCTCCGGGCAAGGCCCACCACCGAGACCGTCCGCCCCAGGAGCGACTCGCGGTACGCCGGTCCCCTCAACAACTCCGTTTCCTCCCACAGATCCTCGGAGGGGGGCTCCGCCCCCCTTCCGATGCCTCCCCCCAGACTCGGTTGCGCCGGCGAAGCCGGCGCTCGAACGCCGGAAGGTATCGTCATTCCATTACCTCAGCTTGAGCGTCGTCAGCGCGAGCAGCGCGAGGACGAAGGAGACGATCCAGAAGCGCACGATGATCTTGGGCTCCGCCCATCCCGCCAGCTCGTAGTGGTGATGCAGCGGGGCCATGCGGAAGACCCGCCGGCCGGTGAGCTTGAAGGAGACCACCTGGATGATCACCGACCCGGCCTCCACCACGTAGAGCCCGCCGATCAGGGGCAGCAGGAGCTCCGCCTTGGTCAGGACGGCGAGGCCGCCGATCGCGCCCCCCAGCGCCAGCGACCCCACGTCGCCCATGAAGACCTGCGCCGGATAGCTGTTGAACCAGAGAAACCCCAGGCTCGCGCCCACCAGCGCCCCGCAGAAGATCGTCAGCTCCCCCGCGCCCTTGACGTTCGGGATCTTCAAATACTCGGCGGCGATGAAGTTGCCGGTCAGGTAGGCGAGGATGGCGAACGCGCCGCCGGCCATGATGACGGGCCCGATGGCCAGCCCGTCGAGCCCATCCGTCAGGTTCACGGCGTTGGAGGCGCCGACGATGACGAGCAGCGCAAAGGGAATCCAGAGCCAGCCCAGGTCCACCAGCCAGCCCTTGAAGAACGGAATGGCCAGCCGGGGCGAGAAGCCGTCCACCGGGAACAGGTAGAGGGACAGGAGCAGCGCGGCCACCAGCAGGACCTGGGCGCCGAACTTCTGCTTGGTCGAGAGCCCCCTCTTGGTCCGGAGCTTCCGGATGTCGTCGAGCAGCCCGATGAGCCCCAGCCCGGCGGTGATCAGCACGATCATCCAGACGTAGCGGTTCTTGAGGTTCGCCCACAGCAGGGTGGAGGCGAGGACCGCGACGAGGATCAAGATCCCCCCCATGGTCGGGGTGCCGGCCTTCGCGCGATGACGCTCCGGCGTGTCCGCTCGAATCGTTTCGCCACCTGCCTGACGCGCGCGGAGCGTTCTCACCAGCCAGGGTCCCAGGACGAAAGACAGGACCAAGGCCGTCACCGTCGCCATGGCCGTCCGGAAGGTGATGTACCGGAAGACGTTGAAGAAGATGTGCTCCTTGGCGAACGGCACGAGGAGATGATACAGCATCGTTCATTCGCCTCCCCCCAGCCGCGCCACGAGCGCGTCCACCACCCGCTCCATCCCCATCCCGCGCGAGCCCTTCACCAGCACGGCGTCCCCCGGCACGAGCCGCTTGAGGAGCAGCGCCACCGTGTCCTCGAAGGTGGGGGCGTGATGGCTCTCGGCGAGGCCCGCCTCGCGGGCGGCCTCGACCGCCAGCCGCATGAGCGATCCCGTCGCGATGAATTCGGCGGCGCCCGTGGCGGCCACAGCGCGGCCGATCGTGCGGTGGGCCGACTTGCCGATCGCCCCGAGCTCCAGCATGTCGCCCAGGACCACGACGAGGCGCTGGGCGGCGCGCGCCGCCTGGAGCGTGCCGAGGGCGGCCAGAACGGAGGCGGGATTGGCGTTGTACGTGTCATCCAGGATCCGGAGCGCGCCGGCCCGGCGCCAGACGCAGCGCCCCTTGGGGGGCCGCGCCGCCTCGAGCCCCCTCACGATCTGGGCCGGCGAGAGCCCCACAGCCCATCCTGCCGCCGCGGCGGCCAGGGCGTTGACCACGTTGTGTCTGCCGGCGAATGAGAGACTGACCGAGCGGCGAGCGCCTCCGATGTCCAGGGTGAAGCCCAGCCCGCCGGTGGTCTCGTCGGGCGCCCCGACGAGGCTGACGTCGGCTCCGCCTCGCGTGCTGAAGGTCAACACGGGCGCCCGGCTCACCGCGGCCATGGCCATCACCCGCTCGTCGTCCGCGTTGAGGACGACGCGCCCATCGGGAGGGATGGCCTCGACGAGCGTCGCCTTCTCCCGCTGCACCCCTTCGAGGGAATCCAGAAATTCCGTGTGCGCGCTGGACACCGTCGTCACCACACCCACGGTGGGCCGGCTGATCTCGGCCAGGGCCGCGATGTCTCCCCGCCGGCTCGCTCCCAGCTCCAGCGCCACCGCCCGATGCTCGGGCGTCAAGCGCAGGAGGGTCAGGGGAAGCCCCCACTGGTTGTTGAAGCTCCCCTCCGGCTTCAGCACGGGGCCGAGGGCGGCCAGGATCGCGGCGATCATCTCCTTGGTCGTCGTCTTCCCGTTCGAGCCCGTGACGGCGACGACCGAGAGGGAAAACCGGCTGCGGTGGAACGCGGCCAACCGCCCCAGAGCCCGCGTCGTGTCGTCAACCAGGATGACCGGGACGTCGAGCGGGATCTCGTCCGGCAGGGCGTGGACCACCAGGCAGGAGGCGCCCCGCGCGGCGGCGTCCCTGACGTAGCCATGACCGTCCAGGCGATAGCCGCGGATGGCGAAGAACGCCTCGCCGACCGCGAGGCTCCGGCTGTCGATGCTGACACCGGTCACGGGCACCCCCAGGTCGCCCCCGATCAGGGCCCCGTGGGTGGCTCGAACCAGTTCCTGCACCGTGAACGGCATAGGCCTCCCTATGACGAGCGCTCCGCGAGAATCTGACGAACCACCGCCCGGTCGTCGAAGGGGAACATGTCTCGGCCGATGATCTGGGAGGTTTCGTGGCCCTTGCCGGCGATGAGGAGAAGGTCGCCCGAGCGGGCCCAATCGAGTGCGGCTCTGATGGCAGCGCGCCTGTCCGGGATCATAGCACACCGCTCCAAGTCGGGCCACACGGCGCCGACGCCGGCGACGACCTCCTTGATGATGGCCGGTGGATCCTCGCTGCGCGGGTTGTCCGAGGTCACCCACAGCCGGTCGGCGAGCCGCGCGGCGATCCCGCCCATGATGGGACGCTTCCCCCGATCCCGGTCGCCGCCGCAGCCGAAGACGACGCCCAGGCGGCCCCGGGTGAGCTTTCGCGCGGTCGTGAGCACGCGCTCCAGGGCGTCGGGAGTATGGGCGTAGTCCACCACGACGAGAAACGGCTGCCCCGCCTCCACCCGCTCGAAGCGTCCCGGGACGGCGGGCACCGTCGCGAGGGCGTGGCCGATCCCCGACGGCTCCATTCCCAGCGCGACGCCCACGGCGCACGCGGCGAGAAGGTTCATGACGTTGTGCTCGCCGATGAGCGGCGAGGCCACGTCGAGGCGGCCGGAGGGAGTCTCGACCGCCATCCTGATCCCGTCCAGCGTGGAGGCGAATTCCAGCGGGTGTACCCGGGCCGCAGGCCGGAGACCGTATCCGAGGGTTCGGAGCGGGAGCCCTTCCACCATCCCGGGGCCCACGGGGTCGTCCAGGTTGATGACCGCCCAGCGATCATGCTTCGGCGAGACGGCGAGCAGCTCGAAGAGCCGCCGCTTGGCCCGGCGGTACGCCTCGAGCGTGCCGTGGAAGTCCAGGTGATCCTGGGTGAGGTTGGTGAACACGGCCACGTCGAAGTCGATGCCGTCCACCCGGTGGAGGGCCAGCGCATGGGAGGAGACCTCCATCGCCACGCCCTTCACGCCGGCTTCCACCATACGGGCCAGGAGCCCCTGGAGCTCCGGCGCCTCGGGCGTCGTCTGGCCGGCCGGCGTCGGCTCGTCGCCGACCCGGTACTGGATCGTTCCGACGATGCCGGTCCTCACCCCCCTGCCCCGCAGCAGCGCCTCCACCAGATAGGAGGTCGTCGTCTTCCCGTTCGTCCCCGTGATCCCCACGACCGTGAGCGCCCCCGACGGGTGGTCGAAGAACCGATCGGCCAGGCGCGCCATGGCTTCCCGCGCCGACGGCACGAGGATGCGGCCGTGGCTCGACCCGGCGAGAGGATCCTCGCCCTCGGTCACCACCGCCGCCGCCCCCCGATCCAGCGCCTCCGGGATGTAAAGGCGCCCGTCGCGCTTGAGCCCGGGGACCGCGACGAACAGGTCTCCCTTCGTCACGGCCCGCGAATCGTAGGCGAGACCCGTGACGGCCTCGGGAAGCCGTCCCAGCACCGTCTTCATCCCAAGCGCCTCGAGCAGAGTCTCCATGGCCACGCGCCGCCGGGTCATCGCCGAGCGGTCGGCGGCGCCAGCTCCAGCCGGGCGACCGAGCCCGGCGCGAGCGCCTCGCCGGCCGCCGGCCGCTGGGCCACCACCACCCCGCGCCCAACCACCTCCAGCCGAATGTCCAAAGGTTCGAGACTCGCCAGCGCGGCGCGGAGGCTCTTCCCCGCCACGTCGGGCATGAGCGGGTCCAGCGCGTCCTGATCGAGGGCCGGCCGCCCGTTCCCGGCGGAAAGGCCGGAGGAGACGGGCACCACCATCCCGGGCTCGAGCCCGCGGACGATCTGCACGGGCGGCGTGTCGCGCGGCGACACGTTCAGGTACCGCAGGACCTCGCGCCCCAGCGCCGCAAAGATGGGCGCGGCCGCCTCGCTCCCCCATTTCTCGTTCCTGGGCTCGTCCAAGAGCACCAGCATCACGATGCGCGGGTCGTCGGCGGGTGCGAAGCCCACGAAGGAAAGGATCCCCGGGGCCCGGGAGTAGCGCTTCGTGGCCTGATCGACTTTCTGGGCGGTCCCGGTCTTCCCCGCCACGTCGTAGCCGGGGATGGCGGCGTTGTGACCGGTGCCATCCGTCACGACCCTGGTCATGATCTGGGTCAGGGTCCGCGCCGTCTCCGGCGAGATCACCTGACGGATGGCGCGGGGCTCGAAGCCGCGCGCCTCTCGGCCCCTCGAGTCCAGCACGGCCCGCACGACCTGAGGCTGCATGAGGCGGCCGCCGTTGGCCACGGCGCCGAAGGCGGCGACCATCTGGAGCGCCGTCACGGAAACTTCCTGGCCGATGGACAGCGTCGCCAGCGAGAGGCCCGACCAGCGCTCGGGCGTCCGCACCTGCCCGCGGCTCTCCCCGGGCAGCCCGACGCCGGTGAGGCTGCCGAAGCCGAAGCCCGCGATGTAGCGGGAGTAGCGCTCCCGCCCCAGGGCCAGCCCGACCTTGACGGCGCCCACGTTGGACGAATTCTGGAGGACCTCGGAGAACGTGAGCCACCCGTACCGCTTCCAGTCGTGGATCACGGTGCTCGCCACGGTGATGGCCCCCTGCTCGCCGTAGAAGCGGTCGCCGGGACGCACCACGCGTTCCTCCAGGGCGGCGGCGGCCAGGATCACCTTGAAGGTGGAGCCGGGCTCGAAGGGATCGGTGACCGCGCGGTTGCGCCATTCGTTAGACGTGGCCGTCGCGAAGTTGTTCGGATTGAACGTCGGGCGGACGGCGAGGGCGAGCAGCTCCCCCGTGCGCGGATCCAGGACGATGGCCATGGCGCTCTTGGCGCGGGTCCGCCGCCAGGCGGTCTCCACCTCCTTCTCGGCCAGGTACTGGATCGTCGTGTCCAGGGTGAGGGCGACGCCCTGCCCCGGCGTCGAGGGTTTCAGGACGGCGGCAAGTCCGGTCACCTCGCGGCCGAGGGCGTCCCGCTCCACCAGAGCCAGTCCGGGCTCGCCGGCCAGGTGGCCGTCCCAGGCCCGCTCCATGCCCTCGAGCCCCCGGCCATCCAGCCCCTCGAACCCCAGGACGTGGGCCGCCAGCTCGCGGTTCGGGTACAGGCGCAGGCTCTCCTGGACGAACCCGAGCCCGGGCTCGCCGAGGGCCTTGACCGCCTGAGCCACGGACGGCGGCAGCTTGCGCTTGACCCAGACGAAGGCGCGGTCGGCCTGGAGCCGCTTCAGGATCTCCTCGGGCCGCTCCGAGAGGAGCGGGGCCAGGCGCCGGGACAGGTCCTCCGGACCGTCGATGCGCGCCGGCAGCGCGAAGACCGACTCGGCGTGGCTCGACACCGCCAGGGCCTCGCCGTGACGATCCAGGATCGGGCCCCGCTTCGGGCGGAGGGTGATCGTTTTCGACCGCTGGCGCTCGGCGAGGCGGGAGAACTCTTCGTGCTTGACGACCTGAACGTACGCCAGGCGACCGATCAGGGCGAGGAGGGCGCAGGCGAAAAAGACGAACAGGA
>ERZ1292640.2220-Hain-H43-02um-R1-2220-length-15650-cov-4_pt1 | contig 11940 bp, 15 predicted proteins | sample MGYA00564404_ERZ1292640 | MGnify/ENA primary metagenome ERZ1292640 (study PRJEB36523, sample SAMEA6512636) | groundwater metagenome | collected 2019-01-08 | study: AquaDiva: Metagenomics assemblies of 32 groundwater samples | reverse complement strand
TCCTTAGGCATGGGAGTATCCCCGGATGGGACAGGAGTCCAAACTCCAGGTGATATTTAAGGATTCATGCCCGCGCACGGCGGCGTCCCTTCTTTCCCGCTGGTCCGGGGACCCTTTCCCAGTATCCTGGATGGGCGAGCACGAGCCCCGCCCCGTCGACCTCGAACTCCGCGGTGAAGCGGTTGAAGAACGCCTCGTACCGATACCGGCGGTCCGCGAGTCGCGTGTAGCCCTACCGCACGGGCGCGATGTGGAATTCCGGGAAGGTCATCCACGCGGCGAGGATCTCCGCGCTCTCGCCGACGGGTAGATTGAGGCGCCGGATCGCCTGCGAGTTCGTCACGGGCGTCGCGATCCGGACGCGGAGGTGCTCAGATTCTACGATCGGCCCGCCCCCTTGATCGAGCAGAGCGCCTTGTACCCGCTGCCGCGTTTCACGATCTCCGCCTTTCCGAACGCCTCGGCCATCCGCGCGCGGATTGAATCCGCACCCTGTCTCGTCCTCGCCACGAGCCAGAGCTTTCCGCCCCCCAGCAGATGGCTCGGCGCCTCCTGGATGATCCGGTCCACGACGCCTCGGCCGGCACGGATCGGCGGGTTGCAGACGATGTGGTCGAAGGCCATGCCCGCCACCGGATCGTAGAGGTCTCCGCGACGCACCTCCGCGTTCGTCACCCCGTTGGCCTTCAGGTTCGCCTTCGCGAGGGCCACCGCCCGCTCGTTGACGTCCGTCAGGACGACATGCCCGCCTTCGGAGAGACGTGCGGCGACGAGGCCGATCACGCCGTATCCGCAGCCCAGGTCGAGGATGAGCTCGCACGGCCCGACTTGGAGTGCCTCGATGAGGAGTTCGGTCCCCCGGTCCAGCTCGCCTCGGGAGAACACGCCCGCGTCGGTCCTCAACCGGAGGGATTGGCCGCGGATCTCGACCCGAGTCTCCGCGGGTCGGGAGCGGGACGCGGGCTTCCTCGAGAAGTACTGCTCACCCATCGCCGATCGGGATGGGACGATGGACCTTAAGGACGCCGCTCACGGCTTTCGAGGCGGAGCCTTGGAGGTCTGGGTCAGGAGGACCGTCGCGATCTGCAAATCCTCGCTCGACCCGGAGTAGTTGCCCTGGCGGAACTCGCGCTCCGCGCGGCCCAGGACCTCCTGCACGTCGGGGAGGAAGGGGAACTCCGCGTTGCTCAGGATCTCCACGCGCTTGCGCGTCTCCTCGAGGGCCTTCACGAGGGTCTCCCGCGCGTTCCTCCGGCGGGCGAAGGCCGCGTGGGCGCGGTCCAGCTGCTCGAGGGCCCGCGCATAGCTGCCTTCCCGCACGGCCCGTCGCGCCTCCTTGATCGCGGCCTCGGCCTCGTAGGAGTGGAACCCCTCCCGGACCATGCGGGAGTAGAGGACCTCGGCGTCGGCGAGGCCGGTGGCCGCGCGATTGTGGGTGTCTCCCAAGGCCAAGGAATCGTCGTTCAAGCGTTTGGCCATGGGGAGGGCGGGCTCGATCATGCCCCGTGCGAGCATGTCCCGTGCGAAGGCGACCTGCCGCTCGATGCGCTCCGTGACGATGCCCTCGCCCCGCAGTTCGGCGAGTTGTGTCTCGGTCCGCGCGAGGATCTGGTTTGTGTCGGCGTAGTCCGCACGCAGCTTCTCCGCGCGGGCCTCGATGTCCATCGCGATGCGCGTCGCCGCGTCCACGTGGCCTAGGGCGAGCTCCCGCGTCGCGTCCTCCAGGGACCGCTCCAGGCCGAGGGTTGCGCCTTCCGCGAAGACCTTCGGGTTCTTAGGACCCTGCGTATCGGCGAGGGCCTCGATCGCGAGCTCGGCGAGGAAGATGCGGTTCGAGGCCGCGTTCGCATTCATGAGGAGCGTGCGGCCCTCCTCCGCCGCCTGGTCCAGGAGGGCCTTCGCCTCCAGGTAGTTCGGAACAAAGGAGCTGTTCTCCCAGGCGCCGGCCAAGACATTCTCCTCCGCGCGGCCCAACACCGCTTCGAGATCTTCCGTGTGAAGTCCAAGACGGCGCAGGTCGTCGATCCGGATCCGCAGAGCCTTCACCGCCTTCTGGTATCCGGAGAAGCGCTCCTCGAGGGTGATCGCGATGGACTCCGCCTTGCGCGCGGCGTTGAGGGCCTTCGAGAACTGGTGCGCATTGAAGAGCTGCTTCGCGACGCCGAGCGCGTCCTCCGCGGCCTTCATGTCCGCCTGCGAGAGGCGCAGGACGGTGACGAGGCCCTCGGAGTGCACGATGGCTTCCTCCGCGTGGCGGGCGCGGAACGACTTGAGTATCCCCAGACCGCTGCCCTTCGTCGTCGCCGACTCCATGTTCGACCCCCTCAGTGAGCCCACTCGCGCATGAGCGGACATGGAAGCATCCGCATCAGGCCGATGGGCACGGAATACATGGGACGCCGGTGGTAAAAGCGTTGTGATTGTTCGTCCGTGATAATCAGCGGTGAGAACGTCCGGGATCCTTTTCTCGGAATCGTTGGTCCGGAGTGGCTTTCTCCCGGGGAAGCATTATTATCAACCCGAGCCTACGCCGCGTTGACATGAGCGGCCTCCTGCAGCTGGCGCGGCCCTTCAACTGTGTGATGTCCGCCGTCGGCGTCCTCATCGGCGGGGTCGTGGCGGTAGGCGCGCGGGCGTGGGGCGTCTTCGCGGGGCCGCTCGTCCTCGCGGCCGTGGCGGCCATGGTTTTCACCGCGGGCGGGAACGCCCTCAACGACCTCTACGATCGAGAGACGGACAAGGTGAATCATCCCGACCGGCCCTTGCCCTCCGGGAAGTTATCCCTCAGGGCCGCGCGGGCGTTCGCCGCCGGGGCCTTCCTCGTCGCCGCGGTCCTCGCTGTATTCGTGAACGTGTACTGTCTCGCGGTCGTGGCCGTGAACGCAACGTTCATGGTCACCTACGAAGCGCGCTTGAAGGCCGTCGGGGCTCCGGGCAACGTGGTCATCGCCTACCTCGTGGGTTCCCTCTTTCTCTTCGCCGGCTTGGCCGTCCTCTCCTCCGACACGGACCCGCTCATCCGAGCGACCATCCTGGCGGTCCTCGCCTTCTGCGCGACCCTCGGGCGGGAGATCACGAAGGACATCGAGGACATGGCCGGGGACGTGGACCGGCGGACGCTCCCGCAACGCATCGGAGCGAAGCCCGCGGGAGGCGTGGCCGCAGCGGCCCTCATGGCCGGCGTGGTCCTCAGCTTCGTCCCGTGGATGTACGGCGTCCTCCCTGTCGCCTACCTGGCCGTCGTGCTCGTCGCGGACGGAATGTTTATCTACGCCGCCCTTCACTCGGCGGCGAACCCGTCGCGGTCCCAGCGGGTGACGAAGTACGCGATGATCGTCGCCCTGGTGGCGTTCCTCGCGGGAGGCTTGCTGTGAAGGTCTATGAATCCCTGATCGAGCGTCGCACCCACGGCCGGCTCCCCATGACGCTCCTCGATCCGGACAAGCAGTCTGCGGAAGAGGCGGGCCGCCTCGCCGGTGGGGCCGCGAAGAGCGGAACCGACGCGATCATGATCGGTGGTTCGACCGGCGTCACGCAGGAGAAGGTCGACGCCACGGTCCTCGCGATCAAGGCGGCGGCGAAGGTCCCCACGATCCTGTTCCCAGCGAGCGCCGGGAACCTCTCCCGCCACGCGGACGCCCTCTACTTCATGAGCCTCCTCAACAGCCGCGACCCGCGTCTGATCGTCGGCGAGCAGAGGCGGGCCGCTCCCCTGGTCAAGATGTGGGGGCTCGAGACGATCCCCATGGCGTACCTCGTGGTCGAACCGGGGATGCGGGCCGGCGAAGTCGGTCGGGCAGACCCGATCCCGCGCGGGAGTCCTCAGACCGCGGTGGAGTACGCCCTCGCGGCCCAGATGCTCGGCATGAAGCTCGTCTACCTCGAGGCAGGGAGCGGGGCGCCGGAGCCTGTCCCGTCGGAGATGATCCGCGCGGTGCACGAGGCCACCGAAATCCCCCTCATCGTGGGCGGCGGCATCCGTTCGGCCGAGGCCGCGTCCGCGGTCGCGAAGGCCGGTGCGGACATGGTCGTCACGGGAACCGTGGTCGAGCGGTCCAAGGACGGCGAGACCCTCCGGAGGATCATCGAGGCGGTGAAAGCGACCTGATGCGTGTGTTCCGGCCGAAGACCGTGGCGGAGAGTCACGCGGAGACCACGAGGATGGCCCGGCGGCTGTTCGTCGCGCCGCCTCCGCGGCGGATGGTCCTTCCAATCCTCGCGTTTTCAATCATGGAGGCCTACCTCCTCGTCTACCCCGCGCTGGACTGGGGGCGCGTCCTCCTCGGGACCGCCGCGATCGCGGTCCCCGCCTATGCGTCCGCGCTGCTCACGAAGCCCGTGGCCGCCGGCCTCGGCGGGCGCATGTACTTCCGGCGTTCCTTCCTCCTCGTCTTCGTCGGGCTCATCCTCCTTGGGGCCTTCGAGGTCGTCGCGGTCTCCGCGTTCTCGATTGTGGCGCTCGTGAACAACACATCCTTCTTCAGCCGCATCGACAAGTTCGCAGTCCTGGGCTACGGGGCGATCCTCTGGGTGCGGGAAGTCATCCTCTCCGCCACCTCGAACTCGAAGCACGTGCGCTCTCTCCCCGCGGCGGCCCTGCATCCCTTCCTTGGCCTCGTCGGCATGGCCTTCTTCGTCCCCCTCTCCCTCCTCGAATTCATCGTCGACCTCCTCGTCCTGGCGATCTTCTTCCTGTCCGCGGTGGCCTATGCCGAGATTGCGAAGCGCCCGCTCCTGCGCTCCTTCGGCGTGGACGGGCTCAAGCTCCTGCGTTCCACATTGGACGTGTACGGCGACGCGGAGGAGTCCGGCATCGCCGAGCTCGAGGGATTCTTCGATTCGATCAGCGTGTCGGCTCGCGTGCGGGTCGCTGGACTTGCCTTCCGGACGGCGAGGGGGATCAAGGCGCTCTTCGTCGCGCCGACGGTCCACCCCGGACCCATGGGGTTTGTGAGCGGCAGCGATCTACCGACGAAGGTGGCGAAGCAACTGGAGGACCTGACGCCGAACGTCCTCGTGGCCCACGGGCCCACGACCCATGACGAGAACCCTGCGACGAGTGGCGAGGTGAGGAAGGTGGCCGACGCAATACGCCAGCTCCTCGCCGCATCCGCCTACGGCCCCCGGGCAGGTCAGGCGCGGCGCGCATCCTACGGGCGTGCCACGGCCCTTGCCCAGGCCTTCGGCGACCTCGTCGTCATCGTCTCCTCCTTCGCCCCAAACCCCACGGACGACATCGACAGTGCAACGGGCCATGCGGCCGTGCAGGAGGCCAAGCTCGCGGGTGCGAAGGACGCCTTCTTTGTGGACGCCCACAACTGCCTCGAGCCCGGAGTCGGGCTGACCCTCTTCGGGTCGCAAGGCAGCCACGAGATTATCCAAGCCGCCCGCCGAGCCACCGAGGCGGCTCTTCAGGCGCCGAAGGACCGCATACGCCTTGGCCACGGCGCGAAGCTCGGGATCGGCACGCGGGACCAGGGGTTCGGAGCCCGCGGGATCGAGGCGCTCGTGGTCGAGGTGGCGGGGCAACGCACCGCGTATGTGCTCTTCGACGGGAACAATATGGTCCCCGGAATGCGGGACGCGGTCGTTGAGCGGACCCGGGCGCTGGTCCAGGAGGCGGAGGCCATGACCACGGACAACCACTCGGTGAACCTGACGATGGATGGCTTCAACGCGGTGGGCGCGGTCTTGGACAAGGAGACGATCTTGGCCGGTTCCGAATCGGCGGTGCGGGAGGCCGTCGCCAACCTGGAGGACGCCGAGGTCGCCGCCTTCACCGGGGACATCCCGGATTTCCGCATCTTCGGGCAGCAGAGCGCCTCGCGCCTCACGACGTCGATTAACTCGACGATGGCGGTGCTCCGACCCGCGCTCTACGTGACGATGTCGGGCGCGGTGGCCCTCGGGGCCTTGGCCCTCGTGCTGTTCTAGAAGAGCTCCAGAAACCAGCGGTGGATTCGCAGGTCTCCGCCCAGCTCTGGGTGGAACGCGGCGCCGATGAGGTGACCCTGCCGCGCGAGGACGATTTTGTCCTGATAGCGGGCGAGGGTCTTGCAGTCTCCCCAGGTCCGCACGATCGCGGGCGCCCGGATGAAGACGCCGTGGAAGGGTTCTCTCAGTCCCTCGACGTAGAGGTCGGCCTCGAAGGATTCCTTTTGCCGCCCGAAGGCGTTGCGGTCCACGGCCATGTCCATGAGGGCGAGGAGGCGGCTCCGGGTCTTCTCCGCCTGGGGCCCGCCGTCCTTCGCCAGGAGGATGCAGCCCGCGCAGGTGCCCATGATCGGCATGTGCTCCTCCTTCGCGCGGCGCACGATCTCGTCGAACAGGTCGAGCTTCATGAGCAGCTTGGAGATCGTTGTGCTCTCCCCGCCCGGGATCGTGAGCCCGTCCACGCGGTCCAGGTCCGCGCGCTTGCGCACGGCGAAGGCTTCTCCGGAATAGCCGAACTCCCGAATGGCCCGCGCGACGGCGTCGACGTGCTCGCTCACGTCGCCCTGGACGCCGATGACGCCGATCCGCATCGGTACGACGACGGCGGTGGCTCGATAAAAACCATTCGCGGCCGGCAGGAGCTCAGCTGTTCTCCCGCTTCTGTCCGTATCCTTCGCGGAAAAGCTCCTGGAGGACCTCCGCGAAGCGCTCGGAGTTCGCCAAGCCCCCGAGGCGCGTGCTGACGACGTTGTTCAGGATGACCTCCTCTCCGGGCGTGGGCGACTGATTCGGCCGCAACACCTGGTCTCCCTCCGGGAACACGGCTTCGCCCACGGGGGAGCGGGCGAGAGCATCGGGCTTGCTGGCGTCCAGGGGGACGACCTCGAAGAAGCGGTCCATCAGGATAGGACGGCGGAACGCGCCCATGACCGCGACCCGCACGCGGTCCACGGCGGGGTCGAGGGACGTGTTCTTCTCGAGGGCCTCGCGGTTGATGCCGATCTGGTGAAGGGCGAGCTCCGGAGACATTCCGCCGCACACCGTCACATACCAGTGACGCAAGGTTTCGATGGGGAATCTCGGGCTCGACTCGTCGCCCGTGCCCGGCCTTCTAGGCACGGAGAAATCATCTTTTCCTCGACTATTTCTATGTTCACTTCAGAAAATCTGGCGTGAGACAACCTGTCACTGCGGTCTTTGGCGCGGAACCTCTGTGGTTCTCGCGGGTCTCTCGACGTTACGATATGCTTATCTACAACCCGGTTTTACGCCCGCATAGGGATGCCGTACGGCGATCGGTTTCGTACTCATCGACATCGAACCCAACCGGGAGAAGGAGGTCTACCAGAAGCTCCTCAAGGTGGAGCAGATCGTGGAGCTCTACCCGCTCTTCGGTGAGTACGACCTCATCGCCAAGGTCGAAGCGGAGACCTTCGATGCGATCGGCGAGATCGTCGTCAGGGAGATCCGATCCATCGACGGCGTGAAGGCGACGAGGACGCTCCCCCGGATGACGTTCTGATTAGATCCAACGCGCCCCAGATGCGATGAGCCGTTCGTTTCTTCGGTCAACCTCTCGACGCACCCGCAAGTGATAGGCGAGGAGCAGATCCACCGCTTTCGTCCTCGTAGTCGCGCGGGCCAGCGGACCTACGTAGCGCCACTCCCGGCGGGCCCCCCGCGCCCGGGTTCGTAGGACCAGGAGTAAAGGTATCGGTGGCCTTTGATTTCCCGGGCGACCAGGCCGCATCCGAGTTGCGCGTTACCACCGTTTGGTGGAAACAGCGCGCAGGACCGAGGCCGTGGAGCCTACACGCAGCGTACAGGCAAGTTCCCTAGGAGGCGGAGACGCTATCCCGTTACCTCCGCTCAGTGGTAACTCGCCCCCTCACTCCTCCCCGTGGGGCTCGTAGACCGCGATTGCCTCGATGGCCACCTTGAGCCCGGGCGAATCGATGCCCAGCTTCGCGGGTGACCGTGCGGGCGGCTCCTCCGGGAAGAATCCCTCGTAGGTCTCGTTCATCGCCTTGAAGTCGTCCGGGTCTGCGAGGAACACCGTCGTCTTGACGACGGACGTCATCGCGAGCCCGAGTTCCTCCAAGATCGACCGGATGTTGGAGAGGCACTGGCGGGTCTGCCCACCCACGTCCGCCGCGGCCCACTCGCCCGATTTCGCCGCCGGCTTCAGGGGCGTCTGGGCCGAGATGAACACGAGACCGTTCGCCACGACGCAGTGGGAGTAGGGGCCGATAGGTTTCGGGTGGTTGGGCAGATCCGGGACGGACTTCATGGGCTCACGCCTGCCGGGAAGGAGCGCGGGTCGAAAAGCCTTTGCCGCGCGACGAGTCCCGCCTCCCGTTCTTCTTTCGGGCAACAACTATATTAAATCGTGACGGCCTTTTTGGCGGTGAAGCGGTCAAGGAAGGCCCCCAAGCCCACAGGTGGGTCGTCATGTCGAAGAAAGATCTAGCCCTCCGCATAGGCGGCGCCGCGGGCGACGGCGTCTCGTCCACGGCGGAGAGTTTCGCCAAGATCTCCGCGCGCAGCGGCCTCCACGTCTGGACCTATTCCTCCTATCAGAGCGTCATCCGCGGCGGTCATGTGTGGACGCAGGTCCGAGGCGGCTTGGAGTCGCTCCTGTCCCATGGCATCGACCCCGACGTCGTTGTCGCACTGAACCAGCAGACGGTGGACGTGCACCAAGGCCAGGTAGCCGAGGGCGGCGCCATCATCTACGATTCCGACCTGCTGAAAGCGAATCCCGCCAAGCTCCGTCCCAGGGTGCGCCTGCTGGGCATGCCCCTGCGCAAGATGGCGCAGCAGATCACTCCGAACGCGCTGATGCGCAACACGGTGGCCCTCGGGGCCGCGGTCCAGCTCTTCGACATGGACTTCCGCCACGTGGAATCGGCCTTCAAGGACATCTGGGGCGACAAGAAGCCTGAGGTCGTCCAGGAGAACATCCAGGCCGCGAAGATCGGAGCGGAGGCAGTCACCCGGGCGGGCGGATCCCTCCAGCTCGGCCTGAGGTATTCGAACGTGCCGAAATACCTCATGACGGGCAACGATGCGGTGGCCCTCGGCGCCCTCGCCGCCGGGGTGAAGTTCCACGCGCAGTACCCGATGACGCCCGCGTCGTCCATCCTCCACTGGTTGGCGGCGCACGGGCCGAAGTACGGCGTCGTCGTGAAGCAGGCGGAGGACGAGCTCGCCGCGATGAACATGGCCGTGGGCGCGGGCCATGCGGGCGTGCGGGCGATGACCGCGACGTCCGGTGGCGGCTTCTGCCTCATGGTCGAGGCGATCGGCCAGGCGGGCATGACGGAGACCCCGCTCGTCGCCGTCCTCGTGCAGCGCGGCGGGCCCTCGACCGGATTGCCGACGAAGACGGAACAAGGAGACCTCAACCTCGCCCTCGGTGCCGGCCAGGGCGACTGGCCCCGCGCGATCCTCGCGCCCCGCCACCCTGAGGAGTGCTTCCGCCTCACGGCCCAGGCCTTCAACCTCGCAGAGATCTACCAAACGCCGATCATCCTGATGTCCGACCTCTACCTGGGCGAGGGCTTCCGCACGGTCGAGAAGCCCGACTTCAACGTGCCCATTGTGCGCGGCATGATGGCCGCGGACGGCGGGAACCCGGGCGGCTTCAAGCGGTACGCCTACACGGAGAGCGGCGTGAGCCCGCGCGTCCTCCCCGGGACGAAGGGGTATGAATACGTCGCCGCGAGCGACGAGCACAACGACGAAGGGCTCCTCCTCTCCGACATCCTCGCGGGCCTCCCGGAGCACGTCGAGGAGCGCCGCAGGATGCACGAGAAGCGCATGCGCAAGCTCGATGGCCTCCGCAAGGACACCCCGTCACCGGAGTTATGGGGGCCGAGGAACGCCGACCTCACGTTTCTCTCCTGGGGCTCCACCTGGGGCCCGGCGCATGAGGCCATCCTCCATCTCGAAGAGGAGGGCATCCTGGTCAACTCCCTCGAGTTCCCCACGCTCTTTCCTTTCCACGTGGACGAGACGTTGAAGATTCTCAAGGGAGCGAAGAAGACCCTGTCCGTGGAGGGCAACTACACGGGCCAGTTCGCCCGCCTCCTCCGCGCGGAGACGGGGCACACGCCGACGGCCCAGTTGCACAAGTACGACGGGGAGCCCATTTCCTGGCGGGACATCGCCGAGAAGGTCCTCGAGGTGGTCGCATGAAGCTCGAGTTCGAGCTGGACACCTACAAGTCCGAGGTCAAGCCGACATGGTGCCCGGGATGCGGGGACTACGCGGTCCTCAACGCCCTGCAGCATGCGATGGTCGAGCTGCAGCTGGAGCCGTGGAACACCCTCATCGTCTCGGGGATCGGCTGCTCGAGCAACCTGCCGCACTTCCTGTCCACGTATGGGTTCCACGCGATCCACGGCCGCGCGGTCGCGGTGGCCGAAGGCATCAAGCTCGCCAACCCCGACCTGAACGTGATCGTCACGGGTGGCGATGGCGACGGCTACGGCATCGGCGTGGGCCACTTCATCCACGCGATGCGCCGCAACATCGACCTCACGTATATCGTGATGAACAACCAGATCTACGGGCTCACGACGGGCCAGGCGAGCCCGACGTCGGAGATGGGGATGAAGACGAAGTCCACGCCGCTCGAGGGCGTCATCGAGAACCCGATCGACCCGATCGCCCTCGCGCTGTCCACCGGGGCGACTTTCGTCAGCCGGGCGTTCAGCGGCGATGCGAAGCAGATGGCCGTGATGGTCGCCAAGGGCATCGAGCACAAGGGCTTCTCCCTCATCGACGCGATGTCGCCCTGCGTCACCTACAACAAGGTGAACACGTACGACTTCTTCCGCAAGCGCGTCTACGACCTGAACAAGGAGGGCCACGATCCGAGCGACCTGAAGGCCGCGTTCATGAAGGCCCTCGAGTGGCCCGTGTTGCAACGCGAGCGGATCCCTCTCGGCTTGTTCTATCAGAACGACCGCGTGCCCACCTACGAGAGCCTCGAGCCCGCCTATCGCAAGGGCAACCCGATGAAGCAGTCCCTGGGCGTCGACGACTCGGACGATCTGCTGGCGGAGTTCCTCTGAGACGCGTCCTTGGACGCAGGCTCAGGATCCGAGTTTCTCGCCGACGAGGACGAGGGCGATTCGTCCCGGTCGCTCCCGCTCGTAGATGACGAGCTTCCCGACGTAACTCCCCGCGCCTCCCGTCGCCCGCACCCGTTTGTCTTCGAGGGGTAGGGCCACCTCACGCACGCGGCGCAGGGCATCCTCCAGGGCGGGCACGAGCTTATTCATGCCCGCAACCCAAATCACATGCGCGGGCCCGTACGCGTAGAAGGCTTGCCGGTTCCCGCTCATGTCGCTCCCGATGACCTCGCCGGTCTCGCAGATTGCCTGGGCGCTCCCGAGGTAATCGTCCGCCTCCATGGAGAGTTTCGCACGCAGGCGGCCGCGCTTGGCTGCGTCGTTCTCGGCCGTCCACTCCGAGTTCAGGTATCGGTATCCGGAATCGGGCGCTTTCATGCGGTCGACGAGGCCGATCTCGATCAGCGTGGTGGAAGTGCCATGGGCAACCGCGGAACCTTTCGGGACCATCCCCAGGATCGTGGTCAGGGCTTCCGTCCGGCCTTTCACGTACGTGGGCTCGACGCCTCGCAGCTTCAGGGCGGCGAAGGTCTGTTCTACTCGCACACGGGCTTCCGGTGAGATACCTTCCACGATGACGAACTCCTGCACCCGTGATTTGTGTTCACGCGTCAATACGGACCTTTGGGAACTCGATGGGTCCGGCCGGTTCCACGCCGACCTGCATCTTCTCGATCCGTTCGCGGCATGCATCGACCCGGCCGATGATGGCAGCGGAATCGAGTATCGCTTGTTCCTTGGTCGCGTTGCCACCGCCCCGCCCCGATTGCGTCACGGCATAACCCAGCAGCGCAAACAGCGCCACCGCGATTAAAATAAGAAACAGTGCATTGCCTTTTTGCCGTGAACTATGTGCCATTCATCT
>ERZ1292640.1980-Hain-H43-02um-R1-1980-length-16718-cov-19_pt1 | contig 11940 bp, 14 predicted proteins | sample MGYA00564404_ERZ1292640 | MGnify/ENA primary metagenome ERZ1292640 (study PRJEB36523, sample SAMEA6512636) | groundwater metagenome | collected 2019-01-08 | study: AquaDiva: Metagenomics assemblies of 32 groundwater samples | reverse complement strand
GCCGACGGCACGATCTGGCATCCCGAAGGCCGGTGGGCCGCCACCGTCGTCCGACTGTGCGGCGGCATCTGCATCCTCGACCCCGAGAAGAATTTCGATCCGGCCGCCTTCCTGCAGTTCAACAAGGACTCGCAGGCCCAGTATCCGGTCGAGCAGATCGACAAGGACACGTGGAAGGTCGTCTTCGACAAGATCCATTCGCCGGGCCATGAGATCGGTTTCTCGCCCGACGGCAAGTTCCTGGTGATGATGAACAACCTCCGGGAAAACAACTGCTCGATCTTCAGTTGCGAAGATCCGGATCCGACCAAGTGGCGCAAGATTGCCCATGTCGAGGATCCGCTGTGGCGCGGCAAGTATCCGAACCCGTTTCACATGGTCTTCTCGATGGACAGTTCGAAGCTTTATCTCTCCATCCTGCATCCTTCGCCTGCTTACAGCGGCCTCATGGTGGTCGACACCAAGACCTGGACGATCCTGAAGGAGATCCAGGGCATCGGCCCCGATCTGCAGACGCCGGCGATTACCTACGACGGCAAGTATGTGCTGACGCCGTTCAGCGGCTTCCAGCGCCAGTCGAGCGGCATTGCCATCGTCGACACCTCGACCGACACGCTGGTCGGCATCCTGCCGAGCAACGGCGGGCATCATGACTGCGTGATCATCCCGACCAAGCTGGAGCACATGAAGCACACGCGCTCCTGCACGCTTTGAGGCTGCTCGCCAGCCTCGCCCTGCAGAACCTCGGACGCCGCAGGGCCCGCAGTTTCCTGCTGATCGCCGCCGTGGCGCTCGGCAGTGGCGTCGTCTTCACCGGCGCCACCTTGATGCGCAGCATCGACGACAGCATGGCGGTGGGCTTCACCCGTTTGGGCGCCGACATGATGGTGGTGCCCGAGGGCGCGCTCACTAATATCACCGCGGCCCTGCTCACCGTCGAGCCCACTGACCTGGTGCTCGACGCCGATGCGCTCGACAAGGCGCATCTCGCGAGCGTCGGGCGGGCAGCGCCGCAGAAGGTCGTGCGCGCCGAGCATTCCGGTGTCGGCAGCCATCACGACCTGGTCGACTTGATCGGTATCGATCCGGCGCGCGACTTCACGGTCCAGCCTTGGCTCAAGGAAAAGCTCAACCGCGATCTCCGGGCCGGCGACGTGATCCTGGGCGCTGGCCGCGACGGACCGCTCGGCTCCCAGATGCTGATCTTCGGCAAGCCACATATCGTCTACGGCAAGCTCGGTCGCACCGGCGTCGGTACCCACGAGCGCGGCGTCTTCATGTCATTCGAGACGCTGGAGGCGCTGGCCGGCAGCATGCCGCAGCAGGGCGGAGCCCGGCCGGCAGTCCTTGCGCCGGGCAAGGTCACCGGCTTTCTGGTCGAGCTGGCGCCCGGCGCGACCACGCTGCAGGCGCGCTTCGCCGTCCTGTCGGCGGTCAAGGGCGCCAAGGTCGTGACCGGCGACTCCTCGCTGTCCGGCATCCGGCAGGGTCTGGCGGCGCTGCTGCAAGGCATCCTCGCCCTGATGGTGCTGATGTTCGCCAGCATGGCGGTCATGGTGAGCGTGCTGTTCTCGGCGATCGTCACCGAACGGCGGGGCGAACTCGGCCTCTTGAAGGCGATCGGCGCGCGACGGTCGCAGATGGTGGGCATGATGGTGGCCGAGGCAGTGATCGCCACCGGTGTCGGCGGTGTCCTGGGCGTGACGCTGGGTGTACTGGTGATGCGCCTCTACGAGCGCTCGCTGGTCTACTACCTGGAGAACATCGGTGTGCCGTTCGTCTGGCTCGATCTGTCGCGGACAGTGGCCGTCGCCGCTGCGGCGATCGTCCTGGCCTCAGCGATCGGCGCCTTGGGCGCGCTCTATCCGGCGTGGCGGGCGAGCGGTCGCGATGCCTACGACCTCGTGCGCGGCGAGGGTTGAGCGATGCTCGCCTGCCGCCAGCTCAGCAAGCGTTACCTAACCGAGCGAGGTGTCGTGGCCGCGGTCGCGGGCATCGATCTCGACGTGCCGGCCGGCCGGTTCGCGGCCATCATCGGCCGGTCGGGCTCGGGCAAATCGACCCTGATGGCGATGATCGGCGGGCTCAGCCGGCCCTCGGCCGGCACGGTGGCGGTCGGCGGCACCGATGTGTGGGGACTGTCGGAGAATGCGCTGGCGGCGTTCCGCAATGAGAAGATCGGCTACGTCTTCCAGTTCGCGAGCCTGCTGCCGACGCTGCGCCTGATCGACAATGTCGCCCTGCCGGCGATGCTCGGCGGGCGGCGTGCGTCCGCCGTGACCTACACCCGGGCCGCCGGTCTGCTCGAACGCATGGGGTTAGGCGGCTATCTCGAGGCTTATCCCTCGGAGATTTCCGCCGGCGAGCAGCGCCGCGCGGCGATCGCGCGCGCATTGATCAACGATCCCGCGTTGTTGCTTGCCGACGAGCCGACCTCCGATCTCGACGAGCAGACCGAGATCGAGATCATGGACGAGCTGCTGGCCGTCAATCGGGAGATCGGCACCACCCTGGTGCTGGTCACGCACAATCTCGCGCTGGCCGAGCAGGCCGAGCAGATCGTCCATATCGCCAACGGCGCGATCGTCGCATGAGCATCGTTGCATGAGCGAAGAGCCCATCGACAAGGATGCGCTGATCCGCGATCTCCGCCGGCAGCTCGCCGCGGCGCAGTCCGAGATCCGGCTGATCAAGCGTCGCCAGGAAACCGGGCGCGAGCTGATCGACGAATTGCGCGAGGCGCCGCGCAAGACGGTCTCGGTGCCGGTGCGGTCGTCGATGAAGCTCGGACGGCAGGGCGGTCTGTGGCGTTCGCCTGTGGTGCTGGGTGTCGTGGTGGCGGTGATGCTGGCCTTTGCCGTCGATGCGGGCGTCGGCCGCCATCAGGCCAACCTGGCGAAGCAGCAGCGCCAGGCGCGCCTGACGCTCGAGAATGCGGCCATGCGGTCGCTCTACGTGGAATTGAAGCGGATCGTTGCCGAACCCGACGGCAAGTCGTTCCGCCTCACTCTTTCGTTGCAGAACACCAGCCCGGCAGGACCGCTTTACGTCATGCTCAATCCGGTGGCGGTCTATGTGCAGTCCGGCATGACGTGGCGGCAGGTGCCGTCAAAAGCCGCCGGCCCGGGCGGCATGGGTGTCGTGGCCGTGGACAAGGATTATGCCTATGACGTCCTGTTCACGCCCGATGTCGCGCAATGGGCGGAACTCATTCCGGGATACATGCATGTCCGCATCCAGGACGACCTGCTGGTGAGCCAGAGGCCGCAGCCGGGCGACGACGTCGTCGAGCGACGCACGCCGTTCTACGTCTATCTGAAGCCGCAGGGCGCGAACGACGAAGACATCAAGGCGCGGTCGAAGATGTCCGGCGCGCCGCCGGTCTTCATCCCGATGCCGCCGCACTAGGAGGCGAGTGCGGCCTCGCTGGCCGGATCGCCGGCGATGCGGCTGTGCCACATCACCCGCGGCTGGGTCATGTCCCAGGGCGTCGCCTGATGCAGCAGGCAGCGGTTGTCCCACACCACCGCGTCGCCCGGCGCCCAGGTGTGATGGTAGGTGCGCGGCGGCCGGCAGGCGAAGTCGATCAGGCCTTCCAGGAATCGCTCCGACTCAGCCCGATCCATGCCAGGAATATTGTGGGCATGCCGCCCGATCAGCAGCGATTTGCGGCCGGTCTCCGGATGCACCTTCACCAACGGGCGCAGCGGCACCGGCCCGTCGTGCAGGCCGTAGCCGCTGTATTCACCGTCGTGCTGCTTGGTCTGATGCCCGAGCTTCGACTGGCTGTAGTGGAGGGAATGATAGGCGGCGAGACGCTCGACCTTCACGCGCCGGTCGTCGTCCAGGGCGTCATAGGCGGCTCGCATGTCGGCCCAGCCGGTCTGGCCGCCCACGCTCGGCACCACCTCGGCGCTGAACACCGCGCCCTTGGCCTGCACCGGCATGTAGGTGCTGTCGGCGTGCCAGCCCATGTTGCCCTTCAGGATCTTCATCATGTCGTCGTTGTCTTTTTCGATCCTGAGCGTGCCGTCGGGCTTGACGTTACTGATCGCCGCCATCTCGAACTCGAGCGCGCCGAAGCGCTTGGCGAAGGCGATCTGCGCTTCGCGCCCGAGATGCTGGCCGGGAAAGATGAGCAGGGCATGCCTTAGCCAGGCGTCGTGGAGATCGCGCCACTGGGCGTCGTCGAGTGCGGACAGCTTTAGGCCCGTGACCACGGCGCCGAAGGTGGTGTCGGCGAGCGGTTCGATGCTGAGCGTGCGTGCCATGTCGGGCTCCTCCGCTAGATCCCCGGACGCTTGTGCGCCTGCTATCGAAGTCTATCGCGTCTCGGCCCTTGCCGTCGAGGAGGCCGAGCCCGTACGCTCCGTTAGCAACGGGAGTCCCTCCATGACCGTCACCGACAAGCGAAACCGCGCCGCTGCGAAGCTGCTGGCGGACGTGCACGCCGTCACTGCGAAGGAAGGCCTCACGCCGTCGGCGCTGCATGCCATCAAGCTGAAACTGGTGGCACTGGCGGGGAAGAAGGAGCTGTTCCCGCTCGCCGACTTCGAGATGCCGGTGGCCGAGGGCCGCAACCATCCGCTGCTGGTCGAAGACAACGACGGCCACGGCCTCTATCTCACGATCAGCCTTCCGGGCAAGGAAGCCGCCCCGCACGATCACGGCATCTGGTGCGTCAACGCTGCGATCTCGGGTCGCGAACGCCACAGGTTCTTCCGCCGGACCGACAGCATGGCCAAGCCCGGTTACGCGACGGTCGAGCAGGTGGGCGAGGTGATGGTCGAACCCGGCAGCGGCATGGCGATGGCCGACCACGACATCCACAGCACCGTGGTGGTGGGTGACGCGCCGGCGATCGGCCTCGCGCTCTACGGCTACGCGCTGGCGCGTTTTCCGTCAGTGGCCTGGTACGTCCCGCAATTCAACTCGGTCCGCGCGACGCCGTCGCGCCGGCACGTGGCGATGGCCTGAGGGGCATCGCAGTGGCCCACACCCCGAAGTCTCATCGCGTGACGATCGTCAATACCAAGCAGGTCATCGCCTGCGCCACCAACCAGACGATCCTGCAGGCCGCTATCGCGGCAGGCATCGACTACCCCTTTGCCTGCGCCACCGGAAATTGCGGCACCTGCACCAGCCGCCTCGAGGCGGGCAAGGTGAGCCTGCTGCCGCGCGGCGATGCCGCCCTCGGCCCGCAGCAGATCAAGGCGGGACAGACGCTCGCCTGTCGCGCGCGACCGCGCAGCGACCTCACGATCACCTGGTTAAGTAGGGCACCTGGTTAAGTCGCAGCGATCGATAGGACGGAACGATGCGTATTTGTGTATTCGGTGCGGGTGCGATCGGCGGCAATTTTGCGACCCGACTGGCGGCGGCCGGCAACGAGGTCTCGGTCGTGGCGCGCGGGGCGCATCTCGATGCCATCCGCGCCCGCGGGCTCACCATGCTGGTCGGTGACCAACGCGTCGTGGCGACGGTGCGGGCGAGCGACCGGCCGGCCGACCTAGGGCCGCAGGACGCCGTGCTGGTGACGATGAAGTCGTCGGGTCTCGCCGTGCTCGCGGAGAATGTCGGCCCTCTGCTGCGGGCCGACACGCCGGTGGCCTTCGTCCAGAACGGCATCCCCTGGTGGTACGGTCACGGTCTCGGGCCCACGCGTCCGCCGGCGCCGGATCTGTCGCGACTCGATCCCGGCGGTGCGCTGGCCAAAGCGGTGGGCCTCGACCGCGCCATCGGCGCCGTCGTCACCTCGTCGAACCATGTCATCGAGCCCGGCGTCGTGCGCAACATCTCACCCGAGCGCAACATCCTGTGGGTCGCGGAGACCGACGATCGCCCGAGTCCGCGCATCGATGCCTTGCGCGCGACACTTGTGGCAGCCGGCATCGCCTCGCCGGCGACGCGCGATATTCGCTACGACATCTGGCACAAGCTGATGGCCAACCTGACCGGCTCGACGGTTTGCCTCATGCTGGGCCAGCCCAACACGATCCAGGCGACGCCGCCCATCAATCGTCTGGTGCGTCGGGCGCATGCCGAGGCGCTGGCCGTGGCCGCAGCCCATGGCGTCGTCCTCGACGACAGTCCCGAGCAGCGCTACGGCCCGACGCGCGTCTATCCCGATCATCGCCCGTCGATCCTGCAGGACTACGAACTCGGCCGGCCGATGGAGGTCGAATCGATTATCCGCGCGCCGCTCGCCTTCGCACGCAGCGCCGGTATGGACACGCCGACGCTCGATGCGATCGAATCGATCTGCGTCAGCCTGGCATCCTCGAAAGGCCTCTATACGCCATGACTCTCCGTTACGACCTCTACTGGTCCTTCCGCTCGCCCTATTCGTATCTGGTGACACCGCGCCTGGTGGCGCTGGAGAAGGAATACGACGTCGTGGCCAACGTCCGCGTGGTCTATCCGATCGCGGTCCGTCAGCCTGGCTTTTTCTCCAACAGCGATCCGCTGTGGTTCACCTACTTCCTGCGCGACGTGTTCCGCAGCGCCGAATACGTCGGCCTGCCAATCGTCTGGCCCTCGCCCGATCCGGTGCTGATGGATCCCAAGACGCGCACCTATCCCAAGGAGCAGCCCTACATCCATCGCCTGACGCGGCTCGGCCAGGCGGCGACCGAGCGCGGCAAGGGGCTCGCCTTCCTGAATGAGGTGAGCGGCGTGATCTGGGGCGGCAAGGTCAAGAACTGGCACGAGGACGATCACCTCGCGCGCGCCGCCGAGCGTGCCGGACTCGATCTGGCGGAGATGGATGTCGCGGTCGCCGCGGAACCCGAGCGGCTCGACGCCGTCATCACCGCCAGCCAGGAGGCCCAGCGCGAGGGCGGGCACTACGGGGTACCGTTGATGGTCTTCAGCGGTGAACCCTTCTTCGGCCAGGATCGCTTCGACCAGCTCAAGTGGCGGATGCAGCAGAAGGGCCTCGCGAAGCGGCCCTAGGGGCCCTGGCCCTAAGGCTTTTGCGCCGCCGGCTCCTCGGCTTGTGCCTGGCGCCCGCCAAAGATCTGGGTGACGTCGCTGACGCTGCGTTGGCGGCCGGTGTCGATGCTCACCGTCGCGGTCATGCCGGCGCGCAGCGGCGGCTCGCCGACATGCGGCAGCAGGCGAAGCTTGACCGGCAGGCGCTGGACGACCTTGACCCAGTTGCCGCTGGCATTCTGCGGCGGCAGGATCGCGAACTCCGCGCCGGTCGCCGGGCTGACGCTCTCGACGACGGCCTCCCAGGTCGCGTCGGGATAGGTGTCGAGCACGACGCGCGCCTTTTGTCCTACGCGCACATAGGTCAGTTCGGTCTCCTTGAAGTTCGCCTCGATCCACGGCCGGCTAACCGCCACGACGGCGAACAGCGGCGTCGTGGCCTTGACCTGCTCGCCGCGTTGCACGCGAAGGTTCACGACCACGCCGTCGACCGGCGCGCGTATCGTCGTGCGCGCGAGGTCGAGTGCCGCGCGTTCGCGAGCGGCGCTCTTCTCGCGCACCAGCGGATGATCGTCGGCCGGCAGGTTGGGATCTCCGTTGAGCGCCGTCAGCACGCGGCGCAGTTTTTCGCGCACCGCCGCCGCGCGATCGGCCGCGGTACGCGCGTCGTTCTGCGATTCGTCGCGCTTGCTGGCGGAGAGAATGCCCTTCGTCGCCAGTTCTTCCTGCCGCTGCCACTGGCGCTGGGCGTAGGCGGCGCGCGATTCGGCATCGGCCAACTCGCTCACTACCTCGCGCCAGGTACCGCGCAGGGACTCGACATGGGCTCGCGCCGTGTCCAGTTCGGCCTCGGCACTGTCCAGCGTCAGCCGGAACGGCCGGGTTTCCAGCGTCAGCAGGGTGTCGCCGGTCGAGACGGAGGCATGGTCGAGCACCGGGACGCGGCGGACGGTGCCGGCCACTTCCGGGGCGATCTGCACGATGTGCGCCTTCACGTAGGCGTTCTCGGTCGCCACGTAGCGACCGCCCGACAGCCACCAGTATCCCGCGCCGACAATGGCCAGCAGCGGCACGGCTACCAGCAGCACGAGGCGCGGCAGGGCTTGCCGGTCGCGGCTCATGATACCGCGACCCGGCGCGCGCGAGGGGGCAGCGGTTCGGCCGTTTCGCTGCCGGCCATCGACTGCAGCCGTTCCTTCACCCGTGCCGCCAGGCCGGTGAAGCGGGCGCGTTCCAGCGGCGACAGGGGCGACAGGGCGTCATCGACCGTCGCCTCGGCGATCGCCCACATGCGGGCATGGACGCGGCGCGCTTCGGGCGTGAGAAAAAGGCGATTGATCCGCCGGTCGGTGGTGTCGGCGCGGCGCTCGACCCAGTGGCCTTTTTCCATGCGGTCGATCATGCGGCCGGCGCTGGCCCGGTCGATCTCGAGCATGTCGGCAAGCTCGGTCTGGCTGGCGCCGGGCCGCCGATAGAGGCGGGTGAGCACCAGCCATTGGGCACGCGTCAGGCCGATGCTGCGCACGCGCCGGTCGAACACCATGCGTATCAGGCGCGCCACGTCAGACAGCACGTAGCCGATATAGCCGTCGTCGTCGGGACTCAATCGGGGGCCCTCCCGGGCGACCGCGTCGAAGGCGGTTGGTCGAATATTGTTGTCTAGGCTACAATAGCCTTGGCCATGAGTTCAAGCCCGTCCAGCCCGCCATCCGCCGCCCCCGTCGCCGCGCCGCCGCAGGCGAGCCCGGGTGAATCCTATTCGCTCGGCCGGCGCGTGCTGATCCTGGTCACGGTGGTGCTGGGCTCGACGCTCTACGCCACCACGCTGCTGATCGCCTCGACGCTGCTGCCACAGATGCAGGGCACCATGTCGGCGACCCAGGACGAGATCGCCTGGGCCATGACGTTCAATATCCTGGCGACCGCCGTGGCGACGCCGATGACCGGCTGGCTGGCTGCTCGCTTCGGCCGGCGCGAGACCATGACCTGGTCGGTCTTCCTGTTCACCGTCACCACCTTGATGTGCGGCGCGGCCGATTCACTCGAGACCCTGGTGTTCTGGCGCGTCCTGCAGGGTGCGCTCGGCGCTCCGGTGATCCCGCTGTCGCAGACCATCCTGCTCGACAGTTTCCCCAAGCGTCAGCAGGGCCTCGTGACCTCGATCTTCGGCATGGCGGTGGTGATCGGTCCGGTGATCGGCCCCACCCTCGGCGGCATGCTGTCGGAACTCTACAGCTGGCGCTGGGCCTTCTACATGATCGTGCCGGTGGGCTTCGTGTCGTTCGCGGGCCTCCGTCTCACGCTGCCGCGCGACAAGCCGGTCGGCCGCACGGCGCTCGATTGGACGGGCTTCCTGTCGCTCTCCGTCACCATCGCCTGCGTGCAGCTCGTGCTGTCGCGCGGCCAGCGTCTCGACTGGTACGACTCAGGCGAGATCATCGCCGAGACCTTCATTGCGGTGCTGGCATTCTGGATCTTCCTCGCGCACAGCCTCACGGCGCGGCGGCCCTTCCTCAACCTGCGCCTGCTGCTCGATCGCAATTATGCGCTGGGCCTGGTGCTGGTGCTGATCTACGGCATGCTGAACTTCACCCCGATGGTGCTGCTGCCGCCGCTCCTGCAGCAGCATGCCGGTTTCCCCGACCTGCTGATCGGCGAGATCGTGGCCGCGCGCGGCGGCGGCGCCACGCTGGGCTTCTTCCTCGCCATCTTCGTCGGCCGCATGGATCCGCGCATCGGCCTGATCGGCGGCTTCTCGCTGCAGGCGATCTCCGGCTTCTGGCTGATGGGGCTCGACCTCAACGTCGGCACTGGCACGCTGATGGCCAACAGCTTCGTCCAGGGCATCGCCATCGGCGTCATCTGGGTGCCGCTCACGCTGGTAACGTTTTCCACCATCGGCGCCGCCAATCTCGCCGAGGGAACGGCGGTCTATCATCTGCTGCGCAATATCGGCTCGAGCTTCTTCATCTCGATCTGCGTGGCCGAGATCGTCCGTGCCACGGGCGCCAACTACGGCCGGATGGTCGAGATGGTGAACCCCTACAACAAGGCGCTGGCGCTGCCCTGGGTGACCGGCGGCTGGGACTTCGACACGGTCCAAGGGCTCGCCCGCCTGTCGAAAGAGATCAACCGCCAGGCGGCGATGCTGGGCTACATCAACGCCTTCGGCTTCTACACGCTGTGCTCGGCGCTGGCGGTGCCGCTGGTCTTGCTGATTGGTCGTCGGGTGGTCCGGGCGGCCTGAGTCTCCCCGTCATGCATGGGATGCGTTGCAGCCCGACGACGGACGCGGGTATGGATCGTTGGTGTGCTAACGATTTCAGTCCTATTATTTTTGCATGACAACCGCCGACGATCCGTCCTACCGCTTGGGGCTTGCCCTGGCCGAGGTTTCCCGGCTGTGGCGGCATGTGCTCGATGCGCGCCTGAAGCCGCTCGGCCTGTCCACGGCGCGCTGGGTGGCGCTGGTCAACCTGTCGGCCCATCCCGGGGGCATGACCCAGAATGCGCTGGCGCTCAGGGTCGGCATCAAGGGCTCGACCCTGGTTCGCCAGCTCGACCTGCTCGAGGCCGACGGTTGGGTGGTGCGGCGCGCGCAGCCCGGCGACCGGCGGGTCAAGCGCGTCTTCCTGACACCCAAGGCGCGCCCGGCGCTGGCCTCGATTGCCGCCGTGGGCCGCGACCTGCGGCGCGAATTGCTGCGCGACAGCAGCGAGGCCGAGATTCGCGCCTGCAACCGCCTGCTCGGGCGGGTGAAGTCCCGCCTGCAGCCGCTCGCCGGTCCGCTCGCCGCCGCCGACGATCGCGCGGCACCGCGGCTGGTCGCGGCCGAGTAGTTCGAAGAGTAACGCCGTGGATCAATCCATCCCGCCGTCCACCACCGCCCGCGCGCCGGTCATGCCGGTGCCTGCCTCGGCGCCTACGGTCTCGCCCGCTGCGAATCCGCAGGTGAGTGCGCTGCCGCGCCAGCGGCAGTGGTCGGCGGGAAGGGGAAGGGCGCTGCTGCGCCCGCGCAGTTTCGTCATCGCCGCGGTCTTGCTGATGGCGCTCGCCTATGGCGGTCGCGAACTCTATATGCGGTTCACCCACGTCTACGAATACGACGCCCGCGTCAGCGCCGACATCGTGACGGTCTCGAGTCGTGCCGACGGCTGGGTGGTCGAGATGGCGGTGCGCGAGGGCATGCGGATCGAGGCGGGCCAGGTGCTCGTGCGCATCGACGATCGCATCGCCAAGCTGCGTGCCGATTCGTTCCGCGCGCAAATCGAGGGCGTCCGCGTCGAGCGGACGCGACTGCGCGCCGAGCGCAAGCTCGACCGGAACCAGGCGGACGCGGCCATGCGCACGCGCACCTCGAACGTGACGGTCCGCGAGAAGGCGCTGGCGGCGCTGCGCGCCGACCTCGATTTCGCCAAGCTGGAACTCGAGCGCAACCGCGTACTGTTCGCCAGCCGCGTGGTCAACGAGCGCCAGCTCCAGGTGGCGCAGGCGGCGGTGACCAAGCTCGAGATCCAGATCCTGCAGCTTCAGGCCGAGCACGAACAGGCCGAGGGCAGTCTCGACGAGGCACGGGTCGGGCATGACAGGCTGGGCGTGATCGACGCGCAGATCGAGGCCCTTACCCATCAGGTCGCCAATCTCGCGGCCCAGCTCCACCAGCAGCTCGTCGATGTCGAGGACCGTACCATCAAGAGCCCGATCCCGGCGGTGATCGACCGTACCTTCGTGCTGCCGGGCGAATACGTCGCCGCCGGCCAGCGTATCCTGTTGCTGCACAATCCGAAGGAAGTCTGGGTCGAGGCCAACATCAAGGAGACGCAGGTGAGCCGGCTCAAGCTCGGCCAGCGCGTGCACGTCTCCGTCGACGCCTATCCCGACGACAAGTTCACCGGCCGCGTCGCGCGCATCGGCAGCGCCACGATGGCCCGCTTCGCGCTGATCCCGACGCCCAATCCCTCGGGCAACTTCACCAAGATCACCCAGCGCGTGGCGGTGAAGATCGAC
>ERZ1292640.2452-Hain-H43-02um-R1-2452-length-14828-cov-4_pt1 | contig 11941 bp, 11 predicted proteins | sample MGYA00564404_ERZ1292640 | MGnify/ENA primary metagenome ERZ1292640 (study PRJEB36523, sample SAMEA6512636) | groundwater metagenome | collected 2019-01-08 | study: AquaDiva: Metagenomics assemblies of 32 groundwater samples | reverse complement strand
GCGCCGGCGGGGACGCCGCTGCTCGACGTGCTGCCCGTCGCCGACGTGCGGTTCGAGATCGACGTGACCCCCAACCGTCCCGACCTCCTCTGTCACGCGGGGCTCGCCCGTGAGCTGGGGGCGGTGCTCCACCTTCCGGTGCGGCTTCCAGCGTTCCCCGGCGCAACCGGGCCGGTGGCGCCCCGCGCGGCGCGGGCCGCCGGCGGGCGCGGCGAGACGAGCGGCGTAACGGTCACGATCGAGGACGCCGAGGGCTGCCCGCGCTACGCGGCCGCCGTCATCCGCGGCGTGAAGGTCGGGCCCTCGCCCGCGTGGCTCCGGGACCGCCTCGCCGCCATCGGTGCGCGCTCCATCAACAACGTGGTGGACGCCACGAACTACATCCTCTACGAGCTGAACCAGCCGCTGCACGCCTTCGACCTCGCGCAGCTGGCGGGGCCGGCCGTGGCCATCCGCCGGGCGCGCGCGGGCGAGGGTCTGCGCACGCTGGACGGCACGATGCGGACGCTCGACCCCTCGATGACGGTGATCGCCGACGCGCAGGCGGCGCAGGCCGTCGCCGGCGTGATGGGCGGGGCCACGAGCGAGGTCTCAGCGTCCACGACGGACGTGCTCCTCGAGTGCGCCTACTTCGAGCCGCGGCGCCTGCGGGCTTCCCGCCGGGCGCTCGGGATGAGCACCGAGGCAAGCTACCGCTTCGAGCGGGGCATCGACCCGGAAGCTCTGCCGGCGAACCTCGAGCGGGCGCTCGAGCTGCTCTGTCTGGTGGCCGGCGGGCGCGTGGACGGGACGCCGGCGGACGTCTACCCGGCGCCGATCCCGGCGCGCACCGTGATGCTACGGGACGAGCGGCTCGTCCGCGTCCTCGGCATCGAGGTGCCGCGCGCCGAGGCGGAGCGGGCCCTCACCGCGCTCGGCTGCGTGGTGCTGCCCCGCGAGGGGCGCCTTGCCGTGCAGGTGCCGAGCTTCCGTCCGGACCTGGAGCGCGAGATCGACCTCATCGAGGAGGTCGCGCGCATCGTCGGCTACGACCGGTTCCCGGAGGAGATGCGTCCCTTCCGGCCGAGCGTGGTGCCGGACGCGCCCACGGACGCGGTCGCCGCGCGGGTGCGCGGCGTGCTCACGGGCCTCGGGCTGCACGAGGCCCTCACGCTGCCGCTGGTCCCGCGCCAGGACGACCGGGCGGTGCCGCTGGTGAACCCGCTGAGCCAGGAGGAGGCCTTCCTCCGGGCCGCGCTGCTCCCCGGCCTGGTGCGCCGGGTGGAGCACAACTGGCGGCTCTCCGAGCGGGAGGTGCGGTTGTTCGAGATTGGCCGTACATTCGCGCCGGGAGAGGGCATCCTCCCAATCGAGGAGATCCACGTCGCCGGGGTGGTGACCGGCGCGCGGCGCCCGCGGCACTGGAGCGAGCCGGCGCCGCCCGACGCGGAGATCTTCGATGCGAAGGGGCTGCTGGAGGCAGCGGCGATGGTCGTGTGCCGCGACGCCGTGCTCGTGCCTGCGGGTGAGCGCCTGGAGGCGCGCCTGCCGGACGGGACGGTCGTGGGCTGGGCGGGGGAACTCGCGGCGGACCGCCCCGCGTGGGCGGGCCGGCTGTTCGGATTCGAGATCCTGCTCCGCGCCGATCCGGCGCCGGTGGTGCAGGTGCAGGCGCGGCCCAAGGAACCGGCCGCGGATCGCGACGTGGCGCTGGTGCTGCCGGACGGGCTCGCCGCCGCCGAGGTGGAGGCGGTGCTGCGCGCCGCCGGCGGGCCGCTGCTGGAGCGGTGCTGGGTCTTCGACGAGTACCGCGGCGCGCCCCTCGGGGCGGGGCAGCGGAGCGTCGCGTGGCGACTGGTCTTCCGCGCGCCGGACCGCACCCTGCGCGAAGCGGAGGTGGATGCGGCGGTGGCCCGGATGCTGAAGGAGGTCGAGACGCGCTGTGGTGTCCGCCGGCGAGAGGCCTGACCTCGAGGCGCTGCGCGACCTCGACGACGTGCTCCGCCATCTCACCGAGGAGCTGGCGGGGTGGCGGCGCCGCGCCCTCACGGCCGAATCGCGGGTCGCGGCCGTCGCGCGGGTCGCGGAGGACGGCGACGGCGGGTTGGGTCGCATCACGGAACTCGAGGACGAGCACCGCGAGCTGGAGCGGCGCCTCGTGACGGCGCGGACCCAGGTGCACGAGATCGTGGGCCGGCTGCAGTTCCTGGAGCAGCAGCAGGGCAACGGCGGGGGAGACCGCGGATGAAGCACGCCGTCAGGGTCACCATCGTCGACGAGGAGCTGACCGTCCGGTCGGAGCTCGACCCGGAGTACACCCGGCAGGTGGCGGCGCACGTCGATGCCGCGATCCGGCGGGTGCTCGCGTCGGGACAGATCGTCGAGAGCCACAAGGCGGCGATCCTCGCGGCGCTCGCGATCACCGTCGAGCTGTTCCAGGCGAAGCGCCAGCAGCAGTTGTTGGCGGCGCGGTTGTAGCAGATGGCGGGCGACCTGGCCCGGCTCCTGCCGCCGCAGAAGCGGCAGAGTCTCGCAGGCTAACCAGGCATCACTCGGGGCGGCCACGCCGCCGGAGTGTGCATATGATAGTCGAGCTCATCGGCGCCGGCCTCGCGGTCTCGGCCGTGGTCGGCGCAGTCCTCTACACCGTGGGTCGGTCGGCGGAGCGGCGGGCGGCGGCACGCGCCCGCGCCACCGCGGAATCGATCGCGGACAAGATCCTCGCGGATGCCCGGCGCGACGCCGAGGCGTTCCGCAACTCGCTCGTCCTCACCGGCAAGGAAGAGCTCGAGAAGGCGCGCGGGGCCTGGGAGTCGGAGGTCGCCCGGCGCCACGACGAGGTCACGCGCGTCGAGCGGCGCCTCGAGGAGCGCGAGGGCACCCTCGAGCGCAAGCTGGAGCTGCTGGAGCGGCGGGACCGCGAGCTGGACGCCCGGCTCACGGACATCGCGGCGCGCGAGCAGCGCGTGGCGGGCTTCGAGACGGAGCTCAAGGGCCTGGTGGCCGAGCAGCGCCGGAAGGTCGAGGCGCTGGCCGGGATGACGGCCCCGGAGGCGAAGCGGGAGCTCGTCCGCGCGATCGAGGACGAGGCCAAGGCCGAGGCCGCGCAGCTGGTGCGGAACGCAAAGGACCAGGCCAAGCGGGAGGCCGACCGGGAGGCGCGCAAGATCATCGCGCTCGCCATCCAGCGGGTCGCCGCCGACCACACCGCCGAGACCACGACCGCGGCGGTCACGCTCTCCAGCGACGAGATGAAGGGGCGGATCATCGGCCGCGAGGGCCGGAACATCCGCGCCTTCGAGACCGCCACCGGCGTGGATGTCATCATCGACGACACCCCCGACACCGTGGTCGTCTCCTGCTTCGACCCGGTGCGGCGCGAGGTCGCGCGCGTCGCTCTCGAGCGGCTCATCAGCGACGGCCGCATTCATCCCGGCCGCATCGAAGAGGTGGTGAAGAAGGCCCAGGCGGACGTGGACCAGCAGATCCAGGAGGCCGGCGAGCAGGCGGTCTACGACGTCGGCGTCCACGGCCTGCACGCGGAGCTGGTGAAGCTGGTGGGGCGGATGAAGTTCCGGACCTCCTACGGCCAGAACCTCCTCAAGCACACGAAGGAGACGTGCTGGCTGGCCGGCATCATGGCGGCGGAGCTGCGCCTCGATGCCAACCTCGCCAAGCGCGGCGCCCTCCTGCACGACATCGGCAAGGTGCTCACGCACGAGAGCGAGGGGACCCACGTCCAGCTGGGCGTGGAGATGGCGCGGAAGTACGGCGAGGCGCCGCTGGTGGTGAACTGCATCGAGGCCCACCACGACGACGTGCCGCACGAGTCGCCGATCTCGGTGATCGTCCAGGCGGCGGACGCGGTGTCCGGCTCCCGGCCGGGCGCCCGCCGCGAGGCGTTCGAGAGCTACGTGAAGCGGCTGACGAAGCTCGAGGAGATCGCCAACGGCTTCAAGGGTGTGGAGAAGACCTTCGCGATCCAGGCGGGGCGCGAGATCCGCGTGGTGGTGACGCCCGAGCTGGTGGACGACGGCCGCGCCGCCCAGCTCAGCGACGAGATCGCGCGGCGGATCGAGAACGAGCTGCAGTACCCGGGCCAGATCAAGGTCGTGGTGGTGCGCGAGACGCGCGCCGTCGACTTCGCCCGGTAATCGCGCCGGCGCGGGCCGGCGCCGGTCGGACCTCTGGGGAATCCCATGAGTGCCAAGATCATCGACGGAAACGCCATCGGCAAAGCGGTCCGTGAGGAGCTGCGTGCCGAGGTCGCCGACATGAAGTCCCGCGGCATCGTGACGGGACTCACCGTGGTCCTCGTCGGCGAGGACGCCGCGAGCCAGGTGTACGTCCGGATGAAGGGGAAGGCGGCCGACGAGCTGGGGATGAAGTCCGAGACGATCCGCCTGCCGGCCGACACGGCCGAGGCCGACCTGCTCGCGCTGATCGACAGGCTGAACGCCGACCGCGCGGTCCACGGCATCCTCGTGCAGCTGCCGCTGCCGAAGCACATGAACAGCCAGAAGGTCTTGCTGCGGATGAACCCGGACAAGGACGTGGACGGGTTCCACCCCGTCAGCGTCGGGCGCCTGGTGATCGGCGACCGCACCGGGTTCCGCCCGTGCACGCCGGCGGGCGTGCAGGAGCTGCTGGTGCGGAGCGGCGTCGATCCGCGGGGGCAGCACCTCGTGGTGGTGGGGCGCTCGCTCATCGTCGGGCGGCCCGTGGCCAACATCTTCCTGCAGGACGCGCCCGGCGCCAACGCCACGGTCACCGTCTGCCACACCAAGACGAAGGACCTGCCGTCGATCACGCGGCAGGCCGACATCCTCGTCGCCGCGGCGGGGCGGGCCGAGGTGGTGACCGGCGCGATGATCAGGCCGGGTGCGGTCGTCATCGACGTGGGCGTGAACCGCGTGGACGCCCCGGGCACGGAGAAGGGCTACAAGCTGGTCGGCGACGTGAACTTCGCCGAGGCGGTCGAGGTCGCGAGCATGATCACGCCCGTGCCGGGCGGCGTCGGTCCGATGACCATCGCGCTGCTGATGAAGAACACCGTGCAGGCGGCCCGCCAGTTGAGCGCGTGACGCTCTCCCTGCCGCTCGCCGGCGGCCCCGTCGAGCGGCCGCTCACGATCGCCGAGATCACGGCGACGGCGCGGGAGGTCCTCGAGACCGCCGTGCCGCCCGTCTGGGTGGTGGGTGAGGTGTCGGGCCTCAAGAAGTACCCGTCGGGCCACTGGTACTTCACGCTCAAGGACGCGGAGGCGCAGCTCCGCTGCGTGATGTGGCGGAGCGACGCCTCCCGCGCCCAGGGCGCGCCGGAGGACGGCCTGCAGGTCTTCGCCCGCGGCGCGCTCACCGTGAACGCGAAGCGCGGTGAGATGCAGTTCGTGGTCCGGGAGCTGCTGCCCACGGCCGAGGGGGGCTTCTACGCGGCGCTCTTCGAGCGGGCGCGGAAGAACCTCGAGAAGGACGGCCTGCTGGATCCCGCGCGGAAGCGCCCGCTGCCGCCGTTCCCGCGCGCGGTGGGCGTCGTGACGAGCCCCGAGGGCGCCGCGTGGCGGGACGTCGTCGCCGTGGTCGGGCGGCGCTGGCCGCTGACCGAGCTGGTGCTGGTGGGGGCGCGGGTCCAGGGCGAGGACGCCCCCGCGGACCTGTGCCGCGCGCTCGCCCTCGCCGACCGCCTGGAGACGCTCGACGTGCTGATCGTCGGCCGGGGCGGCGGGTCGAAGGAGGACCTCTGGGCCTTCAACGACGAGCGGGTCGCCCGCGCCGTCGCAGCCGCGCGGGTCCCCGTGATCTCGGCGGTGGGGCACGAGACCGACGGCTCGCTCACCGACCTGGTCGCGGACGTGCGGGCGGCCACCCCGTCGGCCGCGGCAGAGAAGGCGGTGCCCGACCGCGGCGAGCTGCTGCGGCGTCTCGACGCGCTGCAGGGCACCCTGAGGTCCGCCGCCGCGCGGCGCTTGGCGCTGGTCGGCGAGCGGTTGCGCCACGTCGCGACCCGGATGGCGCGCTCCTGCGAGCGCCTGGTCGAGGGGGGCGACGCGCGGCTGCGCGACGCCCGCCTGCGCATGGCCGGCGCGTGCGAGCGGTCGCTGGCCGCGCGCCTCGCCGCCATGGGGCAGCTCGCGGGCAAGCTGGACGCGCTGTCGCCCCTGAAGGTGCTGGAGCGCGGATACGCCGTGGCCCGGGACGCCGCGGGCCGGGTGCTGCGCCGGACGTCGGACTTCACGCCGGGCCTCGCCTTCCGCCTCCGGGTGGTGGACGGCGAGGTCCGCGCCCGTACGGAGGGATCGTCGTGAGCGGACCGTCGTTGCAGGAGGACCTGGCCCGGCTGGACGCCATCGTCCGCGCCCTCGAGGCCAACGACCTCGACCTCGACCGCGCGCTCGCGCTCTTCGAGGAGGGCGTCGAGCGGCTCCGCACGGCGCGGGAGCGGCTCGCCTCCGCGGAGCTGCGCCTCAGGCAGCTGCGTGAGGCCGCCGATGGGAGCGTGCGGGTCGATGACCTCACGGGCTGAGGCCCCGGCGCAGGTGGACGCCTTCCTCGCCCGTGCGCGGGAGGCGACCGACGCCGCCATCGCCCGCGCGCTCGACGAGGTCCTCCCCGCCGGGCAGGCGCGTCTCGGCGCAGCGGTGCGCTACGCCGTGCTCGGCTCGGGCAAGCGGTTCCGTCCCGCGCTGGTGTTCGCCGCCTACGAGACGGCGGGCGGCCGCTCCCCGCACATCGCCGACCTCGCGGCGGCCGTCGAGATCGTGCACGCCTACTCGCTCGTGCACGACGACCTCCCGTGCATGGACAACGACGACCTGCGCCGCGGCCGCCCCACGCTGCACCGCGCCTTCGACGTGCGGTTCGCCACCGTGGCCGGCTTCGCGATGGTGCCGGTGGCGGCCGCGACCGCCGTGCGCGGCGCTCGCCTCCTCGGCCGGGCGGCTCCGGCGGCGCGCCGCGCGCTGGAGCTGCTGTTCCGCGCGGCGGGGGCAGGCGGGATGATCGGCGGGCAGGCGCTGGACCTCGCGGCGGGCGGGCGGCGGCTCGCGCCCGAGGCGCTGCTCGAGATCAACGCGCGCAAGACGGGGGCCCTGATCGCCGCGTCGGTGGAGATCGGCGCCGTGGCGGCGGGGGTCACCCCCGAGGCGGGCCGGGTCTACCGCGCCTACGGCGAGGACGTCGGCGCGGCGTTCCAGATCGCCGACGACGTGCTGGACCTCACGGCGACGTCCGACCAGCTCGGCAAGACCCCGGGCAAGGACGCGAAGCTCGGCAAGCCCACCTTCCCGATCGTCTACGGGGTGGAGCCGGCGCGCCGCCAGGCGGAGCGCCTCGCCGCCCGTGCGGTGGCCCATCTGGACGACGCGGCGATATCTTCCCCTCTTCTGGCGGCGCTCGCGCGATTCGTCGTGGCGCGCCGCCTCTGACCGAGCGACAGGAACGGCGGGCGATGGCTCTGCTCGAGACGATCCGCGGACCCGAAGACCTCAAGCGCCTCCCCAGGGAGCGCCTGCAGGAGCTGGCGGACGAAGTGCGCCAGCGGCTCATCGACGTGGTCTCCACCACCGGCGGCCACATCGGCGCCAGCCTCGGCACCGTGGAGCTGACCACCGCGCTGCTGTACAACTTCGACAGCCCGCGCGACAAGATCGTCTGGGATGTCGGGCACCAGGCCTACAGCTGGAAGATCCTCACCGGCCGCAACGACCGCTTCCCCACGCTGCGGCAGAAGGGCGGCCTCAACGGTTTCCTGCGCCGCAGCGAGAGTCCCCACGACATCATCGGCGCCGGGCACGCCGGCACCGCGGTGTCCGCGGCGTTCGGGATGGCGGCCGCCCGCGACCTCCAGCAGCAGCACCACCACGTCGTCGCCGTGGTCGGCGACGGGTCCTTCACCTGCGGCCTGATCTACGAGGGGATGAACAACGCGGGCCACTCGGAACGCGACATCATCGTCATCCTCAACGACAACGGGATGTCCATCGCGCCCAACGTCGGCGCGATCAGCAAGTACCTCGGCTCGATCATCGCCTCGCCCGTCACGAACCGGATGCGCGAGCGCGTCAAGCACATGGTCGAGGCGTCGGCCAAGGTGCTGGGACCCGGCGTGGTGGACTTCGGGCGCAAGGTCGAGGAGAGCATCAAGAACATGTGGTCGCCCGGGATGCTCTTCGAGGAGCTGGGCTTCCGGTACTTCGGCCCCATCGACGGGCACGATATCCCGTTGATGCTGCAGACCTTCGACCTCGTGAAGACGCTGCACGGCCCGCGGCTGATCCACGTCCTGACGCAGAAGGGCAGGGGCTTCCCGCTCGAGGAGCCGGACCTGGAGAAGTTCCACGCCCGCGCGCCCTACGACCCGGTCACCGGTGAGCTCCGGGACGGAGGCGGCGGGCTGCCGCAGTGGACGAAGGTCTTCGGCCAGGCGCTCACCGAGCTGGCCGCCGAGCATCCGAAGCTGGTCGCGATCACCGCCGCGATGCCGACCGGCACGGGGACGAACATCTTCCAGAAGCGCTGGCCCGACCGGTTCTTCGACGTGGGGATCGCGGAGGGGCACGCGACGACCTTCGCCGCGGGGCTCGCCACGCAGGGGCTCCGCCCGGTGGTGGCCATCTACTCGACGTTCCTGCAGCGCGCCTACGACTGCGTCATCCACGACGTGGCGATCCAGTCGCTGCCGGTCATCTTCTGCATGGACCGCGCCGGGATGGTGGGGGACGACGGCCAGACCCACATGGGGCTCTACGACATCCCCTACATGCTCTCCGTCCCCAACATGACGGTGACCGCCCCGCGCGACGGGGCCGAGCTCATCGGCCTGCTGCGCTGCGCCCTGCAGCACGAGCAGGGGCCGTTCTCGCTGCGCTATCCGCGCGACAAGGTCCCGTCCGAGCCGCCCCGCGCGGCCGACGTCGCCGCAGTGCCCTACGGCACGTGGGAGCTCCTGCGGCAAGGCCGCCACTGTGCCATCCTGGCCGTGGGCGTGATGTGTGCCCAGGCGATGGCGGCCGCGGCCGCGCTCGCCAAGGACGGCGTCGAGGCCACCGTCGTGAACTGCCGCTTCCTCAAACCCGTCGACCGCGCGATGCTCGACGACCTGGCGCGGCAGCACCTGATCTTCGTCACTGTCGAGGACGGCGTGGGCACCAACGGCTTCGGGGCCTACCTTGCGGGCGTCGCGGAGGCCGCCTTCCCGGACGTGCGCGTGGTGCCGATCGGCGCTCCGGACCGCACCTGGGAGCACGCGCCGCGCGCCGCCCAGCTCGCCGAGGCCGGCCTCACGGCCAACGACATCGCGGCCCGCGTCCGCACCCTCCTCGCCGGGGCCGCCCAGCCCGCCGCGTGAACGTCGGCATCGTCGGGAACCGGCGCTATGCGGACCTGCCCGCGATCCTCGGGCGGATCACCGCGGAAGCGCCCGCGCTCGGCGCGCGCCTCCTCGTGGAGGCCGAGCTGGCGCCGCTGGCGCCGGGCCTCGTCGCGGCGGACCTCTCCCGGGAGCCCCTCGATGCGCTGCTGAGCCTCGGCGGCGACGGCACCCTGCTGCGCGGGGCCCGGCTCGCCTGCCGGCGCGGCGTGCCGATCCTGGGCCTCAACATGGGGCACGTCGGGTTCCTGGCGTCGGCCGGCCCGCGCTCGGGCTCCGACGCCCTGGCGCGCCTGGCCCGCGGCGAGTACACCATCGAGCGCCGTCTGGCCCTCGAGGCCCGCTTCGGCGACGCGGAGCCGTTCATCGCCGCGAACGACGTCGTCGTGCACAAGGGCGGCATCGCGCGGGTCATCCGCCTCGCGGTGGAGGTGGACGGCGAGGCGATCGGACCGTATTCGGCCGACGGCATCATCGTCGCGACGCCGACGGGCTCGACGGCCTACTCGATGTCCGCCGGCGGGCCGATCGTCGTGCCCAGCGTGGACGCGCTCGTCGTCACCGCCATCTGTCCGCACACCCTCGCCGTCCGGCCGCTCGTCGTGCCGTCCACGGCCCGCATCACCATCCGCCCGCTCGAACCCGTCCCCGGTCCGGACTCCGATCTCGTGGTCTCGATCGACGGGCAGGTCGCCGCGCGCATCGCGCCCCGGCAGGAACTGCACGTGGTGCGCGCGTCCAACCCCGTGCTCCTCGCCCGGATCGGCGAGGAGTCGTTCTTCGGCCGCCTCAGCCTGAAGCTGCAGTGGGGCGACCTCTCCGACCGCAAAGGCTGATGCTCGCGGAGCTCCGGGTACGCGACCTCGCGGTGATCCGTGATGCGCGCCTCGAACTCGGTCCGGGACTCAACGTCCTGACCGGCGAGACGGGCGCCGGCAAGTCGATGCTCGTGGACGCGCTCGCCCTGCTGCTTGGCGAGCGGGCCGCGTCCGATCTGGTGCGGCCCGGCGCCGGTCGCGCCGTCGTGGAAGGGGTGTTCGAGACGGCGGGCGGCGCGGACCTGCGCGCCGCGCTGGACGCCCTCGGGCTCGAGGCCGAGGATGGCCGCCTGGTCGTCAAACGCGAGGTGCAGGGGAGCGGGCGCAGCCGCGCGTGGGTGAACGGCAGCCCCGTGACGGTCGGGGTCCTCGACGTCCTCGGCGCCCTCCTCGTGGATCTCCACGGCCAGCACGAGACGCAGTCGCTGCTCAGGCCCGACGCGCAGCGCGCGATCCTCGACGCCTTCGGCGCTGCGGAGGGCGCCGCGGCCGCCGTGCGCGAGGTGCACGAAGAGGTTTCGCGCCTCGAGGCGGAGCGCCGCGCGCTCGAGACCCGCCAGGCGGAGGCGCGGCGCCGGGCCGACTACCTCCGGCACGTCGCGGACGAGATCGCGCGCGTCGCGCCGAAGCCGGGGGAACTGGAGGCCGTCGAGGCGGAGGCCCGCCGCTTCGCGCACGCCGAGGAGCTGGGGCGGACGGCGGAGGAGCTGGTCGGTCTCCTCGAGGGCGACGAAGGGGGCGCCGGGGCGCAGCTCGTGCACGCCGACCGCCTCCTCGCATCCCTGACGCGCATCGATCCGGACGGCGCCCGTGGCTGGCGCGAGATGCTGGATGCGGCGGTGCTGAACGTGGAGGAGCTGGGCCGCGCGGTCCGGGAGTACGCCGACGCGGTGGACGTGGATCCCGCGCGCCTCGCGACCGTGGAGCGCCGCCGCGACCTCCTCTACCGCCTCGACCAGAAGTACGGGCCGGGCCTCGACCGCGTCGTCCAGGCCGGTGAGGAGGCCCGCCGCGAACTGGAGCTGCTGGACACCGCGGACACCGACCTCGTCGCATTGGGGAAGCGCAGCGCCGAAGCCGACGCGACGTTCCGGGCGCGCTGTCGCACGCTGTCGTCCAGGCGCGGTGCGGCGGCCCGCAAGCTCGGCCCCGCCGTCACGAAGCACCTGGCCGCGCTCGGCATGGCCGAGGGCGTGTTCCGTGTCGGCCTCGAGCCGCTCGAGGCTCCCGGACCCGGCGGCGCCGAGCGTGTGGAGTTCCTCGTGCGGCTGAATCCGGGGATGGACGAGCGCCCCCTGGCGCGGGCGGCGTCCGGCGGCGAGCTGTCACGGATCATGCTGGCGCTCAAGGAGGAGCTCGCGCGCCACGACGCGATCCCCACGCTCGTGTTCGACGAGGTGGACCAGGGCGTGGGCGGCCACGTGGCAGGCCGGGTGGCTGCCGCGCTGGAGCAGGTCGCGGCCGACCACCAGGTCCTGGTCATCACCCACCTTCCGCAGGTCGCCGCCGCCGCGGCGCAGCACCTTGTGGTCGCGAAGGCGTCGGCCGGCGGGATCGTCCAGGCGGACGTTCGCACGGTGTCGGGCGCTGAGCGCATCGAGGAGGTCACGCGGATGCTGGGAGGCGAAAGTGCGCCTGCGGTGGCCCGCAAGCACGCGGAGGAATTGCTGCGGAAAGGCAGAAAGCGTAATGGCTGATGGGTAATGGGTGATCACCCATCACTCTTCACGACTACCTCTGTGCCCCCAGCTCCCCCCCGGGCCCCCCCCACCCCCCCC
>ERZ1292640.3651-Hain-H43-02um-R1-3651-length-11942-cov-4_pt1 | contig 11942 bp, 8 predicted proteins | sample MGYA00564404_ERZ1292640 | MGnify/ENA primary metagenome ERZ1292640 (study PRJEB36523, sample SAMEA6512636) | groundwater metagenome | collected 2019-01-08 | study: AquaDiva: Metagenomics assemblies of 32 groundwater samples | reverse complement strand
ACCTTACTCGCCTCCATCCTCCCCAATGCATAATACCAGAGGAAGTAGCCAAGGAATGAAGTGCCGATGCCGAGATAAAGAAGCCCCTCCCAGTGGAAGAGTGTAAGTGACGGGAGCGAAATCCCATTTCCAAAGAGAAGTCCAAATGGAAAGTACAGAACCATTCCTAGAATCAGTGTGAGACAGGTGACGTACAAAGCACCATACTTCATAATCATAGGCTTGCCGTAAATGGTGAACAATGCCCAAGCAAAGACAGCGACCACAATGATAAGGTTCCCATGAGTATGAGATGAGTTGAGATAAAAACCATCCTCAAAGATGACGAAGCTCACGCCGATGAGCGCGACCACAACACCAATCACTTTCTTCCACGTCACCGGTTCCTTGAGGATCATGCGAGAGAGAATTAAGACAACCACAGGGGTTGTTGTGTAGAGTAAAGCAGCGTTCGAGGCAGTGGTGCGGCTTATTCCATAGAAGAAAAGGAATTGATTAATGGGAACGGCCAGGAGCGACAGCCAGATGACCTTTAGGTAATCTCCTCGTTCAATCTTCCACTGACGTTCCTTGATCAAGAAAACTGCAACCATCAGGACTGCTGAAACGATGGCACGAAGCAAAGTGAGTGTGACAGGGTCAATGTCGCGAAGAATAGCCTTCGCAACGATGTGAGTCCCGCCGGCGATGAGCTGCTGGATGATGAGAAAGAAATAGACGCTCATTGCCGGATAGGCCGGTTCAATGATTCGAGGTAAGAGGTTAGAATTTCTTCGGCACTACCGACGAAAGCCCCCTCACCGAGTGCAAAATGGAGCGTGTCTTCAAAAACTTTCCCCCAGTCTGGAAAATCGAGATTGTCATAACATGTATTGTGGAAAAGCAGAACAGCAACGCCGCAGTACTTTTTCACTGCCTTTATGAGCGATCTGATAATATCCAAGCTTTCTCCAGCTGACTTATTCCTATATGATTGAAATGTCCCATCCATTGCGAGGAGAGGGATCTCCCATAAGTCCACCACGACATCCTGTGAGGCATCGTAAGGCCGGAAGGGATGGCAGATTCCAGCCCGAAATCCTTCGTGATCAGGGAAACCAAGTGTGGAATCGTGCTGAAAATTTAACTCAGCCTGGATCTTCCACGTCTCTGGAATACGCAAGCGCAGGAAATGCTGTCTCACAGCATTCGACTTTCTGCCAAGCACCTCATCTAGCCTCTCTTTCTCTCCTCGCATTTTTGCTGTACTTAAGAAGGTGTGGTAACTTGGGTGGAGCCCTATCTCATGTCCGTCAAACTCAAGTGTTTTTAGCAACTTCCGTACATATCCATCCTTGATCCGATAACTGACATCGTGTCTGCTGGTGACACCAGTTTTGAGAAAATAAGTTGCATGAACACCTAGATCTCTCTCAACTGTCAGGATTTTCTCGAGCGACCACGTGAACGGATCGTTCCGTGCTGAAACCGCTCTTTGAAAGGCTTTCAGGCGTTCGAACCTCTTTCCCAAACCTCCGTCCTCTCTTCCGAGCAGGAAATACTGGACTAACTCCCGATACAATATCCCCAAGGTCCACTTTCTGATGTAATCAATGTCATGTGTCATACAGATGGCGAATTCCTTCCCACCAAAACGCGGCCTCTGCTCGATCTGGTGTCCGAGCAACTTCTCGATCTCCCTTCGGAGAATCTCAACATACTGGTTGACGACCGGAGTCTCGAGAAGGCCAAGTCCATATTGAAGGCTCGCTGTAGCCGGGAACCTCTCGTGTCGATCGCACTCTGTCGAAGTGATCTCTTGCCAGCAGGAAAGAAAATAGAAGGCCGATGCGACGATGTCCACGTGGATTTGTCGACAACGATCATCGCCCGAGACTATCTCCGTGGAGTCTCTTGCAAACTTCTCATCAAAGAAAAGAGCTACTGAGTCTTCACCAAACAAAACAAACCTTCTCGCCTTCGAAACATCCAGTCCTCTTCTCTCGAGAAAAAGACGCGGAGCTTCCGCACTCGCCTGGATGAAAAGGACTCGAGCAGAGAGACTTGACTGAGTAGGTCCATACCAGATGACAATGTCGGTGGGTGAGACTTCGTTAGCTCGTGAGAGACGATGAGGCAATCCAAGTACTTGACAGAAAGTCTCAAGAGTGTAGGCAGCCTTCTTCTTGAAGGACTCTTCGCAATCTAGCACGATCCGAATTTGCAATGCAATTCTCTCTTCTCTGAATTGGGAAAAAATATAGAACAAATTGACAAGAGAATCAATGAGCCGCTGGATGCTTCTTAGCAGGGCGTTGAATATGTGCTCACCATTGCCTATATTGCTCGCGACAAAAATTTCCGCTTGTGAACTGTCCTTTTCCGGTCTACTACTCCCTATGACAAATTAGTCCCCATTCTCATCTCTACACAAAGGATGACCCACTCTCCTACCCTTAAGAACTCCCACACCTCAACCCGGCATCTTGCTGTCAAACTCAACATTCAAGAGGAGGTTCATATGAGGTTCTTCACATTCCTCGCAGCTCTATTGGTACCCCTTGTTCTTTTCGCACCAATGGACAAAACAATGGCACAGGAGACGCCATTCATTTCTGAGAACGTGGAGCGAAATCTCGTAAACGAGCTCTCCGGAGATCTTGCTTACGACAATCTCCGATGGCTTGCTCATTACCATCGGACGGGCGGCTCCGAAGATTTCCACAAGGCTGCGCTCTTCATCGAACAGAAAGCAAAAGAGTACGGTCTGGAGGAGGTCAAGCTGGTTTCACAAAAGTTCTCTGGCCGAAGCTGGAGCGCGACGAGTGGCGAGCTTTGGGTCGTTGAACCAAAAGAGATGAAGTTGGGAAGCTATGCCGAGTATGCGGTGGCATTGGCGACAAACTCCCGATCAACGAATAGTACGGCAGAGCTTGTCGATGTGGGTGAAGGAACAGAAAAAGAATACGAAGGAAAGGATGTGAAAGGAAAAATCGTTCTCACGTCTGGCTCTCCCGCCGCAGCAATGAATGAAGCGGTCTGGAAACGGGGCGCGCTTGGTGTCGTGTCATCCGTGTATCATACTTTTCCCCGAACGAGCACCATGATCGAGCGGCCAGATCAGGTCGCCTGGACAGGCATTCAGTACGAGAGCGAGGATGGGAAACCGGGAACATTTGGGTTCATGGTCTCCCCTCGTAAAGGGAAGATGCTCCAGGAGATGTTGAAGAATGGGAAGGTAACCGTGAAGGTCGTCATCGACGCAGGATTCAAAGATCCGCCGACGCAGGAGTACGTTGAGGCATTCATCATTGGCTCGAAGGTCCACGACAAGCAAATTGTCCTCACGGCACATCTGCAAGAAGAAAAAACATCAGCCAATGACGACGGATCCGGATGCGTAAACATCCTAGACATTGGAAGGACGCTGATGCGATTGATCAAGGAAGGAAAGATTGAGCGCCCGGTGCGGGACATCCGCTTTTGGTGGACGACTGAGATCTCCTCCGAGTATCAGTACTTCCGTGACCATCCTGAAGACCGAGCGAAGATGCTGGTGAACATCAACGAGGACATGGTCGGAGCAAAACAATCCTTGGGGAGTCGAGTGCAACACATCACTCGCACACCGTATTCCATCCCGAGCTACCTGAGCGATGTCGTGGAGAATCTGGTGAACTACGTCGTCAATGGGAACACGATGTTTCTCGCCACTGCATTGAGCGGCAAGCCTCAGCCCTTTACGAAGCCCATCCTCTCCCACCTCGGGACTCGAGAGCACTACGATGCCCGCGTCGTACCGTACTTCAACAGCACGGATCACCTCGTGTTCAACGAGGGGATCATCGGCATCCCCGGCGTGACACTAACGAACATGCCTGACGACTATATTCACTCAACCGATGACGACCTCTGGCAAATCGACCAGACGCAGCTGAAGCGGAATGCTTTCATAGTGGCCGCAGCCGCACTTTACATTGCGGATGCCAGTGATGAACATGTGCCGACACTTGCCTCGGAAGTCTTCTCAATGGGTCTGAAGCGAATCAACGTAGATTTCAACACTTCACTCAGGAATCTCGAGAAGAATAGAACTGGCAATGTTGAGGAAGCCTATAAGTCGAGCAGAAACCTCATCCATCAGGCTTTCATCCGTGAGGGACGGGCGATAGAATCGGTCCGGGTCTTCGCAAACCCATCAGGCGGGAAGCTGGCATACCTTTCCTCGCTCCAAGAAGATCTGGCTGCCCTCGAGGACTCTTATTACAAGAGACTCGATCGATATTATGAGCTTATCACGGGACACTCTAAAACACCTTCGCTAAAGCTTTCGACAAAGGAGGAAGAACTCGCGAAAAAAATCCCTGCAAACATTCTGGACGTTTCTGCATACTTTGAGAAGCGCGGGAAAGTCAGGGGCGTATCGGGCATTCATCCCGAAATGAGATATGAAGTATTCAATCTTGTCAATGGAAAGAACAGCTACCTAGACATTTACAACGCTGTGAGTGCAGAAGCCATTTCAGCTGGAGAATTCTATTATGGAACTGTCAAACTCGACAAGGTCGAAGAACTCTTGAACAAGGCCGTTGAAGTAGGAGCACTCACAATGAAGTAAGGACACGCAACCATCCAGAGGAAGGCACATCCACAAGCATGGAATCCTGGCGGAAGAATCTTCAGGTTATTTGGATTGCGCAGTTTCTCGCAATGATGGGAATGAGCCTTGTGGTTCCCTTCCTTCCATTCTTCATTCGGGAGTTGGGAGTCACGGATGAGGTGGAGGTTTCACGTTGGAGCGGGTTGGCGTTCGCGGGCCCGTTCATGGTGTCGCTCTTCATGACTCCTATCTGGGGCTGGCTCGGCGACCGGTATGGACGAAAGCTCATGGTCGTACGTGCGATCTTTGGACTCGCCATCTCTCAGGGTCTCGTTGGCCTGTCGCAGAATGTTGAGCAGCTCTTTATGTTCCGGATGGTTCAAGGGCTGGTGAGTGGCTTTATTGCTGCGGCGCTTGCGCTCGTCTCTGTAACAGCGCCGCGAGAGCGAACAGGCTATGCTATTGGCATACTGCAAACCGCGACTGCTGCGGGCACTGTTTTAGGTCCGATGATCGGCGGGGCTATGGCAGACGTCATCGGGTATAGACCTATCTTTTTCATTGTTGCAGCGCTTTGTCTAGCCAGTGGTACTCTCGTCGTCGCCAAAGTTGACGAGATTCCAACTGAGTCCAGGCCGACGGAGAGCCATTCACTCCTGGACAATTACAGGTACAGCTTTGCCTCCACCCCATTGAAAGCCGCGTTTCTTCTGATCATGCTCTCACAAATTGCAATCGGCATGGTGCAACCGATCTTTGCGCTCTTCGTGGAGACAATGGAGGTGAGCAAGGAATATGTTTCAACAATTGCTGGGGTGATTTTCTCAACGGTCGGGGTCTTCAGCACGATCTCTTCGCCTTGGTGGGGAAAAAGAAACGACCGAAAGGGCTATCGAAGGAATCTCATGGTCGCCTCGGCGGGAGGCGGACTCGCGTATCTCCTTCACGCGGTGGCTTACACCATTTATCCTCTCTTCGTCCTGCGAGCGATCTTGGGCTTGTGCATCGGGGGAATCATACCTCCTCTTTACTCATTCATCAGTAAGCATGCGGAACCTGATCGGAGGGGCGCAATCATGGGAATCGCCTCCAGCTTTTATATCCTCGCGAATGTGGTCGGACCAATTAGCGGAGGCTATATCGGGGCGCACTTCGGACTGAGAGTCGCTTTTATAGCAAGTGGCACAATTCTGTTCCTGGTGGCGGCATCCGTCTCACGTTCCATCCATGACGAAGTTCCTCCTGCCGAAAAAGTCGCGGCACCCGAGAGAACCTATGTTGAGATCTGAGCTTTCACGACTTTGCCTGGTACGTAGACGATAAATGCGAGTCTATACGGCTCTTGCAAAGAAAGAGTGGTTCTCCGTCCTGACATAGCTGGGATAACCTGGACAACCAAGGTTTCTTCAAAGCTCCCTCTGGGGATACGACGATTGAAGACACTTTCGTAGCATCCTCTCTGTTGCATCTTCCGTCGAAAATCTTTAGTTTTTCTCTGAAGAAAAATCCGCTGATATATGGCTAGACGTGAACGACTTTTCCTCCTCGACGGGATGGCACTTGCCTACCGTGCATATTTCACCTTCATCAACAGTCCTCTCATCAACTCAAAAGGTGAAAACACGAGCGCCATCTACGGCTTCGTCAATACACTCATGAAAATTCTCGACGAGGAGAAGCCTGAACATATCGCTGTCGTGTTCGATACACCCGAGCCAACCTTCCGCCACAAGAAATTCGCTGCATACAAGGCCACGCGAGAGAAGATGCCGGAGGCGATGGCGGACCAGCTGGGAAGACTCAAAGAGGTGGTTGAGGCATTCAACGTTCCTATTCTCGAGGCTCCTGGATACGAGGCAGATGATGTCATCGGAACACTGGCGAAGCGCGCGGAAGCGAAAGGGATCGAGACAAACCTCGTGACGGGCGACAAGGATTTCATGCAATTGATTTCTCCACTCGTCAAGATGTATAAACCGGGGAAACGCGGCGATGAGTGGGAAATCATTGATGAGAGAGGAGTCAAGGAGAAATTTGGGGTAACTCCCGATAAAGTAGTAGATGTTCTTGGTTTGATCGGTGACAAGTCAGACAACATTCCTGGGGTCTTTGGCATCGGTGAAAAGACAGCGATTCCACTTGTCCAACAATACGGGTCGATCGAGAATATTCTAAAGAATATTGACAAAATCAGACAGAAAGGATTGCAGGAAAAGCTAGATCAGAATAAAGATAACGCGATACTTTCGAAAGAACTCGTGACAATCAACACAAAGGTCCCAATCAAGGTCGACATCCATCACCTTGAGGCGAAGCCACGTGACAGCAAGAAGCTCATGAAGATCTTCACAGAGCTTGAGTTTAGATCACTGGTGAGAAAACTGCGAGAAAGCGCCCCTCCAACAGATGAAGATATAAGCTTCGACGCAGCCGAATTCAAACCGCTCAGCGATATCACGACCGATGACCATCAGTACCATCTCGTAAGGTCAGAGGGGCAGCTTGAAGAGCTTTGCAGGAAGCTCAAGACTTCACGATTGATTTCTTTTGATACTGAGACGACTTCCCTCAATCCTCTAGAGACGGAGATCATCGGCCTCTCATTCGCCACAAGACATGGAGAGGCATATTACGTGCCTCTCGCAGTGAAGGCCCATAGCCCGGCAGAAAAAGAGAAGACCTCTCCAACGCCCCGGGCTGAAGAACTCTCGCTTTTTGATCACGAGAAGCGGAAAGCAAAAGGGAAAGCTGAAAGCGACGAGAAAGACGAGGTTACATCGAGCACAGACGCTTCTCTAGGCCCGTCATTAGTACTTGATCGCGTCAAACCCATTTTCGAAGACACAGAGATTAAGAAGTGTGGACAGAACGTAAAGTTCGACCTGCTGGCTCTATCTCAATACGGGATCACCGTTGAGGGAATCACATTCGATACAATGATTGCAAGTTACGCCTTGCGCGCCGACGGTCAACACAATCTTGACTCCCTAGCTCAGGAGCATCTCACCTACAAGATGATTTCGTATGGAGAGCTGGTTGGGACCGGAAAGGAGAAGGTTAACATCTGGGAACTCCCTCTCGAGAAAATCGCTGACTACTCTGCCCAGGACGCTGACATTACACTTCGACTCCATGATGTCCTCAAGAGCAAACTCCAAGAGTCAAAGATGCTTAAGCTGTGCGAAGAGATCGAGTTCCCTCTGATTCTTGTCCTCGCAGACATGGAGCAAGCTGGCGTCGCACTGGATAAGAACTTTCTGATAGGAATGTCAAAACAGTTGGAACTCCTCCTCGACAGCATTGTCTTGGACATCCACCGGATGGCCGGCGAAAAATTCAACATCAACTCGACGCAGCAACTAAGCGACATCCTTTTCAACAAACTAAAACTCCCAGTAGTCCGAAAGACAAAAACTGGCTACTCGACCGACGTGGGAGTCCTCGAGATCCTCCGCAATGAACACCCGATTGTTGAGAGACTCCTGGAGTACCGTCAGCTCTCGAAGCTGAAGTCAACGTACATTGATGCCCTGCCGAAAGCTATCAATCCGCAGACAGGAAGAGTACACACGTCGTTCAACCAGACAGGCACGACAACGGGGCGACTTTCTAGCAGCGACCCTAACCTACAAAACATTCCGATGCACACGGAGCTCGGCCGAGAAATCCGCAAGGCATTTATTCCCGGCGGCAAAGATAATCTCATCATGTCAGCCGACTACTCTCAAATTGAGTTGCGAGTAATGGCACACATTTCGCAGGACGAGGGTCTCATCGACGCCTTCCGAAAGGGAGAAGACATCCACGCTACGACTGCAGCGAAGGTCTTCGGCGCGAAGACGAGCGATGTCACACGGGAGATGCGGCGTCGGGCAAAAGAGGTGAACTTCGGGATCATGTATGGGATCGGACCTTTCGGTTTATCATCGAGACTTGATATTTCACAGGCAGAGGCGAAGGAGATCATCGCTCGGTATTTTGAGCGCTTCCCGAAGGTAAATCAATACATTTTTGACACGATTGCTCAGGCCCGGCATGATGGATATGTCACGACACTCCTTGGAAGGCGCCGCTATCTCCCAGAGATCAACAGCAGGAATCAAACCGTGCGACAGAACGCTGAGCGTCAAGCCATCAATATGCCTATACAGGGAACGGCTGCCGACATGATCAAGCTGGCGATGATCCAGATACGTAGAGGAATTCGTGAGGCAGGGTTCAAGTCGAAAATGATTCTTCAGGTACACGACGAGCTTGTCTTCGAAGTGGCAAAGAAAGAGGTGGAAAGAACGAAGAAATTGGTGGTCGAGAAAATGCAGTGCGCTCTACCCTTGGATGTGCCGATCGAAGTAGAGGTAGGAATGGGAAAAAACTGGTATGACGCCCACTGAGAGTGTTACGTCAGGCTCAAGTCCTCAGAGCCCTAGATTTTTCTCCGTCGAAGGATCAACGAGAAACCCACGAGGACGAGAATTGCCGGCCACCACGTCCTAAACGTATCCCACATTTCCCACCTCCGGATGTACCCTGCATCTGCCAGCATAAACGCTCCCCCAAAGGCGAGGAGAATCACGCTCGGGATGAGGAGATGCCAGTCCTTCGGGTCCGATACGAAAAGCATGAGAAAAGCAAATCCCAAGATTGCCATGCTTGCTGGCATGAAGACCGTAAAGTGTCCCTCGATGAGATTCATGCTCCTCAAGAAAAAGAAAAGACCGTAAAGGAAAAGCACAGTCCCCCAAAAAATTTTCCCCCGGCCGTCGTAGACAAACGCGCGGATCACGATAGCAGCGCCAATGACAGCAACCGCAGCCCAAAGGATTCGGCTCCACCCGAATTCAATGACATCGAGTTTTTCAAGGAGGAGCGCGACTCCTACGACGAGGAGGAGAATACCAAAAACTGGAAGTCTCTGTTGAGACGGCATCTTTTGTCTCCGAAATAATGGTGATCTGGCCTACGTTGTCGGTGCCAGGCGTTCCTCGGGTACAATGATCCCGAGCGCCAAGTACAAAATTATCCCTACGCCAAACGATGCCAGGGTCAGGACGATGAAAAGAATTCGCACGATACTCGAGTCTGCGTTGAGATATTTAGCCAGGCCACCGCAGACTCCAAAGATTTTTCTATCAGTCACCGAACGTCTCAGCTCTTTGGGAGGAGGCTGCGGTATCTGCGATGATGTTTCTACGGGCGTGCCGGGTACTTCAACCCTCTTGGTTTGTGAAAAATAGATAACCCCCAGCCCCAGCAGAATGAGGATAGCCGGGAAAACGACTCCCCACGGAATATACCAGAAATGGAAGAAAGGAAATCCTAAATTGCTGAAAAGGATAATCGCTCCGAGAATGACAAGTGCAGCTCCCCAGAAATGTCGGGCGCCGTTACTCGGAGTTGGTGGAGAAACCGCCTGAGGTCCTCGGTGTGCAGGGTTCACCGGGATAATAAACATGCACGCAAGATAGAGAACCACTCCTGCCCCAAAGCTCCAAATAGTAAGGAGAACCCACAGTATCCTTACGATCGTTGGATCAGTGTTAAAGTACTCTGCAAAACCACCACAAACACCATCGATCATTCGATGGTGCCGCGACTTGTACAGCCGCCTCGACTGGCTTGAGACGCCGTTTCCCTCACCGTTGCTCATCACGAATTCCTTTCCTCAAGTGCCAAGACTCAAAATACTCCTTAGCCATTGCCATTTCTTCACTTCTCGATACGCAAAAAGAAGATCGAAAGTTTCAAAAGGCCTCTCTGGCCAGCAGATGATTCGAGTTTCGGCGACGTCCCTATCAGCTCAAGCACCACCCTCCACAGCGCCAACAGATTCCCAAATCTGAAAAATCGATGGCGTGGCTAGTTCTCATGCTAGAAGCTATGGAAGAAGCCTAGGTCTGGAGAACTCTCACATTCCCGTGGTGGTCGGGATTCTTTGCGCGTATCCTGATTGAAGGGTTCCGTTCAAACATCTCAAGGACATGCAGCGCCCCCCAACCCTATAATGGATGGGAGCAATGGAAGGACTTTTGCCCCCTAATCGACGCATAGTACAAATTATACAGATTCTGAGCGCAATTGTCAACGACCTGATTACAGTCGGTTCCGCGTGGGAACCTCCGTTTCCAGGGCACGAAAAACTCAGTTTGGACAGGATCCGAACCGTGCTGAGAAAATGACAAGGCCGCCTATTGAGGCGGCCTCATCCTGAACTACTGTCATTCGAGGACGACACTAGACTTCCATGATCTCCTTTTCCTTCAGGGCCAAGAGGTTGTCGATTTCTTTGATGTGCTTGTCTGTCATCTTCTGTGCCTCCGCTTCCCCGTGCTTGCGTTCATCTTCAGAGAAGTGCTCATCTTTCTCGGCCTTCTTCAGGTGCTCAATAGCATCACGGCGAACATTTCGTACTGCTATTTTTCCTTCTTCTCCAAATCTCTTTATCAACTTCACAAGTTCTTTCCTTCGCTCTTCGTTCAGAGGTGGAATCGGGACCCGGAGAACTGTACCGTCGTTCGTGGGGTTCAGACCAAGGTTTGCTGCTAAGATGGCGCGCTCGATGGGTGCCAGCATATTCTTATCCCATGGTTGAACAGTGATGAGATGAACATCTGGCACGCTCAGGCTTGCAACCTGATGAAGTGGCACCATTGTCCCGTAGTATTCAACCCTGACTCCATCAAGAAGTGCTGTCGTGGCTTTACCCGTCCTAATCTTTACCAGCTCTGACCGTACCACTTCCACAGCTTTCACCATCCGGTCTTCTGCATTTTTCAAGATTTGTTTGGCCATTATGGTTGATGGAATGTTGCTTCTCTGGTGGGCTGCACGTCTTTCAATTTCAAGTCGATCACCTTCGTCCCTATCTTCTCTCCGCTGACCAAGCGCTTCAAGTTGCCCTTCTTATTCATGTTGAAGACGATGATTGGAAGGTTGTTCTCCTTGCAGAGTGCCACTGCCGTTAGATCCATCACCTTCAAATCTTTTTCTAGCATATCAAAGTATGAAATCTCCTGGAATTGGAATGCCTTTGGATTTTTCTCAGGATCAGAGTCGTAGATGCCCTCCACCCGGGTCCCCTTCAGGATAACATCCGCTTCAATTTCGATGGCGCGCAGAACTGCTGCGGTATCCGTCGTAAAGTAGGGGCTCCCCGTCCCAGCACCGAAGATTACAACACGTCCTTTCTCAAGATGTCTGATAGCGCGGCGACGGATGAACGGTTCCGCAATCTCGTCCATACGGATGGCAGTGAGCAAACGCGTATACACTCCGCGCGCTTCCAGTGCACTCTGCAACGCGAGTGAATTGATGACAGTCGCAAGCATCCCCATCTGATCCCCCGTAACCTTGTCAATCGTGTCGT
>ERZ1292640.3650-Hain-H43-02um-R1-3650-length-11943-cov-4_pt1 | contig 11943 bp, 5 predicted proteins | sample MGYA00564404_ERZ1292640 | MGnify/ENA primary metagenome ERZ1292640 (study PRJEB36523, sample SAMEA6512636) | groundwater metagenome | collected 2019-01-08 | study: AquaDiva: Metagenomics assemblies of 32 groundwater samples | reverse complement strand
CATCGGCCGCCAAACGCAGATTGCCGCTGGTTGAAGACACTACACCACCGGAAGAGTTGGTAAAAGCCAGGGTGCCGGAAGTTGAAACATTGCCTGAAGAATCAACATAGAATTTACCTAAATTGGAGCCACTTGCTTGTCCTAAAATCAAAGAATTATTTAATAACGTGGAAGTGGTTGTACCATCAGCTACTAACAAACCTCCTTTGAAATTTCCATATCTCCATTGAGTGGAAGAGGCGCCAATATCATAAAGTCCGGCAGAAAGAGGCGTCAATGCCGCTGAGTAGATGGTTCCCGAAGTTGTTAAATTACCCAACGCGTCAACATACATTTTGGTCGCGCCAGCATTTCTGACACTTAATAACTGCGCGCTTGACCCAGTTAAATTTGTTAGAGTGTCCAGTATCGTTCCCACCGCGTATTCATTATTATCAATTGAACTCCGCAAACTCAGAGAGCTTGATGCGTTGGTAGTGATGTTATCCACAAAAAAAGAGGATTGTTTAAATTGGTCAACTATCGCTTTGGCAATTTGCTGATGGCCGGCAGAATTAAAATGGACATTATCCGCGTTATACGCTGTTTTTATATCCCATAAATTACCCACCGGACCGGTAGCGCGATATTGACCAACATAAGGGTCAGCATCCACCACCACCGCGTTGCTGTAACTATTTGCCAATTTTCTTAAAGCCGAATTCCAATCATCGCGTGTTATCATTTGTCCGTTGGTTCCATTCGTCCATGGCAATATTAATGTGATGATACAAGTAATATTATTGGACTGGCAAGAGTTGAGCATGGTTGTCCAGTTGCTCAAAAATGTCGCCTTGGTAATCGCCCCCCCAGCTATATCATTTACACCACCTTCAATCACGACGATTTTTGGTGATAGATTAACTACATCAGTGGTGAATCTAGCAACGATATTTGTGGTTGTTTCACTGCCAATACCCATGTTTTGATAAGTATACCCTAATGTAGAGCTAACATAACCTCCGATGGTAGTTGATTGGCTATTGTAAGTAGTAGCCGTGGCTTCCGCGAAACTGTAATGAGCAGTATGACCGGCCATTATTGAATCGCCAATAAAAATCATTTGCGGCGATGTCATGTAGGTTTCGATTGCCACGGTAGAGCCGTTGTTCGCGGCGGCCGAGCCATCCCAATTAAAATTATTTCCAACCATACCATCAGTATATTTCCAACCATGCCCATCACCTGAGCCGCTCAATACAAGCTGAGTGCCGGCAGTACTGGTGATTTGAATGCCGACATAATCTCCTTCCATAACAGAAATTCCTGGCGATAAAGTAACAGTATTGAACTGTCCGCCAGTTAATGACGACAAAATATTCCCACTGGTGCCGACCTGATCATAAGTTGAACCATTAAAGCGCCAAATTCTTAAAGTCACATTCGTGGTTGAAGCCAAGCTTCCGGCAATATATAATCTTATCCGCGTGATTGTGCCGTTTTGTCTGATTCTGTCTTGGCTGTTATTAAATAGAAAATCTCTGCCAGTGGCTGAACCGCTCACACTTCCTGCTCCAGATGTAGCATTTAACAAATAGGGTGAAGATGTTGCTAAACTTGAATTGGCAGTATAATTTTTACCTGACAACGAAGCCAACCTGAAATTTTGTCCATAGTAAGTGCCGGAAGCAAAGACATCTCTAAATGCGGAACCATAAGCGCCCAAATCCACGGCTGCGTTAGAAGCCGGATAAATATGTCCGGTGGAAGTAACATTCCCATAGCTCAAAATGGATCCGGTCGTCTGCAATGTCCCCGAAGCAAAAGTATTTCCTGAAGAATCAATTAACATTCTTTGATTGTTATTCGTCCACAACTGTAATTGATTTGTTCCATCAGCCGCTAATCTTAAATTACCCGCGGTTGAGGAAACAACACCGATAGAACCGGCAAAAGCCAAGATATTTGGCGTTAAAGTTGATAAAGATGTCCCTCCCGCGCCAGTATATATCGTGCTTGAAGCATAAATATTATTCCAACCCAATCCATTTCTACCTAAATCAAACAAACCGGTATGGCTCGGACTAATATGCCCGCCGGCGATTATCGCTCCGGTTGTTCCATTACCTACCACCAAACTATATGCCGTACCAGCGACAGTGGAAGTGGCGATGTAAGTATTATTTCCATTAACAAACAAATTATCTGTACCACCCGCAGTGCCAACCAAGAGAGTGGAGGACGCGCGAATATTACCGGTAACACTTAAAGAGTTAGTATTTAATGAACTGGAAAAAGTTGACGAGGCACTGGAAATCAAACCATTCAAAGCATAAACGATTCCGGTAGAGGTGACATTACCAAAAGTTTTCAGAGAGCCGGTGGCGGAGACATTGCCAGAAGAATCAACATTAAAATATCCTGAGTCAAACGTGCCAATGACTTTACGCACGGTTAGGGAATTATTTGCCAAAGAAGAGGTGGCGGTTGAACCATCAGAAACATTCAAAGTGGATAAACGGCCATTGATGGTAATGGAATCTCCGGTCGCGTCGCCGAGAGTCATATCGCCATAAGTGGTGAAAGCCCCGGTTGATTGTAATGTCCCAGTCACAAAAGTATTGCCGGTAACAAACAAGTTAGAACTGAAAGTGGAGGAAACGGAAGAAATCAATCCGCCGGAAGCGTAAACAATGCCGGTGGAAGTAACATTCCCATAGCTCAAAATGGATCCGGTCGTCTGCAATGTCCCCGAAGCAAAAGTATTTCCTGAAGAATCAATTAACATTCTTTGATTGTTATTCGTCCACAACTGTAATTGATTTGTTCCATCAGCCGCTAATCTTAAATTACCCGCGGTTGAGGAAACAACACCGATAGAACCGGCAAAAGCCAAGATATTTGGCGTTAAAGTTGATAAAGATGTCCCTCCCGCGCCAGTATATATCGTGCTTGAAGCATAAATATTATTCCAACCCAATCCATTTCTACCTAAATCAAACAAACCGGTATGGCTCGGACTAATATGCCCGCCGGCGATTATCGCTCCGGTTGTTCCATTGCCAACGATTAAAGAATACGCGGTACCGGCGGCCGTGGAAGTCGCCACATAAGTATTTTGTCCATTAACAAAGAAATTATCAATACCTGCGGCAGTGCCAACCAACAAAGTGGAGGAGGCGCGGACAGCCGTATTGATGGTGCCGTTCAAACTAATAGTGTCGCCAGATGCGTCTCCCAAAGTGGTGTTGCCATAAAAAGTAACCACATCAGTAACTAACAGTGTAGAGGAAGCTCTAATACTGCCGTCAAACCAAGCATTGCCGTTTACGCCCAGCTGGTCATCTACATATAAATCATTGCCATTGAAAACAAATCCGGCGTCGGCGATAGATTCAGTTGAGGCGCCCACCAATAAATCATTGTATAAAGTGGAAGTATTCGTCACTTGCAAAGTCCCGGAAGCGAAGGTGTTGCCGGATGTGTTGATATAAAAGACGCCGGCACTGTAATTGGAGGTTTGACCGATAATCAAAGAATTATTTAATAAAGTGGAAGTAGCGGAACCATTAGCTACCAATAAACCGCCTTGGAAATTACCATAACGCCATTGAGTAGAAGATGAACCGATATCATATAGATTGTCAGAGGATGGAATAAAATGACCAGCTATAGTGATACCACCAGAAGAAGTGATAGTTCCTGAAGCGGTAACATTACCGGAAGAATCCACATAAAATTTGCCAAGAGCGTTTGAAGAATCAGCCGCAATATAAAAACTATTTTTTGCCAAAGAAGAAGTGGCGGAACCGTCGGAAATATTCAAAGTAGAAAGACGACCGTTGATAGTAATGGTGTCGCCGGCGGCGTCACCCAGAGTGGTGTTGCCGTTGACAGTCAAGTCGCTGCTCAAGGTCGTTGCGCCAGAAAGAGTTGTCGCGCCGGTGAAAGAACCGGTGCCATTAACTACCAAACTCCCATTTGCGGAAGCGCTGCCGATAGTTAGAATGCTGGCCACCGTGGCGTTTTGGCCGACCGTCAAATCCTTACCAACTGAAAACTGTTCAGACACTCCACCATAGTTACCGCTGATGCTGGTACGATTTTCATAATTTCCACTTGAAGAATTATAAACCACCAATGGTGTGGAACCCCCTGAAGAATAATTATTCACCACTGTTTGTTTAAATCCTTTGACTTCCGCACCGGTGAAATCAACCGTGCCAATAATTTTTATTCCTTTCAATGTCGCAATGCCGGTGACCGCATCAATCACCGCGTCGTCGCCAACCGACACATTGCCTTTGGATTTAATAGTTTCAAAAATGGAATTGCCGGAAACTGACGAGGCCTTGGCGACAGTCGCCACCAATGGTTGAACACTTTCTTGATTCGCTTTGTTGGAATAGATAATAATTTCTTTTGGCGCGACAGGAGCAGTTAATTTTTTGTTTTCTTCTTTCTGAACAACAGCCGGCGCTGTTGGCAAGACCTGCACTTCTGCGACGGCCGGCTGCGAAGTCGTTTCTTTTTTAACAACATTTTCCGCCGTTGGTTTCGGCGCGGCAATCTTCACACTTTGCTTCTTGGGCAAAACATTGACCACCGCGTCAACAGCATTGTCTGTCCCATGTTTCACTTTGCCTAAAGTGGCATCATATCCTTTGGAAACTTGATTACCTAAACCGCCGACTGTCTGTCCAAAATTTTTAATGCCGCCCAAAAAAGCATCGCTTGCTTGCGATGTATTTTTAACAACTACTCCGGCCGCTTCTCCCAAACTATCGCCGACTTTTTGCCAAACATTTAATGCGCTACTTCCAAACTGACCAGCGGCATTGCCAAAGACCTGACTACCTTCGGAAAAATAAGATTTGGTGGAATCAAAAAATCCTGCGCTGGCTGGCGCGTAGCTTGAAAAAAATAAAGTCGCTAGTAAAATCAAAAATATCCCTATCTTTAAAATTGAGCTCTTAAAATTTATGTCCCCCATATTTCGGTCTTTTCCTTATTAATTTTCTATACATATATTATACCACAAAAAACGATTCTAAACAATTTGAGCCACCCTGACTTAATTTCATCTTAAAATTTATTTTCTTTGCATTTACAGACAAAGTTATCCACAATCATTTCCTAAAGTTAATCTGTGGACAAACCGGGGGTGGTTAGTTGTCAAATACAATATGCTGTCCTGGTTTGACAAAGTGTTCGACTGGAGCGATTGTTGGCGGTGGCGTGGACAGAGTTTCTTTTGGGACAATAATTTTTTCAACAACTTTATTTTCTTCTTTTTCGTTTTCCGACGCGAGCGTGGTTTGTTTTTTTTCTATTGGCGCTTTCTCTTCTTGATGCTTTTTGTTCATCATTATTTTATAACACTCGGGACAATACACCGGCCGCGATCCATCCGGCTCAAACGGCGCGTCAGTATCCTTGTTACAATTACCGCACACTGCCGGATACCGCTGACCGCCTCTGGTAATTTTTTTCTTTTCCGTCGGAATAGTGGACGCGCGAGCGCTCACAGTGGCATCTGACCGCGGCGTAACTGATGGCGCGGAAATCACCACTCCCTCGCTGATTTCTTCTTCACCGCCTTCCAACCCGCTCCAGCGCATAATTTTGTCTTCAATCGCTTCACGCGGCTTGGCATATCGTTCACGCGACACACGAATCACTTTATCTAAATTCCCGGTCGGCTCAAAAGCCGGCAAAAAGGTTTGAGCACTAAAAGGAGTCGATGCTACTCCATCAATCATCAGTTTCATATAGGCGTTGTATTTTCCCAGATTCACCAAGTCCTCTTCGGTAAAATCCGGCGCGAATTCTTTGGCCAAAAATTCCGCGTCCTCTGCCCCCACACGAAAACAAACAATCGTTCCCACATTGCCAAAAACCGCCGGTGCCACTTTTTCATCCAACTGCTCAATATATTGATGCGCCAAAATCAAATCCAAATGATATTTACGCGCTTCTGACAAAATGTTCGCGAACGATTCTGTGGCGAAATTTTGAAACTCATCAACAAACATATAAAAATCATTGCGCTCGTCTTCCGGAATATCCACGCGCTCCATAGCGGCGAGCTGAATTTTAGTTATGAGCATGCCACCCAAAAGCCGCGATGAATCCTCGCCCAGCCGTCCTTTGGAAAGATTCATGATGAGAATTTTTTTATTATCCATGATATCGCGGATATTGATGGTGGATTTTACCTGCGCCACGATATTACGGATAATTGAAGAAGATAAAAATTGACCGACTTTATTTTGAATCGGGGCGATGGCCTCGGTGGCAAATCGTTCGGAATAGCGCGCATATTCATCAACCCAAAATGTTTTAACAACCGGATTTTGAATTTGGGCGATTACCCGTTTGCGATATTCCTTGTCCACCAGCAATCGATTGATGCCAAGCAAAGTGCTGTTGGGATAATCCAAAAGCGCCAAAAGGCAATTATTCAAAATATATTCCATGCGCGGACTCCAAACATCCGGCCAAATTTTCTTAAAAACGCCCATAAGCCCTGAAGCCACCAAATGTTTGTGCCGCGGGTCAATGGTTTCCAAAACATTAAACCCGATTGGAAAATCAATATCAGCCGGATTAAAATAAATAATGTCGTTCAAACGATTAGCCGGAACATAATTTAAAATCTTTTCCGCAAAATCGCCATGCGGATCAACGAGCCCAACGCCATGGCCGTTGTAAATATCAGCTAAAACCATTTGCTCCATCATATTGGTTTTGCCCATGCCGGTTTTTCCAATTATGTACATGTGCCTGCGGCGATCATCTGTTTTAATGCCAAAACGCCGACCTTGGCCGCGAAAGCTGGTTTCGGCAAAAAAAGTAATATCTGATTGGAGTTTGGGCTTTTCTTTTATTTCTTCCTCCATATTTTAAATCGGTAAATTCGGCGGCGGAGCGCCTTTGACCTTTTTCTCCACCGGCCTTAACAAACCACCTTCTCTTTCAACCGGCAAAGTGGCCGGCGGCTGACCGCGCTTAGCTTGAGTTCCTGCCACCATCGGCGCCTTAACTGTAAGCATTGGGAAATGCCACAAAGAAGCCAATTCTTCTATATTTAGAATATATTCCATGGCGCCTTTCCAACGACTGCGCGCTTTGTAAGCATTAACCAAACGAGTGCGACGCCAATCAGTACGCGTGTTTACCATAAAATAATGCAAATGCGTGCCAATTCTCGCAAATTCCGGCTTTAGGCCATTCATATCTTCCACATTATACTGCTTGAAAGCGCCTGTTACTCCATAGCTTGTTTTGGCCCTATTATAAACATCTTTTTTAGCCATATAAATCCAACGAATCTTGGTCGCGAAACAAAGCTTGCTAATTTTGTTTTCCACTTTTTCCACATTAGCTTTAAACCCGGGCGGCAAATGCAACATCAAAGAGGGCGCTTCTTCTTTTTTATTCATCATCTCTTCCGCTCCAACCGCGTATCCGGCCACCGCCTCAAAAGTGGTATCCAAAACCTGCCCTGGCAAACTGCCAAGTTTGCTAATTATAGAATCTTTTATTTTAACTTTCGCGCCAATCATTTTTTTCACAAATGCCTCACCGTGTTCTTTCCAATTATTCCATTTATTACTAACTGGTTTGACTAAAATCTGTATACCGGTAAATTCACCTTTGCCAACACGACTGAATGTTTCCAAAATAGCAGCGATCGGATCTTTAAAAACATCTTCAGCCGCCGTATGTTCAAAATCCTTGTAAGTACGAATGGGATAACTTTGTTCCGGATTAGTAAGAATGTATTCTGTGCCAAAAAGCTGATATTCTTTATTGGGAAAATGCGACGGGAAGTCCTTGGTATAATCCTCAATTTCCGTGATTTCCGCTTCCGGATATTGGGCGTAAATAGATGCCTCCACCAAATCGCGATATTTTTTAATCGTGCGAATAATAAATTGAATATAACCCTCAATACTCACAATTTCAAATGAAAACCAAGCCGGCATAAAGCCGTATAAAAACTGTTCTTCCAAATCAGGTGTTTTATGCGCGCCGGCCAAATGAGCGAAAATTTGCTCAACTGCCTTTGGTGTTTGTTCATTGCCTTTGGGAATATCTACTGCCAATAATGTCCACTGCAATATTCCCAAATACGCGCCTGTCCGAGAAAGATGATAAAATTGCCAAAATGATTTAAACACCACAAAAAACAAAATCAGCCAACCGCCATGGATAAAAAGATAAATGTAAACATCTGTCGGCGGGGCAACAGTAATGAAATTTAAAAACCAATTAATATAGCTCCAATCAAAATTAATCTGCATAAATCAATGTTTGCGCTTGTATGGCTTGTGAATGTATTTTGCTGAAATAAAATAAGTCAAAATCAATGGCAAAAATGCCGGCCAATACCCTCCCGGCCCCATAGCGTAGCCAAATTTAAAAATCAGCCAGAATAACAGGCCAATTAAAATTGACACAACAACTCTAATAATCATTGTGTAAAAATCCATTTTAACTTCAGTGGAACCAAGATATTGAAATGTAAGCCAGGCCGCGAGCAAGGCGGAAATTTGCATCCAATTCCATTCCAGTTGCGCGGAAAAATAGCCGCCAAAAAACATTAAAATAACGGAAAAGCAAATCAAAAGAGAAGCGCCGTGGCGGTACGCCTCTACCTCATCGTAGGTGTAACCCATTAATGATTCTCCTCGCATAGAAATCATCGGGCGTTAAAATTATTTCTTCGCCGCCCTGTTCCAAATCACAAGCAACGGGCTCGCAATAAAGATTGAAGAGTAAGTTCCAAAGACCACGCCGATAATTAAAGTGAGTACGAAATACTTGATAGATTCTCCGCCAAAAAAGAATGAAGCGATAAGTACTAGAAGTACTGTCAAAGAAGTGTTGACTGAACGCACTGCGGTTTGATTAACACTTCGATTAACAATTTCTTCAAATGTCTCTCGCGGAAATTTCAAAAGATTTTCGCGAATGCGATCATACACCACTATTGTATCATGAACCGAGAAACCAAGTACAGTTAAAAGGGCCGTAACAAACAAGGTGTCAACCTCCACGCCGAGAAAATGACCCAAAATAGCAAACACGCCGGTCGGGATAATCACATCATGAAACAAAGCCAAAACCGCGCAAACGCCATATTTCCAAGAACTGATCGGCCGTGAAACCTTGCGAAAAGCAAAAGCAATGTAGAGAATAATGGCGAGCAGTACAAAAATAATTGCTAAAAATGATTTTGTTTTTAATTCCGCGCTGACAGTGGGACCGATCATTTCAAATCTTTTCTCGGTCACTTTATCCACTCCCCCACCCAACACCTTTAAAGCGGATAAAATTTGTTGATGGCTGGCTTCATCAACAGCTTTCATTTTAATAATCAAATCCTTTTCTCCTGCCGGAATTAAAACCGGTTTTTCCACCAATGAATTGATTTTTTGTTCAACTGCCTGATTGTCCGGCCTTGCCTCTGAAAAAGACACTTCCAGCAATGATCCGCCGGTAAAATCCAAACCCGGTTTTAATCCCCAAATCAACACCGCGAGCAAGCCGCTGACAATCAAAACACCGGAAAACGAAAGAAAATATTTTTGATTTTTAACAAGATTGAAATTGGTCATAATTTTTTGCTTATTCTTTTTTAGCTCCTCCCAAAAACCATTGGGTATTTTTTATCCAAGGCCCGACCAAGTGCAGTAAAACGCGCGTGACCATAATGGCCGAAAACATGCTTACCAAAATACCAATGGCCAAAGTAATGGCAAATCCTTTTACTGAACTGGCGCCAAACCACACCAAAATCACGCAAGTAATCAAACTGGAAGCGTTGGAATCGCGAATTGACAGCCAAGCGCGAGCAAAACCCTCATTCAAGGCCTGCGCGATAGAGAGTCCGCGTCGCAATTCTTCTTTAGTACGTTCAAAAATAAGCACATTGGCATCCACCGCCATGCCGATGGAAAGAATAAAACCGGCAATGCCAGCTAAAGTCAAAGTGACCGGAATCATCTTGAAAATAGTAAGCGTGATAAAAGTATAAAGAATCAAAGCCAAAACAGCCAAGACACCTGGCAAGCGATAAAACAAAATCATAAACACAGCTACAGCAAGAAAACCAATTAAACCGGCAAACAAACTCTTATTCAATGAATCAGCCCCCAAGCTGGCTCCAACTGTTTGCTGACCAATCAAGGTAACCGGCACAGGCAGAGCGCCGGCATTTAACCGCTGGGATAATTGTTTGGCTTCGGCAATGCCAAAATCACCGGAAATTACGGCCTTGCCATCGCGAATCGCTTCCCGCACCACCGGGCTGGAAATTAGCGCGCCATCCAAAAATATCGCCACTTGTTTGTTAACATTGCGTTCTGTAATGGTGGCAAATAAATCCTTGCCTTCATCATTAAATTCCAAAGCCACCGTTGGCATACCGGAATTTGGGTCAAACTGCACTGAAGATTTTTTCAATTGTTGGCCGGAAAGACCGGAAAGTTTCCACTGATCAGCCGGAGTATAGTCGGCCTCGCTTTTTGTTTTTAACAAAATATGGCTGGCTTCGTATTCTTTTACTTTTTTCCCGTCTTTTTCAACTTCCCTCTCACCTGTTTTTTTAATAATATGATAGCCAAATGGCGATTGAACCGGTTTTGTGGTCACTTGATTTATCGCCAACGATTTAACAGCGTCTTCAAACGATTTCACCATCATGCCATCGCCAAACCAACCCAAAGCCCCGTTGTTCGCGCCTGAACCCTGATCTTCAGAATATTTCTTAGCCAACATGCCAAAATCAGCTTTGTATTTTAAAGATTGTTTTAAAACATCATTAGCTTTTTTCTCCGCTGATTGGTTAAATGTCGCGACTTCTTTTTTTTGTTCTTCAGTCAAACCGGTAAATCCCGACTCTTCTTTAAATTCCAAAATCGGGGTCTCACCAATCATTCTAATGGCCTGATTCACATCTTTAATGCCGGCTAACTCCACAATCACCCGCCATGATTCGCCAGCTCGGTCTGTTTGCACCACTGGTTCAGATACTCCCAAAGCATTAACGCGCCGCTCAATCACATCGCGCACTCCCTCCATGGCATCGGCTTATTCAGTTGAAGACATTTTGGCCACATCTGCCTCATACACCAAATGAGTTCCTCCAAGCAAATCCAAGCCAAGCCGAAACGGCGTCTGCCACGGAAAATGCCCTAAATCAATGCCACTTTTACTTTTCAAACCGTCCGACACTTTATCATACGCCTGCGGAAAGGAAAATAAAGCTGTAAAAATTAATAAAATTGACACACCAACTGTCCCCCATTTGACACGCTGGCGCGACATTGTATTGGTCACGCGGAAATTACGAATACCCATAGAAAAACTTAAAAATTAAACTTTACAAAGTGATTACATTATACCGCACAAGCAAATCTATTTCAAGCGCCATGACAACGTTTAAACTTTTTCCCACTGCCGCACGGACACAGATCATTCCTGCCCACTTTTACGCCCTCGGCATTTTTTGCAAATTCTTTTGTTCGTATTGGTCCAACAGACGCCGTTGAACCGCCATCTTTCGCCGCGCCGGACATTTGAATCCCGCTTCTCTGCATGAGCGACGGCGCCAAATCCAAGGCCACGCCCAATTTATAAAAACTGTAAACAACTTCTTTTTGAATTAAATCCAATAATTCACTAAATAAACGATACATTTCTTTTTTATATTCCACCAACGGATCCCGCTGGCCATAGCCGCGCAAGCCGATGCCGGCGCGCAAATAATCAATCGCCACCAAATGATCCACCCACAACGAATCAATCGCGCGCAACAAGATGCCTTTTTCCATTTCCAACACCATTTCCGGATTATTGATTTTCCGCCTCATTTCACCATAGCGCGACTTGGATAAATCAATCAAAAATTCCACCAAACGAGAACGCGCCTCGGCATCTGCTTTGCGGCCTTCG
>ERZ1292640.3648-Hain-H43-02um-R1-3648-length-11947-cov-5_pt1 | contig 11947 bp, 14 predicted proteins | sample MGYA00564404_ERZ1292640 | MGnify/ENA primary metagenome ERZ1292640 (study PRJEB36523, sample SAMEA6512636) | groundwater metagenome | collected 2019-01-08 | study: AquaDiva: Metagenomics assemblies of 32 groundwater samples | reverse complement strand
TCATTTCCAATAAAGCGCTCGCAAAGATTCCAGCGAAAATCTCGTCATTGCCGGAAATAAAATCTGTGCGCGACTACGTGCTTGAGCAAACCGCGCCGCAATTTGTTCCGGAGTTTGAAAATATGGAATATCACGGTCCCGCGCTCTCGGAGGAAGAAAAAAAACAGATTTTTGCCGACCTTTCACTTGCATACGCCGTGTGTTCCGCTAGTACGAGCAATACCGTTTCGCTGGTGAAAGGCGGAGTGCTTTTAGGAAATGCTGTCGGCCAGCAGAAGCGGGTGGGGAGCGCCCGGCTCGCTCTCCGGCTCGCAGAGGAGTGCGGTCACGAAACGAAAGGCGCGGTGGCCGTGTCGGACAGCTACTTTCCGTTTCCCGACGGCGTGGAGGCGCTGGCGGAGGGAGGCGTCCGAACGATTTTCGCGACCTCCGGCTCCGTACGAGATGCGGAGGTGTTCGCGCGCGCGAAAGAACTCGGCATCGGCATGTTTACTGTTTCCGATAAGGTTGGAAGAATGTTCGCGGGGCACTGACACCTAACACTTTTCCTTATGTGCTTATTCGCGCGAATAAGCACATAAGGAAACATCTTTCCTAGTTTCGGTGGCGCGCCAGGTGAGTAACGCCCACCGCTATCGCGTCGTATTCGTCGTCGCGCTCTATCTCTTTTTCTATTTTCACGAGCGCGTGAAGCATTTTGGCGATTGCCTGCTTATCTGCTCTACCGGAGCCGCCTGCGGCGCTCTTGATTTCTCCGGGAGTGTATTCAAAAACAGGAATACGGAGATTCGTCGCGACCTGAATTAAGGCACCCCGCACTTCCGCAACGCGCATCGCCGTCTTCTGGTTTGTGCTGAAATAGAGTTTTTCCAGCGCGACCGCGTCGGGTTTGTATTTTTTTGCGAGCCGGGTGCATTCATCCGCGACTGCTCCAAGCCGCTCCGCAAAATCAGCATCTTTAGATGTTTCAATGCAATCGGAGTGGAGAAGAGTTTCTTTTTCGCTCCCGTTTCGTTCCAAAACGGCCACGCCGCACCTTCCGTATCCGGGATCAATAGCCAGGATTCTCATGTATAGAGTATAGCGTATGGAGGAAACGGTCACAGAAAGAAACATTGACGCCGTTTCCCTACATCCCTATACTTAGTCCTATGGCTAAGTATTGGAATCCGAGACGTTTAGAAAGGATACGGCAGCGTAAAATCCGGGCAGCCGCGCGTGCGGCCGAAAACGCGGAGATTCTCTTCAAAAAACAGCGGACATATACACGCGGAGATTTAGAAAAAAACGCCAATATTATGTTGGATGCCCTCGGTCTCCTGATCCGACGCAACATAGTCGCACGACTTCGAGGTGGCGGGGCGATGTCTCTTTCAAAGCTTGTTGAACCGTTTAACATTACGTTGCCATCTGCACTCAAGCACTTACGAGCATTAGAGCGTGTGGGGCTTGTCACTACGCGTAAACAGGGTCGTGTGCGTATGTGCGTATACAATCGGCTAGCTATCAAAGAACTGGCTGATTGGCTTACTCGATAGCCGCATCAGGTTCAATGCACATAATCCCAATACTTAGCCTACGGACTAAGTATTGGGATTATGGAAATTGGTTGGAATCATGACCAGACAAAATCAGAAGGGCGAGTTGCTTTATTCTGCGTTCGTGTAGATGTCCTCGACGTCATCATGCGCATCAATCTCGTCTAAAATTTTGTGGAGTTTTTCATTGTCGACCTCCGAAAGTTTCACCGTCGTCTTGGGGGCATATTCCATGCCGGTTTTTTCAAATGCCCACATCGCGCTTCCGGGAGAGGCGAGTGCGAGGCCGAGTTCCGCAAGCAGATGTTTTATTTCTTGCGATGTCCGGTTATGGCTGTCTGTCAGCGCCACAATCAATATCGCGACTCCGCCCGGGCCATAGGTCTCGTACACAACCGTATCAAGCGAGCCGGAGTCGGCGGACATTCCTTTTGCGACCGCGCGGTCAATGTTTTCTTTCGGCATGTTCGCCTCTCGAGCTTTTTCAATCACAGCGCGCAGATGCGCCGCATTGACATCGCCGTTCGCCTTTTTTGATTCAACGGAAATCCGCTTGGAGAGTTTCCCCCACACGTTGCTTTTGGCGGCGTCCGCCGCTCCCTTGCGGTGTTTTATTTGCGACCATTTGTTGTGTCCGGACATAGGGGTAGTTAATAGTCTGTAGTCTATAGTTGGTAGTGAAAAACGCAAAAGCATCTAAAAATTCCTGTTACTTTGTTCTGGAGGGTTTAAAAAAGGACCTCAATTTACGCAACTGACTATCAAGTTCTGAGATTTCACCTGTCAGTTTCAATATCTCATATTTTTTCCTGGCAACGTCAGGATTTCGGAATTTAGGCTCGAATGTATTATCAAACATCTTCTTGTCGGCGTTGTCACCCGCTACGTTCACATCACCCCTCTCACTCCTATGACTAACCTCCAATCGTTTTAACTCTTTTTTCGCGCGCTTTAACTGTGCCATCGCCAGTGTAATCTTTTGCAGGAGTATGTTTTCCGATTCTTCATATGAGCGAGGAGCGCTTTTTTGTGCCAGTGTATGTCTTAATTTCTCGACCATACATCAACAAATATACATGTAATTAATACTAAGTATACAAAGACTAGACAAATTTAAAGTACATGCCAGTTATGCACACCCATATCCACAGGGTATCCACGATTTCTGGGTTTTTGCTCTCATTTGACACTAATAATCGTTATTTATACTCATATCTATCGATGTGCCTAAACCGTGCGTCGGTCGTCCTCTGGGGGAAGACGGCAACGTCTTTTAACCGAAGGGCAGTTCCTTGAGTCTATCGTGGGTGCAAGCCTATGAGACATCGCGGGAATAGTTCGGCTAGAGCGGTGAGGTGACCTGCGAGGTGTGAGGAGATCGTATCAAGTCACATCTAGCAGAGCATCGATTCGCAAATAGCCGAAAAAGCAAAAGACCTCCCGCAAGGGAGGTCTTTTGCGTACCGTGCGCAGCAACCACAGTGTACATGCGGAATAGAAAAGAAATTTTGTTATCCACAGGGAAATTAAGTGTAGCGACATTGTATTGACACGCTGTTTGTGATTGGTATGATTGCGACATGACCACCATTCAGGTACGAATCGACGAGAAAACAAAAGCAAAGGCCAAAAAAGTCTTCCGAAAAATGGGGCTTGATATGTCGAGCGGCGTCAAGCTCTATCTCGCGCGAATCGTGCAGGATGAAGCCGTCCCCTTTACGGTTCGTACAGTGAACGGTTACACTCCGGAGCAAGAACGGCAGATAATGCGCGAAACAGAATACGCAGAAAAACACGGGAAAAAATATACGTCGGTGAAAGCATTGATGAGAGACATTCTAAAATAACTCGGGTATGTACATTCTTGCGTTTGCGACGCGGGCCAAGAAATCGTTGCGCAAGTACCATCACAGCGGCTCGTTCCCCCTTGCGAAGTTTGAGAAAGCGCTTTACTGCCTGCGAAGAGGAGAGCCGCTTCCCGTTTTCTATGCGGACCACGCGCTACACGGAGAACTTTCTGTTTACCGCGAGTTTCATCTGGCAGATGACTTGCTTGTTCAGTACAAGCGCAATGAGGACTTGCGAGTCATCACCATAGCCAAAATAGGAACGCACAGCGAACTTTTCGGTTCGTGCCACACAACGTTAGATTAGGGGCGGTTGGGCTTTTCGTGGCACATCCATTCCAACATGCTCGTAGCCTTTTGGCGTCACGGTTCTTCCGCGCGGGGTTCTGTCTAAAAGACCGAGTTGCATCAGGTACGGCTCGTGGACTTCTTCAATCGTGTCTTCCTCCTCGGAAAGGGAAGCGGAAATTGTTTTTAATCCTACGGGGCCGCCGTTAAATTTCTCAATGATGATGGTAAGTATGTCGCGGTCGGTCTGATTTAATCCGCCCTCGTCAATTTCAAGGAGTGCCAGCGCCTTTTTGACCGTTTTTAAATTCAACGGCTCTTCGTTTACTTCCGCAAAGTCGCGGCAGCGTTTCATATGGTAGTTTGCGGTGCGGGTAGTCGCGCGGCTTCTGCTCGCGACCTCTTTTATGGATTCGTCATCCGCTTTTATATTCAGAATTTTTGCGGAGCGTTTGAGAATTTCCGCTATTTCATCTTCGCTGTAATACTGAAGCCGGAATGTCCCGCCGGAGAAGCGGGAGCGCAAGGGTGCCGAGAGCATTGAAATGCGCGTGGTCGCGGCAATCAGAGTAAAAGGTGGAAGGTCCAGTTGCACAGTGCGCGCCGAGGGGCCTTTGCCGATGATAATGTCCAGTACGCCGGCCTCCATCGCGGGGTAGAGAACTTCTTCAATGGTTCTGTTCAAGCGGTGGATTTCGTCTATGAAAAGAACATCTCCCGGCGAGAGGTTGGTGAGAATTGAAGCGAGGTCGCCCACGCGCTCAATCGCGGGGCCGGAAGTGGCGCGCAGAGACGCGCCGATTTCTTTCGTCATCAAGTGCGCGAGCGTTGTTTTTCCCAATCCGGGCGGTCCATAGAGGAGCACGTGCTCCGGCTGATGATTTCTGCCTTTGGCGGCAGTAAGAAGAATACGAAGATTTTCTTTTATCGCCGGCTGTCCCACATACTCCTCCCAACTCAAAGGGCGGAGCGCTAAGTCAAGGGAGCGCGGACTTTTTTCTATTGTTTGTTTATCTTTGTCTGTCATGTTTTGAAGGCACTTTAGCTCTCGGTCAGAGAGGCGAAGAGGCTCTGTAGTCTCCTACATACAATATCATCCCGCGAATCTCTAGCAACGGTCTTTTGCACGTGCGTGTACTTATAATAACCGGTCGGATATTATAAGTACGGAGTGAAGTTTTAGGCCGCCATCTCCTCCGTCAAATCCACGACGCGGCGGAGTTCATACAAGGACGTTACTCCCTTGCAAGGCTTTCACCACGCCGTTGCCCCATCCGGCGGTTACGAAGAAACCCTGCCTATCGTAACCAGGAGTTTTGCACCAAGCGCTCGGGTTACTTTATTGAGAAAGGCAATACTCGGGTTGTATGACCCCGATTCCAAGCGCGCAATCGCTGATTGCTTCGTACCAATTCGTTGAGCGAGTTCTTTTTGAGTTACTCCCTTCTCAAGCCGGCAGCGTATGAGGGCAGCGATGATATCAAACTCAGATTCGAGGGACGCATACGCCGTACGCACGGCGCGATTCCTAAGCGCTTCTCTCTTGAATTGTGAATATGTTTTCATGCCGTGGAGTATAACGTATACGTTATGTCAGTCAAGCGTGTGCAATTTCTGAAAAGCAACAGACAGTTCTCTTTTCGGAATGCGATTTGATTTCTTAACAAAACCGTGGAGGAGAACAGCACCATCTTTGTGAAAAGCATAGAAGATGCGCACCTCCTGCTTGCCGCGGATGCGCAGTTCAAAAAGATGCGCGTGAACTTTTTTACTGTGCGGGAAGTCGAGCTTGTGTCCGAACATCTCGAGGAGGTCAATCGTTCGCAAGACTTTTGCAACTGTTGACTTCTCAAGCGAGCCGACGAATTTCTCCAATCGCGCGTCAAAAAATCGGACATTCATGCGACCGTTATGCTTCCACCTCCGCGCTTAAATCCACCACACGGCCGAGTTCTTCCAGCGAGGTAACTCCCTGCAAAACTTTCACGATTCCATCTTGCCCCATTCGGCGGATATTTTGATGCTTGGCGGCTTTCCATATTTCGCGCTCGCTCATCGTTGTGCGGACAGCATCCTCGATAATTTTGTCCATGAGAATCACCTCAACAACCGCAACGCGCCCCTTGTATCCCAGATTGCGGCACTTATCGCACCCCTTCGCGACCCACATTGTGTCGCGGTTCGCAGGCAGTTCGTCCGCATGAGGAATGTCTTTCAGAAATGCCGCCACGGTCTCCGCGTCTTTTCCCGTGATTGGCTTCGTCTCTCGACATGCGGGGCAGAGGCGGCGCACCAAGCGCTGCGCCATCGCGACCGTGAGAGATGCTCCAAGAATGTCGGCGCTTACGCCCATGTCAATAAGGCGCGGGAATGTGCCTGCGGCATCGTTGGTGTGCAATGTGGCGAAAACGAGGTGGCCTGTCAAAGCCGCGTGTACGGCGGTAGCGGCCACTTCAGCATCGCGGATTTCACCGACCATTATTACGTCGGGGTCTTGGCGCAAAGTGGAGCGCAGGCCGAGCGCGAAAGTATAATCTTTGGAAACTTGCGTCTGCACGATTCCGGGCAGATGATATTCTATCGGGTCTTCTATCGTGACAATTTTAATTTCCGGACGATGCACTTTGCGCAAGAATGCGTAAAGAGTCGTCGTTTTTCCCGAGCCGGTGGGGCCGGTGTTCAGTATCATTCCGTTCGGCTTCTCGACTTCGCGGTTGAAGATTTCCATCAGATACTTGTCAAATCCGAGCTGTTCTAGGGGGAGCGCGATTGTGGAAGGGTCGAGTACGCGCATGACGATTGTTTCCGCGTACGCGCCCGGCAGTACGGAGGTGCGGATTTCTATTTCTTTCTCGTTTATCGCGATTGAAAAGCGGCCGTCCTGCGCGGCATTTTTAATGTTCAATTTCAATCCGGAGAGGAGCTTGATGCGGGAGGAAATGAGAGCGTATGTCGCCGCATCAAAGGTCAGAACTTCTATCAAGACTCCGTCTAAGCGGAAGCGCATATGCACCTCTTTTTCTTCCGGCTCCAAGTGAATGTCGGAAATGCCGAGCGAGAGGGCGCCTGCCATGATAATTTCCAAAATGCGCGAGACGCGATGCGGGTCTTTGCTTTTCATATTCGTTTCCACGTGCTGCTGGAGGTCGGCCAGAGTTTTCAGCTCTTCGAGCATCTGCGTGATGGTTTCGTTGGAAAGCGTAAGAATGCCCGCCTCTGTTTCTGTCGCGTACGAGAGGTCGTGGAAGCGGTCCCACGCGTGTTCGAGGGACGCTTGCGTCGCGATGAATCTCTCGGGGCGGTAGCCAAGGCGCTCCAAATTTTTGATTATGGCGAGAGAATCCGGCCGTTCGGGCGAGCGCATCGCGACGGATACTTTTTTGTTGACCTTGTGAAAGGCGGCGACTTCGCCGGAGCGAGAATCCGCCTCCGGTATCAATCGCAGGGCGTCCGTGTCCACGGCTCTCGTCGTAAGGTCTATGTATTCCACGCCGTATTTTTTCGCGAGGATTTCCGCGAGCTGTTCTTCTTCGCGCGCGCGGAGGTCGTGCAATCTCTCCTCCTGCTTCTTTTCGTCAAATTGGGTCACAAGAGTATTATACTCTACACATGAAGTCACATGCCGTGAACGCGGAACAGCTGGATACATTGGCGGATGAGTTCGCGGCGCGGCTTATGCCAAAAAAGAAGAAAGCCACGGTAATCGCCCTTTTTGGGGATTTGGGCGCTGGGAAAACAGCTTTCGCGAAGGCGCTCGCGCGCGCGTACGGAATTGAAGAGGAGGTTACAAGCCCGACGTTTGTCATTGAAAAGATTTATGCGCCCGAGAAGGGGCCGTTCAAGCTCTTTATCCACATTGATGCGTACCGTTTGAACGGCGCGCATGACCTTGATGTCTTGGGTTGGAAAGAGTTGTTGCAAAGCCCTGGCAGCCTTATTCTTATTGAATGGCCGGAAAAAGTGGCGGAAGCGATACCGCCGGACGCCGTTCGCATTTCTCTTAAATACGTAGACGAGCGCACTCGCGCAATCACGCATGACTTTAAGTAAAAAAACAAAACGCCTCGTGCTTCTCGATACGCACGCGATTGTTCATCGCGCGTATCACGCGATACCAGACCTTACCTCCTCTAAGGGCGAGCCGACCGGCGCGCTCTATGGGCTCGCGGCGATGATTCTCAAATCGGTTGCCGACCTGAAGCCCGATTATATTATCGCCGCGCGCGACCGCGCCGAGAAGACGCATCGCCATGAAGTTTTTAAGGATTACAAAGGCACGCGGACAAAAACGGAAGATGCGCTCGTGGAACAATTGAAGCGCACGAGCGAGGTCTTTGAGGCGTTCGGCATCCCCACGCTCGATGTCGCGGGATTTGAAGCGGACGACATCATCGGCACTGTGGCAGAACAAGTCGCGAAACGAAAAGACATACAGACGGTCATTCTTACCGGAGATATGGACATGCTTCAGCTCATTGAGGACGGGCGCGTTACTGTCTACCGGCTTCTTACCGGCATTTCAGAAATGAAACTCTATGACGAAAAGGCGGTCAAAGAGCGGTATGGATTCGGGCCTGAATGCGTTCCTGATTTTAAGGGAATAGCGGGGGACGCGTCGGACAACATCAAGGGCGTGCCGGGGGTGGGCGAGGGAGGCGCGTCAAAGCTTATACAAACATTCGGCGGGCTCGATGAAATTTACAAAGCAATCAAGGCATTGGGCGTGGAAAGCGCGGCGAAAAAAGCGGGAATACAAAAACGGTATGTCCAACTTGTCGCCGACAACGAGGAATCCGCGCGGTTTTCAAAGAGCCTCGCGACCATACGCCGCGACGCGCCGATTAAATTCACGGAGCCGGACCGTCTATGGCGCCTAGAAGACCACGCGCAAGATATTCTTTCTCTTTGCGACGAACTTGAATTTCACTCGCTGAAGAAGCGGGTGAGCGTCGCAAAGCTTGCGCACGGCTCGGATGATGCGGCCCGCGCGAAGGAAAGGCAGGCGATTGACCCCAAGATTTTGCAAGAAACATCCGTAGCGCTTTGGCTCTTGCGCTCCGACAGGGTCGCCCCCAAATTGGATGAGATTTTGCGGTACGCGAAAACAGACTTGCCCTCCGGAGATTTAGCGAAGGAGGGAGATTTTGAATCGGCGCGCAAGAAAATTTTTGATGAATTAAAAAAGACAGAGTCTCTGCAGAAAGTGTATGACTCAATCGAGCGCCCGCTCATTCCAATCGTCGAGCGCATGAACAAAGACGGAGTTTTCTTGGACGCGTCGTACCTCAAAAAACTCGCGGAAGAATATGAAAAAGAATTGGGGAAAATAGGCGCGCGCATATTCAGCTCGGCGGGGCGCGAGTTCAATATCAATTCGCCTAAACAGCTCGCGGGCGTGCTGTTCGATGAACTGAAACTCGTTCCAGAAAAACAAAAAAAGACTCCGGGAGGAGCAAGGACGACGCGTGAAGACGAGCTGGAAAAAATGGCGGGACTTCACCCCGTTATCGGCGATATTCTCGCGTACCGCGAACTTCACAAACTGCTCTCCACATACGTCCAAAAAATGCCGGGCATGGTCGCGAAGGATGGCCGTTTGCACGCAGAATTTCTACAGGCGGGAACTACTACCGGGCGCATGGCTAGCCAGAATCCGAATTTACAGAACATTCCGATAAAAAGCGATTACGGCCGGCGCGTTCGTTCCGCGTTCCGCGCCTCGCCCGGATTTTTACTCGTTGCGCTGGATTACTCGCAGATAGAACTTCGCATCGCGGCTGGACTTTCGGGCGACAAGAAATTACTGAAGACCTTTGCGGAAGGAAGCGATGTGCATACCGCGGTTGCCTCGCAGGTTTTCGGCGTGCCGGAGGGGAACGTGGATTACGAAATGCGCCGGAAGGCAAAGGTCATAAACTTCGGCATCCTTTACGGCATGGGCTCCAACGCGCTTAAGGCGAATTTGGGAAATGTGTCGCGCGAGGAAGCGGCTCGATTTCTTTCCGAATACTTCAAGAAATTTTCCGGCCTCGCTCTCTGGGTTGAGAGGACGAAACTAGATGCTGCGCGCAATGGCTTTACCGAAACGCTGTTCGGGCGCCGGCGATATTTCGCGGGATTCAATTCTCCACTGCCAAATCTGCGCGCGCAGGCGGAGCGCATGGCGGTAAATGCTCCGATACAGGGCACGCAGTCCGATATCATAAAACTCGCGATGGTGAAAGCCGACAAATTGATTGAAGAAAAAAACTGGCGCGGAAAGGCACGACTAGTTCTTCAAATTCACGATGAGCTTGTGTATGAAATCGCAGAAAAAGAAGCGGAAACGATTGCGCACGAACTCCGCGAGGCGATGGAATCCGTAGTACCGAATGGGAAATTGTCGGGCGTGCCGATAGTGGCGGAAATTTCGGTGGGAGAGAATTGGGGGGAGCTGGAGAGGTTACCTCGCTGATTGGTACCCCGTGCGTTTTGCGTGGTCGTTGTCTGAACCGATTTGACATATGACGCTAGCTCATACGGCCGTATGAGCTAGCGTCATAGATATTACAGGCCATGATAGGCTCTTATGTGGGTGTATGATCATGTACTCGTATCATGTACTCGTATGCGCGGGCAGGCCTCTTTTTTGGTAGTATGTGCTGATGTCGCTGTCGTCACTTCCGGAACCACCAGTTGAGTCGATTATATATGATAACGAATGGTTGTATGTATGTCTGGCGCTCTATCCGATTACTAAAGGACACACCGTCATAGTATGGAAAAATGACGCCGAAGATATACACGATTTGGACGACCCCGAATACGATTATTTGATGGAAATAGTGGATGTGGTACACGACGTACTGCTCAACGCGCTCAATATCGAGAAGGTGTATCTCATCTATATGGACGAAGCGAAGCAAGTACATTGGCATTTAGTGCCTCGCTATGATGAACAGGGGTACAATGTCTTTTTGCATAATCCGGGCAAGACAAGCGACTTTTCGCTTGCTTCCGCATTGCGTGAGGCGTTTCTCAAAAGACATACAGTGAGGGAAATCAGATTGCCGCGGTCGGCACAATGACGAACATTCTATGCTGTACTTCTATAGCGGAACGGATAGGAAAAAGGCGCGGGAGGAAATGAATAAAGCCGTGGCTCACGCGGCCAGAGGCCGTCTACAGGTCCCGCCACAACCGGCGGGGGGCGCGCGCGTCGTGCGAATTAATGACACGAACTCTCCCGACGATTTATATGCCTCGCTTCAGGGCGGAGGGCTTTTTGGAGAAAGCCATGTGTTTGTTATAGACGGCGTATCTGAAAACGAAGAAATGCTCGCTGTTCTTTTGCGAATGTTGGAAGGAATGAAGCAATCAGACGAGAATTTCTTTGTGTATGAAATGAGCCCAAGTGCGGATACTCGCCGAGCTATAGAGAGATACGCGGAAAAATCGGAGCGATTTAATGCGCCGAAAAAAGAAAAAGACAACAGCGTGTTCGCACTCGCGAATGCCCTGCGGAGAGTCGACAAAAAAGCTCTGTGGGCGGGCTACCAGCGCGAACTTTTAAAAGGGAAGGAGCCGGAGGAAATCCACGGCGTGCTTTTTTGGGGCGCGAAGGACATGTTGTTGAAATCAAAAGATGGAACTCCCGAAAATAAAAGAGCGAAGAAACTCGTGGCGGAGCTCGCCGAGCTTCCGCATGAAGCAAGGCGAAATAATTTTCCGCTGGAATACGCGCTAGAGCGCTTCGTGCTTTCGGTAGCATGACTGCTTCAGGGTATCGCGCTAGCAAATGCGGCCGCATCGGCAAGAGTGATATCGTCTGTAGGCGGGGGAAAACTCTTGGCTGAAATTCACTGCGGGGTGATATTATTGGTTAAGCCGCGCTTCAAGGGACGGTGCGCGGCATGATTTCGCAAAATCACTTATGAACCCGTACTCCGAATTTCTCGCTAAAAAATCAAGATGGATTCTGTCTCTCACAATTCTCGTGAGTTTTTTCGGATTGTTTTTTCCACCATTTGTTTACTCCGCGGATGCTGTTTTCGGTAGCACGGGAGGAGGTGCAGACTCTGCATTAACAGGTTATGGTCCAGACTCAACAGCAGTAGCGACATGCGCGGCTGTGAATGGTGTATTCCCAACAGGCCCATGCAGAACGTGGTCATTTTTCGGAATGTATTTTGCAACTGGCGTGTGTGAAGCAGGTCAATGCGTGGCAATGGCGGTTACTCCGCTTGGAGGTCTCGGAATGGGCGTTATTACAACTGCCTTAAATACTGCTATCAA
>ERZ1292640.3647-Hain-H43-02um-R1-3647-length-11949-cov-4_pt1 | contig 11949 bp, 8 predicted proteins | sample MGYA00564404_ERZ1292640 | MGnify/ENA primary metagenome ERZ1292640 (study PRJEB36523, sample SAMEA6512636) | groundwater metagenome | collected 2019-01-08 | study: AquaDiva: Metagenomics assemblies of 32 groundwater samples | reverse complement strand
TTGCCTCGACCTTCTGCCTGCATTTGGGGCAAAGTCTCCTGACCAGCCTCTGGTTCAGGACGGCCGAGATGCTTGAGGTGACCTGGTACGGCTCGATGCCCATCTCTAACAGCCGCAGCAGCGCCCCGGCGGGCGAGCCGCTGTGCATCGTGCTCATGAGCAAGTGGCCCGTTAGTCCCGCCTCGATGGCAATCCTGGCGGTTTCGGCGTCCCGGATCTCCCCGATCATCAGGACCTGTGGGTCCTGCCGCAGCAGCGAGCGCAGCGCCGTAGGAAACGTCATCTGGCCGTGCGGCGTAATCTGGACCTGCGTGGCCCCGTCAATCCGGATTTCCACCGGGTCTTCGAGCGTCACGACGCTCTTGCCGGGGTAGAATTTCAGGACATGCCGCAGAAGGGCGGCCAACGTGGTGCTTTTCCCACTGCCCGCCGGGCCGGTCAGCAGCAGAACGCCCTGGCTCTGGGCGGCAATGTTTTTCAGAACCGTGTACGTCGGCCGCGAAAAGCCCAACTGGTCCAGCTCCATCAGCTCGGTATTGCTGTAGAATAATCGCACAACGGCCCGCTGGCCGTGTATCGTCGGAAAGACCGCCAGCCGCTGGTCCATAACGCGGCTGTTCTCGTGGTTGCCGGCCTCAATTCGGCCTTCCTGCGGTATGTCGTTGCGATAGGTCAGAAGTCCCCCCAGGACCTTCAGCCTTGCGATGACGTTGTCCGATAAGGAACGGGGCAGCTCCTCCACGGTGCTCAGGACGCCGTCGAGCCGAAATTTCACAGCCAGCGAGGCGTTTGTCGGCTCGAAGTGAATGTCGCTCGCCCCGTATTCGACGGCTCTTTTGAGCATACCATCCACCCACAAGACCACGTCGGCGGCGTCTTTTTTGGATTCGTGAGAGCTGTTTTTACGGTGATTTGTATCCATATATATGTAGCTTTGTGGCTTCATCCTGATCAATTCTGCATTTTCCAATGCTTTGCCACTGAACATAAGACGCCGCCGCAACCCAAACGTTATCTCCCAAAACCGATTTTTTTTGCTCAGACTGGCAAGATTTTTGTTAACATATTATCTGGAGGTGCGTCTTAGTATATAGAACAAGGTCACACAGGGTGAATGGGCGCTTATGTTCGGCAAGGCCGTGAGTTACGGGTTGCTTTGGGACGCTGGCATCTGCGAGTCTGTAATCGAGAGCCAGAGGTGGGTTCTGTCCGCCATGCAGAAGCATGGCCCGGAGCTGGTCACGGTGCTCTGGCGAATATTGGGCAACGAACAGGATGTTTGCGACGCCTACCAGGACACCTTTTTGCAACTGGCGCATTTCGAAGGGGGACAGAAGCCGGACCACATAAAAGCCTATATCTTCCGGGTTGCGAGCAATGTAGCAATCTCCATGTTGAGGCGCAGGATGAATGAGAAGAGCCGGCTGGCCGGACCTGTTAACCCTGTGGAGGCCGTTAGCTCACCGGCAAAGGAGTTGGATTCCAAATACTTACAGGAGGCTCTAAGACGTTATATTGCCCAGCTTCCGGAACATCTCAGAAACGTCGTGACATTGCGCGATATGGGAGAAATGTCCTACACTCAGGTAGGCAGGATATTGGGCATATCATCGGCGACGGCGAGGGTTTACAGGTGTAAAGCCGTTCAGTTGTTGGCAGTGTGGATGAGTGAAGAATAATCATGGCAAATATAAAAGATAACAAGTGCAGACGAATCAGGGGGTGGTTACATACGGCGGTGAGCACCCGCCTCGGGTCTGAAGCGGGCTGGTTACAGGGCCACGTTGCAAGCTGTCCGAGATGCCGGCGGCGATTGGCCTCCTGGGGCAAGGTCAACCTTGCGTTGTCGTTCATCAAGGCCCAGCCGCACAGGCTTGATCTTCTGATGCGGGCCAACACACAGGCCATTTGTGTGCTCAAGCACAGTCTGCGCGAAGCGCCGAAAGCTCAGGTGCTTAAAAGAATCCTGCCCCAGCCCAAACCGCTGGAAAAGTACGGTCGATACGGGCACTCCATAGCGAATTTCGCCGCCTGTGTCACGATACTTATTCTTATGAAGGTCGGCGTTTTTTCTTCTATGGATTCATTCCAGACCCAGGGCCAGAAAGCCATCAAGCAGTATTATGGCAGGCAGATCGGCCAGGACCTCGCGGACGATGTGTTTCCCGCATAGACGGGGAAGCCTCGTCCGAGAATCGCGGTGATATCACCAAGGCGCGACCGCTGTCTCCTGCAAAAAGACGGCCAGACCAAGTTCCAGGTCAAGTTCCCTCCAAATCATTCCGATAATTGTCCCGGCGGAGCCATCCTGATTTTGTTATTCCGGATAAAGTACCGTCGAAGCCGGAAAAAGTGCCGTTCCGCAATCCTGAGCTGTTTTGAAGGGTTGGGAATTATTACTTATATTTTAGGTAATTGGCAGGTATGAAACTTCTTTAGGTTGGGGGTACCGAAGAATGGCGCGGATTTTTGGATTTCGATTCAAGAAAGACGGGGGTTCCGGCGGAAGTGCCGCCGTGGAAACCCTGAATGACAGCCGCGAAGGTGAAATCAGCGGTCTGTCGCAACTGTACAGCCCGGAGGAAGAAGAAAGCCCCGCCCAGATTCGCGATGTGGCGGACGTCCTGCGCGAAATGGGGAAGATCACCCCCGAGCAGCTATCCCAAGTCAGACAAACACAGAAGACAAAACCCAACTGCGAAGTCGCCCAAATCATCACCGAGCTGCACCTGGTCGAGGAAACGGATATGTCGATGGCCCGGGCGGGCTTGTACGGGTTGGAGTTCCGCAAGATCGAGCCGGAACAGGTGAACAGGGAGGCATTCGATAAGCTCGGCCTGGACTACGTCAGGAACAACCGCGTCATACCCGTCGAGATCCGAGGCCAGACGCTGGTGGTAGCCACAAGCCGTCCCGCCGACCTGTTTGTCATCGAGGACGTCAAGAGACAGGTCCAGATGAACACCGAGACGGTTGTCTGTCTGGATGCGGATATAGACAAAGTCTGCGATGCTCTCAGCGGGGAAAAAGAAGATCATAACCTCGACGACATCATCAGCGATATGACGGACGTTGAGCTGGTTCACGACGAGCAGGAAGAGTCCGAAGACCTTGAGAAGATGGCGGGGCAGTCGCCCGTCATCAAGTTCGTCAATTATCTGATCAGCAACGCGATCCGTGAGGGCGCCAGCGATATTCACATCGAGCCCAAGGAAAAGTTCATGAGGACCAGGTTCCGCATCGACGGCATCCTTTTCGAAATGAAGCAGTCGCCGCTGAAGATGCATCCTGCGATTGTCTCGCGTATCAAAATCATGGCGAACCTGGATATATCGGAAAGGCGGCTGCCGCAGGACGGGAAGATCAAGGTTTCCGTGGGCGGCCGGGCCATCGATTTGCGCGTCTCGACGCTGCCGACGAACCACGGCGAGAAAGTGGTCATCCGTATTCTGGATAGCCTGTCGGTTCTGCGCGGCCTGGAGCAACTGGGTATGGAACCGGACGTGATGAAAACGTTCGGCGAGCAGATCGTGCTGCCTCACGGGATTTTGCTCGTAACCGGCCCGACGGGTTCCGGCAAGAGCACGACGCTGTATTCGGCGCTGTGCCAGATGGATCGCGAAAAACTGAATATCTCGACGGTCGAAGACCCGGTCGAGTACGAGCTTGATTTCTGCAACCAGGTCCAGATCGGCGAAAAGATCGGCCTTGATTTTGCGACCTGCCTTCGAAGTCTGCTGCGTCAGGACCCGGACGTAATCATGATCGGCGAGATTCGTGATAACGAGACGGCTCGCATAGCCGTGCAGGCCGCTTTGACGGGCCACCTGGTTCTGTCCACGCTGCACACTAATGACGCGGCGGCCAGCATTACCCGGCTGGTGGATATCGGCATCGAGTCGTATCTGATAGCGGCCTCATTGAACGGCGTGGTGGCCCAGCGGCTGGTCAGGAAAATCTGTCCCAAGTGCAAGCAGCCCTTCGCGGTCCCGGAAAATGTGCGGCAGTACATCGAACGCGCGGGCGTCCAGGCGGACCAGGTATTCCACGGCGCCGGCTGTGAGGAGTGCCGAGGCTCCGGCTACGCCGGCCGCATCGGTATCTACGAGATGTTGGTTGTCGATGAGCAGTTCAGAGAAATGATCAACAAAGACCCGTCGGCGATCGGCATGCGCCGGGTATTTCATGAACGGGGCCTCCGGAGCCTGTTCGACGATGGAATTGTAAAGGTAAAACAAGGCCTGACCACGATCGAAGAAGTACTTCGCGTCACCGAAGTGTATGGCAAGAACGAAAAAGAAGTTTTCGTTGAGAATTATAATCCCGGCAAATAATGAAAATGTGAGGACCGATAAGTCCCGCGTCTGCGCAAGGCGCGGCCGAAACTGATGATTCATCATTGAAGTTTGAGATCATGCGCACGAAATCGATCATTGTTGGTTTAATATTGTTTTTTGGCGGCGGCTCTTTGCTGTCGTGGGTGCTTACCGAGCAAAAAGAGCAGCAAGCTTTAGCGGCTGACTACCAGTTGAAGTACAGCACCGAAACGGCTGATTTCATGAGGCAATACAATGAGTGGCTGCAACGGCCCGCCGAAGAGCGAACGGAGCTGCCTTTGCTTTTGGATAAGGATGGGAAAGCCAAGACAAGGGCCCAGTTCCAGCAGGAGCAGCAGGAGAGGCTCAAAGCGGATATCGACAAACTGGCTACGGGCGAAACAACCGCTCCTCCGTTTGCGGATGTTCTTTACGGAGAGAACTGGCAAAAGGAGTTGAGCGGCTACAAACAGAAAAAGGAACGGAATAGGATGATTCTTATCGGCTCGATTGCCTGTACGTCGGCGGGAGGATTGGTCTGTACCTTATGGCTGTTGGTGTGGATGGTACAAACGGCCGGACGGGGCGTTTCTCGCGTAAGGCAATGGCGCAGCGGAGAAACTGAAACACCCAAGAAAGCGACCGCCAAGAAAACGGCGCCCGTCAAGGCAGCCGCCCCGAAGACGAGCCCGGTTTCCGCCGGCGATGGATTATGGGAACAAAAAGCACGCAAGCAATCGGCGCCGTCTGAAAAAAGTCCGAACGTTGTGAATGTGAGCTGGCCGAAGTCGGCCCAGAAGCCGGTCGCCGTCAAGCCGGACCCGATGGTCAGGGCGGAAGTGAACCAGATCAAGAAACTCTCCGATGAAGCCCAGAAGATTGCCAAGCTGCTCTCCGATGAGGAATCCGCGGACGTGAAGATTTCGGCAAAGCCCGGGCAGGAGCATTCGGACGTCCGGGAACCTTCCAAGCCGCTGAACAATACGCTCACGGAGCTGAGCCAGCAGGTTGCAGCCATCCGCGAGTACACGGCCTACCAGCAGAACAGGCTGGAAAAACTCCAGGACGGGTATGACTGGAACATCATCCGGACTTTCTGTCTGCGCGTGATCCGCTGCATCGACAATCTCGAAAGCCGGATCGGTCAAATGAGCCAGGACGAGGTCAGGGCGACGCATCTGGAAGAAGTGAAGGATGAGCTGGTTTTTGCCCTGGAGTCAAGCGGTATCGAGCAGTTCAAGCCCGAGATCAACAGCGAATATCGGGGCTATGAAAAGTACGCTGAAGCGGTCAAAGACAAACAGCCCTGCCAGGCGCCGGAGCAGGCGGGTAAGATTGCCGACGTCATTCGGCCGGGCTATCAGTACTTCATTAATGAGGATAACGTCAAAGTGGTGCGTCCGGCTCAGGTTAAACTATACGCCTGACAGCCCACGATTTGCTCCATGTACGAACATAGGGGGTGTAATATGACGAACATAGTGGGAATAGACCTCGGCACGACGTTCTCGTCGTTAGCGATTCTGAACGCTATCGGCAAGCCGGAGATTATCCCTAACGCGGATGGTGAAAGGCTCACGCCGTCCGTCATTTACTTTGACGAAGAGAACCCGAATAACGTCCGCGTGGGTATCGAAGCGCTGAATTCGCGGTACCTGAACGCTCAGCGGTCGGTTCGCTGGGTCAAGCGGCACATGGGCGATCCGAATTATCACAAGACGATCGACTCCAAAGACTGGACGCCGGTCGAGCTGTCCGCCCTGATTTTGAAGAAGCTCAAGCAGGACTGCTCCGTCGAACACGGCGAGATCCGCGACGCGGTGATCTCCGTTCCGGCTCACTTCGACGAAGTCCGCCGCAAAGCGACGATGGACGCCGGGACGATGGCCGGCCTCAACGTCATCGGTATCGTCAATGAGCCGGTGGCCGCCGCTTTGTATTACGCCACGACGCGCAACGTGTCGGGAAAAGTCATGATCTATGACCTCGGTGGAGGCACGTTCGATGTGACCATCATGAACGTCAACGGGCGCCAGATGGACATTATCTGCTCACAGGGTGATCACGCCCTTGGCGGTATCGATTTCGACCGCAAAATACTGGACATACTGGAACGGAACTACCGTGAGAAATTCAACGCCGAGCTGATCGGCTCCGAGGAAGACAGAGCGAAATATGAAGATGAAGCCGAGGACATCAAGAAGACATTGTCCCGGCGCGACGTGGCGAAGAAGATGCTGTACGGCACAGCGGGCAGCATGAAGGTGGAAGTCACGCGGGAGATGTTCGAGACGGGCATTTCCGAGCTGATGGATCGTGCGGACATCCTGGTGGAGGTCGCGCTGGAGGAGGCGGGCCTGAAGCCTTCCGGAATCAACAACGTCCTGCTGACCGGCGGCAGCAGCCGCATCCCGCTGGTCCAGCAGCGTCTGGAGAAAATCTTCGGATTTCCGCCGGAGAACTCCGTGAACGTCGATGAATGTGTTGCGCTCGGCGCCGCTTTGCACGCCGGCCTGACGATGGTCAGGGAGAAACCGGACGCCGTGCCGGCCGGCATGGCCACCGGGCTCCAGGGTATCACTCTTACGGACGTCTGCAATCACAGCTACGGCACCATTTGCGCTCCCCTCGACAAGGAAACGGGGCGGCGCGTCGTCGAAAATCGCATCATTCTCAAGAAGAATACTCCATTGCCCTGCGAAGCATCGCAGATGTTCTATACGCTTACAAAGGGACAAAAGGAGGTGGAGGTGACCGTCACACAGGGAGAGGACAAGGCCGTCGAGTACGTCAACAAGATCACGACGCACAAATTCAAGCTTCCGGCGGACAGACCCGCCCAGTGTCCGATCAAAGTCACCTACAGCTATGACGTGAACCAGAGGATGCACTGCAAATTCGAAGACGTGCAGTCCGGCAGTGTCCTCGAAGTGGATCTGTCGCTGGACCAGGAGGGCAACGTCTCCGAACGTCAGGTCAAAGAGAAGAAAAAACAAATGGCTGCCGTGGGCGGCTCAAAAGTCAAGTAGCGCTATATGTGCGGGAACGTCGATGGGCACGCTTCTGATTGTAGTTTCGATTCTGCTGGCTGCATCTGCCGCCGTGGTATTCTCGGGCCTGGTTGACCGTTCCGGACTTACACGATTTGCGCATCAACTGGCGCGCACGGCTCAGGCATGCCTGTCGGATTTCCCGGGATGGGTTGGCCGCTTCAAGCCACGCGCTCTGCTTGTCCGCACAAAAGCCGGGGTTTTGACCAGCGTAGGGTGCAGCTCGAATCCGGACTGCCCTTCGCCGGTCGATATCCGCATCCTGAATTGTCGCATTCAGCTCAGGAAGCAGAAGGAAGATAACCACCTCTGCGATGCGCTGGGCGTTGAAATTTGCGGCTCCATTCACACGGCAAGCGAGGGGTGCCAGGCGGCCTTGAAAGTCTCCATCCTGGATGTCACGAACGGATTGCCCCTGGCTGTGCAAATGCAGATTAAACCGACGGCGTCGGTCAGCGGGCCGGCTATGACGCCGTTTTGCCACAAGGCTGAGCTCGGCAAGCTGCCCCACCAGGTTACGATTCTGTCGGACTGGACCAGCATTGGCCAGTTTTCCCTCGAAAAGCTGCTGTTTCCCCGTAAAGGAAGCAGAACCCTTCAAATTGAGACCTCCATTCTGTCGGCCAGGAGCGGCCAGGAGCTTGCTCACGCCCGTTGCAGCTTTGTTTACGACAATCCGACCTTCGGCTACATGGATTTGCAGGAAAACGCCGAACGGACGAAGGTACTGGCCGTCGCGCTGGCGTTTGCCGTCGGCGCCGCAGACGGCAACCTGTACGACTGCGAGATCGAGCTGATCAAGAACTGGGCGAGAGACAACATCCTGGACAATCCGGAACAGGCCTCCGAAGAGGACGCCCGCAGGCTCGATAAGGCGCTGGGCAAGACCATTGCCTTTTTCCGTGCCGGCAACCATCTCGACACTTGCGGAATCTGCGGGGAAATCGTCGGAATTGCACCGATTGCGCAGCGGTATGACATACTGGAGCTGTGTCTGTACGTGGTCCGCTCGAGCGGCTCGGTCACCGGCGAGGAATTGATGCTCTTGAAACACCTGGCCGGCTGGCTTGAAGTAAACCCGGAGAGATTCCGCGTGATGATGGAGAAAGTCCTTCCCATCGACATGCACCAGGTCAAGGACATGGAGACCGTTCTGGGCATCACCTCGGAAATGGACAAAGAAGGGGTTCGCCGTCACTTGAACAAAGAATACAGCAAATGGAACGCCAGAGTAACCAATTCCGATCCCGGGATTCAAACCCAGGCCGACCAGATGCTCAAGCTCATTGCCGAGGCAAGAGGCCAGTACACATCCGGGCAGCAAGTCTCACCAAAAACCGTCAAGGTGTCAGCGCAGTAAGACACACATCGTCCCTCGTCCATCGTCCATCGTTCTTCGTCTCTCGTCCATCATCTTACGTATTGCCTCAGTCTGTCTGATACGCTATCATGACGGCCATGAAAGCTGTGACCAAAGCCTGGATGGCCGGCATTATTGTCGTTCTGGTGTGCGGACTCGCTGCGGTGTTGCTCGTGACTCGACGTGGCGAGGGCATCTTGCCCTTGTTGCCTACCGGCGGCAAGATGCCGCCGGGACGCGAGGCCGGGACGGCCTCGCCACCATCAGAAATCGCAAATCCAGGCTGGCCGATGTTTCGGGGTGGGCCGAATCTCTCAGGCAGGGCGCCGGGCGACTTGCCTGACGAGTTGAAAGTCCTCTGGAAATTCAAGACGGGCGGAAGAATCAAATCATCACCGGCGATTGTCGATGGCCTGGTCTTCATCGGCTCATCCGACAAAAAGGTCTATGCAATCGATCTGAAGAATGGACAGCAGGTGTGGGCGTACCAAGCCACCGATGCCGTCGAGGCGGCGCCCTGCGTCATTGAAGGAACGGTTTTTGTCGGCTCCTCAGACGGTTTCCTGTATGCGCTCGACGCGAAAGACGGCTCGCTCAAATGGAAATACGAAACGGAAGGGCAGATTCTCGGCTCTGCCAACTGGACACGGTCGCCGGACGGCCGGCTATGGATCCTCGTGGGCAGCTACGACAATAGGCTGCACTGCGTGGACTCGACAAACGGCCAGGCTGTCTGGGTCTATGAAACCGGCAACTACATCAACGGCTCGCCCGCGGTGGATGACGGGAAGACTGCTTTTGGCGGTTGCGATGCGGTGATTCACGTTGTGTCCCTGGCCGATGGCGGCAAGGTCATGGAAATTGACAGTGGCTCTTATATCGCGGCCTCCGCGGCGTTTCTCGATGGGCAGGTCTATGTCGGCAACTATGATAACGTCTTTATCCGGGCTGACATTGCCGCCGGGGCCATCGTGTGGAAATATGCGGACAGCGACTCGCCGTTCTTTTCGTCGCCGGCGGTCGGCGAGAGCGTCGTTGTTTTCGGGGGCCGGGACAAACGGGTCCATTGCGTCGGCCGTGGCGATGGGAAGGCCGTCTGGACGTTCCAGACGCAGGGCGAGGTTGACAGCTCGCCGGTGATTTGCGGCGGCAAAGTCGTCATCGGCTGCGAAGACGGCCGGCTTTACGTCATCAGGCTCTCCGACGGAACCAAAGTCTGGTCGTACGAAACGGGCCAGCCGATCACGTCGTCGCCGGCTGTGGCCCAGGGGATGGTTGTGGTCGGCTGCGACGACGGCTATGTATATGCCTTCGGCGCCGGCCGCTAAAATCGAAGCACAAACGTATGCGTATCATTCAAATTACACCCAGCGCGGGAGACAGCTTCTATTGTGAGAACTGCTTGCGCGACGGCGCCCTGGCTGCGGCGATGCTCAAGCTGGGCCACGACGTGCTCATGATGCCGCTTTATCTTCCGTTGCAGACTGAAACGAGCGATCCGGCCGGCGTCTCCCCCATTTTTTTCGGCGGGATCAACGTGTACCTTCAGCAGAAGTCGGCGTTCTTCCGAAAGACTCCTCGCTGGCTGGACCGTTTCTTAGATTCACCGAAACTTTTAAGGTGGGTGAGTCGCCACGCAGGGATGACGAGCGCGCGGGACCTGGGCCAGACGACCATCTCAATGCTCCGCGGAGAACAGGGCAGGCAAACCAAAGAACTGGAAAGGCTCGTCAAGTGGCTCGATACCCAAGATAACAAGCCGGACGTCGTGTGTCTGTCCAACGCGTTGCTGGTTGGGCTTGCCCGGCGTATCAGGCAAAGGCTTCACGTGCCGATCGTATGCCTGCTTCAGGATGAGGACGGATTTCTGGATGGTTTGCCCTCGCCGTATTCGCAGCAGGCATGGCAGGTTGTCGCGGAGCGGGCAAATGACGTGGATCAATTCATCGCGGTTAGCAGGTACTATGCCGATGTGATGCGGCAAAGACTGGGGCTGCATCCGGACCGCGTGTCCGTTGTATATACCGGTATTCCATTGGATGGGTACGAGTCAGGCCAAATTCCTTCAGGGGCGCCGGTCATCGGCTATCTCTCGCGGATGTGTCCCGACAGGGGTCTGGATACGTTGGTCGAGGCGTTTATTCACCTCAAGAAAAAAGAGAAGCTGAAGGATGTGAAACTGCGGATATGCGGCGGCAGCACCGTCGATGACAGGGCGTTCCTGGATCAAATTCGGGGTAAACTAAGCTCCTGCGGCGTGACGGATGACGTGGAGTTTGTGCCGGATTTCGGCCGCGACGCCCGGCGGGCCTTCCTGCGAACGCTGTCGGTATTGTCCGTGCCGGAAAAGCAGCCCGTGGCGTATGGATTGTACGTGCTCGAAGCCCTGGCAGCCGGCGTACCGGTCGTGCAGCCGGCCACCGGCGTGTTTCCGGAGCTACTGGAAATGACCGGCGGCGGGGTCCTGTGCGAATCGAACAGGCCGGAAGCCTTTGCCGCCGCGATCGAACCATTCCTGCTTGAACCCCAGTACGCACGGCGACTCGGCCAACAAGGCAGAAACGCCGTTCTTGAAAAATTCAATATTGACCAAACAGCCCGGGATTTGGTGCGTATATACGGGCAAGTCGCGCAGCACAATATCCGGGAATAGTTATGCTTGAGCTTATTCACGTCGGAAAGACCTACTCGTCGGCGGGTGATTCGGATGGCGCCTGTGTCCTGAAGGATATCACGCTGAAGGTCGAGAAAGGTCAGGCTCTGGCCATCGTTGGGCCGTCCGGCAGCGGCAAGAGCACGCTGCTTAACATCATGGGCGCGCTGGATCAGCCCACGACGGGTCAGGTGCTGTTCGACGGCAGGAATCTCGCCGGACTGGATGAGGCGGAGTTGGCGAGGATCCGCAACAGGCAAATCGGTTTCGTCTTCCAGTTGCATCATCTGCTGCCGCAGTGCACGGTGCTGGAGAATGTTCTGGTGCCGACGCTCGCCGGCAAGGATCGACCGCCGATGGGGGAGATTCACCAAAGGGCGGTCGGGCTTTTGGAGCGTGTTGGGCTGAAGGAATTCCTGCAGCGCCGGCCGGGCGAGCTGTCCGGCGGGCAGCGGCAGCGCGTGGCGGTTGTCAGGGCGCTGGTGAACAAGCCGCAGCTTGTGCTGGCCGATGAGCCGACCGGCTCGCTGGACAGGGACGCCGCCCAGAACATCGCGGATTTGCTGATCG
>ERZ1292640.3646-Hain-H43-02um-R1-3646-length-11950-cov-4_pt1 | contig 11950 bp, 13 predicted proteins | sample MGYA00564404_ERZ1292640 | MGnify/ENA primary metagenome ERZ1292640 (study PRJEB36523, sample SAMEA6512636) | groundwater metagenome | collected 2019-01-08 | study: AquaDiva: Metagenomics assemblies of 32 groundwater samples | reverse complement strand
TACCTGCGATTTATCGCGCCCGCCGGCGGTTGATCCCGGCCTGCTCGGCGGCCGAGGCGGGGAAGGCATTGAATCGGCGATGAACCGTTTCAACGGCGAACCCCAGGAAACGGAAGGAAAGGAAGGCGAACGTGAGGGACTATGAGGCGATGTTCGTCCTGGACCACAACCTCGCGAAGAAGGACTACGACTCGATCGTGAAGGGCGTTCAGGACATCGTGCAGAAGCATGGCGGCGCGGTCACCCATGCGGAGAAATGGGATGAGCGGATGCTGGAATACCCGATTCGCGGCCAGCAGTGGGGGACCTACGTCCTGATGCGGCTCCAGGTGGAGCCCGGCCGCGTTGTCGAACTCGAGCGGGATTTCTCCCTGCACGAGCCCGTCCTCCGGGTCCTGGTTACGGTATTCGATCCGAAGGCCCGCCCTCTCGTCGCCGGCGCCGAAAAGGGCCGGTCGGAGGAGGGGCCGGAGGTGGTGGGCGACGTGCGGGAAAACGCCGATCGCGAACGGGTGCCCGAGGGGGCGCTGGGAGGATAGTCCGTGGCGAATCTGAACAAGGTATTCCTGATTGGGCGGCTCACGAAGGATCCGGAGCTGCGCCACACGCAGACGGGCGCGGCGGTTTCCCAGGTCTCGATCGCCGTGAACCGCTCCTACAAGACGCCGGAAGGGGAGAAGAAAGAGGTGACGTGCTTCGTGGACGTCGTCCTCTGGGGCCGCCAGGCCGAGGTTGCCTGCCAATACCTGTCGAAGGGCCGGACCCTCTTCGTCGAGGGCCGCCTGGAGCAGGATTCCTGGGAGGCGCCGGACGGGCAGAAGCGCACGAAGATGCGTGTTGTGGCGGAGAATTTCCAGTTTCTTGGCGACCGGGGGGGCGACCGCGAGGGCGCCCCGACCGGCGAGGATTCGCCCCATGGCGAATTCCGGAGCGCCCCGCGGCGCGAACCGCCCCCCCCGGAGGGCGGCCCGCCGGAAGGGGGCACTTCCGAGGAGCCGCCGTTCTAGCCATTCCCAAAAGGAGGGAACCGACGAATGCCGTATGAACCGATGGAAAGACGCCCGATGGAGCGCCGCGAGCGCGGCCCCCGGGGCGCCCGGACCGGCGACGGGGAGCGGACGAAGTGCCGCTTCTGTCGCGCCGGCGTGGTGGTGGTCGACTACAAGGACATCTCTTCGCTCCAGAAGATGGTTTCCATGCAGGGGAAGTTCAATTCCAGGCGCCGGTCGGGGAACTGCGCGGGCCATCAGCGTTCCTCGAAGATCGCGCTGAAACGCGCTCGTTTCCTGTCCCTCATGCCCTACGTGGGAGGTTGATGATGATCGAGCTTCTGCTCCTCCGGGACGTACATCCGCTCGGCGAAACCGGCGAGGTGGTCCGGGTCCGTTCGGGGTACGCCCGCAACTACCTGCTGCCCTACGGCCTGGCGCGCGAGGCGACGCCGGCGCTGAAGGCGGAGGCCGACGCCCGGCGGGCCAAGACGGAGGCCGAGCGGACCGCGAAGCGAAAGACCCTCGAGGCCCTCGCCCAGCGGATCTCGGGACTGTCGCTGACGCTCTCCGCGAAGGCGGGCGAGAAAAAGGTCCTCTTCGGCTCCATCGGGGCTCCGGAGATCGTGGCCGGATTGAAGGCCCAGGGGATCGAAATCGCGCCGAATGCCATCGTGCTCGCCGAGCCCTTCAAGGAGGTCGGCGTGTTTACGGTGCCGGTGCGCCTAGCCGTCGGGATCGAGGCGACGTTGAAGGTCTGGATCGTCGAGGAGGGGGCGCGTGGCGGATAGCGGGCAAGCGCGCGGCCGAGGGCCGCGCAGCCGGATCGGGGGCGGCGCCCTGCCTCCGGCGCTTTCCCGCGAGGGGGGCGGGCCTGGCCGGCCGCCTCCCCACGATGACGACGCGGAGCGGGCGGTCTTAGGATCGCTGCTGCTCGACAACACCGCGATCGATCGGGCGACGGAGGTGCTCTCGCCCCAGGACTTCTATCGCCCGCCGCACCAGGCGATTTACCAGGCGATCCTCGAGGCCTACGGGAAGGGCCAGGCGGTGGACCTGGTCCTCCTGAAAAGCGTTCTCCAGGCGAAGGGGGCGCTGGAATCCGCGGGGGGCGTCGAGGCCGTCGCGGCCCTCCTGGACGCCGTTCCGTCGGCCGCGCACCTGGAGCATTACGCCCGGATTGTCCGGGACTGCGCGGTCCTGCGGGGTCTGCTCGAGGCCGCCGCCTCGATCGAGCAGATGGCCTTGGAGCGGCGGGGGGAGGTGCAGACGATCCTGGACGAATCCGAGCGGCTCGTGTTCGAAATCCACGATCGCCGCCGGCTCGGCGAGACGAAGCCCCTGCACGACCTCGTGAAGGCGATCTTCGACCAGATCGACGCCATCTCGCAAGGCGAGCACTTCACCGGGGTCCGGACGGGCTTCCGGGATCTCGACGACTATACGTCCGGGCTGCAGAAGGCGGAGATGATCGTTCTCGCCGCGCGCCCCAGCGTCGGCAAGACGTCGCTCGCCCTGAACATCGCTCTCAACGTCGCCCTCGGCCATCCCGCCCGCGAGATTCCGCCGGTGCCCGTCGGCTTCTTCTCGCTCGAGATGAGCGCCCAGCAGATCGCCCAGAACCTCGTCTGCATGCAGTCCGGCGTGAACTCCCACCGCCTTCGCCGCGGCACCCTCGCCCGCGAGGGCTGGCAGGCCATCTCCGACGCCGTGAGCCATTTGAGCGAGGCCCCGATTTTCATCGACGATTCCTCCTCGTTGAGCCCCTTTTCGCTGCGCGCCAAGGCGCGCCGGCTGAAGGCCTCCCAGAACGTGGGGCTCGTGATCATCGACTATCTCCAGTTGATGGACAGCTCGATGTCGTTCGACAGTCGCCAGCAGGAGATCACGTTCATCTCCCGGTCGCTCAAAGCCCTGGCCCGCGAACTCTCCGTTCCGGTCCTGGCGATTTCCCAGCTGAACCGGGCTTCCGAGATGCGGGAGGAGCACCGGCCCCGGATGTCGGATTTGCGGGAGTCGGGGGCGATCGAGCAGGATGCGGACGTGGTCCTCCTGCTTTGGCGCGAGGACTACCAGGCCGCCGGCGAGAAGGAAGCGGGCTCCGGGCCGGGCTCGGCGCACCTTTCGATCGCGAAACAGCGGAACGGCCCCACCGGCGAGGTGCGGCTTGCGTTCCTGAAGGAGAGCATGAAGTTCACCGATTTTTCGCTCGAACAGGGCGGTCCGGAGAGGCGATGAGCGCGCACCGCGACGGATTCCTCCTGGCGGCGGCGCTCGCGGTCCTTTCGGCGGCCGCGGCTCCGGCGCCCGCGCCGGCCCCGAAGGTCGTCGCGGTGGAGGTCTCGGGGAACCGCGAGGTTCCGACGGCGGACATCCTCGGGCGGATGTACCTGCGGCCGGGGTCCGAGTTCTCGGAGGATCTCCTGAACGAGGACATGAAGAAGATCGCCCGCGCTTTCGACGCGATCCGATCGATCCGGCCCGAGCGGACCGCGCGGCCGGACGGCGTCGCCATCGTGCTGCACGTCGTCGAATACGAACGGATCCGGGCGCTGCGCTTCGTGTTCGAGGGCGAGCCGCCCGCCGACGAATCCGAGCTTAAGCGCGCGTCCGGCCTCGAGGAGAAGAAGCCCCTCGTCCGGGACCAGGTCCGGGCCGCGGCGTTGCGGGTCCACGCCGCGTGCGTGTCGGCGGGGCGCCCGGACGCGCGGGTGGAGCTCGACGAGAAGGCCCTCGACGAGGGGATCGTCATCTTCCGCGTGACCGGCGGGATCGCCGGGCGGATCTTTGCGATCCGCTTCGAGGGACTCAAGGGATTCCCGGAGTCGGCGGCCTGGGATTCGATCGAGTCGCGGCCGCGCGCGAAAATCCTCTTCGTGACGGTGCGCGGGGGCGTCCTCGAGCCGGACCTCCTCGAGAAGGACCGCTTCGCCCTCGAGCGCCGGATTCGGGAGGAGGGGTTCCTGGACGCCTTGGTCGGGCCCGTTCGCCGGGAGGCCGTTTTGGGAGGCTTTTCCGTTGTGTTCCACCTGACGGAGGGGCCGCGCTACCGGGTCCGGGAGGTCCGGATCGAAGGCGCCGTCGCCGTGCCGGACGCCGCCCTCCGGGAGGCGCTGCGGACGAAGGCGGGCGAGCCCTGGCGCCAGGCCGCCGTCGCGGCGGACGTCGCGGCGATCCGCGGCCTCTACGAGGGCCGCGCCCGGGTGGACACGCGCGTGACGGCCCTTCCCCCCCGGCCCGTCGAGGGAGAATCCTCGGTCGTCCAGGCCTACCGGATCGAGGAGGGCGAGACGGTCAGGATCGGGCGCGTCCGGATCGAGAGCATCGGGGAGACCCTCGAGACCCGCGACGAGGTGATCCGCCGGGAACTCCTGTTCGTCGAGAACGAGCCGCCCCCGCCGGACGCGATCGAGCGCAGCCGCCGGAGGCTCCTCAAAACCGGCTTCTTCGACATCCGGGAGTTGCGCGACCCGCGCGCGATCCGCTACGAGAAGACCGCCGACCCGAAGGTGAGGGACGTGGTCGTCCGCCTCCAGGACGCCCCGACCGGCCGCTACGAGCTGACCGCGGGCGTGGCTTCGGACATGGGGCTCTTCGGGGGCTTTTCGTTCGTCCAGCGGAACTTCGACCTCCGCGACACCCCCGCCGGCTTCGGCGATCTCTTCCGGGGGACCGCCTTCAAGGGTGCGGGCCAGAGCCTCTCGCTCACGGCGAGGCTGGGCACCGGCAATCTCTCCCACGACGTCTCCCTCGATTTCAAGGAGCCCTGGTTCTTCGGACGCCCGCTTGGGTTCCGGGCGGGGGCGTGGTGGCGGGGCTACCGCCGCGAGGACTGGGCCGAATCCCGCCTCGGCACCGGGTTCGGCTTCTTCAAGCAGTGGAGCGACGCGTTCCGGACGACCGCGGATTTCCGCGTGGAATCCGTCACCATCGCCGAGGTGACGAGCCCGACCCCGCCCGACGTCGCGAACGAGGAGGGCGGCAACTCCGTCATCGCCCTCGCCCTCGGGGCGGAGCTGGACCGGCGGGACGATCCCGTGCTGCCCGGCCGGGGCTGGCGGCTGGGCGGGCGGCTGGAGCCGGGGACGGGGTCGGGGACGTTCGTGAAGGCCGAGGTCTTCGGGGACCGGTACTGGACGCTCGCGGAGGGCGAGGTCGGCCCGTTCCCGGAGGGCAAGCACGTCCTGACCCTGCGGGGCCGGGTCGGGGCCGCCGCCGGGAGCCCACCGACGTTCGAGCGCTTCTACGCGGGCGGCTCGGGCGGCTGGGGCCTCGAGGGCGATCGCGTCGGGACGGTCCGGGGCTTCGCCTACCGGAGCGTCGGGCCCACCCAGATGGACGATCCGGTCGGCGGCCGATTCCTCGGGGTCTATAACCTCGAGTACGAGTTCCCGATCTACGGCCGAACGGATCCCCGCCGCGACCCCCGGGTCGCGCGGATGGAATACGTTCGCGGGGCGTTCTTCCTCGACGCGGGCGCCGCCTCGAACTCCCCGGGCGTCTTCGTCCTCGGGCAGGCCTCGGCCTCGGTTGGATTCGGGCTTCGCATCCGGCCGGAGTTCCTCGGCCTTGGCGGGACGTGGGTGTCGGTGGATGTCGGGTTCCCGATCCTGAAGGGCGGCGGCGGAAAATCCCAGATCTTCTCGTTCCAACTCGGCGCGTCGCGCGAGTTCTGACCAAAGGAGAAATCGATGCGTGCAACCTGGATCGCGTCCCTCGGAGTTCTCGGCGTGTCGGCCGCCCTGTTGTGGGCGCAGGCGGACGCCCCCAAGGCCCCGCCCCCCTCGCCGGTCATCGGCTGCGTGGATTTGGACCGGGTGGCCGCCGGCTACATCCGGGGCCAGCAGAAGCACCGCGAGGCCGAGAAGGCCATCGGGGAGATCGAAACCCGCCTGCGGGCCGAGCGGGACCGCCTCGAGAAGATGGGGCGCGAGATCGAGATGCTGAAGCCGGGCTCGGAGGAATCCGAGAGGCGGCGCAAGGAGCAGGCAATGGCGATCGCGGGCTTCGAGGTCGAGGCGAGGCGGGCGCAAGGCGAGCGGGACCGGATCGGCTACGAGCACGTCCAGGCCCGCTACCGCGAGATGCTGGAGGCCCTCGAGCACGTCGCGAAGAAGGCGGGGCTCACGATTGTGCTGCGCGGGGAGGCGCCCGACCCGAACGACAAGAATCCCGAGCGCTTCACGGGGTCCGTCCAGGTCCGGGACGTGTTGTGGCTTTCCCCGGGCCACGATATCACCCAGGCCGTCGTCGATCGTCTGAACGAGATTTACCCGCCGCTGCCCGGTATCGAGGTCCCGAAACAGGAGCCCGCGCCGGATGCGAAGAAGGGTCTTCCCGAGCCGCCGTTACCTGCCCCCGAGAAGAAGTAGGAATCCGCTAGAGTCATGGCCGACATGCCAGAACCACGCCATCCCCAACGAACCCTCCGGACGTCGGCCTCCTTCCGAGGGATCGGACTGAACGGCGGCGAGGAGGTCGAGGTTCGGATCCTTCCCGCCGCGCCCGATACCGGATACGTGTTCGTCCGGACGGACCTGCCGGGAAAGCCCGAGGTGAGGGCGGCCGTCGGGAATCTTGTCGATATCGGCCGGCGGACCGCCTTGAAATCGGGCGAGGCCGAGGTCGAGCTGACGGAGCATCTCCTGGCGGCGCTCTGCGGCTTCGGGATCGACAACGCCCGGATCGAGGTGACCGGGCGGGAGCTGCCGAACGCGGACGGCTCGGCGATGCCGTTCGTCGAGATGGTGAAGACTGCGGGCGTTTCCGAGCAGGACCGGCCGGCGCGGATCCTCCGGATCCCCGAGCCGCGCGGCGAGCGCGAGGGCGTCGCCTCCGCCTGGGCCCTGCCGGAGCCCGGGGGGTTTCGGCTGTCGTTCACGCTGGATTACGGCCTGCCCTACATCCCCGTCCAGCACATGAGCGTTCTCGTGACGCCGGAGACGGTCGAACAGGTCCTCGCGCCGTCGCGGACGTTCATCCTCCTGCAGGAGGTGGAGCCGCTACGGAAGATGGGGCTCGGCAAGGGCGCCAACGCCCAGAGCCTTCTCGTCGTGGGCGAGCAGGGAATCATCCAGAACGCGCTCCGGTTTCCCGACGAGTTCGTCCGGCACAAGATCCTCGACATGCTTGGGGACTTCGCGCTGCTCTCCAGCCGGATCGAGGGGCACATCCTCGGCATCCGCTCGGGCCACGGCCTGCACCGGGGATTGCTGCGGTGGCTCGAGTCCAAATGCGCCTCCCAGGGTTCCGCTCCCGTCCCGGCCGCGCCCGCGAGGGCGACGGGAGCGCCGCCTGCGTCCGTGCCCGCGCCCGCGCGTTCGATCCCGCCGGAGCCGCCGGGACTGCCCCAGGCCCCGCTGGATGCAATCCAGATCCAGAAGATCCTCCCGCACCGCTACCCGTTCCTGATGATTGATCGCGTGACGGAGCTCGTCGGGTTCGAGCACGTGAAGGGCATCAAGAACGTCGGCACGGCAGAGCCCTGGACCGCGGGCCATTTTCCGGGCAATCCCATCATGCCCGGCGTCCTGCAGCTCGAGGCGATGGCCCAGCTGGCGGCCGTCATGATCCTCCGCAAGTTTGCCGCCGGCTCGATGCTCGCCGTCTTTGCCGGGATCGAGGGCGTCCGGTTCCGCCGCCCCGTCCGGCCGGGGGACGTCCTGGTCCTCGAGGCGACGACGACCCGGTTGCGGGAGAGGGCCGGCGTGGTCGAGGCGAAGGCGACGGTGGACGGGGAACTGGCCTCCCAGGCCACGATCACCTGGGCGCTCGTTCCGGCGCCCGGGAGCCCCTCGTGAGCCGATCCCGCGCCCTTCGGGTGGATCCGAAGGCCTGCGTCGATCCCTCCGCCCGCCTCGGCCCGGGCGTCTTCGTAGGTCCCTTCGCTCGACTCGGGGCCGGCGTCCGGGTCGGCGCCGGAACCCGGATCGAGGGCGGGGCGGTCGTCGTCGGGGCCTCGCGGATCGGCCGGGACTGCTGGATCTTTCCCGGGGCGGTCGTCGGCGGCCCCCCGCAGGATCTGAAATACCGGGGAGAGCCCACCCTTCTTGAAATCGGGGACGCCACGGTGATCCGCGAGTGCGCGACGATCCATCGCGGGACGCCCGAAGGCGGCGGGGTCACGCGCGTGGGCCGCCGCTGCCTTGTCATGGCGGGCGCCCACATCGCCCACGACTGCCAGGTGGGGGACTTTGTCGTGATGGACAACGCGGTCCTCCTCGGCGGCCACGTCCGGATCGGCGACATGGCGGTCATCGGGGGCGGCACCGCGGTCCACCAGTTCACGACGATCGGCCGGGCCGCCTTCGTGGGGGGAATGTCCCGGGTCTCCCGGGACGTGCCGCCGTTTTTGCTCGTGGAAGGCCATCCGGCCGAGGTCCGCGCGGTCAACGAGCGGGGGATGCGGCGCCACGGATTTTCCGGGACGGCGATCGAGGCCGTCGAGAAGGCGTTCCGGGTCCTCTACCGATCCGAACTTTCCGTGACGAACGCGATTCGGGAAATCCTCGCCGCTCGTCCGCGCCCGGAGGTTCGCGAACTTGTCGAATCCCTGCGGGCCGCCGAGACCGGCCGCTACGGGCGGGCCGACGAAGCGCGCCGGCGGGACCCGCGTGATCCCCCCGATCCCCGCCGGCGCGCTCGCCCCTGGTGGGCGGAAATGGAGCCGCAGGCGTGAGTCCCCTTCGAGTCGGCGTCATCGGCGTCGGGCACCTCGGCCGGGAGCACGCCCGCATCTACGCCTCCCTTCCCGGGTGCGTCCTCGCCGGGGTCGTGGACACCCACGAGGGGCGCGGGAAGGAGATCGCCGTCCGTCACGGCGTGCCCCTCTTCGCGCGTCCGGAGGATCTCTTCGGGAAGGTGGACGCGGTGAGCGTCGTCGTCCCGACCCGGGCGCACTTCGCGGTCGCGAAGCCCTTCCTCGAGCGCGGGATTCCCTGCCTCGTGGAGAAGCCCATCACGGCGACGGTCGAGGAGGCCGAGGCGATGGTGGCGCTGGCCAAATCGAGCGGCGCAATCCTCCAGATCGGCCACGTCGAGCGCTTCAACCCGGCGGTCCAGGCCTACTTCCGGGCGCCGCGGATCATCCCGCGGTTCATCGAGGCCCAGCGGATCAGCCCGTATCCCTTCCGATCGACCGACGTCGGCGTCGTGCTCGACCTGATGATTCATGACCTTGACATCGTGCTGCACCTCGCGAACTCCCCCGTGCAGAGCATCGAGGCGCTGGGCCTGAATGTCCTGTCGCGCACCGAGGACCTCGCGAACGCCCGGATCCGCTTCGAGAACGGATGCGTCGCGGATCTCACGGCCTCCCGCGTCGCGTTGAAGACCCTGCGCCAGGTCCGGCTCTTCTCCGCGGAGGCCTACCTTGTGATCGACTACCGCCGGCAGGAGGCGCGGTTCTACCGGAAGTCCGAGCGCCTGCTCCGCGGAGAGGTGAAGGTCGAGGACGTCCCCCGGGAGTCGGTCAAGGACGCGCGGGCGTTCGTGTTCGGAGAGCTGCTCAACGTGGAAACCCTCCGGGTCCCCCGGGTCGAGCCCCTGGCGAGCGAACTGGAATCGTTCATCGAGTGCGTGCGCGATCGCAAGGCCCCGCTCGTCCCGGGCGAGCACGGCCTGCGCGCCCTGCGGGCCGCCGTCGAGATCCAGCGCCAGATCCGCGCCTGTCTTTCGCCGCCGCCGGCGCCTAAGGCCGGTCAATAGATCCGGTTGCGCTCTTCCCAGCGGATGATCCGGAGTCCGTAGTCCGCGTTCTCGTCGCCGATCATGCGGGCCAGGATTTCAAGCTGATGGCGGACCTCTTCGTCAATGGCCTTCCGCTCGGCGTCCGTCGAAGCCCGGCCCTTCTTCGCACGCTCCCCGGATTTCATCTTTGCGAGCTGGCTGCGGAGGTCCGAGATGATGTTCGTGTGCTGCTGGTCCAGGAAATCCCGGTCCTTGCCGGGCGCCGAGGTCTGCCACCAGACGACGGTGGCCAGGGAGACCATGATCAGGAGGAAGGAAGAACCCGAGAGCGGCAGGGAGACCTGGTGGTGCCCCCCCGGAGATTGCGATTCGCGGCGGGAAAGCGAGATGGCGAGCAGGAGGGCGAGGGCCGACGCGAAGAACGGGACGTAGACGGCCTGCATGGTTAGGGGTTCGTAGACCTTGTCCCGCAGGGGATCAGGGGCCTGATCCTGCGTGATGAGGTAGAGCAGGAGAGTCGTGAGGCCGGCCCCGACGATGTAGAACAGCCTGGAAAACACGACGCGTCTTGTTTCGGCCATGGTCGTTTGCATCCTCCTCGCCGTGGATGCCGAAATCATATCCCCAATTCCGGGTTTGGAAACATCGGCTCGCCTATTCGGACCCTGAACGGACGCCGCAGGAGATCCTCCCGTTCCTCGCTCCCTTCCTGGACACCCCCGAGCCGCATCTCCTCCAGGCCAGCCGCCTTGTGCCGCTCTCGGCCTAGGGTGCGGCGCCCTGGAGGCGCCAGGAGCCTTTCTTGGGGCTTCCCTCGAAGACGATGAGGCCCCGGCGGCGCAGGTCCGCCAGGTCCCGTTTCGCCGTGGTCTTCGAGCGGGGGAACTGCTTCTCCAGGTGGCCGAGCCGGGGTCAATCCTGCAGGCAGGATTTGATGAGTCCTGACGCCCCGGCACGAAGACCTCGGAACCGGTACTTGGACCCGTGGTCACCGCTCGATGGGAAGTATCCCGATCGGCGCGCACTCGCAGACGTCCGCCGGCATCCCGGTGGCGAGGCGCTGCGCCTCGCCCTCGGCTGGCAGGTAAAAAGCCTTCCAGGCCCGCCCGGGCTCGCCCGACTCCTTGGCCGTCGTCTCGGAGCGGAAGAACAGGGCCCTTGAATGCCAAACGTCCGTATGGTATATGTGCCGGGTAGACAAATTGAGGAACCAATGAAGAATGAAATCGTCCGTGGCTACGCGGGGTTGCTGGCGGAGGTCAAGGAGCGGGTCCGGGCCGCCCGGTACGAAACCTTGAGGGCGATCACCAAGGAGCCGGGGCATGAACCCTGACCGTATGGAGCAGGGTCGGGAAATCGTCGCCGCCGAGCACATCACTCGCTGCATCCACACCATACGCGGCCAGAAGGTCATGCTGGACAAGGACCTCGCCGAACTGTACGGGGTGGAGGTGAAACGCCTGAACGAACAGGTGCGTCGGAACGCGGAGCGGTTTCCGCCGGAGTTCATGTTCCAGTTGACGCCCCGCGAGCACGAGGCTTTAAGGTCGCAAATTGCGACCTTAAAGCCGGGCCGCGGGCGACACCGCAAGTACCTCCCGCGCGTATTCACCGAGCACGGCGCGGTCATGCTGGCGACGGTGCTCAACTCGCCCACGGCCGTCGCCATGAGCATCCAGGTCGTCAAGGCGTTCGTGCTCATGCGGCGGATGATCGGAGCGGTTGCCAACCTCTCCCGGAAGCTCGACTCCCTCGAGCGAAAGATGGTCGAGCACGACCGGAGGTTCGCCGTGGTCTTCGAGGCCATTCGCAAGCTCATGGAGCCGCTCCCCGGGGAACCGAAGGGACGGATCGGCTTCCACCGATAAACGGTTCCGAGCCCGGATCCGGGAGGCATTACCAGCCTTCCGGGAGGTCCACCGTGCCCTCAACCTCCCGGCCGGTCTTGTCCGCCGCCCACACCTTCACCCCCCGGATGGGCGGCCTCTTCGCGTTCGTCGGAAGCCAGTTCCGGATGGCCCGGCCTTGGCGAGGCCTTCCGATCATCTCGATCAGGTGATCAGGAGACCGCAGTCGAGCCGGGCCGTTCTCCTGTTCACCTGCTCCCGGCTCGACCGTCCAGACCGCGAACCTCCAGAGGCCGCGATCATACCCTTCGTCGCCCCTTTCTTGGAGCACACGGAGCCGCCCATCCTGGATGCCGAGCGGATCGCGCGCCTTGTGGATGGTCTCCGAATAGGCGAGGCACCCCATGGCCTCGAAGTGGCGCCCTC
>ERZ1292640.3645-Hain-H43-02um-R1-3645-length-11950-cov-4_pt1 | contig 11950 bp, 10 predicted proteins | sample MGYA00564404_ERZ1292640 | MGnify/ENA primary metagenome ERZ1292640 (study PRJEB36523, sample SAMEA6512636) | groundwater metagenome | collected 2019-01-08 | study: AquaDiva: Metagenomics assemblies of 32 groundwater samples | reverse complement strand
GTTCGGGTCGGACTTGCCGTCGGGGCCTATCTTGTGCGTCGAGGTGGCCCGCATGCTCCGCCCTTCGTGCGGCTTGGCCAGCTCCGCCATGAAATCAGCGAAACCGACCCCGCAGCATAGAAGGCAAAGGATAAGAATAATCGCAACCGATGGATGTCCAGTTCTGCCGAATCGACGCTCGATATTATTCATACTCTCAGCCCCACGAATTAGTAGGATGGGCAGATTCTCTGCCCATGCGGTCATTTTCCATTCTCCGGCAAGCACATCGTCGAGCGTTTCCTCCAATTCCAATCAATCCCTTTGGCTGTAGACACCGCATGGGCAACAAGTTACCCATCCTACAAGTATCAGCCTTGCAAATGGATGGATTCGAGGCTTTGCCCAGGCCGAGTTCTCCACCCACGAGGGCATTGTTTACTCGAAGGCCAGATGTGCGTCATCCATCGCCACATCGACGGACTTCGCGGAGTTTACCCTGAGCGAAGTCGAAGGGCTCAGCACGACAGAACACTGTCAGTCGATTTTCTTTCCGGTGACGGGCCGGCTGCCGCGGGCACTCACCATCTCGCCCTTGAGCGTCTTGCCGTCCACGGCGCCTTTGAAGTCCATCGTGACCTGCTGGTCGTTGAACGTCCGGGTGATCTTGAAGCTGATCTGATTACCTTCGATCTTCAGATCCGTGACGGGCGTTTCCGTGTCCCGCGATGTATAAGTCGCCGTCATGTTGTCCTTGATCTTGAGGGTATTGGTGCGCGTGTCGCCCTGCGAAGACTCTGTGGTCAGCTCCCACGTCCCGGCCACCGCCGGAGCGGCAGCAACCGCCAGCTTCTTGCCGGTGACCTCGCTGGTGCCTCTCTCAGAGGTCATCTGGCCCTTGAGGGCGTTGCCGTCCAGCGTGCCTTTGAAGTTCAGCTTGAAGGTCTGGTCTCCAAAGCCCATCTCGATGGCGAACGTGACCTGGTTGCCTTCGAGTGTGAGGTCCTTAATGGGGATCTCTCCGCCGAAGGACTCATAGCGGCCGCTCAGGTCGCCATTGACTGTCATTATGCTCGTGCGCGTCCCTCTTTCGGAGGTGCTGGTCAGCTCCCATTTTCCGATGAGGGCCGCCCCGAGCCTTTGGCCGGTGACGGGGACCTCAAACTGATCGTTTTTACTCGTCCCTGTCAGCTTGTCGCCCTGAACGGTACCTTCGAAAGTCATTTCGATTTCGTTGTCATTGAGCTTGACTTTTCGGATGAAAGTGAGCTTGCCGTCCTGGAACTTGACGTTGGACAGCTCACCCGAGCCCCACTTGCCCGCGAGCGTGCCATCCGCATTCTTGGAAAGGATTAGCGTGGCATAGCCCGGCCGGCCGCCGTAATCCAATGTTATTTCCCACTCCCCCGTGATGTCCTGCGCCGCAACGAGCGGCGTTTGCACCAATAACAGCAGGCAGATAAGAGCAGCAGTCCTGGTGCAGCTTTTGTGAATTCGCGTGTGATTCATGACAGGCCTCCTAAAAAAAACACTTTCCACGATACCGCTTGACTACACGTCTTACCGCCCACCTGTGCCAAGATTACCGCTCGCCTGTGTGAAAACCAAGTGTTTTTTCAAAAAAAACTCCGCCCATCAGGACGGAGCCGCTTGCCGATTTATGGAGCAAGCCTGCACGCGAGCAGGGCCGGAATCACGGTTTTGTTGAGACGTATTCGTAAAGGCCTCTGACGCTGGCGGGCTCGGCGTCCTCGAAGAAGGCGCCGCGGCCCGGCCCATGATTGCCGGATTCGTACGCGTGAAGAGGTGCTATCGACGCCTTGACGGCGAATCGGCGTGCGGCCTCACGGATGGGAATGATGCTCATGGCAAGCTTCTCGCCCACGTCTCTGCGGCAGCTCTTGCTGTAAACGCCCCGGAAGCTCAGGCTCTGGCCCTCGCAAGTGCACGTTTTTCTGTCGGGACAAATACAGTCGATTTTGACTTTGCCGTCTTCGTCTTTCAGCCGCCGGAATACGCGGGCGTGGCGGACGCCATGAGACGCCGGATCCTCAATGGGAGCGAATACTTTTAAGCAAAGCTCGTTGTAGAGAGTTGGATTGGAGTTGATGAGTCCCTCTTCGATTTTACTGAGGGACTCTTGTATGATGGTCTGTAAAGATCGCAAATCAAGCCAGAATACTCGATGTTCGATCTGGCAGAGTATATTCAGGAAATCCGCGCCGAACTGGCGGGGAAAGAGGAACGCCCGCTTGAGACTTTCGTCGAAGATGACGTGGCAAATCTCCCGCTGCCGGTTCCAGTCCAACTGCAGGAGCATTTCCATGACGCTTCCGGCGGTCTGGTGCTCGTTCAAGCCGTCGGCCATGATTCTGCCGGCGATCTGCTGGATGGCGACGGCGTGCGTTTTGCCGGCGTGCTCGATGGCGCGTTTCATCGGACCGGTCATGTGCTTCTGAAATTGCCTGCGGAGATTCTCGCCCGGCGACGGCTCAAATACGTCGGTCAGCAGCCGCAGAAAGCTCCTGTAGGTCTGCTGATGCCTCTGGGGTCCATACGACGACAGTCGCAGCATGATTTGTCCGAACAGGACGTAATTTTCGTTCTCGGTCACAGATTCGAGAATCTCTGCGAGATACCGGCGGATTCTCTCCGTCAGCGTGGCCAGGCGGGAGTCTCTCATGCCGTCCATTTCATTGAGCATCCGGGTCAGGCTTCTCTGCTGCTGCTTCGGATCGAGAATTGCCATGATGTCGCGGATACTGGCATCCGGCCATGTTGCGACAATCTCCCGGAGCCGCGTTATCTCGGGCTTTGCTTTCTTTGCCTTAGGTTTGCTATGTCGCCCCTCCAACGGCCAGAGCATCACGGCCGTCGGCAGAAAATAGTAGCCCAGCGGCTTGACGGTTTTCCAGATGACCTTCATCCGCTTGATGACGTACGCCCATATCTCAAAAGACAACAGCACGCCGAGACCGGCCGCCAATTTGTACATGCGCGCCTCGAACAGGTATATGCCCGCCAGCAGCGGAGCCGTCGTTAAATTGACCATGAATCCCATTGCCAGATGGCGAGCGAATTGCTTGATGTTTTCTCTTTTTGTGCCCATCACATCTTCCCTGAAACTTGATGCCTTGACAAATTCCGTTTTCCGACACGTGCCTGACCGAATACGCGGAACGAAAACTCCACCCGCGTTAGTCACAAAGGCCCTTTTATCGGTACATCGACAAAAAGGGCCATATCAGCACAGAAAATTCAGGTGCGAAATGAAAAAAACCGATAATTGCTTCAGAAATCGCTATGCAGGGCGTGAAATCGCCTGAAAAACCCGCTGAGCGACAGTTGAGAGAAACAGCTTCTTTTAGGCGAAAATTAGATAGTGGGGAAGAATACGTGAAGCAGCCATAAGGAGAAGAGCAAACCAGACTATCAGGAACAAGACCATTACGAAGCAATACAGGGTCCACATTACTCCTGGTGGATAACAGAGATGTCTGTGCTGGCCGCACATACCTGGGAGCATGTCCTCGATTTGTTTGCAATACTCGTACTTCTGTTTTCTTATCCACCTGAACTGAAAGGCAGCAGCCCAGAGAAACAGATTCAAAACCAGGGCCAGAACACTTACGAGCAGTACAAGTACGCTCGATAAGTCTATTTTGGTGCAGGTGGCGATTTCCCCTAAGACGATAAGATTACCGGTCCAGACTATACTTGTAACATACCAAAGCAACGTGTCGTGGTGTTCAGCGGAGTCCTGCGCCTTTTCATACTCCAGCCGCCGATTAGCCATTTTTTGCTCCTGCAAAGGACTACCTTTGTTGTTGGGCGGATTATTGTTGTCTTCTGTCATTCAGAACTGACCTTTCTCTTCACAAAAACGTTAAACCACCACATTAGGCGTTTAGCATTTCCAGAAAGCTGCTTAATTCCACAGATGTTCTCGCTTTTTCACCTATCGGTGTTTCGGTAGAAAAGCTTTAAAGAAAAGGGGCTTTAGCAAAAAGCGAGGCGCGTGTTTAGCCCAAGGAAGGCCATCCCCATCCCGATAAAGTCAATCGGGATGAGGCTGCCACCCAGTAGAGTCGATGAAAAAAGGGTGGCAGCCTCAAGCGCAGCTTGGGGATGGTCGCCAATGCCAGATTCACATTTAACACTTGGTTCGCAGGGATGACAGAGAGCGAGCCACCGTTATGGGCGAAAAATTGAAGGTGAAGGACTAAAGAATTTACCTGCAATCGTGACATGAATCCCGCGAACAGCTTATGCGACAAAGTGGTTGACAAGATGTTCTACTTGCGTTAAATCTCACGTGTTACCACAGGTAACTTCTTTGAGAGGTATGTTGCTTATGGTGGAATAGCAAGCGGAAGAAAGCGGCTGGTGCTATGAAAAGGTTGTGGATAGAGGTTGTTCCGTACGACAAGCAGATCGCCATCGCGGCGCTGGAGAGCGGGGCCGAGGCGGTGGTTCTGGCGGATGGGGACAGCGACAAGGTCCGGCAGTTCGGCCGGATCAGGACGGTCGAAGCCGGGGGCGACATCAAACCCGGCGTGGACGTCGAGTTCATCGATATCGCCGGCAAGCAGGACGAGGACAAAGCGGCGGCTGCGCCCGCGGAAAGAATTGTTGTTTTGCGGATGCTGGACTGGACGATTATACCGATAGAAAACCTGCTGGCCCGCCGGGGCAGGAATATTATGGTCCAGGTCGGCAACAGCGAGCAGGCCAGGCTGATGGTCGAGATACTCGAAAAAGGTGTGGACGGCGTGGTGCTCAAGACGGACGACGTGAACGAGATCAAAAGGACGGCTGAAATCATTCAGGGCGTCAGCGAGAAGATCGCCATGGTCACCGCCACGGTCACCGCCGCAAAGCAATTGGGCATGGGCGACCGGGCCTGCCTCGACACCTGTACGCAGATGAGCCCGGGCGAGGGCATTCTCGTCGGTAATACCGCTTCGGGCTTCTTCTTAGTGCATTCCGAATCCATTGACAATCCATACGTGGCGTCCCGGCCGTTCCGCGTTAATGCCGGCGCAGTGCACGCTTATACTTTGACGCCGGGCGGAAAGACCAAGTATCTGGCCGACTTGAAGGCCGGCGATGAGCTGATGGTTGTGGATTTTCAGGGCCGGAGCCAGACGGTTTATCTGGGCCGCAACAAGATCGAGAAAAGACCGATGATGCTCATCGAGGCGCAGGCCGAAGGCCGGCCGATAAGCCTGGTCGTGCAGAACGCCGAGACGATTCGCCTGGTCAGCCCGGAGGGCAAGGCGGTCTCGGTGACAACGCTAAAGCCGGGCGATAAGGTTCTGGGCCATATCGAGAAAGCCGGCCGGCACTTCGGCATGAAGGTCGATGAAACGCTGATAGAAAGGTGACGCGATGATTGGGGCGGAAGATTTCCTGAGTATAGCTTTTGCTGTTATTTTTGGCGCGGCGATCGGCGCCGAGAGGGAAATCAGCGGCAAGGCGGCCGGACTGCGGACGAACGTCCTGATATGCCTGGGCGCGGCGGTCTATACCATCGTCTCCAAAGACATGGCCGCCGGCACCGCCGAAGGGTCGGTCACACGAATCGCGGCACAGATTGTAAGCGGCGTCGGCTTCCTGGGGGCGGGCGCCATCATCCAGGACCGGGGCGGCGTGCATGGCCTGACGACCGCCGCCACCATCTGGCTGGTGGCCAGTATCGGAATGGCGTGCGGCGCACGCTTTTACCACTTAGCCGTTGCGGCCACGCTTATCGCCATTGTGGTCCTGGTCGCACTTGGAAAGCTGGCCAAGCCTCTGGAGCAGTACGGGATCAAACACAAGCTTAGGAACCCTTCCCCTCCACGCCAGACGGATTGAGCGGTCCGCCGAACTATTCAGCCGTTTAATAGTCTCCAGCGTTTGCGTTTTCAGCTTCCTGAAAGACTCGCCTGGATTTCAAATGAACTTCGAAGGCTTATAGTCTAATCCTTTGCGGACAATATGCAGTTTTCCCGCAAAATCACCCCGGAATCAGGCATTTTCAACACGAAAATGCGGAGGCATTCGGGATGACGCTCGGAATTCATACTTTTTTTCAAAATTCTCTTGACAGTGGACGCTGCGTGTGCAGAATTCCAAGTATATACGCGAGATGTGAAGTGGGATTTCTAAGCAGATCTCATCGCGAGTGGATCTCTTACATTCTGTGTCGGTTCTTCAGCGAGATTAGCAGCTTTTGGCAATTCCTGCAAATATGATTTGCACGGACCGACTTTGAAACGTCATCGTCGGACCTGAACGGACGTTTGTCTCTTTCCATTAAGGGCATACAGAGGAATACGGAGAGATATGATCACACAACTCTATTACGCAGGGAAATGCGCAAAAGAACTGCGTCAGATCTCGTAACAATGAAAATCAGTGCGAAGGAAAGGAGAATAAATTATGTTGGTTATTGCAAGCGATATTCACCTGACGGATGGGACGTCCGGCAAAACAATTAATTCAGGAGCTTTTCAGAAGTTTGCATTATATCTAAAGGACATGGTGCAGACGGCAAAAGCCAAGGAGGTCGAGATTGTTTTGTTGGGGGATATTATTGATTTGATCAGGTCAGATTACTGGCTGAGATCCAATATTCGTCCATGGTCGAAGCCCAGCGACGAGGACGGGGAGAAACAAGGGCTTAAGGATTACACTCTTAAGATATTAGATAGGATTAACAAAAAGGAGGACAATAAAAAATCCATGGCACAGATTGAGGAATTTAGAAAGGAAATGGAAGGTGAGAAGGTATCTACCAAAATTACGTATATCATCGGCAATCACGATTGGCTGATAAATCGCTATCCGGAAACCCGGACGAAAGTTGCCAGATTTCTTGGTATCGATAATCCAAATCAATATAAAGACAAGATATTTGCTACAGAGGGATATTGGGAGGATTACCGGGTCTTTGCGCGGCTTGGTGACATCTATGATCCATTTAATTTCGATGAGAACAGAGATGCGTCTTCTTTAGGGGATGCTATTGTAATCGACTTGATAAACACGTTCCCCAAGAAGGTCGCAGACAAGATTGGTCCTGCAACGGATCCCGATCTCATATCAGAACTCCGGGAAATTGATAACATCAGACCCCTCATCGATATACCGTTATGGATTCATGGTGTGTGCCGCAGGGCCAAATCACCGGAAACAGAAAAACAGGTGAAAGAGGTATGGAATGAATTAGTGGATGGTTTTCTCAAGAACAAGTTCGTAAGGGAGCACGACAAGCCCTGGCGAATGGACGTGGTGGATGCTCTGCAATTGGGCCTCAAGATCAGTAAGTTCGTTTCCCTTGATGACATGATCAATCTGCCGCTGCGAAAGTTTTATAAAAAGAGTGAAGATTATGTAAGCAAGGCTTTTCATGAAGAGTATGTGAGAAGAAATATGGCGGAATTCGTTGTCTACGGCCATACGCATCATCATCAGGTCGTACCTTTGGATCAGGTATCTATGCCTGGTGGGATTCTGCAAAAAACCTACTTCAATACCGGCACATGGAGAAAGGTACACGAGAATACTGTGTTTGATATAGAAAATCAGGAATTCTTGAGCAGAGATGTCATGACTTTCATTGCTTTCTACCTTAAGGCGGAAAGAAAGAACCATCATTTTGAGGTTTGGAATGGGGCGTTGGGATGATCATGTCAGGTGTCTGAAAGGAGAAAAGCGATGCCGGAAATTAAACTGCCTGATATTTCATTGAAGGATATTCGTCTTACTGAGCGGGTATCCGAGCTCAGAAAGGACTACTTCAAGGCGATGCCTGAGATGTGCGTTGAGCGACCTCGCTGGGTGACCCGGTTTGCTATCGAGAATGGTTTGTTTAAGCAGGATCGTATTTCCATCCTCGATAAGGCCAGAACGTATCGGTATGTCCTGGAAAACCGCAGCCCTATAGCCCTTCATAACCAGGCGTGTGAAAAGGATGCGCATACAGGTAAGCTGAAAACTTTTAAATTGGAGAACAAGCATCTTTCTTTGTTTGCCGGCTCAACCACCAGCAAATACAAAGGTGTTCCACTTTATCCGGAATTTCTGGCACCGGCCTTTTGGCCGGAGCTTGAGACAATTTCCAAGCGGGACCGCAATCCTTACGGAATTACGGATAAGGAGATAGATGAACTCAATTATGATATCTTCCCGCACTGGATCGATGACAACATTCTGGAACTTACGCGGAAAAGAATGCTCCGGAATAATGGGGAGAAGCACGATGTCAGAGGCAAAAAAGATCCACCTGATATTACGCTGCTTAAACGTCTTGTGTTTTTTCTGACCAGCAAACCATACACTATTTCTCACACCATACCCGACTTTTCCCGCGCGATTAAAAAAGGATTGCGCGAAATTATCAACGAAGCTAACGAGAAGAAGAACAAAACAAACGATGATGACAAAAAGGAATTTTACACGGCGATTGCCGAAGCTCTCGAAGGCATTATCGCTTATTCAAACAGGCTGGCAAATGAGGCAGAACGACTGGCTAAGAATGAGCGTAATTCCTCTTTGAAGCAGGAGCTGCTTGATATTGCCCGGATCAATCGAAGAGTGCCCGAATATCCTGCCCGTACGTTTCGCGAAGGGCTCACGACGGTATGGATTTGCTGGATTGCCATACACCTTGAAAATCCTAACATTGGCTTGAGTCTGGGCAGACTGGATCAAGTCCTTTACGAGCTTTATCGCCAGGACATTGACAAGAAAACTATAAGTATAGAAGACGCTGTGGAACTGGTTTGTTGTCTTTGGCTTAAAATTGGTGACCATGTCCCTGCCATTCCTGATGCCGCCGAAAAGCTGTTTGGAGGGACCGGTTCCAACCAGGCCATTACGATAGGCGGCGTGGACAAGGAAGGCAAGGACGCCGTGAATGACCTGACTTACGTTATACTCAGGGCAACTGAGCTTATGCTGCTGCGCGATCCGAATCTAAATGCAAGGTATCACCTTGGCATAAACTCTGATGAATACATAAGAAGACTGTGTGAGGCAAATATTGAAACAAAGGCCACGCCGGCACTTCACAATGACAAGGCCGTCATCAAAGCGCTTACCTCAAAAGGTGAAACCATCGAGCAGGCGAGGGATTATGGGATTGTCGGCTGTGTTGAGCCTTGCAGTAATGGAAGAGCCTACGGCCATAGCGCTTCGATCCTATTGAACCTGACGTCAGTCCTTGAGCTTACCTTGTTTAACGGCAGACATAGGCATACAGGCATGAATCTACTGATAAGTGAGGAAACCGGGGACCCGGTTAATTTTAAAGATTTTGATGAATTTAAGGACGCCTTTGCCAAACAGGTCCGATGGATGGCGGAGAAGACAACGAGCCTTAATAACATTTTTGGAAGGACACACCAGCAATTCTATCCCACCCCGATCCTCTCTGCGCTGTTTGAGGGTCCCATGGAGAAAGGCAAAGACCTGATTCAGGGCGGGGCGATAATTAATTCTTCAGGTGTTACAATAATCGGCTTTGCCGATGTAGTGGATTCCCTCATCGCTATTGAAGAGGTTGTTTTTAAGGAAAAACGATATACGTTTCCTGAATTTATCGAGGCTATGAAAAGTAACTTTAAGGGCAACGATTACAATAAGCTTCAAATTCGCCTTATGGACCCGAAAAAGACGCCTAAATATGGTAATGAAGACCCAACGGCCGACGCCAATGCGACCTGGCTCGTTGATTTGTTGGACAAGGAGTTTTCAGAAAAGCGAAATTATCGGGGAGGACATTATCGGCTTGGATACTGGACAATGACTATTCACGCCGGTTATGGGCGACTGACCGGGGCGCTGCCCAGCGGACGCAAGGCCAAGGAGAACTTTACGAGCGGTATTACTCCTGTTTCCGGTGTGACCCCTTCACTGCCCCAAGCGCTCAATTCTGTGGCGTGTCTTCCATCGCAGTCCATCTCAAGTGGGATGGCGCTTAACCTGAAGTTTACCCCTGAAGCCGATAAAAAGAAGATGCTCGACAATTTTGTCGCTTACGTCAAAGGATATTTTGACGATAACCAGGGCCAAAGAGATGGAGGAATGGAAATCCAGTTTAATATTACCAGCCATGACGACCTCGTTGATGCAGTGAAGCATCCTGAAAAATACCCAGGGCTTTTGGTGCGGGTTTCCGGATATACGGCTTATTTCAAGGACCTGAATCCCCAAATGCAAAAGGAGATTATCGATCGGACAGAGTACCAGCTTCAATCGGGAAAAGCGATACCTTACGATCCCTTTCCTTTAAGCCAAACAGATTCCTAAAAAATTGAAGGAGATAAACATGGCTTCTGTCTGGAGACGATTCATATTACGGCCTATTGCCAATATGTTTGATGGAGCGAATGCTTTCTTTACGAAGATTCGTGCGTGGAGGCTTAAGAAGCAGGTTCTCGGTGCCGCGACGGACAAATTTATTGAGATTCTGCTCAGGGGTATGGACTTGTATTTTTTTACAACTCCGGACGATGATTTCCGGAGGAACCTGAAAGATTTCGATGGGAGATATTATTTTAAGGGCGCAGATAAGGCTGAGAAGATCAGGTTTTCAGCTACTTTCAGCAACGGCGACATGCAGGTTCATAGCGGCGCGATAGATGACTGGGACGTCATGGTCACCTTCAAGAACGGCAAGGCTCTGAGAGATTATATCTTCTCGCCGAAACAGGACATCTTCAATTCGATATCAGAAAACGCGGTTGAGGTCGATGGGAATCTCAACCATATTTTCAAGTTTGGTTTTATGGTCCAGGATCTGATGCGAAGACTTGGAATTGAGTGATGCGGAACGACCGATATCCGCTTGTTGTTGAGATTAAGAGAGGCAGCCATGAAGATGGTCCGGGTATCCGCAGCGTGGTTTTTTTCAAGGGGTGCCCTCTTCGGTGTATCTTTTGCCACAGCCCCGAGACTCAAGAGCCAAAGGCCCAGATCGTTTTTTCCGCTCGAAAATGCATCAACTGTGGGAATTGTGCAGAGTCCTGCTCTCAGGGAGCAATAGACTTATCACGACAGGAACGTATCAACAGGAACAAATGTATTCGTTGTGGTCAATGCGCTGACGTTTGTCCCGGAGGCGGTTTAAGGCTGATTGGACAATATTATCCCGTTGAAGACCTCGTCGAAATACTCTTGCGTGACCTGCCGTTCTATCGCTACTCGAATGGTGGAGTCACTCTTTCCGGCGGCGAATGTACCTTGTATCCCAATTACCTTGAGTCTCTTCTGAAAAGCCTGAGGGCCAGGCAGATTCACCTCGTCCTGGAGACGAATGGATATTTTAAATTCGATGTTTTCTGCAGGAAGATACTTCCCTACGTTGACCTTGTGTATTTTGACGTCAAGATCGCCGATCCGGAAATTCATCAAAAGCACACGGGCAAGAGGAACCACAAAATACTTGACAACCTCGCCCGGCTTCTTCGAGAAAAACCTGCTGCCGTTCATCCGCGGATACCTCTTGTGCCCGGTATCACCACCACCCGGGAAAACCTCTTTGCTATTGTCGATCTGCTTTGTGAGGCCGGAGCAAAGAGCGTCTCTCTGCTCCCCTACAATCCCCTGGGAATCGAGATGGCTGTGAGCCTGGGAAGGAGCAGACCGATTCTGCCGGAGAGTTTTATGACTCCCGACGAAGAAATGACTATTCATAATGCATTTAAAAAAATCATCGAAAAAAAGGAGTACAAGAACGTTTCGCTGCAAACTAAGACGATTGTGAATTCGCGTTAATGACGTTTTAAAGATACAGACATACTTCCAGGGTATGCCATTGTTAACATGACTCTAAAGAGACAATCTTACAGGAGAATATCATGATTCAAATGGACATTCCCGCTGCGTACGTTTGTTCCCAGATTTTTGCTTATTGCGGAAGAGATTGGTTAGTTCATGAAAAACCCTTCTGGAGCGGCAGGTACACCGCTCTGGCAGTGAC
>ERZ1292640.3643-Hain-H43-02um-R1-3643-length-11958-cov-4_pt1 | contig 11958 bp, 9 predicted proteins | sample MGYA00564404_ERZ1292640 | MGnify/ENA primary metagenome ERZ1292640 (study PRJEB36523, sample SAMEA6512636) | groundwater metagenome | collected 2019-01-08 | study: AquaDiva: Metagenomics assemblies of 32 groundwater samples | reverse complement strand
GAACGAGTCGCTCCTCCGGAGTGCAGAAATACTGAAACAGAATCCCTACCAACAGAATTGGCTCCTTACGATGAAGCCGACCGGCCTGTCTGCAAGCCTGAAACATCTGCTGATTGCTGAAGACGCGGTGCAGTGGCTAAAGGGAGAGCTCCGGCGATTCCGTGACTTTGTCAGTGGAGTGGCACCGCAAGTTGCGCTCGTGGGCGAAACACTTCAGGACGGCGGTCAGCCTGTCGATGGTCTGCTCGAACGGATGGGTAATGAGTTGTGGGAGAAATTCCAGAAGGAATTCCTCAACGCATAAACTGAAAATGTGCAACTCGGAACTCATACGGACTAGGCCATGAAAAAGAAAGCTATCCTCGTCGACATTACAAAATGCATCGGCTGCGGTGCCTGCCAGCTTGCATGCAAAGCAAAGAATGGACTGCCCGAAGGTGAAGAACAGAAGCTCTCTTCAACAGCGTACACAGTGATTGAGGAGAAAGACGGAGTAAACGTCCGCCGTCTCTGCATGCATTGTGAAAGCCCGACGTGCGCCTCTGTCTGTCCCGTGGGGGCGATCCAAAAGACCAGTTACGGACCTGTCGTCTATACTCCGGACAAATGCATCGGCTGCCGGTATTGCATGCAAGCTTGCCCATTTCAGGTGCCGCGGTACGAGTGGGACAACTCGACACCGAAGATGCAAAAGTGCAACCTCTGCTACGATCGAATTGCAGATGGACTGCCTCCAGCATGCGTAGAAGCTTGTCCGACCGGAGCTAGCATCTTTGGAGATCGGGATGAGATTCTTCAGGAAGCGCGTCGACGCATTCATGAGAATCCCGATCAGTATGTACAATACATTTATGGAGAGAGCGAAGTAGGAGGCACCTCAGTGCTGTACCTCTCCTCCGTTCCCTTCGGATCGCTTGGCTTCAAGACAGATATATCGAAAGAACCCTTACCCATGCTGACATTGGAAGCCCTCTCAAAGATTCCAAGCGTCGTTTTCGCAGGCGGGGTATTCCTCTACGGTGTTTGGTGGATTACAAACAGGCGGAAAGAGGTGCGGAAACTTGAAGAAAGACTAAAGGCAATGGAAGATGAGGAAGAGACGCACCAAAAGTTCAAAGTTTGAAATGCAAAATTCAAAATGGAAATGAAAACGCTCGTTAAAAAACTGACGTTCTGGCGTTCGGTGTTCGCGCTGCTCCTTGGATTCGGAATTTATACGACGTACCTCCGATACACACACGGTTTGGGCGCGGTGACGAACCTGAGCGATGAGTTTCCCTGGGGCTTGTGGATCGGCTTTGACATCCTCTGCGGCGTTGGTCTCGCTGCGGGTGGCTTCACGATTGCTGCGACCGTGTACATCTTTGACATCAAGCGCTTCAGGCCGATCCTCCGTCCGACAATCCTCACGGCATTTCTTGGCTACCTCTTAGTCATCGTCGCTCTGATGTTTGACCTTGGCCGACCAGATCGTATCTGGCACGCGATTATTATGTGGAATCCACACTCCGTCATGTTTGAAGTGGCGTGGTGCGTAATGCTCTATACAACTGTACTGGCGCTCGAATTCAGCCCTGTGGTATTCGAGAAGCTTGGGTGGGAGAAACCGCTGAGGTGGATCAAGGCAGTGGCAATCCCTCTTGTCATCGTCGGAGTCCTTCTCTCGACGCTTCACCAATCTTCATTAGGCTCATTATATCTGATTGTGCCCGATAAATTGTACGGGCTCTGGTATTCTCCTCTCCTACCAGTCTTCTTCTTCGTCTCTGCAATAGGAGTAGGTTGTGCGATGACGATCTTCGAATCGTTCATGAGCTTCCGCGCTTTCGGAAAGCGCCTCGAAACAGATCTCCTGAGAGACCTTGGGCGCGTGATCGTTGTGGTACTTCTTGCGTACCTTGCACTGAAAGTGGGAGATCTCCTGTACCGAGGCAAGCTTTCGCTCCTCGGGCAGGCAAAGACAGAGACGTATCTCTACTACCTTGAAATGGGGATGGGGGTTCTTCTGCCGATTGTTCTCCTCGCCGTACCAAAACTGCGTAAGAGTTATAACGTTCTGTTCTTTTCTGCACTTCTTGTGATCCTTGGTTTCATCTTGAATCGTCTTAACGTGAGTATCACCGGCATGGCAGTATCATCCGGGGTTGAATATTTTCCATCGTGGATGGAAATCTCTATCACGATGCTCATCGTTGCGGTCGGATTTGGAGTCTTTGCGTTAGCTGTGAAGAAGCTTGTGATCTTCGTGGAGACAGAAGCGCCTGAAGGCTCACACCTTAGTTCTCTGCAGATTGATGAGGCAAGTCTCGTGAGAGAACCTGCTCCCCGTTATCCGGGAAGCGTTGCAATTGAACAGTGAGGTGTTGCATGGACACAAAGAACGGGGGACCGACTAAGGGTCGGCGGGAAATCCCCAAAGTTGATCTCGAATGTGTTTGGGTGAAGGCGGGGCTCATCGCATCAAAGGTGTGCGATCTGGACTTCGACTGCGAAAATTGTCCGTTGGACGCTGCACTGCGCTTGGGATTCCGCGGCCCACGTGAAGAAAATGAAGCTGTCATTCCCGCTCCCGGTGTCGATGCTTCTCTGGCTGGATCTAGCAGAACTGAGGTCAGGGAGCGAATTCTCGATAATTTCTTCCATCAATTGGAGCAATTTTATCTCCCGGACGACCGGTACTACTTCCGGGCCCATACGTGGGTTCAAGATGGAGGTCGACGCACAGTTGCCATCGGTATCGACGATCTGGCGGCAAAGGTGTTACCGCACGCGAACTCGGTTGTCTTTCCATCCTCTCATAGTTACGTGCGTCAAGGAGAATACTGCAGTTGGCTTGTGGGTTCGGAAGGCACGATCGCATTCGTTTCGCCAGTCACAGGGCGGATTGCTACTGTTAACGAAGAGCTGTACGGAATGCCAGATCTCGTGAGAACATCTCCCTATGAAAAAGGATGGCTTGCGAAAATCGAACTAGAGAACCTTCAGCTCGATATGAGAAAACTCCTCCCCCGTATATCCGCGAATGCCCGGTACCGAAAAGACATCGAGCGAATACGGCGCCGATTGTACGTGCATACAGGAACGGATATGCCCACTGCTGGTGCAACTCTCCTCGATGGAGGTCGATACGTCGAGAACGTTCAGTCTCTTCTTGGCCTCAGAAGGTATGTAGAATTGGTTTCGGTGCTGTTCAGACCTTGATCTCCCAGCTCTTTCTTGTAGCGTCTTTTCCCCTTGATTGATTCTAGGAATGGTGAGCCACTTCCCCCGAATGCAAAAGGGGTGGAGTATTTTTGCAAGATTGGGAAGAGAAGCGTCAAACCCCTCTAAAATCCTTTCCTTTCCACAAGCAACGTGGCACGGTTTGTGACTTCAAAGCAGAAGGATAGTCACGTTTCGTTGTAAGCGAGGGAACCCATGCGCGCTTTGCGAACCTTAAGCACGAAGCTCTTCGTGCTTCTCCTCTTGGTGATGACGCTCGTCTTCGCGCTCTCCACCTACATTAGCGTCGAGGTGCAGACCTCACATCTCATGAACAATGTCCTCCAAAGTGCGCACCGGACGAGCGATATCATTAAGAGTTCGAGCCACTACAGCATGATGCTCAACCGTAAGGAAGACTTGTACCAGATTATCAAGACTATTGCCGCCGAGCCTGGGATTGAGGGCATCCGCATTTACAATAAGAAGGGCGAAATCATGTTCTCCAACCAATCGAGTGAGATTGGGACATCCGTAGATATGAAAGCCGAGGCGTGTTATGCCTGTCACAGCCAGGAGAAGCCCATCGAGTCGTTGCCCTACGAAAACCGGACACGCATCTTCACTTCGCCAGTCGGATACCGAGTGCTTGGTCTCATCAACCCCGTCAAGAATGAGGCGGATTGCTACACAGCCGCCTGCCACGCACACCCGGAATCGAAAACTGTATTAGGTGTTCTCGATGTCAGGATGTCATTGAAACAGGTTGACGAAAATCTCGCTGAGAGCGAGCGCCACTTGATTCTTTCTGCACTCGCAACAGTGTTGATTATCAGTGTTGTCTCAGCAGTCTTTATTAGCACAGTCGTTCGACGGCCAGTGAGAAAACTCATCAAAGGGACAAAGCAGATCTCGACTGGAAATCTTGAATTTCAAATCTCTACTGACTCAAAGGACGAGCTTGGCGACCTTGCCTCCTCGTTCAATAGGATGGCGGCAGATTTGAAACAGGCATACGATGAGATCAAGCGCTGGTCTGCAACTCTCGAGGAAAAGGTGAGACAAAAGACAGAGGAATTACAGAAAGTCCAGAATCACATTATCCTGATGGAGAAGATGGCGTCGCTCGGACAACTTTCTGCCACCGTTGCCCACGAGCTCAACAACCCGCTTGAAGGTGTTCTCACGTACTCAAAACTTCTCAGGAAGAAGCTCGAGAACCGGCGCTTGTCGGAGCCAGACCTTGAGGAGATGATTGGCCAGCTCGCTTTCATCGCAGATGAGACCGTTCGGTGTGGTAACATCGTGAAGAACCTTCTTCTTTTCTCGAAGACGGAGTCCGTTGGCTTGAAGCCCGAGAACCTCAATGCGATCCTTGAGAAATGCATCCGTCTCATCGGACACCATCTTGATATCCATGGTATCACGTTGAAGAAAGATTTCACTCCCATGTTGCCTTTGATCCACTGTGACGCCAACCAACTTCAGCAGGCCTTCTTGGCAATGACGATGAATGCTGTTGAAGCTATGCCGGGTGGAGGAACATTGACGCTCCGAACAACGCACCGGGAAGCCGAAGACTCTGTGGAAGTTGGCATAACTGACACGGGGATAGGAATTCGGCCTGATATTCTTCCTAAAATCTTCGAGCCATTCTTCACGACTAAATCCGAGGGAAAGGGTGTTGGGTTGGGGCTATCGGTGGCGTATGGAATCGTGCAGCGCCATGATGGACGTATTTCCGTAGATTCACAAGTAAATCAGGGGACCACCCTCACTGTTGTCTTGCCAATCCACGTCCGAGAAAGGCAGGAGAAAGTGAAAGGGGAGTGGACTTCAATGAAACTTACAGAAAAGGGGTTGAGTCATGAACAAACCTGACATCGGAATTCTCATCGTGGATGACGAGTTCTCAGTCCGGGATTCACTGAGCCGATGGTTCAAAGAAGACGGTTATCGCGTTGCGGCAGCAGAAAATGCAGCTGAGGCTCTCAAAAAGATGCAGGAGCAGCCGTGGGACATCACGCTCGTCGACATAAAGATGCCAGGCATGAGCGGCCTCGAACTTCAAAGACGCATCAAGGAGATCGATAAGAACATCGTCGTAATTATCATTACGGCATATGCTTCTGTCGAGTCAGCCGTTCAGGCGCTGAAAGAGGGCGCCTATGACTACGTGACCAAGCCAGTTGATCCCGATGACCTCAGCCACCTCATCCAGAATGCGATCAAGCAGCGAGCACTCGCAGCGGAGAATATTCTCCTTCGGACGAAGATCGAAGAGCTTTCGAAGACAGGTGAATTCATCGGTGAAAGCCCGCAGATGAAAAAGGTGATGGAGCTTGTCAGAACTGTTGCGCAGACGGACGCGACGGTGATGATTCGCGGCGAAAGCGGAACTGGAAAAGAACTGGTCGCCCGTGCAATTCACAACAACAGCAACCGCCGATACTTTCCGCTGATTCCTGTGAACTGCGGGTCGATCCCCGAAGGACTGTTGGAGAGCGAACTCTTCGGCCACGAGAAAGGCGCGTTTACAGGTGCGCAATACCGAAGAAAAGGGAAGTTTGAAATGGCTAACGGCGGGACAATCTTCTTTGACGAGATTGGCAATTTGGACATGAAGCTTCAGGTTGACCTGCTCCGCGTCATTGAAGCGAAGCAGTTCACCCGGCTTGGTGGCGAGCAGGTGATCAGTGTGGATTTTCGTGTCATCTGCGCGACCAATAAGAATCTGGAGAAAGTGGTCGAAGAGGGAACATTCCGCGAAGATCTGTATTACCGACTTAATGTTTTCTCCATTTTTCTTCCACCACTACGGGAGCGGCGCTCGGATCTCCCGCTCCTTGCTCAACACTTCTTGCAACAGTATTCACTATCGATGAGTAAAAATATCACTGCTATCTCACCTGAGGCCCTTGACCTCCTCATTCGCTATGATTGGCCTGGGAATGTCCGCGAACTTCAGAACGCAATCGAGCGTGCAATGGTCGTAGGCAAACCGCCCTGCATCCGTGTTGAAGATTTGCCATTTCAATTGAATAGCCGACCCAAACTTCCTGAGGCGGACTCCCTTGCCGAAGTGGAGAAAGAACATATCATCAACATCCTCGACCGCACCAGTTGGAACATCACTCGCGCCGCTGAGATCCTCAAGATTGATCGTGTCACACTTTACAACAAGATCGAGAAGTACGGACTCAGGAAGTAATCATGTCCGCTATCTCCCTCGTCCCGATCGGAAATGTTTCAGAGGATCTCCTCACTCGTCTCGCCAAAAGGATAGGCGAGATTTTTCGCGTGCCAGTTTTTCTCCAGGCCTTGCATTTCGACCCCTCAATGATGTTTGATTCATATCGAAATCAGTATGATTCCACAATGTTTCTCTCCCTCCTCGTCAAGAATTCCGAGGAAACGGAGGGAAAGATACTTGGTGTCACGGAGTATGACCTCTTCGTCCCCGTGCTGACCTTCGTTTTTGGTGAGGCGCAGTTGTCTGGAAAAGCGGCTGTCGTTTCTTCCTTTCGCCTGAGGCCGGAGTATTATGGGCTTCCAGTGGACGAGATTCTCTTGGAGAGTCGATTTGAAAAGGAAGCTATTCACGAACTTGGGCACACCTTCGGACTGATCCATTGCAACAATGCTTCCTGTGTCATGCACTCTTCGACCTACGCAGAAGATATTGATTTGAAAAGTAACAGCCTTTGTTCAAGTTGTCTTGTCCAGCTCGCCTCCGGTGATTTAGTGACAGCTAAAAGCCCTCCTTAGGTGACTTGCGTGCAGGGTGTCGGTTCTCCCTTCAGTCGAGCCCTTCATATTTCAGGTAAAAGAGTCTGAAATTGGCACGCCGCTTGCGATACTACAAGGGTACACTGCAATACGCAGCAATAAAGTATCTAAAAGTGCACGGAATGAGGTGTTTTTCATCAGCAGAAAAACGCCGGTTTCCAAATTCTGGGAGAATCAGTTTGCAGTTTTCCTAAAACCTCCACATCTTTCCAGCTCGTGGAAATGTAGGAAGGGATTTCTCGTCGTATCGAACAGCCGAACGGGACGCGTTATATGGCTATCACAAATCCCATTGAGACCCTGATGGAATGTCACGAGGACATCTTGAGACAGCTCAATATGTTTGAGGCAGTTTTGCTGGATCTCGAGCAAAACGGAATAAATGCATTCGTTGGACAGCGAGAAAGCATTAGCGAGACGTTTGAGTTCTTTGATACCACCCTTGTCTTGCACATTATGGATGAAGAGGAAGGATTGTTTCCTCTTCTCGAACCGATGCTGCAACGTCGCGCCGTCCCTCATCCGCATTTTGAGCGCACGCCCATCCAGGCGATTGAGGAGCAGCATCGAAAGGCAGAAGAGGCAGCCCAGCGACTGAAAATCCTCAACAGCAAACTTCAGAGCGAATTCGACCAGTCCAGATCTGCTATCCTCCTTGAAGAATTTGTGAAGAAGGGGAAAGCACTCATCAGCTTCTACCGGGAACATGTCCGAGGTGAAAACGAAGCAGTGTTTCCTCTGGCACAGCGACTGCTTACGGATGAGGAGAAGGCCAAAGTCGCAAGCGTCATGAATGCCCATCGTGGATCAGTTCAATCAAATCTCATTTGTTGAGTATAATGAAATACCCGGTACAGATTCCCGACATTGAATTCTGGAAAGGCATGATTCCCTGCCAGGCGGCGTGCCCGATACACACTGATGCGGGGAAGTACGTACAGTTGATCGCGGAGGGAAAGTATGAGGAGTCTTACCTGACAACTCGATCGCCGAATCCATTTGCGAGTATCTGTAGCCGAGTTTGGGCAGCGCTCGGGGCGGGTCCTGGTATAGTGCCAGCATTGCCTATCTTTATGTTCCTTACCGTGACTCATTTCAGCCTGAGCACAGCAGTCAGGAACTTGGATTCAGGATTGTAGTGAAAGCTCTGCCATAGAACGGTGTTTCAGTGATCAATCTCACAACAATAATTCTGTGACATTTCCCCGACAACTTGGACCAATTTAATATGAATCCTAAACACAGAGTCCTGATGAGTTCTGTATTCCAGGAGTGGTCAGGGTTAAGGAAAACATCGCTCATGCGCTTGCATTCTATTCTCGAATCAAGGACAGTCTTTTTTCCAACCCACAACCTACCACGATAATAAACCGTTATCGTTTTTCTTAAGTTTTCTGGCAAAGAAGAACAATGATGCCAGTGCAGATTAAGGAAGTCACTCGACGCAGAGAACTTCGAGAATTCATCTACTTACCTGCGAAGATTCATCGCAACCATCAGAAATGGGCGCCGCCAATCTACGCCGACGAGTGGCGCTACCTTAACCCGGAGAAGAATATCGCGTTCTCGTACTGCGACACAGTCCTTGGGTTGGCGCACCGAAATAATGCTTTCCTCGGCCGGATTATGGGCATCATCAACAGACGACATAATGAACTCCGCGATGAGAAAACAGCTAGATTCGCTTACTTAGAATGTTTTGAAGACAAAGAGGTCGCGCATGCTCTTCTGGACTTTGTTGAACAGTGGGCGCAGAGAAATGGAATGAGAAGAATTGTCGGACCAATGGGTTTTACTGATCAAGACCCAGAGGGTTTTCTTGTTGAAGGTTTCGAGCATGAGCCAACAATAGCCACGTACTATAACTTTGAATACATACCCTCCTTCCTTGAAGCAGAAGGCTATAGAAAGGAAGTGGACTATGTCGTTTATAAAGTAAAGGTGCCTGCTGAGATCCCTGAAGTATATAAAAGAATATGCAAGAGACTCTTGGTACAGACTGAGTATAGATTAGTTGAGTTCACCAAGCGCAAGGAGCTAAAACCATACATACGTCCAACTCTGAATCTCATGAATGAAACATTTGCCAACTTGTATGGTTATGTCCCACTCGACGAAAAAGAGCTTGATCATCTTGCCAAACGGTATTTGCCGGTGGTTGATCCACGATTTGCTAAGGTGGTTACAAAAGACGATCAGGTTATTGCCTTCATCCTTGGTGTTCCCAATATGGATGAAGGTTTCCGCCAAGCGAAGGGCCATCTTTTCCCTCTCGGAATATTCAAGATATTTCGTGCTGCGAAAAAGTCGAAACAGCTTGATCTCCTACTCGGCGGAATCAAAGAGGAGTACAGAGGTCGTGGTCTGGATGTACTGATGGGGCAGGCAATGATGCGTTCAGCACGGAATGCAGGGTTCGAGTACATGGACAGCCATCACGAGCTGGAGACGAATCTTCTTGTGCGTGCTGAAATGGAGCGGGGAGGTGGTGAGATCTATAAGCGTTACCGTATTTTTCAGAAACACCTCTAAAATCTTCAGTCTAGCAAGGCCTAAGAAAAGTAGTATTCGGGATCTGGTGTGCTACAAGAGCAGTTCCGCAGACAGATCTGATCGGGTCAAAATTTGCGTGCGAGATTCCTTTTAAGTATTTTGCCTGAGTCAACGCGGAGAAAATTGGCGAAACTAAGGAACGTAAGACATCACTAAACCTCTACTATCCCATTGTCTCCTGGACAGGCATAGTGCTCAAGAGTCTTGACCGAGCTGTAACGATACGAGTGCGCCAGTGATTAATCTTACAAAAATATTTCCGTGGCTTTCCATTCGCAACAAGCTTCTCATTGCGTTCGTAGGCCTCTCTGTTTTGCCTGTGGCTTTTGTAGGTATCTATGGCATTGTTTCGAATGTAAAGATGATGGAGAAAATTGCATTCGAGAATCTCACACACGATGTCCTCACGATACGGGAGAAAACTGCAAACTTCATGGCAAATGTCGAGAGTGATCTCCAGGTATTGCAGCATTCCTCGCTCCTGCAGCGGTTTGTCTTGGCATTAGAAAGATCTCTAGGGAGAACAAGCTACGATAGAGAGCTCGAGCAACTCAGCACTGAACTCCAAGCCTTTGCAAAGACGAAAGGCATTTACTACCAAATCAGGATGGTGAATGAGACTGGTGACGAACTCCTTCGCATCGAGAGCGATCGCCCCTCAGACACTACCCGATCGTATCGCATCGTTCCAGCTTCTGAACTACGTCACGGCCGTGAGATGTATTACTTCCTTCTTGTCAAGAACCTCAACATAGGCCAAATCGCGATCGCACCAGCAGAACTTGTTTACCATGAGACTGAGCGAATTCCTGTCATCAGCTTTGCCATGCCTGTTGCTGGAAGGAAAGATCGTCTGGGGATACTCATTGCAAATGTCTTTGCAGGAGACCTCTTCCGGGTTTTGGAGCCGCCAAGACATTTCAATGTGGATGGAAAGGTGGTCCTTGTCAGTGGTGATGGACACTATCTTTTCCACTCTGAGAAGAAGAGTGCATGGAATAAACTCTTGGCATCCAAGGAAGAAGATAACCTGCAGCACGATTATCCAGCACTTGCGGCGAGAAACTTCATATCTGGGCACGAAGGAACTGTTGCAGTAGGAGATGAGATTGTTTCTTTCGGTCCCCTATTCCCAACAGTGAGATCGGCTGCTGGTGCAGAGGTTTCTTCTGGGCTGACTGTTCCCTTATTTGTCTTCGAGAGCGTTCCGAAGGAAACTATCATGGGACCAGTCCATTCTCTTGCTTTGTCGTTCGCTGGCTTCCTAGTCTTCTTCCTTGCCGGGGCGATAGGACTGGGTTTGCTTGCGCCGCGGCAGTTCACAAAGCCGATCGGAGAACTACAACTTGGTGCTGAGATCATCTCGAAAGGCAATTATGGGCGTCGCCTTCACGTCGAAACGCGTGATGAAATTGAGAAGCTCGCTGAGCAATTCAACTTGATGGCTGCCTCGCTCGAGCGGCACGAACAGGAGATTGGACGACATCGTACGAAGCTCGAAGAAATGGTCAGACAGCGGACGCAGGAACTGACAGAGGAAAAATCGAAACTTCAGGCTGTCCTCGATAACGTTCCCAGTGCCTTTGTGCTGTTGGACAGAGATTTTCGGATTCAGACCGCAAGCGCTGCATTCACTGCAGTTACCGGCGAACGATACGAAGATGTCAAAGGACGGGATTGCCGGGATGTTTTCTGTCAAGGTGGGTTTTGCCGGAACTGTATTTGCCGGCAGGCATTGATATCAGGCAGTATCGAAGGCCATGTCGATCAAACAGTTGGTCGGAAGGGAAACGAACGGTTCATTGAGCACGTCGCTATTCCAATGAAAGAAAACGGCGAGGTCAACTCTATTCTCGAGATCATCACTGATGTAACGGAGCGAAAGCGACTCGAGCAAAATCTTATCCGGACGGAAAAACTGATGGCCGCGGGGGAAATGTCATCGATCATTGCCCATGAGTTCCGCAACTCTCTCACTTCCATCAAGATGATTCTCCAACTGCAGAGGGAATCGGAGCGTCTCAGTCAGTCCGACAGGAAGTCACTTTCTGTGGCCCTCAACTCGATTGACCACATGGAAGGTATCGTGGCGGAGTTACTCAATTTCGCGCGTCCTAAGCCGATGGAGTTTCGGGTTGAACCTTTGAATAATATCATCAATGAGAGCCTTACATTTGCCCAACTCCATATGAACAAGCGAAGAATCGCCGTGAAGAAAGTGCTGGACTCAGCGCTGCCGGAAGTGTTGTTAGACGGACCTCGTTTCAAGGAAGCGATCATCAATATTCTTTTAAACGCTGTTCAGGCCATCGACGGCAGAAATCAGAGACTTCGTCGTGATGAGATTCGCATTCTCACTAAGAGAATCCACCTCCGAAATACCCTCCGTGACTTTGCTCTTGCCGAAGGGTTGGG
>ERZ1292640.3640-Hain-H43-02um-R1-3640-length-11961-cov-8_pt1 | contig 11961 bp, 14 predicted proteins | sample MGYA00564404_ERZ1292640 | MGnify/ENA primary metagenome ERZ1292640 (study PRJEB36523, sample SAMEA6512636) | groundwater metagenome | collected 2019-01-08 | study: AquaDiva: Metagenomics assemblies of 32 groundwater samples | reverse complement strand
CTACCTCGGCATTCCAAGATTTATCCTATTTTAGCAAACCGCTCTATTATGTCAATATAAAATTAGCCTGCCGTCTTCTTTAAGCATCAGGACCTTTATGCCTTTAATAGATTTTGCCAGATTAAGGCCCTTTTCCTCTCCCATTACAAATATAGCGGTAGAAAGCGCGTCGGCCTCTTCAGCTGAATCCGCCATGACTGTAACGCTTATAATACCCTGGCAGGGCTCTCCGGTAATAGGATTTATTATGTGGGAATATCTTTTGCCTTCTATTTCAAAAAACCTCTCATAATTTCCGGAAGTGCTTATAGCCATGTCAGTTAATTCAAAGCTATGAAGCAGTTTGCCTTTATTTCTCGGATCTTCAACTCCTATTTTCCATTTTTTCTTAGCCGGAGCGCTTCCTAAAGCAAACATATTCCCGCCAAGATTTATAAGGCCGTTTTTAATCCCATGCGCCGCTAGTATATCCTTTGCCCTGTCAACCGCATAACCCTTGGCAATGCCGCCAAAATCTATTTTCGTCCCTTTATTCAAAAACTTTATAGACAACTTTTTAGGATCGAGTTCTATATTTTTATATCCCACATCTTTTAATGCGTTTTCTATTGTCTCTTTATCCGGCATTGATTTATGCCTGCGCACAAAGCCCCATACCTCCATAAGAGGGGCCACTGTTATATCAAATGCCCCGTTTGAGATACTGCTGTAATAAACAGACCTTTCTGTAAGCTTAAAAACCTCTTCGCTCAGGGCTACCTTCTCAAGGCCTGCCAAAGCGTTTATCTTTGACACCTCGCTATTTTCATTGAACTTGCTGAAAACTTTTTCTATCCGCTCCATTTCTTTAAATGCAGCGTCTATCGCAGAAACTGTTGTGTCCTTATTATCCCCGTAGCAGGAGATCTCGCAGAATGTATCCATCAGGGCCCTTGTTTCTTTGACCAGTTGCCCCTGGCCGCACCCGGCTAAAATAAACACCAGAAAATAAAAAATCCCGCATCTCTTTAATACGAAAAGATACGGGCATTTTTTAAAAATCATATGCTTTAAAATAAAAATACTGCCGCCGACACTACAGTAGACCAGTTGCCGTTGGAGTCAATAATAGTGGACTGGGTCATATTCATGGTCTTGACTATCTTGTCCTTGACCTGATATACCTTTTTTATTTCATCCCAGTCTTTGGAATCATCGAAATCAGGAAAACCCATTGTAGAAGCAAGCATCTTTGCCGCCAGGTCTTCCGCGTAATCGCCCGCAAACTCGTCTGTCTGCCCATAGGCGTGATGCTCGCTCATATAGCCATACATATTTTCGTCCGCAGGTATCGCGGTGCCCACAGAAGATGCTATGAGCCGCCTTGGCTCATTAGAACTGCACCTGGCAATCACACAGTAGGTTATCATGCCCGGAATAAGTTCTTTGATGCCTTCATTTTTAGGGAGGATTTTACAGCCCGGGGGGAAAATGCTTGAGACATGCACCAGATTGCATTTTTCAATGCCCGCGTCTCTCAGGGCAAGCTCATATGAACGCAGTTCTTCTTTATGCGTCCCTACGCCTTTTGTGAAAAATACCTTTGCGGGTACTAATTTATATAACTGCTGCGTTGGCTGCGGCAATGAAACTGCCGGAGATACTGGTTGTCCGTTCATGCTTTATTATTCTTCAGCAGGCATTACAGGCGCTGCCGGAGCAGTTTGGGTGCCTGGAGCTGCAGCAGCAGGCTGTTCGGGAACTATAACATCCACCCAGCTTGCAACAAGTTTTCCTGCGTCATTTGTATAGTAACCGACCTCTGCATTATCGCCTTTTTTAATATCAGATAACTTTATGTCTTCTATGCCTTTCCAGAGTATCGTCTCTCCGTCTATCACGCTAAAAGCCTTTTCTGCGCCATCAGCGCCTTTTACGCTTATAGAACCAGTTGATGCGTCTAAAGTAGTAACCTCCCCCGTAACCACTCCTTCGCCTACGCCTTCTTCCGCTGGAAGTATTTCCTCATCAGCAGGAATAGTCATAGATTCATCGGTCGGAGCTTGGGCGGCAGTATCTTCTGAATACCCGGGCGCTGATATAAATATCACAGCTCCAAGGAAAAAAACCACCAATACTAATTTCTTAATCATACTCTCTTCCTCCTTTCAATTTTTTAAACAAAATTAATTATAGCACAAAAAACTTTTTTTGCAATACAATACTTTTACTTAGCCGATATGCTTTTTAATATGCTTTACAAGATCCTCTGCGCTTACCGGCTTAGCTATAAAAGGATAGCCTCCTGTAGAGCCATCTCGAGAATCTATCTCGTCTTCCTTTATAATTGCGGTTAAAAATACGACTGGAATATCTTTAAGGGTATCATCAGACTTCAATTCAAAAGCCACATCGCCCCCATCCTTACCCGGCATCATAATATCTAATAGAATCAAATCCGGTTTAAATTCTTTTGCAGCCATAAAGGCATTATTGCTATTATTCTCCACCTTTACCGAATATTCTCCTGTTTCCTCAAGATTTAATTTTACCATTCTTGTAAAATTTTCTTCATCATCCACAATCAATATTTTTTTCTTCTCCATCTAAGCCTCCTCGTTTATTTTGTTCATACTATCTTTAAGGTAATGATAACTTTGGTACCTTTATTCTCCTCGCTCTTTATCTCAATAAGCCCCTTATGCATATGGATTATATTTCTTGTTACTGATAATCCCAACCCAGTCCCCTGTTGAGGGCCTTTGGTTGTAAAAAATGGGTCAAATACCTTTTCTATATGCTCTTTAGGGATACCAATGCCTGTGTCTTCTATTTCCACTACTACAACTCTTTCTCCAAGGCTAAAATAATCCCCGTTTCTTCTGCCTACTTTTTCTTTCGGCTTATCTATCTCTTTTGAATAACTGCGGATAAATAGTTTCCCCCCTTCACGCATGGCCTGAATCGCATTTAAAAATATATTAACAAACACCTGTTCCATCTTTCTTTTATCAACAGAAACTTTGGGTAAGTCACTCTTCATGTCCTTGATAATCTCGACATTTTCCAATTTAAACCTGTATTGTATCATAACCAAAGAATTTTCTACTACCTTATTTATATCTTCAGGTTCCACGTCTATCTTTGCTACTCTGGAGAAATCAACAAGTGTTCGTATAATACTATCGGCTCTTATAATATTATTTTTAATTAAACTCAAGGTCTCAGAGATATTTTTATCCGAAGAAGAAACTTTTTTGTCTAGATAATCAACACCCTGAAGTATTATTGCTAATGGATTCCTCACTTCATGAGCCACTCCGCTCGCAAGTTGCCCTACTGCATTAAGTTTTTCTGCCTGGATAAGCTGATCTTGCGCCTCCTTAAGTTTATAATATGCTGTCTTCAGATTTTCTTCTGCCTTCTTGCGTTCGATTATACCTGCTAATATATTTGCTACTGCATATAAAAACTCCTTTTCTTTATCATTAGCCTGATGGCCTTCATCTAAATATAAATTAATCGTCCCCAGTATTTCTTTGTCCATGGATATGATAGGAACACAGTAGTGGCCATGCGGCATTATACCTTTATATTGATTTTCATGACGTTCGTCAATATGGTCTGAAAAAACAATTTCGCCAGATAAGGCTGCCTTACCACAAAGACATCTACCAAAAGGCACAGATACACACATTGCCTGTATTTCTGCTGACAACCCTTGTTGAGCTTTTAAAACAAGTACGCCCGGCTTGTCTTCTACTAGAAAAATACCGCCTTTAGGCATTACTTTAGACCAAGGAGTTAAATAAGCGAGGGCTTTTTTTAACACTTCTTCAAGAGAGATGTTTTCTAATGAAATTTTAAGCAATTTGTTAAAAATCTCCTGTATCTGGTAATTTTGCCGGACATCTTCCTCAGATGCCCTCAAGGCATCAACCATATAATTAAAAACAGTGCCCAGTTCTCCAATTTCGTCTTTTAACTTTATGTCTACCCTTTTCTCCGTGTCTCCATGTGCGATTTCTAATGCTGTATCTCTTAGATGGATTATCGGAGATGATATGGTGCGCTTGAAGAAAAACCAGAGCCCTAAAATAAAAATGATATTCACCAGAATACCTATCAGGATAACCAAACTAAACAAAGTTTTGGTCATATCTGACTTTGCTTCTATCTGTAGGTTTTCGTTATGAACAACCTGGGAAAAATTTTCAGCATCTTTTATAGCATTATCAGCCATGGCATCCATCTTTTCCATGAGCTTACCTGCTTCTATGTTTCCGATTGCATCAGGTATAGAAAATATCTGTAACGCTATATTTTTAAGCTCTAGGTATTTTTTTTCTATATGCTTAATTAACTCTCCTCCTTCAATATTGTAGAATTTTATATCACTTATTCTTTTGAACAAGTCCTCAACCTTGCCGCTTAAAATTTTAAAGTTTTCTGGCTCATCAGGGCTTCCACCTGGGATTAAAAAATCATTCGCAGGCATAACTACCTGGGCCAGGCTGATCTGAAGGCTTCCAACTAACTGCAATTTTTCTGCGCTTTTATGCAGCATAAGATGATCTTGATCATGCCTTTCATTAATTACATACACAAAGTACGTAAATATAATTAATTCTATAAAAAATATAAGAAGTACTCCCCCTATTTTCGTTTCTATTTTAATCCGCATAACTATCTTCCTTTATCCTAAAAAATATAATTCAAAAATTTATATATTAACTTTGCGGTTAAAAAATCAGGGCTGACATTCCCCGCTATCGGAGAAAGTTCTACCACATCAAAACCTATGACCTTTTTTTCCAGGCTGAGCCTTTTTAACAACGCGAGCGTCTCGTGCCATCCCATGCCGCCGGGTTCAGGCGTGCCTACGCTGGGCATTATAGAAGGGTCAAGCGCGTCCATATCTATAGTTACATACACATTATCGCTAGGCAGGGAATCTATTGCCTCGCTGATCCAGTTATTGTTATCAATCATATCTTTCATAAAAAATGTTTTTAAATTTTTATATTCCCTGCCGGCCTCGTCCTTTGACAAGCTCCTGATACCTACCTGCGTAAGGCCTGTAATTTCTATAATGCGCTTAGCGATACATGCATGGCTATGTTTTGAGCCCTGGAAACTATGCCTCAGATCCCTGTGGGCATCCAGCTGCAGGACCGAAAAATCTTTAAACTTTTTCTTAAAAGCCTTTACAGGCCCCAAAGTAATAGAATGCTCCCCTCCTAAAACTACCGGAAATTTCCCAGCTTTCAATATTGCGCTGACTGCTTTTTCAACCTTTTTAACTATTTCCTCCGGCTCTGGTTTTACGGGCTTTATTTCTTCTGCCGTATATATCCCCTGTTTATAAACCTCTTTTCCGGTTTCATCATCATATGTTTCCATGTATCTGGAAGCGTCTATTATTGCCCTGGGCCCTGTGGATGTGCCTGGCCTGTAAGAGGTAGTCAGGTCATAAGAAACAGGCAATATCGCTATCCCGGACTTCTCCCAGGAAGAATACCTGTCCTCTAAGTCGCAGTATTTAAAATGTGCTTTATAGCCTTTATTTGGCATTTGAGGTTATAAAAATATATTCTAATGTTCCGGGGCCTGTATTTTTTACATTGTGGATTGTTTGCGGCGCTACATATAAAACTGTCTTTTCTTCAAAATCCAGATAATCTTCTTTATTTATTATCAACTGCCCCCTGCCTTTTAATATAACCAGCGCCTCTTCCATATCGTTAGTTGAATGCTCGCCGATTTCTTCTTTTTTTTCCAGTATCACATGGCCTGCCTTAATGCCGCAGGTGCCTGAATCTTTGCTGAAAAGCCTTTGATATTTCGAGCCTGAAACCAGCTTTACTATTTTTGATTTGGAAAAATCAGCCATTTTTAAGGGTTTTAAGAATATCTTTCTGCCAGATAAACTTTTTTCTCTTACGGGATTTATAAAATTTTTCCTGGAATGCGTATGAATAAATAAGCGGCAGGCTCACGCTAGGCTCTACAAATGCCATTGCGTAACTGGCATCATTATTGATCTTGCCCCACGAAGTGGCTTCCTTTAAGGTGCTGCCGCTCAAGCCGCCCCAGTGAGGCACATCAGTTGTCAGCTGGAATGCGTATGAATGGCCGCCTGTATCTCTATTAAAAATATACCCCATCACAACAGCGTCGTTTATATAATTTTTGGGAACTCCTCCCGCGATATAGATAGCGGCTGTTTTTCTGGATTTCACTACTATCTGCGTTATTTCGTAATTATCCTGTATGGAATCTATGTGCACCCCGGCTAATTTATTTTTCTTGCACCTGTGATAATGCCCTGTGAGCCCGATACCTATGGAGCTGTCGTTTAAAGCAGGCGCAAAAATAGGCACCCCGCATTTATACGCAGTCCTTACAATAGAATCTTCGTCGCTCAAACGCGAGCCAAGCTCCCCCACTAATTCCCTGGAAGAATAATTTCCGGGTTTCATAGTGTCAGCCACGCGGCCTACCCAGTTATCAGTATCCCAGAATTTTTCATCATCTACATATGTATCATATATCCTATCTATATATAATTTATCCAGGATCCTGTCATCCGCGTCAGGATTCCCAATATAATGCTTGAAGCCCCTTGCCTGGTATATGTCTTGATAGATTATCGCGCCTGTGGAAACAACCACATCCACCATCCTTAACTTTATCATATTCCTTATAATATCCCTGAGGCCTGCTGCTATAAGAGGCCCTGCAAGGCCCAGATATATGGTAGGCTGGATTTTATCCTGGAGCATCTTTCTGAAAACATTCGCGCATTTATAGATATTCCGTGCCTGGATAGAGCTGTTTTTAAAATTACCCACAAGGTCCGCTATCCTGGAGCTTTCTTTCACCCTTACGGATTCCACTGGCAAGGATAAAATCTTCTTCTTGAGCGCCGCGCTATTCTTATTCAATTTTTGCCTTGTAAATTCTTTAATCTGCGCCATTTGCGTCCTTTTCCCTTTATATCAGTAACGGTTCAACCGTAACCGTAGGGCAGGTTTAAACCTGCCCTACGGCTGTTACTTATCACATAGCATTATACCACTGCCTTATATCTTAAGGTATAAATTATATCAAACAGGTTCAGGCATGAATTATATTAAGCAGGTTCAGGCCTGTGGCAAGGTCGATGTCTTTAGCGGCTTTGACGCCTTTTAATTCAAAAACAACCGCTTCAATCACAAGAAAAACCCTGGAATCCTTGCGGACACAGCCTGTAAAGACAGCTTTCTTTTTTCCCAGGCTAGAATGAATATGTATCTGCGGGCCTTTTTTATTTGTAAAAATAGTGCCTATGCCGAAAACCTCCCACCCGCCTTTGAATTTTACCCAGTTCGGCTCGGGAGGGATAACTGTTTTCTTGGGCCCTGTTACGAGATCCCCTTCTCTCAATGCACCGAGAAAAATCATTGTAGCGGCCTTGATCTTTTCTTTTCTCGCAAAATTTTCTATCTCTTTAAGAAAAATATCCTTATCGCTGAACTTGATCAAAAATACCCTGCCTATAGTGCCCTTTGTGTATTCCATTTGATCCCCTTTTTATCTATAATTACCGAACTGCAGGTATACCGGAAAATCTATACTTTTTAAATGCGCCATAACTGCCTGGAGATCATCTTTTTTAGCAGAAACAACCCTTATTTTGTCTTCTTCGATCCTGGCCTGAACCTTGAGTTTCAAATCTTTGATTATCTGAACTAGTTCCCTGGCCCTCTCCTTGGGAATGCCGTCTGTTATATCCACAATCTGCCGGAGATTCCCTTCAAAAGCCTTCTCAGGCTCGTTATATTTGATTGACTTCAGAGAAATCCCTCTTTTCGTCAATCGCATTCCCAGTGAATCCTTAATGCCCCGTAACTTAAAATCATCTCCGGCAATCAATGTTATCTTCTTTTCTTCTCTATTGTAATCGATAGAAAACTTGGCGCCTTTAAAATCATACCTGTTAGCCAGTTCTTTCCTGGCCTGGTTTATCGCGTTGTCGATTTCCTGCAAATCCACCTTTGAAGTTATATCAAAAGAAAAATCAGCCATATCTCACCTCTTTCTTGGGGTATATTATCTTTTATTTTGTTGCGCACAATAGCTACAAGCCTTATTCTAGCAATCTTATACGGTCGATTCTCTCCTTGATGATCTCAAGAAATTGTCCTTGTCTTTCTTTAGCAATACTAGAAGTTTCTATAATTCTTCTCATAACATTAAACTTATTTCCAAATTTTTCGTACCGAATTTTTATGGGGATACTAAAATCATCGCCCAATTGATCAAAATCTTCCCGCAGCAGCTTATTCTTTTTGCCATGTATAGTGATCGCTGAATCTTCCTCTCCCGGAATCACCAACTTTGAACACACAATATCATAGGCCGGTGTTAACCGGATATTATCCTTATCTCTATATGCGATGGAATAATTCTTTAAGTGGGCATCGCCATTACCAAGAATGAAATTAAGAACAACCTGTTCAAACAACAATTGAGCATCATAACCCGGCGCTGAAGAGATTTCCTTTAACTTTCTGCCTATTTGTTCTACCGATCCCTTATATTTATCCGTTTGTTCAAGAATTTGCCCAAAATCTTCCTGGTGAATTTTCACACTCTTTTCCCGGTCAAATCTTTTGACCACATAGGATAGGCTTTTATCTTTTAAAGGAATCAAACAATGCAACGGCACCTCTATATTTAGTTCTTTGGCTATATCCATACAGCATTGTTCATTTTCGGGGATATTCGCAAATGTAGGAGTTTGTGGTTTTAAAATATATTCCCCGCCTTCAGCCACAGGAATCAACATATTCTGCTTCTCGTCAAGCTTAACAGATAGTTTAGGCTGAACGCCGGAAATGGAAAGTTTGCCGGCCAGCTCCTGCGCTTTCCGGGATACGTCTCCTAATCCAAAATCTATAACCGGAATTTTAGAAGAATTAAACATCTCTTTAAGAAATTTCTCTTTCAAATTCATTTTCACATTTTCCTGACTGTAACAGCGCCAATAGTATCTCCGCTTGCGCTTGCCAATAATAAACCAAAAGAATCATTACTATCTACTTTTTGTGTCAAACTCACTATGTTTAAATACCACCCTTCGGGAAGAAGCCCTTTAAAAAAAGGAAATAATTCTTTTGATTGATAGGGTTCTTCTCTAGGGGGCAGAGACACTGAAATTGGAATGCTTTTTTCCAAAAATACACGATCGTATTGAAAAATATATCCGTCTCGTGTCTCTGAAAGTAATCCCGCTAATTCATCCTTATAAAAAACTTGTGCCTTTCGTAAGACATCCATAGATTTTCTTCCCTAGATTCTTCCGCGTTCCTTAAAATCTTGAGGCTCATTCCTTTTTAATTCCAAATGATATCCCAAGAAGTCCAAAACTTGCATAAGCTTATCCATTCTTATCGTAGCCTTACCTTGTTCAAGTTCCCTCAAGAAGCGCAAGCCAACTCCGGCTCGTTTGGCAAACTCGATTTGAGTTAAACCATTTTTCTTCCGGAGTATCTTTATCTGAGAAGCAATATTATTTTTCATAGCAATCAAAGTATACCACCAATCGGGTATAATTGCAATATTTTTTGCAATTTTTTGTACCCTTTAAGGTATTATAATAACAATATTTCACATTTATATACCTTATGGGGTATAATAAAACTTGGAATTAGTATACTCGTAAGTAGCATACTCTAAAGTATACTAATGGCCAAGGACCGCTCGAATAGGCATTATCTGACCTCTTGACTGTGCAAAACCCGGTGGAATCTATAGAAGGATTTGGACTTAATGAAAAAAGCCTGCCGACGGAATATCGTCGAGACAGGCTTATTGTGTTACGATGGCGGGATGACGGGGTAATCCGTATCTATTTTAGAACCGCTGCATTCCCAATAAGTTATAACTTTCCAGCTCCTAACTGTGCAAGAAAGTGTGCAAATACCGCTACTTAAGCATTGCGCTATTTTTGCGCGAATATGCGAGATATATCGTCGTATGAAAGCGCTTTTACATCATTCCGAAGCGCTGACATTCCTGCGAGCGCGCGAATCGGGATGTGCACCACAAATGACTTAAGAGCATACTTTTTCAGAGCCGCCTTCTCAAGCCGTATAATCGGGTTTGCGTCAGCCGGACGCACTGTCCGGGAGGCTTTTGCTTCTATGAGCGCGAGCCGCTTATTTCCAAGGGGAATAAGAAAATCAACTTCAAGACCCTGTCTATCCCGAAAGTAGTAAAGCTCCCGACGCTTACCGGTATTTAATTGTGCCTTAGCTATTTCGCTAGCCACAAAACTCTCAAAGAGAGCTCCATAGAACGGTGAGTGAGTAAGTGAGCGCTCAGATTCGATGCCAAGTAAATACGCCGCAAGCCCTGTATCGGTGAAGTATAATTTCGGGGACTTGATCAGGCGCTTCCCAAAGTTCTCAAAAAATGGCGGGACAAGGATTATCTGATGAGTTGTCTCAAGAATGCCTAGCCATTCGGATACGGTCGGTACCGATACGCCAAGCGGCGTGGAGATCTCTGTTCTGTTCAGGACCTGCCCAATCCGGCTGGCAACAATCGCTAAAAATCTACGAAATGTGGTAAGATCGCGGATAGAGCTGATAGCTCTGATATCCCGTTCCAGATATGTCTGAATATATGAACGAAACCATATGTTCGAGTCAATTGGCCTATTGATAACCTCAGGGAATCCACCTTTTAGAATAGATACTTTTTCTGTTTCAGACCGCGAAAGCGGTAATAAATGAAAAATGGCTGCGCGTCCTGCCATCGACTCACTCACGCCTTTCATAAGCGCCGGCTCTTGCGATCCGGTAAGGATCCATTGACATTTCCGTTTTTCAGAATAATCGACTTTGGTGCGGATATAGTTGAAAAGTTCTGGCACATTTTGTATCTCGTCGAGAATTGCAGGAAGACGAATGTCTTCAAGAAAAGAGCGCGGATCGCTTCTTACTCTGTCAATAATATCAGGGTCTTCGAGCAGATAATAGGCCGATGTCGGAAAACATTTTCGCAGCAACGTTGTTTTTCCGGAACGGCGCGGCCCTGTCAGAATAATCACAGGGAATGACCGGCTCGCTTGTTTCAGGCATATTTCAAGATCTCTTGTGATATATCGCATATGACAAATATAAACCAACACTTTAGATTTGTCAATAAGAAAATACCATTCTTATTAAAGCGCAAGAAACTATGTAAAATCCAATAGAATCTATAGAAGGATTTGGACTTAATGAAAAAATCCTGCCGACAGTATTCCGTCGAGACAGGCTCTTTGTGATGATATGGCGGGGACGACGGGGTTCGAACTCACGTCCTCGAAATAGAAAATGAAGCTCCGCGGGCTATCCCTCGACTTCGCTCGGGATGGTTAGTGGATGGTGAGCGCAGTCGAACCAAAGCCCGCGATTTCCTGGAGCGAAATACTGTGCTTCGACAGGCTCAGCATGGCTTGCAGCATGGTGAGCGAAGTCGAACCAAGCCCGCCATTGTTTCTGTGGCGGGCGAATGTATAAAGATTTTTGAAAGAAAATCGCCTCAGAATGTGTCTAATATATAGAGGCATTTATGACTGAAAAGTATCATTTAAGACGCATTAGGCGGCTGGAAAAGAAAATCGGCGCGAGCCTGAAGAAATTTCTATACCAGATGCACTGGCAAAAGGATATGATGCATAAGAATATAGGCAAGGTTCTTGGGGTTCCAAGGTCTACTATAACAAAGTGGTTCAAGAAGTATAATATACCAAGTAAAAGCTGCCACAGGTTTACTAATAAAAATCTAACGAATTGGCCATATGTAATAGGTATCAAACATAAGAAGATAAAAGGACCCGATAAAAGAACACAGAGGACAAAAGGCGGGATAAATGTGGACTTCTTCAAAATCTGGACCCCTGAAATGGCTTATGTCCTGGGATATTTTTCAGCAGATGGAGGAATG
>ERZ1292640.3639-Hain-H43-02um-R1-3639-length-11962-cov-8_pt1 | contig 11962 bp, 6 predicted proteins | sample MGYA00564404_ERZ1292640 | MGnify/ENA primary metagenome ERZ1292640 (study PRJEB36523, sample SAMEA6512636) | groundwater metagenome | collected 2019-01-08 | study: AquaDiva: Metagenomics assemblies of 32 groundwater samples | reverse complement strand
CTGTCTATGATACGACTATGTCTTCGCTGACGTTTCTTGGCGCCGCGCGCACGGTCACCGGCTCCAAGCACCTGCTCGACATCGACGGCCACCGCGTGCTGTTCGACTGCGGGCTGTTTCAAGGCCTCAAGGAACTGCGCCTGCGGAACTGGTCGGCGTTGCCCATTCGCCCCGACACCATCCACGCCGTCGTCCTCACCCATGCACACCTCGACCACACCGGCTGGTTGCCGCGCCTGGTCGCCTCGGGCTTCAAAGGCAAGGTCTACTGCACCGGCGGCACCTACGACCTGTCGAAGCTGATCCTGCCCGATGCCGCGCGCATCCAGGAAGAAGACGCGCGCCACGCCAACAAGCACGGCTTCTCGAAGCACCATCCCGCGCTGCCGCTCTATACCGAGAAGGACGCCACTGCGGCGCTGGGCCGGTTCCAGGCGTGCGCGTTCGAAACCAGGATCCAGGTCAGCGATCACCTGTACGTCGAGTTCATCAACGCCGGCCACTTGCTAGGGTCGTCGTACGTGCTCGCCACGCGGCGCGGAAATGGCGGCGGCCGCTTGCTGTTTGGCGGTGACCTCGGCCGGTACGGCCGGCCCGTCCTGCCGGATCCCTCGCCCGCCGTCGATGCCGACGTGCTGCTGGTCGAGTCGACCTACGGCGATCGGCTGCATCCCGCGGAAGATGACGGCGCCGCGTTCGCGGCCGTCGTGCAGGACACCGTGGCCAGGCGCGGCAAGCTGATCATCCCGGCGTTCGCAATTGGCCGCGTCGAGGAGCTGTTGTACTGGCTGCTGAGGCTCGAAGACCAGAAACGCATTCCCAAACTGCCGATCTACGTCGACAGCCCGATGGCACTCGAGGGGATTGAGTTCTACGAGCGCCGTTCGGGCGAACTCGACCCCGAGTTGGCCTCGATGCGCCGTGCCCATCCGCGCTTCACGGCGGTCGAGGGCGCCGAGGAGTCAAAGCGCCTCGTGCAGACGCCCGGCCCGGCGATCGTGATCGCATCGAGCGGCATGGCCACCGGCGGCCGCGTCGTCCATCACCTGTTCGCCGAGCTGCCGTACGAACGCAACACCATCCTCTTCGTCGGTTACCAGGCGGCGGGCACGCGTGGCCGCCAGCTCATTGAAGGCGCGCATCACATCAAGATGTACGGCCAGCAGGTGCCCGTGCGGGCGCGTATCGCCAAGCTCAATGGCATGTCGTCGCACGCCGACGCCGGCGAGATTCTCAAGTGGCTTCGGACCTTCCCGCGCGCGCCCAAGATGACCTACCTCGTGCACGGCGAGCTGGTTGCCCAGGAGGCCTTGAAGACGCGCATCCAGGCCGAGTTGAAGTGGAACGTTGAAATTCCTGCCCACGGGCAGACCGTGGATCTGCCTTTCTAGGCCACCAATTCACACCGATGGACACCGATTACTCGGACTGCTTCTCCGCATGACGAACCCCCGTCCGTACCTTCTCGAACAGATCGACGATGCGGCTGTCGTCCAGTTGTATGCCGACGGCTTTGACGAGCTGACGCTCACGGAGAAGACGCTCGTCTGGCACCTTTACCAGGCCGCCATCGCCGGGCGCGACATCTACTACGACCAGCGCCATCGCCATAACCTGGGCATGCGTCACCTATTGGAAGGCGTGCTGACGCACGCCCAGGGCGTGGCGCCAGACACGCTGGCCGAGCTGACGCGCTATACCAAGTTGTTCTGGCTCAACACCGGCCCCTACAACAACCTGACCGCGCGGAAATTCCCGCTGAACCTCGATCGCGCGCGCGTGATCGAGGCGATGAAGATTGCCGCCGGCAACGGCGCCGACTTCAAGCTGGCTGACGGCGAATCGATCGCCGATCGGGTGGAGAAGTACGCGCGGATGTTCTTCGACCCCGACTTCGAGCCCATGGTCACCAACAAGACCCCGGGCGAAGGCCAGGACATTCTCGCGTCGAGCGCCAACAACCTCTACGACGGCGTCACCATGGCCGACCTCGAGGGGTTCGCCGAGAAGCACCAGTTGAACTCGCGCCTGGCCAAGCGGGACGGCGTGCTCGTGGAAGAGGTCTACAAGGTTGGCGGCCTCTACGACGCGCAGATTCGGCGCGTGGTCGGCCACCTGCGGGCTGCGCTGCCGTTTGCGCCCGCGGCGCTGGGCCGGGCACTTGCCGCACTGATCAAGTTCTACGAGACCGGAGATGACGCCGACCGCGAGGCCTTCGACATTGCCTGGGTCCAGAATCGCGACACCGCCGTCGACACCATGAACGGGTTCATCGAGGTCTACATGGATGCCCGAGGCATCAAGGGGGCCTGGGAAGCCCTGGTCTACTACGCCAACCACGAACGGACCGAGAAGATCAAGGCGCTGGCCACCCACGCCCAGTGGTTCGAGGATCACCTGCCGATCGACCCGAAATACCGCAAGCCGAAGGTGCAGGGCGTGTCGGCCATGGCGATCGAAGTGGTCATCGAGATCGGCGAGTCGGGCCCGATCACGCCAATCGGCGTCAACCTGCCGAACGACCAGCGCATTCGCGAGGTGCACGGCAGCAAGTCGGTGTCGCTGTCGAACGCCCTCGAGGCCTACGAGAAAGCCTTGCCCGACGCCTTTCGACAGGAGTTTGCGTGGGACGATGCGGAAGTGGCGCGGGCGAAGGCGTGGGGCGCATTTGCGAGCGAGCTGACGACCGAGATTCACGAAGTGCTTGGGCATGGCTCGGGCCGGATGGCCGATCACCTCAAAGTGACGCCGCAAGAGCTGCTGAAGGAGCAGTACTCCGCACTCGAAGAGTCGCGGGCCGATCTGGTGGCGCTGTACTTCGTGGCGGACCCGTACCTGGCGGCCATCGGGCTGGTGCCGGCCGATGAACAGCAGGCCGTCGTGCAGACCGAGTACGAGGCGTACGCCCGCAACGCGCTGGTGCAGTTGCGCCGGGTCCGCGTCGGTGCGCAGCTCGAGGAAGACCACATGCGCAACCGCCAAGCCATCGTTCACTGGCTGCTGGCCAACACCAAGGCGATCGCCGTGCGCCGCCGCGACGACAAGACCTACTTCGTCGTCACCGACACGGATGCATTCCGCCACGGCGTGGCGCGCCTGCTGGCCGAAGTGCAGCGGATCAAATCGGAGGGCGATTACCAGGCCGCCCGCGAATTGTTCGAGACCTACGGGGTGCATTTCGACCCCGAACTCAGGGACGAAGTGGTCGCCCGCGTGGATCACCTGAAGTTGCCGTCGTACACCGGCTTCGTCATGCCGAGGCTGGAGCCCGTGACCGACGGTTCGGGGACGATCACCGACGTGAAGATCTCGTATCCTTGCGATCTCACGGCGCAGATGCTTGAGTACTCGAGATCAGGAAATTAACAGGAGATAACGAGATCAGGAGAAACAATTCTCCTGATCTTCTGCTCTCCCATAGACCATCCATGACGAACAAGATACTGATCCTCCTGATCTGTGTGGCGACGCCAGCGGCGGCGCAATCCCTCCAGGAGCGGATGCTGCAGGCCGAGGATGCGCGGCCGGTCACCGAGGCCGGGCTCGCGCCGCTGATGGAGGGCCTGAAGGGTAGCGGCCGGCGGACTGCCATCCGTGCGATCGGCCGCCTCGAACGCCCGGCGATGATCCCGCTAATCGCGCCTTCGCTGGCCGACGGCGTCGGCATTCGGGCCGAGGCCGCCAACGCGCTGGCGCAAATGGCGCGCACGCCGGCGGCGGTGATCGAGGTGCAGAAGCTGCTGATCGATCGCGCCTCGATCGACGCCGACCTCAATACCTGGGAACCGTGGGGCGAAATTGCCGCGGCGCTGGGCCGGCTGCCGTACGACACGGCCGAGCAGGTGGCCGCTGCCGAGGCTGTGCTGATAGCCGGCTTGCCGTCGCCCGATTCGATGAACGACGTCGACTCGGCGGCGCTGATCGGGTCGGCGCGCGGCCTGGAATCGCTGGCCCGCACGGTGCGCGCCAAGAAGCTGTCCCCGCTCGGGTCGCGGACGTGGGACCTGCTGCGCTGGGCGGCCACCGCGCAGCGGCCGGCGGCCGACCCGCGCTCGGTGATGACACGCCGGCTGGCCATGGCCGCGCTCGTCACCGGCAACCAGGCCACATCGTCGGTGATCGAACGCGGCCTGCTGGACGTCGATGCCGAGGTCCGCCGTTTTGCCGCGGCCGCCGCGGCGAGCGATGCCGCGATCGCCGACCGAGACGCGCTGCTCAAGCAGGCCATGGCCGACAAGGAACCGCGCGTGCGGCTCGAGGCGCTGCGAGGCTGGGGCCGCCAGTTGCAGAAGACGTCGTGCGCCCCGGTGCTGGCCGCGCTGAAGGACGCCGACCCCCACGTCCGCCTGCAGGCGATCGATCAACTCGGCGCCGGTTGCCCGGCCGCGGAAGGGCCGGCCGATCTGTCGTCGCTGGTGAGAGCGCTCTCGACGCAGCCACGCCAATGGCATGCGCCGGCCCATGCGCTGGTGTCGCTAGCGCGGACGCAACCAGACGAGGCCCGCAAGGCCCTGCCGCGGTTCGTCGAACATCCCACCTGGCAGGTCCGCATGTATGCCGCGCGCGCCGCCGGCACGCTGGGCGCGATCGACACCCTGACTGTCCTGATGCGCGATTCGGCCGACAACGTGCGCGAGGCGGCACTGACTGCACTGATCGAGCAGAAGCGGCCCGAGGCCGTGCCCGCGGCGATCGATTCGCTGGCGCGCACCGACTACCAGCTCGTGTTGACGGCTGTCCGCGCGCTCGAAGACAAGACGCACGCGCCACAGGCCACTGCGCCGCTGATTACCGCGCTGGGCCGCATCACCCGTGAGCACAAGGACACGTCACGCGACCCGCGCATGGCGATTCTCAACCGGCTCCAGGCCTACGGTGATGCGTCACAGGCGACGAACCTCGAAGGGTACCTGAGGGACTTCGACCCGGCCGTGGCGGCGAAGACCGCCGAGATCCTGGCGGCGTGGACCGGCAAGCCGCGCACGCCGGCGCCGCAGCCGCTGACCGGCCCCGGCGTGACGATGGCGGCGGTGACGGCGCTACGCGGCAGGGCGCTCCGCTTCCACCTGGCCGGCCGCGGTTCTTTTGACATCTCACTCGAAGTGGACGCCGCGCCGCTGTCGGCCCTGCGCGTGGCCCGCCGTGCCGGCGAAGGCTACTACAACGGGCTGACCTTTCATCGCATTGCGCCCAACTTCGTGATCCAGGGCGGCAGCCCCGGCGCCAACGAGTACAGCGGCGAGCCGTTCTTCATGCGTGACGAGGTCGGCCTGCACACGCGCGGCACCGTCGGCATCTCGACGCGCGGCCGCGACACCGGCGACGCGCAGATCTTCGTCAACACCATCGATTCGCCCCGGCTCGATCACATCTACACCGTGTTCGGCAGCGTGATCGCCGGCATGGACGTGGTCGACGGCATTCTCGAAGGTGACGCCATCGAGCGCGTGGAACTGGTCGCCCGCTGAATGACGTCTTCGCGCCTTCCTGCCAGCCTCGAGCGCAATGCCCTTGCGCGCGCGATCGACGCCAAGCGCCGCCGCGGCGTGCCGGTGGCCGATCTCACCGAGTCGAATCCCACGCGGGTGGGCTTGTCGTATCCGCCCGGCCTGCTGGCCGCGCTGGCCGACCCGCAGGGGCTGGCCTACGATCCGCAGCCGCTCGGCCTGTGGCCGGCCCGTGCCGCCGTCGCGGCCGACTTCCGCCGCCGCGGTATCGTGATCTCCGCCGACCGCGTCGCGCTCACCGCGAGCACCAGCGAGGCGTACGCGCTGTTGTTCAAGCTGTACTGCGATGCCGGTGACGCCATCCTGGTGCCGCGTCCCAGCTATCCGCTGTTCGAGCACCTGACGCGTCTCGAGTCCGTCACAGCCGTGCCGTACGATTTGGAGTACCACGGCACCTGGCGCATCGACATCGATTCGGTGCGGCGCGCTGCCAGTTCGCGCGTCAAGGCGTTGCTCATCGTGTCGCCAAACAACCCAACCGGTTCATTTCTCCATCGCGACGACCTGGCCGCGCTGGCGGAACTGGCTGCCGATCACGGCTGGCCCATTATCGGCGACGAAGTGTTCGCCGACTATGGCCTGGACCCGGCGCCCTCTGCCACCCACGTGATGGCCGCGAGCGACGTGCTGACCTTCAGCCTCGGTGGCCTGTCGAAATCGGCGGGCCTGCCGCAGGTGAAGCTGGGGTGGATTGGATTCGGTGGCCCCGCCGCGAAGGTGGACGAGGCGTTGGCGGCGTACGAGATCGTCGCCGACACCTATCTCTCCGTCTCCACGCCCGTGCAGGTGGCCGCCTCGTCGTTGATCGAGCAGGGCGCCCTTGTGCGTGCGCAGATCCTGGCGCGGGTCCGCGACAACCTGACGACACTGCGCCAACTGGCGGCCGGCTTCTCATCGGTGAACGTGCTGCCGGTCGAGGGCGGCTGGTCGGCGGTCCTGCAGGTGCCGGCGGTCCGCTCCGAAGACGCCCTGGCGCTCGAGTTGCTCGACCAGGATGATGTGCTGGTGCATCCGGGATACTTCTTCGACTTTCCGCGTGAGGCTTATCTCGTGGTCAGCCTGCTGCCGTCGCCGGCGGTGTTCGCGGCCGCCGTGCCGAGCGTGCTACGCCGCGCTTCGTCCGGGGGCCAGTCATGACGCGCCGCCAGGGCGGGATCAGCGTGCCGCTGTTCGCGCTCACCTCGTCACAGAGCTGGGGGATTGGCGAGTTCCAGGACCTGGCGATGTTTGCGAAGTGGGCCGGTGAGGCGGGGCAGTCGGTCTTGCAGATCTTGCCGATCAACGAGATGCCGCCGATCGAGCGGTCGCCGTACTCGGCGATGTCAGCCATGGCGCTCGACCCGATCTACATCTCGCTACCACAAATGGTCGACTTCGCCGGACTCGGCGGCGAGCTGGCGTTGGACCAGGCCGAGTCGGCATCGCTGAAGTTGCTGCGCCAGTCGGCGCGCATCAAGTACGTCGAGGTGCGGCAGATCAAGGAACGCTGGCTGCGCCGGTCTTTCGATCGGTTTCTTCGCCTCGAGGTCTCGCGCGGCACACCGCGGGCGGCCCGCTTCGAGACGTTCATTGCTGACGAAGCCTGGTGGCTCGACGAATACGCCGTGTTTCGCGCGCTGCACGCGCTGCACGAAGAGCTGCCGTGGCAGCTGTGGCCAGAGCCGCTGGCCCGCGCCGAGCCGGCGGCGGTTGGTGCGGCGCGCCGGGCGCTCGATGCCGAGATTCGCTATCGGATGTACCTGCAGTGGATTGCCGCCGATCAGTGGGCCGACGCCAAGCGAATGGCGTGGCCAATCCGCATTTTCGGCGATCTGCCGTTCATGAACTCCGCCGACAGCCCGGACGTGTGGGCACGCCAGCCCGAGTTCCGCTTCGACGCGACCATCGGCGTGCCGCCCGATGCGTTCAGCGAGACCGGACAGGATTGGGGGCTGCCGCCGTGGCGCTGGGACCTGATGGCGGCGAACGACTTTACCTGGATGCGCGCGCGGGCGCGGCGCTACGCCGCGCTCTACGACGGCTTCCGCATCGATCACCTCGTCGGGCTCTACCGCATGTACATCCGCCCGATCGACCAGGCGCTGCCGGCGTTCTTCGAGCCGGGCGAAGAGGCCGGCCAGACCGCCCTCGGCGAAACCATGATTGGCGTGCTCGGGTCCGGGTCGCCGACGCCGATGTTGATCGCCGAAGACCTGGGCGTGATTCCGGCCTTCGTGCGCGCATCGATGGCCAGGCTCGACCTGCCCGGCCTGAAGGTGCTGCGGTGGGAGCGCCACTGGGATCAACCTGGTCAGCCGCTGATCGATCCCAAGGAGTTCCCGGAGTGCTCGGTGGCGACCACCGGGACGCATGACATCGAACCGCTCGCCGCGACGGAAGAGGGCCGCACCGACCAGCAGCGCGCGGCGGTGTTGCAGTCGTTGTTGTCGGCCGGTTCGCGCCTCACCTTGATTCCGCTGCAGGACGTGTTCGGCTGGACCGAGCGCATCAATACGCCTGCAGTGGTCGACGACATCAACTGGACCTGGCGCCTGCCGTGGCCGGTCGACACCTGGCTCGATGGCCCGCAGACCGTGGAGCCCGCCGACCGGCTTCGCGCGTGGACGCGCGACGCTGACCGATGAGCGAACCCGAAACGCCCGACGGCCCCATTGCCGCGCCGAGCCTGGCCGGCGCAGTAGCCTGGTTGAACGTGGCCGCGCCGATCGACATCGCCCAGTTGCGCGGCAAGGTCGTGATCCTGGACTTCTGGACCTACGGCTGCGTCAACTGCATGCACATCCTGCGCGATCTCAAGACGCTGGAGCAGCGCTTCCCGGAAGAGCTCGTGGTGATCGGCGTCCACTCGCCCAAGTTCACCAACGAGAAGGATACCGGCAACCTCAAGCGCATCCTCGTGCGCTACGAGATCGAGCATCCCGTCGCGAACGATGCCGACCATGAGATCTGGCGCCGCTACGGAGTGCAGGCCTGGCCGACGCGCGTGATCGTCGACCCGGCCGGCAACCTGGTCGGCACGGCGATGGGCGAGGGCAATCTCGAGGGGTTCATCAGCGCCATCCGCACCGTGGTGCGCGTGTTCGATGAGCGTGGTGAGATCGATCGCAGGCCGCTCGCGCTCGACCTGGAACGCCGGCGGCACACCGACCGGCCGCTGCTCTACCCGGGCAAGGTGCTGGCCGACGAAGCGTCGGGGCGGCTGTTCATCGCCGACTCGAATCACAACCGCATCGTGGTCGCCTCCCTCGATGGACAACTGATCGAAACCATCGGCTCCGGCCTGCAGGGCGACAACGACGGCATCTTCCTGCAGGCACGCTTCTATCGGCCGCAGGGGCTGGTTCTCGGCCCGGACGATGACTTGTACGTGGCTGACACCGACAACCACCAGATCCGCGTCGTCGACTTCCAGGCCCGCGCGGTCCACACCGTTGCCGGCACCGGCAAGCAAGGCGCCTGGAGCGGCGAGGGCGGCGAAGCCATGCGCATCGACCTCAACTCACCGTGGGACCTGGCCCTCAAGCCGGGCATCCTGATCATCGCCATGGCCGGCCCGCACCAGATCTGGGTGGTCGACCTGCTGCACGATCGCGCGTATCCCTACGCCGGCACCGGCGAAGAGGCGCGGAAAGATGGCCCGGTGAACGAGGCCACCTTCGCGCAGCCGTCGGGCCTCGCGCTCGATGGCAACACGCTCTACATCGCCGATGCCGAAGCCAACATCGTCCGCGCGCTCGAGCTGCCGCCCGGCAACACGGTCACGACCATCGCGGGCGGCGACCTGTTCAAGTTTGGCGACGAAGATGGCAAGGCCGATGCGGCGAGGCTGCAGCATCCGCTGGGCGTGGCGGTCGGCAACCCTCGCGGGCTGCTGCCGCCGGAGTATGCCGGCCGCGTCTTCATTGCCGACACCTACAACCACAAGATCAAGATGCTCGACCCGGCGACCGGGCAGGTGACCACGTTCGCGGGAACGGGTGTGGCCGGTCACGCCGATGGTCCAGCGACGACGGCGCAGTTCTTCGAGCCCGGTGGCTTGTCGGTGGCGGGCCAGGCGCTGTATGTTGCCGACACCAACAATCACGTTGTCCGGATGATCGATCTCGTAACGAAGCAGGTGACCACGCTCACCATCGAAGGACTGACGCCGCCGCCCACGTGGAGCTACCTTCGTTGAAGCGCCGCCTCGCGATAGGCCTGCTCATTGTCCTGGCGGTCCTGGGCTGCCGCGCCACGCCGGCGGTGCCGGCCGATCAGCCAATCGTCATCCTGGTTTCGATCGACGGCTGGCGTTGGGACTACCTGCAGCGCTTTGCGCCGCCCGCGCTTTCGCGGCTGGCCGCGGAGGGCGTGCGTGCCGACGGGTTGATTCCGCAGTTTCCGTCAAAGACTTTCCCCAACCACTACACCATCGTCACTGGCCTCACGCTGGCCCACCACGGCATTGTCTCCAACAACATGCGCGACCCCGCCATTCCCGGCACGTTCGGGATGTCGAGGCGCGACGTGCTCGCTGACCCGCGCTGGTGGGGCGGCGATCCAATCTGGAACACGGTCGAACGGCAGGGCAAGATCGCAGCGGCGATGTTTTGGCCGGGATCGGAAACGGTGATCGGCGGCCGCCAGGCCACGTACTGGCGCGACTTTGACGATCACCTTCCGCACGAGGATCGGGTCGGCCAGTTGCTCGAGTGGCTGAAGCTGCCTGAAGGCAAGCGGCCGTCGTTCCTGACGCTGTATTTCAGCGACGTCGACAACGCCGGACACAGCTGGGGGCCCGACGCCGAACAGACGCGCGAGGCGGCGCTGAAGGTCGACCGCGCAATTGGGTTGCTGGTCGCGGGCGTTGCGGCGGCCGGCCTCACCGATCGCGTCAACTACGTGATCGTGAGCGATCACGGCATGTCGGCGCTCAGTCGCGACCGCATGATCGTGGTGGACGACTACATCGACCCCGCGACCGCCGACATCCTCGACTGGGCGCCGGTGCTCGGGCTGTCACCGAAGGACGGCGACGTCGACAGGATGTACGCGGCACTCAAGGACAAGCATCCCCACCTGCACGTGTATCGCCGCGAGGAGATCCCCGCCGTCTACGGCCTGGCCAATCACCCGCGCGTGTCGCCCATTATCGGCATCGCCGACGATGGCTGGTACATCACGGCCCGGGCGGACGCGGACGGCTGGGCGGAGCGCGATCGCCAGTCGCCGGGGGGGACGCACGGCTACGACCCGCGTGCCCGGTCCATGCACGGGCTGTTCATCGCCTCTGGCCCGCGGCTGCGGCGCGGATTAGTATTCAAGCCGTTCGAGAACATTCACCTCTACAACCTGATGTGTGCCGTGATGGGCATAGCACCCTCACAGAACGACGGCGATCCCGCCGTCATTCGGGACATGTTGCGATAACCGATGGCGTCAACACCTTCACCTGCAAGTCCCAGCCCAGACCGCATTACCGCCGCCGGATGGCGCATCGTGCTGCTGGCCAGCCTGGGGGGCACACTCGAGTTCTACGACTTCGTCATCTTCGGCGTCTTCGCCAGGGACATCGGCGCCGCCGTGTTTCCCAGCGCCTCGCCGCTGGTGTCGCTGCTCGCGTCGTTTGCCGCGTTTGCGGCCGGCTACCTCGCCCGGCCGCTTGGCGGCATCGTCCTCAGCCACTACGGCGATCGTTACGGCCGGCGGAAGGTGTTCCTCTGGTCGGTGTTCGTGATGTCGGCGGCCACGCTCGGGATGGGCCTGGTCCCGTCGTATGCGTCGTGGGGCGTCTGGGCGAGCGTGCTGATGGTGACGCTGCGGTTGCTGCAGGGCTTCTGCCTGGGCGGCGAGTTACCGGGCGCCTTGACCTACGTGGTCGAGACCGCGCCGCGCATTGCCCCGCTGGTGTGCGGCGTGGTGTTCTCGTGCGTCACCGTGGGCGTGGCCGTGGCGACTGCTGTGAGCCTGTCGGTGCGGACCTGGCTCGATCCGGCGCTCGTCCCCGTCTACGGCTGGCGCATCGCGTTCGTGATTGGCGGGCTGGGCGGCGTGCTCAGCTTCGTGCTGCGGCGCTCGCTCGAGGAGTCTCCCGAGTTCGAGCGGATGCGCAGCCTGGCTTCGCGCCAGCCCTTCCGCGAACTGCTGCGCACGCACCGGGCGCACGTGCTCGTGGGCTGCGCGCTGTTGGCGGGCACCGGCTGCTTCAACGGACTGTATTTCTCGCACATGCCCGCCTACCTGTCGGCGGTGCTGCAGTACGACCCGCGGCAGGCGGTGTTCTCCCAGACGGTTGGCGTGATTGCCTCGGCGATCGGCATCCTGCTGGCGGGCTGGATCGGTGACCGCATTCCGCCGCGTTACCTGCTGCGCACCGGCGTGACGCTGTTGCTGGTGTTCTCCTATCCGTTCTACCTCGCGCTCGAATCGCGATCGGTGAACCTGACGTTGCTGCTGGTGCTCGCCGGCCTGGCGGC
>ERZ1292640.3637-Hain-H43-02um-R1-3637-length-11962-cov-46_pt1 | contig 11962 bp, 11 predicted proteins | sample MGYA00564404_ERZ1292640 | MGnify/ENA primary metagenome ERZ1292640 (study PRJEB36523, sample SAMEA6512636) | groundwater metagenome | collected 2019-01-08 | study: AquaDiva: Metagenomics assemblies of 32 groundwater samples | reverse complement strand
TCTCCTGGCAGGAAACCGCCGAGGCGTTCCACACCTCCTGGGACAGGGTGTGCGAGGCCGTCGAGTATGTGGTCGGCTGTCTCCGGCTGCGCGATCTGCTCCGCTACAACCTGCAAACTGTCCGCGCCCACCTCCTCAAAGGAGATTTTCACCAGTTCTGGGAGTACAACTCCCCTATCTGGGCGGGCATGTTCTTGGATTTCTGGTGCCGCCAAACCATGCGTTCCTGACTACTTCAAGGCCAGAAAACAGTTCTCCAGCGGCGTGGTCGAGGGTCTGAACAACAAAGCCAAAGTCACCATGAGAAAATCCTACGGCTTCCGCACCTTCCGCATCCTGGAACTCGCGCTCTATCACTCACTTGGCAAGCTGCCGGAGCCAGAGCTTACCCATGAATACTTCTGACGAGGCAATATTCTGTACTTCCTGCATCCGACCATCGTGCCGCCGTTCAACACCGCGATTGTGAAGGGGTACAACGCCCTCACGGGCGCAAACGCCAAGCTGGGCCGATGGGATGAGTATCTGAGCATGCGGTCGGGGATCATCGCCATGAACTCGCGGCACCGGGACCTGTTATCGAACGACCTCGGAGCAGTTGCAGCTTTGCTCTTCGACGTCTCGACGTACCTGGGCGGCAGCGGGAATGAGTCGGTCTTCGATATCGCGGTCGATGCGGCCGGCAACGTGTACGTGGCCGGGAGCACAGAGTCGGATGACTTTCCGTTCGTCCAGCCGCTCGGAACCCGGAAGGAGCGGGACGCCTTCGTCGTGAACATCTCGGCAGCCGGATCGACCGTGGCCGCTTTCCAGGGTGCCTTCGGCGGGGGCGCTGGCGAGAGCCCGGGGGATGTCGTGGTGGTGAAGATCTCCGTCGGCGGCACGCCGGCGCTGCCCGAAGTGCTCGGCGACACCACGGTGAGGGTGACCGACAGCGCGGTCGTGGAGCGCCCGGCGATGGCGCGCAGAGCACGCAGTTCATCTTCGAGTGCGCGGCGGCTGGCCGCTGCACCGGCGGGCCAATCCAACGACTTCACGCTCGTCATCCAGCGGCCATAGCCGGGGTGCGCCTCACGGCTTTCCCGCCCCGCCCGGCGCCGCGCTGGACTCGAGCGACAGCAGCAGCCGCTCCAGTTCCAGCTCCACGATCGGGCGCGGTAGCACGTGCAGCTCACCCTCGGGAAACCCTCGGGTCAGTTCGGGGTCAAACCCTTGCGTAACCAGCACGAAGGCGCCGACCTGGCGCCGGGCGCTTTCGAAGAACTCCACCCAGTTGATCCCAGGCAGGCTGACGGCGCAGAAGACCAGGTCGAAGCGCAGCCGCTGGAGCAATTCAGCAGCCTGCTCGGCACTGCCGGCGGGAACGGCGCGATAGCCGCGCCGGCTCAACAAGGCCAGCAGCTTCTGCCGCACCGCGGAGTCGGGTTCGACCAGCAGCACCGTGGACAGGCGGGGGACGAAGCCCTCGCCCATCAGGCCGGGTGCGGCGCCGGGCATTTCACCCGCAATCGGCAACTCCACTTCCATGCGCGAGCCGAGGCCCGGCAACCGCACCAGGCGGGTCTCGCCTCCATGGCTCTGGATGATGCCGCGGACCACGCCTTCGATCAACACCCCGGTGCCGGAGGTGGTGTCTTCCGGCACGGCCGATCGCGAGAACCTCGCCGGGGGGGCGCTGTAACTGATCTCCACCAGCGCCCGCCTGGCCAGCACGCTGACGCCGACGGTCAGCTTCTTTTCGCTCACCTCGGCCAGAGACTGTTCGGCGTGGATCAGCAAGTTGAGGAAGACGCGCTCCAGTTGCCCGCGCGAACCCAGCACCAGCACCGGCTCGTGGCCGACCTGGTCGCGCACTTCCAGGCCGCGCGTCTCCCACTCGCGGCGGCGGAACTCCATCAGGTTGCGCAGCAGCTCGCGCAGCTCGACCGGCTTGGCCTCGGCGCGGTCCGACTGGCTGAAGGAAACCAGCCGGGTGACGATGGCCGAGGCCCGTTCCGCCTCGACGGCGATCGAGCGCATCTCCTCCTCCGATACCGGCCCGCGCCGCCGGTACAGGAACGACGCGGTGAGCTTGGCGATGGCCTCCACCGGCGCCCGCAGCTCGGTGGCCACCCCGGAAAGCAATTGGCCGGCGGCCGCCAGCCTCTCGCTGCGGGAAAGCTGCTCGCGAATGGTCTGTTCCTCCATCAGGCGCAGGCTGATCGCCACCTGGTTGGCCAGATGCTGGGCCAGCACCTGCTCGTCGGGGCTGAAAGCATGAGCGCGGCTGTCGTCGTGGATCTCCAGCACTCCCCGCGCTTCGCCCTGGGCCAGCATCGGCACGAACATCGCCGCGCGCATCGGCGGGGCGCCGGCCCCGCCGGCCAGGAAGGGACTGCGGCGCATGTCGGGGATTGCCAGCAGCGCCTGATTGCGGAAGCAGGCGGCCGCCCCGGCGGGCGCCGCGCCCTCCACGGCCTCTACCGCGATCGAAACGGGCTTCGAATCCGGCGAACTCTCCACCTGGTCCAGCATGTTGGTGGCCTGGTTGTGCAGGTAGAGCCGGATTCCCGAGACCTTCAGCACCGCCGGCAGCACGGCCCGGATCTGCTTCAGCACTTCCGGCGGCGAGCCGGCGCCGATGATGTCCTCCCCGAGACGGTACAGCGTCTTGATGATCGTGCGTTGTTTCTCCACCCGGTAGCCGCGGGCCCACCACAGCGCCAGCACCAGGCCGAGGGCCGCCAGCGCGGCCAGGAACAACTCGGGGGTGACCACCCAGCGCTTGCTCAGCCGCGTCACGTGGCCGGGGTTGGTCACCACCACCTCGAAGAGATGGTCGTAGGGCGGGCGGGGACAATACTGCGAGGCAAAACCCACCACCCCGACCGTGTCCCCGACCCGAAATCGGGAGAACTGCGCCCTGGCCCCGCGCACGCTCAGCGGCAGGAAGACTTGCAGCGGCCGTTCCGTGGGCCCAATCATGAGGAACTCGCCGCCGGTTTTCTCGCCTATCTCCACCACCTTGGCTTCGATCGCCACCAGCACACCCAGATAACGGAACGAGTCCAGCTCCGCCACCCCGACCGGCCGCGGCGAGGGCGCCGGGCCTTGCCCCAGCGTCTGGAGTCCGTCCACCGACAACACTGGCAGGCCGAATCGCCGGATGATGGTCCCGCGCGCCTCGATGCGGTCGCCCGGCCGCAACGTCGAGAGCTGGAGCGCCCCGCCTTCCAGCACCAACCCATGGGTCGCGTCCTGGATGGGCACGTAGGTGTAATCGTTCATCTCCACCGGCCGCGCCGACACCGTGCCCCCCACGGCCACCACCTCGCTCTCGTGGGCGGGCGAGAAATCGGGCGCCTTGCGCGCGCCGGCTTCTTCCAGAGTGAGCAGGGTTTGCGCGGCGCAGGCGCCGGCCCACAACAGCAAAGCAACGAGCCTCGATGCGGTCATACGGATGGTTGTTGCGCCCGTAGCCATTGTCCCAGTTCCGGCGCGTGAAAGTCGCGAATGCTCAGGTCCACGCCGGCCAGCTCGGCATGGGTCGTCTGGACGCCCACCACGCGGGCGCCGGCGGCGCGGGCGGCGGCCACCCCCGTGTGCGAATCCTCAAACACGATGCAATTCGCCGGGGCCACGCTCAGACTCGCGGCTATGCCCAGGTAAATCTCCGGATCGGGTTTCGGCCGCATGACCTCGTGCCCGTCGATCACGGCCCGGAAGTACGCGCGCAGCCCGGCGCTATCCAGCACCAGGTCGATGTTGGCGCGCTCGGCGTTGCTGGCCAGTCCGATCGGCGCGCCGCGGTGCCGCTCCAGGAACGCCCGAACCCCGGGCACGAGGTGCTCGCTCAGCGCCGGCCGCATCAGCTCGCGGTACACCGCCTCCTTGGCCGCCCCGTGGGCGGCCGCCGCGGCGCCGCTCAACCCGTGCCCATACAGGTCGCTCACGATGTCGTCATTCCGCCGCCCGAATATCAGCGGGTGATAATCGGCGGGCAGCCCCAGGCCGCAAGACTCCAGGTACTGGCGCCACGCCAGCACGTGCATCGCGTTGGAATCCACGATCACCCCGTCGAGGTCGAAAACCAGCGCCAGTCCCTCAGCCAGGCAAGGCAATCACTGTGCTCCCGAAGGATGATAGCACAGGCAGGGGCGGCGGAGGACGGCTTCCGGTCCCGTGCGCCAATCAAGTCACGGGACATTTTCTTTTTCAGTGATCCCATCTTGCGATCAGTCTTCTTCCGTTTTGTTACTCACTGACCTGCTCCTGCGGTATGACGTGGAGCCGGTTCTCATGGCGTCCGGGGCTGCCAACACCAGAGTCCTGCAGGCAGCGGGATCCCTCAACCTGGCCGGCGAGCAAGTGTCCGATCCACTTCATGCGAGCGATTCGCTCTTTGGCGACCCGCATCTTCCGATGGGGACTCGACCAGAAGGCGTGCTCGAATTGCTTCTCGTAAAAGAGCAGCGGCTGCCCTTCGTGCGTTTCATTTACACCGACGTGGCCCTTGTCGATGAAGTTCAGCCCCTTTGCTCCCAGCCCAGCCGCGATGTGCTGTGCGAGCAGAGCCTTTGGCCGAGTCGCTTCCAGAGCCTTGCACCAGGTCGAGCTTTGCCTGGTCGACGACAATCACGCGGAACTTTAGGTCCTCCTCGAAAAAGAAGTCCACGAGCTTCTTGTAAGCCTGCAAGCGGGCGGCGCTGGCCTTGCTCCACTTGAGCTCGCCGTTTAGCGCAAGGGAGCGCTTCAAATCCCGGAGTTTGCGGGTCAGCGCGGGCTTGCTCTCTCGCGGTACCCAGAGTCCTCCGATCCATGCAGGGGATTCTAATCGCCGCCGACCGGGTCGGCCCAGACCGTGGCCGCCGCCGGCCCCGATGCTATAATTTCGGGCGTGGACGTCTTCGAGGAGCTTGTCCGCCTCCGGCGGCTCGGCCAGAAATGCGCCCTGGCAACCATCGTCCAGGTGAGCGGCTCGATCCCCAGCTTCCAGAGCGCCAAGCTGCTGGTGCGCGAGGACGGCTCCTTCGTCGGCACCGTGGGCGGCGGCTGCGTCGAAGCCGAGGTGTGGAACGCCGCCCGCGAGGTCATGGAAACCGAACGGCCCAAGCACTTGAGCTTCAATCTCGGCCAGGACGTGGCCTATGAGAACGGGCTCATCTGCGGCGGCCAACTGGACATTCTCGTGGAACCCATCCTCCCTCAGCCCCGCGCCATCATCTTCGGCGCCGGGCACATCTCCAAGAGCCTCGCCCAGATCGCCGGCCTGGCCGGCTTCGCCACCGCCATCGTGGACGACCGCGAGAGCTTCGCCAACCGCGAGCGCTTCCCCGAAGCCGGCGAGATCTACGCCGAGCCTTACGAGAGCGCCTTCCCGAAACTGGCCGTCAATGAAGCCAGCTACCTGATCATCGTCACCCGCGGCCACCGCGACGACATGCTCGTCCTGCGCTGGGCGGTCACCACTCCCGCCGGCTACGTGGCCATGATCGGCAGCAAGCGCAAGGTGATCTCGATCGTCAAGGAACTGGAACAGGAAGGCATGCCCCGGTCCGCCTTCGAGCGGATCTACGCCCCGATGGGCCTGGAGATCGGGGCCCTCACCCCGGAGGAGATCGCCGTCTCGGTGGTGGCCGAGATGGTCGCCGTCCGGCGCCATCCCGACTCGGGCTGGCGGGCGCTGTCGAAATCGGTCTTCGCCAGCCAGCGCCTGAGCGCCTTACTGAAGTGAAGCTCGCCGGACTCATCCTGGCCGCCGGCGCCTCCCGCCGCATGGGCGCCCCCAAGGCGCTGCTCACGTTGGAGGGCGAGACCTTCCTCGACCGCCTGATCCGCCTGCTGGCGGCGCACTGCTCTCCCGTGTTGGTGGTGCTGGGTCACCAGGCCGACGAGGTGCGCCGCGGGCTGGCCCGCTCCGCCGAGGCCGTCTTCGTGGTGAATGCGGACCCCGAGCGCGGGCAGCTCAGCTCGCTCCAGTGCGGGCTGGCGGCGGCGCCGCCGGAGTCCGAAGGATTCATGTTCACGCCGGTGGATTATCCGGGCGTCCGGCCCTCCACCGTGGCTGCGCTGGCGGCGGCTTTCTCCACGCTCCGCCCGCTGCTGGCGATCCCGCGCTGCCAGGGACGGCGCGGCCACCCCGTCTGCTGCGCGCGCGAGCTGATCCCCGAGTTCCTGGCGCTTCCGGCGGATTCCTCGGCCCGCGCGGTGATCTACCGGCGCCTCGACGAGGCCTGCTACGTGGACGTGGACGACGCGGCCATCGTCGAGGACGTGGACGACCCGGAGGCCTACCAGCGGCTGCTCCGGGCCGGGACGCCGCGATGAGGCTGACCAGGAAAACCATCTGGCGCCTGGCCGGCGCACTCCTCCTGCTGCTCGTCGCCGCCGGAATAGCCGCGCCTTACTTCAACGCGGACCGCTTCGGCCGGCGCGTGCAGGCCAGCCTGGAGAAGGCGCTCGACCGCCGCGTCGAGATCGGCAAGGTGCGGCTGGATCTGTTCGGCGGCCCCGGCTTCTCGATCAGCGACGTGGTCATCCATGACGACCCGCGCATGGGCATCGAGCCGCTGGCCTACGTGACGTCGCTGGAAACGCGGATCAGCCCTGCCAGCCTCTGGACGGGGCGGCTGGATTTCGCCAGCCTGCGGCTGGTCGAGCCGAGCGTCAACCTGGTGAAGCCAGCGGCCGGGCCCTGGAATCTTGAGGCCCTGCTGAGCCGCGCGCTGGCCGTTCCGGCGGCGGCGCTTCCCCCCATCCGGGTCCGCGGCGGGCGCGTCAACTTCAAGTTCGGCGAGGTGAAGTCGGTCTTTTATCTCAGCGACGCCGACATTGACATTGAGCCGTCGGGCGGCGATGGCGGCTGGGGCCTGCGGTTCTCCGGCGAACCGGCCCGCTGCGACCGCCCCGTGCGCGGGCTGGGCCGGCTCACCGGCAAGGGCCGCTGGCGTCCCGACCCCCAAAGGGGCGATCGGCTCGACCTCACCCTGGAGCTGGAGAAAGGCTTCCTGGAGGAAGCGGTCGCCCTGCTGCGGGGCCGGGATCCGGGGATCCACGCGCTGATAACGGCGCGGGCCCGGCTGGCCGGCCCCATCGCCGGGCTGGAAATCACCGGACGCGCTCGAATCGAGGAGTTGCGCCGCTCGGACCTGATGCCGCCCTACGGCGCCGGCTGGACCTTTGACTACCGCGGGCGGCTGGATCTGACGACGCAGCGGCTGGAGCTGGAGACTTCAGGCACGGGGCCGCTGGCCCTGCGGTTCTGCGCCGCCGGCTATCTCTCGCAGCCACGCTGGGGCGCGCTGCTGACACTAAACAAGCTGCCGCTGAGGTCGGCGACCGGACTCGCCCCGCACTTCGGACTGGCCGTGGCTGAAGGCGCGGCGCTGGACGGCGAGGTCTCCGGCGCCGTGGGTTACTCACCCGAGAGCGGAACCCAGGGCGCGCTGCTCGCGCGCGACGTTGTGCTCAAAGCGCCGGACTCCGGTCCGCTGCGCTGCGCGCGGCTGCCGGTGCTGGTCGAGCCAAACCACGCCCGTTTCGGCCCCGCCACAGTTGAGCACTCCGACCGCCACGAGCTCAGCATGGAAGGAGATTACACCTGGAGCAAGCGGTTGCTTGGCCTCAGGCTGGCGACCAAATCGATGCCGATTGCCGAGCCCCTCTGGGGTGCGCCGCCCCTGCTGGAGCACTGCCGTGGCGGCGTCTGGAAGGGCGACCTCCGCTGCCGGGTGGAAGGTGAGGGCCCGCCGAGCTGGACCGGGGCGATCCAGGTCGAAGACACCCAGGTGGCCGTGCCCGGGCTAGCAGCGCCGGTCGAGATCCTCTCGGCCAGGATGGTGCTCAAGGAAGGCGGCGCGGTGATGGAGGCGATCCGCGCTCGCGCCGGATCGAGCGACTTCGAAGCGCATTACCGCTATCAGCCTCGGGCCGCGCGGCAGCACGAGTTCCGCGTATCGGCGGCCCAGCTCGACGCGGCTGAGTTGGAGCGGCTGCTAGCGCCTGCACTCGACCGCCGCCGGGGTCTTCTGGCCCGCACCCTGCGGTTGGGCGCCGTGCCGCTGCCCGACTGGCTGGCCGCCCGTCGTGCCGAAGGCATGTTCAAAATCGGGTCTGTGTCTCTGGGCAGTTCTGAGCTCGCCAGCGGATTAAGCGGCCGGCTCGTCTGGGAGGGCGCCAGCGCCGAGATCTCCAACCTGGAAGCGCAAGTCCAGGGTGCGTCCGTGACCGGCAATCTAATAGTCAATCTGACTCGGCCCACGCCGGGCTACCACCTCGAAGCCCGTTTCCGGAACCTGCCGTGGTCCGGGGGCGAGTGGGAAGGCGAGGGAGTGGTGCGGACGCAGGGCCTCGGCCCGGATCTGCTGTCGAGTCTGCGCGCCGACGGCGCTTTCACCGGCCTGTCGGTCGTGCTGGCCCCGGAGGCCGAGTTCGATTCCGTGACCGGCCGTCTCGACGTTCGCTTCTCTCGCGGCGCGCCGCGCGTGGAAATCAGCGACCTCCGGGCTGTGTCCGGCCAGCAGGTGTTCCGAGGCGAGTGCCGGGCTCAGGAGGATGGCCGCCTTTCGGTCGAGTTCTCCGACGGGCGAAAGCACATACGCCTTGCGGGGACGCTATGGCCCTTGCAGTTGGAACCGGTGGCGCGCTGAGGGTAGGCGTTACTTCGGCCAGATGGCGGCAATCTCGACGGCCGCCTCGGGGAAGTGCCTGGGCCGGATCTGGCCCTGGTTGAGGATGGCCGTCGTGTGCAGCTTGCCCTCTTCGAGCAGGAGGACTTCGACGGTGCGGGCCTCGGGGGAGACGACCCACACCTCCGGCACGCCCAGGTTCTCGTAGTCGCGGAGTTTCTCTTGCCGCTCGGCGCGGGTGTTGGACGGAGAGAGGACCTCGACGATCAGTTGCGGGGCGGAATGGACGTAGCCATCCTCCTCCACGATCGTCTCGTTCTGGAAGACCGCGAGATCCGGGACGCGGCAGGTCAGCGGTTCGCGGCTGATGACGAGGCCGAACTCGCTGATCACGACCAGGATCGTATCTGCGTCGAGTTGTCGCTCGAGGTTCCTGCCTAACTTCTGGACTGTGCGCGAATGGCGCCACTTCGCTGGGGGCATGATGCGGACCTCACCCTTCACCACCTCTTCGGTGGCGTCTTCGACAACCGGCATCTCAAGCCACTCCTGGTAGCCCACCGTTTTGGCAGCCGTGGCCATACCACCCCGCTGGAGCCTATTGTAGCTCGTGGGCGCAGGTGCGGACGCCCAGCTTGCGCAGGAAGGCCATCATTGGGCACCAGTTGGTGAAGGCCGACTGGAACAGGTTCAGGCCCACGAAGGCGGTGAACAGGTAGAAGTTCGGGTTCACCCAGTAGCCCAGCCCCAGGCTGAGGACCACAAAGAGACCGGCGATCAGGCGCAGGTAACGATCAAGAGTCATGTTTCCCTCCTGGTTAATGGATGCGGCGGCGGCCCGAAGGTGACAGGATTAGTGCGCCCGCCGCCGGTTCACGATGTAGTAGACGATTGGAAGATCGGGTCGAACAGGATCCCCGCCGAGCCCACCACCACCGCCGCCGCGGTCAGCAGCATGGGCCGGAAGCGCACTGCGCAGGGCTGGCCGGAACCCGGCTTATTACAGAAATTGTTATATTGGTGTGCGGAGGGTCAGGGATTGCGCCCAGAACAACTGCGGTCGGCCCGCGAGGCAGCGGGCCTGACACAACAACAGGCAGCCGGGCGGCTAGGGGTTTCGCAGGCATATCTCGCGCTCCTGGAGCGTGGCCGGCGGCCGGTGACGGCCGGGCTCAGGTCAAAGATCGTGAACCTGTACGGCCTGGGTCCTACCGATCTGCCACTGGAGACCGAATGTGTCGATTCGTGGCAGTCCGCGTCCTTGGCGACGGCACTCGCCAGCCTGGGGTATCCCGGTTTCCGTCACCTGCGCGGCGGAGATGGGAAGAATCCCGCTGTCGTCCTTCTTGCTGCTATCGCCGCAGGCGATGTGGAGGTTCGCGTGATCGAGGCTCTGCCTTGGCTGGTCGTCGCATACAGCGATCTCGATTGGGAGTGGCTGATACGCGAAGCGAAGTTGCGAGATGTCCAGAACCGGCTCGGATTCCTGGTCACACTCGCGCGACAGGTGGCCGAGAAACGCGGTGATAAGGTGACCGCGGGCAGACTTTGCCAGGTTGAAGAGATCCTGGACCGCGCGCGCCTGGTGCGCGAGGACACTTTGTGCCAAGGCTCCCTCTCAGACGCAGAGCGCCGCTGGCTTCGGCGAACACGTCCTCCCGACGCCCGTCACTGGAATCTGTTGACGGATCTGGATTCCCGAGCCTTGCCCTATGCCGCATGACCAGCCCCCGGAGCCGTGGCACTCGTTCTTTCTTGCGATCGACACGGCCTTTGATCACCCGGTCGCACTCCATTGCATTGGCGGATTCGCGATTGCGATGCAGTATGGTCTGCCGCGTCCCACGGTTGATGTCGATTGCCTCACGGTGACTCCCGTTGAGGCGACCGCGCGGCTTCAGTCACTCGCGGGAGAGGGGTCAGCCCTGCACGGGAGGTACGGAGTATACGTCCAGCATGTCGGGATCGTGACCGTTCCCGAAAACTATGCCGACCGGCTGAAGTTGATGTTCCCGACGGCCTATCGCACACTCCTGCTCATGGGGCTTGAGGCGCACGACCTCGCGTTATCAAAGTTAGAACGGAACTCGGCTCGCGATCGGGAGGATGTGAGATACCTCGCCCGTGCAGTTCCGCTTGATCTCGCGGTCCTGGAGAGCCGGTATCATTCGGAGCTTCGACCGTATCTTGCGAGCCCGGAGAGACACGACTTAACGCTGCGCCTGTGGCTTGAAATGCTCCGGGGCAGTTGATGTCCCGTTCACCTGCACTGAGGCAGTGGGCCGACCGCAGCCGATCACGAGCCGGGCGCCGGTACAGCGGCCGCGCGGGCCTGCCGGCGCCGGTTCACGATTATCACGACAACAGCAGCTCGATATCCTCCCGCTGGAGGTTCCGGATCAGGCTGTTGTCTTCGCCGATGATGGCAGCGGCCAGGTCGCGCTTGGTGTTCTGGAGCTGGAGGATTTTCTCCTCCACCGTATCGCGGGCGATCAGCCGGTAGGCGAAGATCTGCTGCGTCTGGCCGATGCGGTGGGCGCGGTCGATCGCCTGGACTTCGACGGCCGGGTTCCACCAGGGGTCGAGCAGGAACACGTATCCGGCCGCGGTCAGGTTCAGCCCCAGCCCGCCGGCCTTCAGACTGATGAGGAACAGCGGGCAGGCGGGGTCGTTCTGGAACCGTTCGACGCGCGCTTGCCGGTCGCGGGTGGCGCCGTCCAGGTACTCGTAGACCAGTCCGGAAGCCTCCAGCCGCTCGCGCACCAGCGCGAGCAGGCTGGTGAACTGCGAGAAGACCAGCGCTTTGTGGCCTTCTTCGACGATCTCGCTCACGTGGTCCGCCAGCACGTCGAGCTTGGCGCTGGGCTGGGCGGCGCGGGCCGCGTCGATCAGCCCCGGGTGGCAGGCCGCCTGGCGCAGGCGGAGCAGCGCCTCGAGCACGTGCAGCTTGGACTTGGCCACGCCCTCGGAGGCGATGCGCTCGAGGAGCGAGTCGCGGTAGTGGTTGCGCAACTCGTCGTAGAGCTTGCGCTGGGCCGGCTCGAGCCTAATGTCACTTACTTTGCCCCTTTCTCGTCGTTAGGCGAACTCGGACCCTTGCACTTGTGTTTGGGAAACGTTGCGCCTTTGCCCCAGACCGCTCTGGGATAGGATCGTCGGCGGGTCCGGTTCGGCAATTTGCCTTGCCCCGCCCAGCGCAACACCCGCTGGTATTCCGCCTCCCACTCCGCCGCATCGGTGATGGTAGCCAAGCGGGGCAAGGCGGTCATAACCACCGCTTGGACTCGGGAGAAGCTCAACCGTCGGGGCTCCAAATTCGCCTTTCGCGCCGCCGCCATCTGCACGCTGCGCACCAA
>ERZ1292640.2877-Hain-H43-02um-R1-2877-length-13633-cov-4_pt1 | contig 11965 bp, 12 predicted proteins | sample MGYA00564404_ERZ1292640 | MGnify/ENA primary metagenome ERZ1292640 (study PRJEB36523, sample SAMEA6512636) | groundwater metagenome | collected 2019-01-08 | study: AquaDiva: Metagenomics assemblies of 32 groundwater samples | reverse complement strand
CCCGGCGCCGATCGGGAGCGCCAGCTCCGCTTCCGTTTCGCCGACGCCCTGTCGAAGACCCTGCTCGCCCGGGGCAAGCTCTCGGAGGACATTCCCGCCCGCCTCGAGGGCAAGCAGGTTCACATCCAGACCTATCACCGCCTCAATCGGGAGATAACGGATCTGGAGAAGAAGCTCCGGATCCGGCTCGAATTTCCTTATGACGTATTCAAGATCCAGGGCGTCATCATGGCGCCCAACGGGTTCGTGGTGATCATCGGCTCGAAGTCCTACGAGAAGGGGGACCCCCTCGACGATCTGGACGCCCGCCTGAAAGGCGCCTGTGTCGAGGACGCCACCCTGAACCAGGTTACCGTGATGTATCGGGGCGAGAAAATCATCGTTCAGGTCACGGGGGGCGGGCCGTAGGGGGCCGGGGGGCCCTGATAAGGGCTCGGGGGGGGGATGTGGATGAGCCGATTCGATATCGCGGGGAAGGGATATCCGGGGGGGGTAGGGACCCCCTAGGCAAACGGACATCTTTATGGCATCCTCTCGCAACTCTGTTCCGAAGAATGATAGGAGGACTTGAGATGGCGCATCGGAAGACTTTGAGGTTTGGCCGGTTCGCGGCGGTTCTCGGGGCCTTCGTCGCCTTCGGGCTTGCGCCCGGTGCGGCCGTTCCGGCGGAGGAATCCGCCCCGGCGACGGCATCCGCCTCCGAGGGCAAGCCCCTCCGCGTGAACCTCTCCCTGAAAGGGGAGGATCTCTCCGTCGTCGTGCGGCAGATCCGGGAACAAACCGGCATCAACATCATCCCGGACCAGGAGATTGAGAAGGAGAAGGTTGAGATCGACGTGACCGATCTCCTCGTCGAGAACGTCCTCGACATCCTCAAGGAGAAGGTCAAGGGGCTCGAAGTCGAGAAGGTTTCGGGCAACTTCTATCGCCTCCACCGGCCCCCGACCGTCTCGGTGAACTTCGCGGGCGCGCCGATCCAGGATGTCATGAAGCTCATCGCCTCGCTGTCCGGGCGCAACATCATCCTCGCCCCGACGGTCCAGGGGCAGGTCACGATGAACCTCCGAAACGTTCCCTGGGAGGAAGCCCTCCGCACGGTCGCAATGAACTACAACTACGCCGTCGTCAAGAGCGGCGGCGGGCTTTACTCGGTGGTGGACCCCCGGACGCTGGTCGCGCAGAGCCAGACGCAAACGTTCAGGCTCCGGTTCATCCAGCCGCCGAGCGCTTATCGGCCCAAGGTCAAGTCCGAGATCGCCCTCGGAAGCCCCGCGGCGCCCAGCGAGGACTACAAGATCTCGTTCCCGCTCTTCCGGGCCTTGAACTCGGTTCTTTCCCCGGCGGGGAAAATCGAGTTCGACCGGGATACGAACTCCTTCATCGTCACCGACATCCCGACGAAGCTCAACGAAATCGCCAAGATCGTGACCGAGCTCGACAAGCGGCCGTCCCAGGTTCTGGTGGACGTGAAGTTCATCCAGACCAACGACGAGGCGGGCGTGGATTTCGGCGTCAAGTGGGAGAAGGGCCTCAAGGCCAAGCTGACGGGGGCTTCCGTTCCCTCGCGCCTGCCCTTCACGGCGGGAAAGGGCGGGTGGGAGGACAGCATCACCCCCTACGGCGAGGAGGATGACACTGATTTCGAGGGGCCGGCTCCGGTCGATCCGCATGTGAGCACCCTCGAGGTTCCGAAGGCCGTCTGGGGGCTTCTGGACTTCACGGAGACGATCCTGACCCTCCAGATGCTCCAGACCCGCAAGGACGTGACCATCTCCCAGGCCCCGAAGATCGTGACCGTGGACAACCAGGAATCCACGATCTTCATCGGCGAAAGCGTCCGCTACGCGGAGGCGCAGGTCCAAGCCGGGACGGGCGGATCCACGATCATCACGGGCATCGCGGAAGGCCGCTCCTCGCCTGTGAACGTGGGCTTCCAGCTCTTGATCCAGCCCCACATCATCCCGGAGACGGGCGAGATCCTCCTGACGCTGATCCCGGAAGAAAACGTTCTCTCGGGGACCGGCGAGAACATCTCCGGCTTCGATACCTTCACGGCCGCGGGCGCGACGATCGATCTGCCCCGGATCGCCACGCGGTCCATCGTGACGAAGGTCCTGCTCCAGAGCGGGCAGACCGTCGTCATCGGCGGGATGAACACCGAGAGTAAGTCCGAGTCCTGGTACGAGGTCCCGATCATCAGCAAGATCCCGCTCCTCGGATGGCTCTTCAAGAGCCGGAGCGTTACGAATGTCAAGCGGAAGTTGACGATCTTCGTGACCGTTGACATCGTCAGGGACACCGACTCGGCGGAGAAATACGTGGATCAGCGGCTCGGCCGCCAGGCGCAGGCCGCTTCGGCCCCCCCGGTCGCAGCCCCCGCGGCGACTCCCGTCGTCCCGGTTCCGCCGCCGGCCCCCGAGGCGCCGAAGTAGTCTGATGCCCAATACCCCGGGACCGCGCTTCCCGCGCTCCCGGGGTTCGGGTTCGCCTCCCGTGGCCACGAGCACCCGATCCCCCGAACGGTCTTCCGGTCCGCCCCCGGAGGGGCGTACGCCCATGAAGAGAATGCTGATCAACGTTTTGGATGCGGAGGAGACCCGGATCGCGATCCTCAAGAACGACGTCCTCGACGAGTTTTATATCGAGCGGGAGGGCGAGAACCACCACGTCGGGAACATCTACAAGGCCCGCGTGATCAACGTCGAACCCTCCCTCCAGGCTGCCTTCGTCGATTTCGGGCAGTCCCGGAATGGATTCCTCCACATTTCGGAGGTGCGTCCGAATGCCCTGGGGCTGTCGGCGCTCCCCGGCGCCCGAAGGGAGTTCGGCCCGGATACGCCCATCCAGCAGGTCTTAAAACCCGGCCAGGAACTCGTCGTCCAGGTGGTCAAGGAGGAGATCGGCCAGAAGGGTTGCTTCCTCACGACCTACCTCTCCATCCCCGGGCGCTATCTGGTCCTGATGCCCGGCGTCGCCCGATGCGGGGTTTCACGCAAGATCATCGACGAGGAGGAGCGGGTCCGGCTGAAGGCCGTCATGCGGGATCTTTCCCCTCCGCGCGGACTCGGGTTCATCCTCCGGACGGCCGGCCAGGATCGGGCGAAAATCGATCTCCAGCGGGATCTTCGCTACCTCCTGCGGCTCTGGTCGTCCATCTGCCGGCGCCTCGACGCCGACCCCGCCCCCGCCTGCCTATACTCGGAGAGCGACCTCGTGATCCGGACGATCCGGGATCTGTTCACGGAAGACATGGAGGAGATACTGATCGACTCGGAGCCGGTCAGCGAGCGTGCGAGGGATTTTTTGCGCGCGGTCATGCCCCGGTTCGTCTCCCGGATTCGGACCTACGCCGAACCGGAGCCGCTCTTCCACCGCCACCGGATCGAGATGGAAATCGAGAAGATTTCCGAGCGGCGGGTGAATCTCGTCTCGGGCGGCTCGATCGTAATCGAGCGAACGGAAGCCCTCATCTCGGTCGACGTGAACTCGGGGAAGTTCACCGAAGGCAAGGACCCCGAGGACATGGCGCTTCGGACGAATCTGGAGGCCGCTTCCGAGATCGCCCGGCAGCTGCGACTGCGGGATCTCGGCGGGGTCGTCGTCTGCGACTTCATCGATCTGCGCCAGGAGAGCCACTGTCGGCAGGTCGAGCGGACGCTGCTGGAGGGGCTGCGGACGGACCGGGCTCGCACGAAGATGCTGCGGATGTCCCGCTTCGGGATCATCGAAATCACGCGCCAGCGGGTCCGCTCCAGCGTCTCGAGCCTCCTCTACGAGCCCTGCTCCACCTGCGCAGGCTCCGGCCAGGTCAAGACCGTCGAGAGCATGAGCCTCTACGTCCTTCGATACATCCGGCGGGCCGCCGCCCGCGGAGAAGGGGATCGGTTGACCGTCCAGGTCCATCCGGCCGTGGCCTCGTACCTGCTGAACCGGAAGCGCCCGGAGTTGTTGTCTCTCGAGACGGCGACCTCGAAGCGGATCTCCATCGAGGCCGATCCGAGCTACGGGGTGGAGGAGTTTAAAAACCAGAAGCCGGAGTGACTCCCCCCCCTGGCAAAGGAGCGGAGGGGCCGCTACACTGTGCCCCCTTCCGAGGGAGAAAACGTGATCGCCAAATACGCTGTCGTCGAGGATCGCGGGAAGAACCTCCGCGTTCGGGAGGGGCAGGTTGTCCGGCTGGATTTGCGTCCCGGGCAGGTTGGCGACGAGGTCCGATACGATCGGGTCCTCCTGGTCGGGGGCGGGGCGGTCCGGGTGGGCTGTCCCTATGTCGACGGGGCCATTGTCCGCGCCCGGATTCAAGAACCCGTCCTGAAGGGCGAGAAGGTCTACACGGTCCGATTCCGCCGCCGCAAGAACTCCCGGAAGCGCACGGGATTCCGGGCCCGATACACCCTTGTGAAGATAGAGGAAGTCCTGGACAGCCATGGCGCATAAGAAAGGCCAGGGATCGAGCCGCAACGGGCGGGATTCGAATCCGCAGTACCTCGGCGTGAAGATGTACGGCGGCGAGCGCGTTCGGGCCGGCACGATCATCCTGCGCCAGCGGGGCACCCGCTGGCGGCCGGGACGGAACGTTCGGCTCGGCCGGGACGACACCCTCTTCTCGTTGGCCGACGGCATCGTTTCGTTTGGAGCGGGCCGGAAGGTTTCGGTCCTTCCGCCCCCCGCCGCGCCGTCGCCCTCCTAGCCCCTCCCGCCCGCTCCCCGGCGAACCGGCCGGGAATCGCCCATGATCGACGCCTTATCCCTCCGGGTCCGTGGCGGACGGGGCGGTGCGGGTTGCATCTCGTTTCTGCGGGAGAAATACCGGCCGAAGGGAGGGCCCAACGGCGGGGACGGCGGGTGCGGGGGGTCGGTTTGGATCGAAGCGACCCGGCGGGAGACGACCCTTTCTCCTCTGTCCCGAAAGACATTCCACGAGGCGAGATCCGGGGGCGGCGGCGCCGGACGGGAGCGCGCGGGCGCCGACGCCGACGATCTCGTGCTGATGGTTCCGGAGGGGACGATTATCCGGGACGTTTCCACGGGCGCCATACTGAAAGACCTTGCGCGCGAGGGGGATCGGGTCTGCGTCGCAAAGGGCGGGCGGGGGGGGCGCGGGAACCGGAAGTTCGCCTCGTCGGTGAACCGGACCCCGCGCCGGGCGGATCCCGGGGAGGAAGGCGAGATTCGCCGGATTTCGCTCGAGTTGCGGGTCCTGGCGGATGTGGGGCTGGTGGGTTTTCCGAACGCGGGGAAGTCCTCTCTCCTGCGAGCGCTCTCCCGGGCGAAGCCGAAGGTGGCGGCCTATCCTTTCACGACGCTTCACCCGGTCCTCGGCGTGGTCGAGACCGAGTCCTTCGAGACGTTCACCGTCGCGGAGGTTCCGGGTCTTCTCGAAGGCGCCCACGGGGGGCGGGGGCTGGGCGATCGGTTCCTGCGCCACCTCGGCCGGACCCGGTTCGTTCTCTATCTCATCGATTTTTCGGAGCCCCGGACGAAGGACCCCCGGGACGATTTCGAGGCCCTCCGCCGGGAGGTGGGGGCGTTCTCGAAGGACCTGGCAGCGAGACCCTGCGCAATCGTCGCGACGAAGATGGACCTGGAGGCGGCCCGCGAGCGGCTGGCAAGCGTCCGGAAGTCCTTTCCATCGACGCGCTATCCGGTTGCGGCCCTCCGGGGGGACGGGATCCCGGCCCGCAAGGAAGCCCTCGCCCGCCGGATCACGGGCTCGCCCTGACGGGGTATAATCGGCGGCTCGCAGGGGGGGATCGACGTCCGAGTCCGCGATTCATTACGCCATGCCCGAGGATCGAGACGGCAAGAACGGGCCGCCCGGGGTTTCGCTATCGTCGGAAGGTGCTCCCCCCCAGGACGCGGAGTGGTTCCGTGCGGCCTTCGATTTCGCCCCCATCGGGATGCTCCTGGTCGGGACGAAACGGAAGATTCTCAAGGCGAACCGGGCGTTCTGCTTGATGCTCGGGTATTCCGAGGGCGAGATCGCCGGGAGAAGCATTTCGGACCTTACGCATCCGGATGACGTTTCCGCGAGCGCCCAGGAAATCCAGCGGCTGCACAAGGGGGAATCCTCGCGGATTTCCATGGAGAAACGCTATCTCCGGAAGGACGGGGGTTTGATTTGGTGTCGCCTGACGACGACGCTGGTCCGGGATTCGAAGGATGGAATCTCGAACGCCCTTGCGATGGTCGAGGACATTTCCGAGCGGAAGCAGCGAGAGGATTCCCTCCAGCTCCATGCGAGCGTCCTCGAGAACATGGCCGAGGGGGTCGGTGTCGTGGACGCGCGCGGGCGGATCCTCCTTGTGAACCCCGCCTTCGAGCGGATGCTTGGCTACGACCGGGGGGAACTCGTCGGCCGGAAGGTTTCGCACATCGCGGATGCCACGCCCGAGTCCATCGGGCGGACGATGCGCGACATCTTCCAGGCCGTGAAGGATCGCGGCTTCTGGGAAGGGGAGTTGCCCAACCGAAAGAAGAGCGGCGAGCCGCTCTTCTCGTGGGCCCGGATCGCCAGGCTTGGCGAAGCCTCGGACGTCGCCGTCGGGGTCTTGCAGGACGTCACCGCGAAGGTGCGTGCGGAAGCGAACCTTCGCGAGAGCGAGGAGCGGTTCCGCGTGGCCTTCGATCTCGCCCCCATCGGGATGGCCCTCGTGGGGCTGGACCAGACGTTCCAGAAGGTGAACCACGCGTTCTGCTCGATGCTGGGGTATTCCCCGGACGAGATCGTCGGCAAGGCCGTTTTTGACATCACCTATCCGGAGGATGTCTCGGTGAGCCGGGAGGAAACCCGGCGGCTCGCAATCGGCGAGATCCAGGCGATTCGGCTGGAAAAGCGCTACGTCCGGAAGGACGGCAGCACGATCTGGGGCCGCGTCACGGCGACGCTCATCCGCGACGGCAAAGGAATCCCCCTCCGCTCCCTCGCCATGCTCGAGGACGTCACCGAATCCAAGCGCGCCGAGGAGGCCGTCCGGGAGAGCGAGGCGCGGTTCCGGGCGGCGTTCGAGGGCGCCCCGATCGGGGTCATGATCGTCGGTCCGGACCTCCGGATCCTGCGGGCCAACCAGACCCTCTGCCGGGTCCTCGGCTATACCGAGTCCGAACTCGTCGGGCGATCCGTTGCGGATATCACGCCCCCGGAAGATATCGGGGAAACCCTGCAGACGTCCCGGCAGCTGTTCGAGGGGAAGTTCCGCGTCCTTCGCCGCGAGAAGCGCTACCGTCGGAAGGACGGCCAAGCGGTCCTCTGCCAGCTCTCCGCGACGCTCGTCATGGACTCCGCCGGGCGTCCCAGCTACGCCATCGGGATGATCGAGGACATCTCGGAGCGGAAGAGGACGGAATCGGATCTCTTGGCGCTCCAGGAAGGTCTCGAGCGGCGGGTCCAGGAGAGGACTCTCCAGCTGGAGGTGGCGATCAATGAGCTGGAGGCCTTTTCCTACTCGATCTCCCACGACCTTCGCGCCCCGGTCCGGGCGATGGCCGGATTCGCGGGGATTGCCCTGGAGGAGCACGCCGAAGCCCTCTCCCCGGAGGTGCGGCGCTATCTCGAGAAGATCCGGACGAATGCCGGCCAGATGGATCGCCTGATCGAGGACCTCCTTGCGTTTTCGGGGATCGGGCGGGCGCCGCTCCGGATCGGGTCTTGCGATCCCGCGTCCATCGCGCGGGCGGCCTTCGAGGGGCTGGAGGGGGAGCGGGGGGGGAGGGACATCGAGGTTCAGTTCGGGGACCTCCCGGCCTGCCGGGCGGACGCGGGGCTGCTCTACGAGGTCTTCGCAAACCTCCTCTCGAATGCCATCAAGTTCACCCGGCCCCGGCCCGAGCCCCTGATCGAGATTGGTGCCCGCCCCGCCGACGGACCGGGCTCGGGGATCGCCTATTTTGTCCGGGACAACGGCGTCGGTTTCGACATGCGCCACGCCCAAAAGCTCTTTGGGGTCTTCCAGCGGCTCCACCGGATCGACGAATTCGAGGGGACGGGGGTGGGGCTCGCAATCGTCAAGCGGATCGTGGAGGGGCACGGGGGCCGGATCTGGGCCGAATCCTCGCCGGATCGCGGCGCCGTGTTCTTTTTCACGCTCGGAAAGGGGGACGGCGATGCCTGATGCGCCGGCGGATATCCTTCTGGTCGAAGACAACCCGAACGACGTGGAGCTCACCCTGCACGCCCTGCGGAAGAACGGCCTGGCCGCTTCCGTGCGAGTGGTGCGGGACGGCGTCGAGGCGCTGGAGTTCCTGTTCGGTTCCGAAGGCGCTCCGCCGCACGATCCGCCCCCCGGGCTCAAGCTGATCCTGCTGGACCTGAAGTTGCCGCGCCTGGACGGGATCGAGGTTCTTAAGCGCCTGAAGGCCGATCCCCGGACCCGTTCGACCCCGGTCGTGATCCTCACCTCGTCCCGGCAGAAGCGGGACCTGGTGGAGTGCTACCAGATGGGGGTGAATTCCTTCATCGTGAAGCCCATGGATTACAAGAAGTTCGTCGAGGCGGTAGGCCAGGTCGGCCTCTACTGGATGCTCGTGAACCAGCGATCCGAACCGTAGGGGCGTCTCCGGCGCGGTATCCTGCCGGCATGGAGACGACCATCGATCGCTCGGGCGCCCTCGTGGCGGCGGACGTGGGGAATACGACGATTGCATTCGCGCGCTTCCGCCGGGGCGGGTGGGGGAGCGTCCGCCGCCACGAAGCGAGCGATCCCGTCGGTGCCGCCCGCGCGATCGCGGCCCTCGCGCGCTCGGGGAATCTCCCGGTCTTCTTCGGGTCCGTCCGCCCCGGTGCGAGCCGCCGGATGGCGCAAGCGCTCCGCCGCGCGGGGCTTCGGGTCCGGGATATCCGTCCCGCGCTCGCGCGGCTCGTGCCGTGCCGGCTTCGGCCGGGGTCGCGCGCAGGCACGGACCGGTTGTTGAACGCGCTCGCGGTGAAGGCCCGCTCGCGCCGGGGGGCCGTCGTCGTGGATTTCGGGACGGCCGTCACGCTCGACGTCGTGTCCCCGGAAGGCGTGTTCCTCGGGGGGGCGATCGCCCCCGGGATCCGGCTTTCGCTCGCGTCCCTTGCGGAGCGCACGGCGCTGCTTCCCCGCCTCTCCCCCGGGATTCCCCGGCGCGTTCTGGGGCGGAGCACGGCGGATGCCATGCGTTCCGGCGTCGTGCGGGGCCTCGCCGCCGCCGTCGAGGGGCTCGTGAAGGGCCTCCGGCGGGAACTCCCCTTCCGTCCGATGGTGCTCTCGACCGGGGGGGATGCGCAATTGCTTTCGAGGATCTGCCCGTCGATCGAGCAGGTGGTTCCGATCCTCACCCTCGAGGGGATCCGGATCGCCGCTACTTGCCGCCGAACTTCGTCTTCTGGAAGGGGTTCTCGGGCAGGGGCGAGGACCTCGCGGGCCCCGGGGCGGGCTTCGCGTTCTGGGCGGGGAGCTCGAAGTCGAAGTCGCCGATCTTCGAGCCTTTCACGATCCCCTTGATCTCCATCTTGAACTCCTCGGGGTTGTCGGAGGCGAGGAGGGCGTCCTGCAACGAGATCCGTTCCTCCTGATAGAGCCGCTTCAGGGATTCGAGGAAAGTCTGGCTCCCGAAGTAGGTGTCGTCCTTCATCGCGCGGGGGATGTCCCGGACCTTGCCTTCGGCGAGGAGCTCCCGGATGAAGGGGGTCGCCATGAGGATCTCGACCGCGGGGGCGCGTCCGGTTCCGTCCATGCGGGGGATCAGCCGCTGGGAGACGATCCCCTGGAGGACGAGCGAAAGCTGGAGGCGGACCATTTCGTGCTGGTGGGGCGGGAAGAAGTGGATGATGCGCTCGACGGTCTGGGTCGCGTTCACCGTGTGGAGGGTCGAGAGCACGAGGTGGCCGGTTTCGGCGGCCTGCAATGCTACGTCCATCGTTTCCTGGTCGCGCATTTCGCCGATCAGGACGATGTCGGGGTTCTGGCGGACGGAGTTGCGCAGGGCGTGGTGGAAGTCCTTCGTGTCGAATCCGATCTCGCGCTGGGAGAAGATGCAGCGCTTGGGCTGGAAGACGTATTCGATGGGGTCTTCAATCGTGACGACGTGCTTGCGCTCGCGCTGGTTGACGTATTCGATCATCGTGGCCAGCGTCGTGGATTTTCCGGAGCCGGCCGTTCCCGTGACGAGGATGAGGCCGCGGGGCTTCAGCGCGAGGGCCTGGAGGGGGGCGTTGGGCAGCCCCAGGGTCTCGAAATCCTGGATCTGGGTGCGGATGTGCCGCATGACCATCGCGATTTCGCCCTGCTGGCGGGCGATGTTGACGCGGAAGCGGGCGACGCCCGGGGCGTCGTAGGCGACGTCGATTTCCCCCCTCGTCTCGAATTCCCGCCGGACGAGGGCGGGGGCGACTTCCGCGAACACCTGATCCATCTCCCGGCGTCCCATCGCCTCGGTGGACTCCATCGTCTCGATCCGGCCGTGGACCCGCATCGCGGGGGGATAGCCGACCTTCAGGAAGAGGTCGGACGCTTCCTTCTGCACCATCGCCTTGAGGATGTCGAGAAGCATTCGGTGCCCGCGTGAATACTATGACACACGGGTACATGGGCGTCCAGGGACCGGTAGGGAACGCGTCCATTCCAGAGTATCATGGGCCGACTCCCCAGAGGAGGCGGACAAGCCATGAATGATGTCATTTACTATGTTTCCGACTTCGTCCGGTTCCTCCGCCTGCACGTCCCGCCGACGGTCTGGATCGGGCTGGGCCTCGGGATCCTCATCCTGTGGTATTTCCGAAAGCTCCTGGCGGCCGCGCTCGGGTTCGCATTCGTCGTTTACATCCTCGCGGCCCTCTACGTCGTCCAGAACGAATACTTCTCCTTCGAGAATCCCATTCCTTTCATCGGGTTCCTCGTGATGGGGGTCGGGTTCGCCGTCGTCACCCTCTACCTCTTTTTCATCCGTACCCCGTCGGAATGAGCGATCGGCCGCCGGCGCCCGGACCCGATGCTTGCGCCGGGGATGCCCTTTCGGAGGCGATCCGGGAGGCGCTTCGCGGGGTCATGGATCCTGAGCTCGGGCGGGACCTCGTTTCCCTCGGGATGGTGAAGGAGATCCGTGTCGAGGCGGGCGAGGCGGATGTCGGCATCGAGCTGACGACGCCCGCCTGTCCGCTGAAGCACCGGATCGAATCCGACGTCCGGACGGCGGCCCTCGCCGTGCCCGGCGTGAAGGATGTCCGGGTCCATTTCACGAGCCGGCCCGGGGCCGGCGTCCAGGCGCCGTCGCCGATCGCGGGCGTTCGCTCGATCCTGGCGGTCGCCTCGGCGAAGGGCGGCGTGGGCAAGACCACGGTCGCGGTGAACCTTGCGGTCGCGTTCGCGCGTTTGGGGCTGCGGACGGGGCTTTTGGACGCGGACGTTTTCGGCCCGAGCGTCCCGCGGATGCTCGGGCTTTCGGGCGAGCCCCAGCCCGGATCGGGCGAGGGCCGCCTTTCCCCGCCGTCCGCCCACGGCGTGAAGGCGATGTCCCTGGGGCTTTTGCTCGATCCGGGGCAGCCCGTGATCTGGCGGGGGCCGATGGTTCACCAGGCGATCCAGTTCAGCCTTCGCCAGATCGATTGGGGGGAGCTCGACGTCCTCGTGGTGGACCTGCCGCCCGGGACCGGCGACGTGCAGCTCTCGCTCATCCAGTCGGTGCCGCTCGCCGGCGCGGTCCTCGTGTGCACCCCGCAGGACGCCGCCGCCGACGTTTCCATCCGGGGGCTGCGGCTCTTCGAGATCGCAGGCGTGCGGCTCCTGGGCGTTGTGGAGAACATGTCCGGCTACGTCTGTCCCGGGTGCGGCCGGCGCGAGGAGATCTTCGCGCACGGCGGGGGGCAGCGTCTCGCCGCGCGCGCGGGAGTTCCCTTGCTCGGATGCATCCCGCTGGATCCGGCCGTCCGCGCGGGCGGGGACGAGGGCAAGCCCTGCGATCCAACTTCTGGCTCACCGTCCACGTCGTCACGATCATGCTCGCCTAC
>ERZ1292640.1326-Hain-H43-02um-R1-1326-length-20504-cov-42_pt1 | contig 11976 bp, 11 predicted proteins | sample MGYA00564404_ERZ1292640 | MGnify/ENA primary metagenome ERZ1292640 (study PRJEB36523, sample SAMEA6512636) | groundwater metagenome | collected 2019-01-08 | study: AquaDiva: Metagenomics assemblies of 32 groundwater samples | reverse complement strand
CGGTTCTGCGTCGTTAATCCCAGCGCGGTGGTCGAGGTGAAGTCAACCTGGCCCAGAACCAGGTCGGCCGCCGGCCCGTTGGGGGACCCCGGCGCCAGCGCGGCGGCGGGATACCGCAGCACGCGGTGGTTGCCGGCGTCGGTGAAGTAGAGGTTGCCGTTGGCGTCGAAAAGCAGCGTGCTGCGGAAGGTCCCCCGGGAAGTAGTGACGCCGACGGTGCTGGCCGAAACGCCGCCTGGGTTGGCGCTCCTGGTGTCGAAGCTCGTCTGCCCGATCACCATGTCCGGCTGCTTCACCTCGTCGGGCTGGGTGAAGGGCTTGGGGAAGCGGAGGATCCGGTTATTGCCGGTGTCCACCACGTAGAGATTGCCCTGCGTGTCCACCGCCAGCCCGGTGGGCGCGGTCAGGCCGGTGCGCAGCGTGGTGCCGGGGCCCAGCGTGAAAGTGGAGACCTTGTCGCGCTGGCCGATCACGATGTCGGCGTAAGCGCCGTTGGAGAACTGGGCCGCGTTGCGCCAGCCGAGCACGCGGTTGTTGCCGGTGTCAGCCACGTACAGGGCCGGCGGCGATGCCGAAAGATCCAGGGCCAGCGATTGCGGGCCCCACAACTCACGGCCTTCGACCAGGTTCGGCGACCCGGATTTCACCGTGAGCGAGGCGTGCCCCACCACACGGATGGGACTCGGATTGAAGATGGTCTGGGCCTCGACAAGCTGGGCGGAAATCGTGACCGCCAGCGCGGCCAATATGGTTCGCATATATTGAGTCATCGGTCGTTTGCTTCCAGTTTATCAGTGAGGGGGGGCGGGTGTTAGACTGGGCAGTTGAGCGCTTCATTGGCCGCTGGCGCCCGGTTGCGTGTGTGCGCCGTCAATTACCTGAACACGGTTCCGCTGGTGTGGGGAATGCTGCATGGCTCCCAGCGGGGCCTGTTCGAGCTCATCTTCCGGCTGCCGTCGGAGTGCGCCCAGATGCTGGAGTCGGGCGAGGTGGACGTCGGCCTCGTCCCGTCGATCGAGGCGCGACGGCTGGAACTGGAAATGATCCGCGGCGCCGGCATCGCCTCGCGCGGGCCGGTGCGAAGCATCTTGTTGGTTTCCAAGGTCGCTCCAGGCGCCATTCGCACGCTGGCCGCCGACTCCGGCTCGCGCACGTCGGTCGCGCTGGCCCAGATCGTGCTGGCGGAGCGCTACGGGGCTTTTCCGGAAGTGACGCCGATGCCGCCGGAGCTGCCGTCGATGCTGGAAGCCGCCGATGCCGCCCTCATCATCGGCGATCCGGCCTTGCGGCTGGACCCGCCGGCGCTGCCCTTCCTGGTGCTGGACCTGGGCGCGGAATGGACCGAGATGACCGGGCTGCCGATGGTGTTCGCCGTGTGGGCCGGCCGGCGGGAACGGCTGACGCCGGAAGTCGCGCCGGCCTTCCTGGAGTCCTGCCGGTTCGGGCTGGCCCACATCGAGGACATTGTGCGTCAGGAGGCGCCCCGTCGCGGCATCGACGAGGCGCTGGCGCGCCGCTACCTGACGCGCCACATGGTGCTCGAGCTGGGCGAGGAGGAGTACCGCGGCCTGGAGCGGTTCCTGGCCTGCGCGCGGGACCTGGCCGCCCGGCGCGCCGAGGTCTGATATGACCCGCCGGGAAGCGCTCGGTCTGTTCGCCTCACCCGACCTGGTCGCGCTCGGGATGGCGGCCGACGCGGTCCGGCGGCGGCTTCATCCCGAGGGCGTGGTCACCTACGTCATCGACCGCAACATCAACTACACCAACGTCTGCACCGAGTACTGCACTTTCTGCGCCTTCTACCGTGCGCTGGGCCACCCCGAGGCCTACGTCCTCTCCAAGGAAGCGATCTTCGAGAAGATCCGCGAGACGCTCGAGTTGGGCGGCACCGGAATTCTCATGCAAGGGGGCCTCCACCCGGAGCTGAGGATCGATTGGTACGAGGACCTGCTTCGCTCGATCAAGCAGCGCTTCCGCATTCACCTGCACTGCTTCTCTTCGCCCGAGATTCTGAACATCGCCGAGGTCAGCGGCCTGACACTGCGCGATACCATCGCCCGGCTGCGCGACGCCGGCCTGGATTCGATCCCCGGCGGCGGGGCGGAGGTGCTGGACGACGAGGTGCGGCGCCGCATCAGCCGCCTGAAGTGCAACACCGCGGAGTGGCTGGAGGTGCACCGCATCGCGCACGGGCTCGGCCTGCGCACCACGGCCACCATGATGTTCGGCTGCGGCGAGACCGCTGAGCACCGCGTCAACCACGTGGAGGCCATCCGCCGCCTTCAGGAAGAGACCGGCGGCTTCACCGCCTTCATCCCCTGGACCTTTCAGCGGGAGAACACCGCGCTGGGCCGGTCGATCAAGGAGGAGGGGACGGCGGTCGAATACCTCAAGACGCTGGCCGTCTCGCGCCTGTACCTCGAGAACGTGCTCAACGTGCAGGCCTCCTGGGTCACGCAGGGGCTGAAGACGTGCCAGCTTGCGCTGCGCTTCGGCGCCAACGACGTGGGCAGCATCATGATCGAGGAGAACGTGGTCGCGGCCGCCGGCGCCCACCACCGCGCCACCGAAGAGGAGCTGCGGCGCATCATCCGCGCCGCCGGCTTCCTCCCCAAGCAGCGCGACACGCTGTACCGGACGTTGTTTCTGAACTGAGTCCCCGGTTTTGCCCGCGCCGGCGTTCCCCTGAGCGGGCTACTGGGGCAAGGCGATCGGCTTGCCCTGGTGGAAGATCTGGCGCTTGCCGCCCGCTAAGAGCCGCTGGACAAGGCCGTCCACCTCGGCCCGAAGCGGCTCGAGCGGCTTGGGCAACCCCGTGAAATAGCGCCGCTTGAACTCCCGGCCGCCGATGCTGACGATGACTTCGGTAGAGAGGGCGTCCGCGCGGCCCGGGTCCTTTTCCTCCGGGAACCGTTGCCGAAAAACGCCGGTGTCGATGATGAGTTGCGCGAGCCTGCGGACCGCAGACGGTTGGGCGGCGAGCTGGAATTTCTCGACGAGTCCCTCGAGCTTTTTCTTTGGATCATGGTAGGGGCGGGCGAACTCGAGGATATCGCTGTTCTCAACGGTGAGGAGGCGGAATTGGTCGGATCGATAGAAGGGAGGAGGGGGGCCGCCACCCACCCAGTACTCGATGGTCACGCCATTCAGGCGTCCCCGCTCGGCCAATCGAGCGATTTCCGGCTCCGGAGGCGGTCCAACCGGGGCCGCGTCCTCCCCAGATTCATCCGGGGCGGGTGGAGAAGCGTTCCACGCCATCGCGATCAGCAGGACGGCGGCAATGGGTGCGATGTAGCTTATCAGCAATGGACAGCTCAGCTTCCTTCTTATAGACTCTATCTCGGACAGTCACCCCTCGCAACTCATCGACGAGGCCCTTAACTCCCTGCCCAAGTTCGGAAATCGCACGAGCCGAACAGAAGAGGCCGGCGCCCGCCACCGCGCCACCGAGGAGGAGTTGCACCGCATCATCCGCGCGGCCGGCTTCCTCCCCAAGCAGCGCGACACGCTGTAACGGACCTTGTTCTGAATTAGCCGGGAATTTCGAGGTTGTGTAGCCTGTCACCGAAATTGGCGCAGCCAGCGGGCCAGGCGCATACGGATGGAGGAGTAATTGGCGGCGCAGAGCATCAGCAGGATGCCGGTCGCGAGCAGGGCGAGCGGCCACGAGGCCAGGTCCTTGAACAGGTTCTGCTCAAGGCGCACCAGCCCGATGGCCAGGAACAGCAGCCCGCTGGCGAAGAAATTCTTCATCTGTTTGGGAATGCTGGCGAAGACGAACACGCCGGCGGCCACCGGCAGGAGGATCTCAAAGACGCGGGCCTCGAAACGCAGCGCGCCGTCGGCCGGGGACTTCTCCCACCGCTCGGTAGCCGACAGCCCCAGCATCAGCAGCGAGGTCAATACGTGGCCGGGGATCACGAAGCGGAACGCCTTGGCCACCGCGCGCATCTGCGCCGAGGGGAAGCGGTCGCACAGGCTCTGGAGCGCGATGTAAATGCCGGCGTTGATCAGGAACGGATACTCGATCTGGCCGCGCGTCCACGGCGCCACCCGCTTCAGCCAGTCCGCGTAAGGCTCGTGAAAGGTGGCCACGCCGCTGAGGGACACCAGCGTGAACAGCACGGCTATCGGATAGAAGTAGCGCGAGTCGGCGGGGCGCCGCAGACGCTCGATCGCAAAGCCGGCCGCAAAGAACGCCAGCGCGAACGGGATCAGGCGAAAGTACACCAGGCCAGGATCGGTCTCGAGCCACTCGATCATGCCCATCCGCAGCAGCGTCGCCAGCGAGAGCAGCGCCGCCATCACCGCCAGCACCAGCGAGAAGACCGAAGCCCGCGTGAAACGGCGCAGCCAGTAGTAAGCCGGCAGCGACAACAGGATGGCCCACCAGAGCTGGGCATTGGTGGTGCGCTTGAAGGCGGGGAGCTTGGAGAACAGCTCCAGCGTCTCCCGGTTCTTGGTGGCGCCCGCCAGCAGCCCGTGCTCATTCATCGCCACCAACAGCGAGAGAGGCAGCAGCAGGCAGAACGCCAGCAGGTAGGCAATGGCGATGCGGAACCGGCCGCGTTGCCAGCAGCGGACGCCCAGCCAGGCCGTCGGGACGGCGGCCGCGGCCACCGTCAGCGCCGCCGGCGTTCCCGCCAGGGCGGCGTAGCGGAACAGCAGCACGAGCGCGGCGCCCACCGCCAGCAGCCAGGCGCCGAGGTAGAGGGTGACTTGAGGAAGCGAGAGACGGCGCGTCTCCATGATCCAGGCGTCTTCGCGCTCGATCAGGCGGTCGTAGAGCTTGCGGAAGGCGTCGTGCTCGGAGGCCGACAGGATGCGGTCGCGCAGCCAGCCGTTCAGCTCGCGCAGGTGCTGCTCGATCTTGCCGGCCATGATGCGCGAGTAGCTGGCCGGCGAGGCCATCACCGCCTCTCCGGCCAGAAACCTCTCCAGGTCGGCGGCCAGCTCGCGGGCCGAGGCGTAGCGGGCGGCGGGGTTTTTTTCGAGCGCTTTCAGGCAGATGTTCTGCAAGTCGCCCGGAACGGCGGGGTTGATACGCCGCGGCAGGACCGGGTCCTGGGCGCGGATGTTCTCCATCTGCTCGGAGCAGGTCTCACCGCGGAAGGGCAGCGTGCCGGTGAGCGCTTCGTAGAAGACCGCGCCGAGCGAGAAGATGTCGCTGCGGGCGTCCAGCGGCGCGCCGCCGCGGGCCTGCTCGGGAGAGAAATACGCCGGGGTGCCGAGGAGCTCGCCGGGCCGCGTGATGCGGTCTCCGTCCTCGTCCATGTGCAGGGCGAGGCCGAAGTCGAGCACCTTCGGCTCCAGGTCGGGCCCCACCAGGATGTTGGCTGGCTTGAGGTCGCGGTGCACGATGCCGTGCCGGTGCTGGAAGTCCACCGCCAGCGCCACCTTGTGCATCAATTCGGCCTTCTGGCGCAGACTCAGCGGCTGCGCGGCCTCGGTCAGCGGCGCGCCTTCCAGGTACTCCATGACGAAGTGCGGTTCCTCGTCCGGGGGGCCGAGGCTGTAAATGCGGGCGATGTGAGGATGGCTCAGGCGGGCCATCGCCCGCGCTTCCTCCAGAAAGCGCGTGCGCAGGCGGACGTGGTCGCGCCAGCGGCGGCCGAGCGTCTTGATGGCCACCTTGCGGCCCAGGCGCTCGTCGAGCGCGAGGTACACGCGCCCCATGCCGCCCGAACCGATCTCGGCCAGGATCTTGCAGCCCGACAGCGTTTCAGGCATCTGCTCGGTGAGGCGGTCGTCGGGGCCGGCGAGTTCGGCCGGCTCCAGCAGGTCTCCGATCGAGTCGAGGGCGTCGATCTGGGCCCGCAACTCGGGCGCCAGCTCGGGATACTGGCGGCAGAACGCCTCGCGGTCCACCTCCTCCTGGACGGCGCGCAGGTCGTTGTATTCGGCCAGCGCCTGGGCCAGCAAGGCGTCGCGGTCGGGGGCGGCGTCGGTCATGGTTGTTGGGCTTCCGCTTCGAGGCTGCGAAACCGCTTGACGGCCCGGTGCAGCAACAGGGAAACAGACTCGCGCGAGCGGCCCAGCCGTTGGGCCATTTCCTCGGTCGAGAGCCCTTCCACCTTGGCCAGCAGGATGGCCTCGCGGTAGTCCTCCGGCAGCGCGTCGAGCCTCCCCAGCAGGCTGCGAACGCCTTCCTGCTCGGCCAGCAGGCGACTGGGTGTGCGTGAATCGACCGGCTCGGGGCCGTCGGGGTTGCTGGCCGAGCGGAACCGCACCAGCTCCGGCGCGTGACGCCGTTCTCGGGCATGGAAGCGCGCCAGGTCCGCCAGCACGTGGGCGGCGATGGTGGAGAGCCAGTTCATGAAACTGCCGGGGGAGCGGTAGGTGAACTGCGACAGGTCGCGGAAGGCGCGGAGAAAGGTCTCTTGCAGGACGTCGTCCACCTCGACCAGGCCCCGCAGCTCCGGTCCCAGCCGGTAATGGACCAGCACGGCCAGGCGCGGGCGGTACTTCTCGAACAGCAACGAGAAGGCCTCGCGGTCACCGTTGCGAATCCGATCGATCAGCCCGAAGGTGGTGGTCCGGGTTGGCATGGACGGAAGCCGGCCCGCCGTCAGTATACACTCGGTGGGAGGCCGCCGGGGGGTGCAATTCTGGCCGGCGGATGTCGCTGTCCCGTAGCAGGAGGTTGTTCGATGCGTACTAACAAGATGCTCGTGGTGGCCGGAATCATGATGCTTCTGGCCGCGTGCAGCGTGCGGTCGCTGCACCCGCTTTACGAGGACAAGGACCTGGTCTTCGAGCCGGGGCTGCTCGGGACCTGGGCCGAGAAGGACAGCGAAACCTGGACGTTCGGGCGGAGCGGAGTCAACGCCTATGAACTTGTCTGCACCGAAGAGGGCAAGGTGACGGGCCGGTTGGACGCGCGCCTGGTGCGGCTCGGGAAGCACCTGTTCCTGGACCTTTATCCGAAAGACGTGGACGAATCGTTCACGGTCCCCGCGCACGTGTTCGTCAAAGTCCGGATCGAGGGGGACGTTCTCCATGTTGCCATTCTCGACCCCGGCTGGCTCCGGGACGCGCTCGCCCAAGGCAAGGTCCGCATTCCGCACGTTCGACTGAAACCGGATGATGTTCTCCTCACCGCCTCGACGGCGGAACTTCAGGGGTTTGTGCGGGAACACGCCGAGGATGAGAAGGCCTTCCCGCCGGCCAAGCTGCGGAGGAAGCGGTAGATGGGTATTCGCCGGGGCGCCGCGTGGGCGCCCCGGCGGTAAAGCGAATCCGGTTTCTGAGGCAGTTCGCTCACTAAGGAGCGGGCAGGAGGTCTGAGGCTACTGAGGGTGTTGTAGGCGGTGTCAGGCTGGCCCGGATTCCCTCCACGCTCCCAACATACGCGCGGGCGTCCGGAGCGCCGGGCAGTGGAATCCGCAGTCGAATGCAAACAAAGGAGAAAAAAAGTTGGCTGGCGCGTCACTCGCCGCCGGCCGCCTTGAACAGCCGGGCGCCGAGTTTGTGCGTCTTGACCCAGACGGTTTCGCTCGATAGGGTCCAGGGCGTGCGGATGCCGACGAACCAGTCAGGGCGGGCGTGCTGGCACAGAACGCCGGTGTAGAACACACGGTGCACCCTTGGGACAGGATACACCCCGCCGTGCGGCTATTGGCCGAAGTGGGCCGCGTTCTCCTGGGCGAAGTTGGCCCACTTTTCAGGCAGGTCGTCCAGCACGAAGATAGCCGAGACCGGACAAACGGGCACGCAGGCGCCGCAGTCGATGCACTCCACCGGGTGGATGTAGAGCATCTTCGCGTCAGCGAAGTCGGCCTCGTCCTTCCTGGGATGGATGCAGTCCACCGGACAGGCGTCCACGCAGGCGGTGTCCTTGACGCCGATGCAGGGTTCCGCTATGACGTAGGCCACGGTTGTCTCCCCCTCTGAGCTACCTGGTTTGATCGTAGTATAGCATAAGGCCATGATAGCGAAAGTGCGCAAGGCGGTGTTCCCGGCGGCCGGGCTGGGCACGCGTTTCCTGCCGGCCACCAAGGCCCAGCCCAAGGAGATGCTGCCGCTGGTGGACAAGCCTCTCATCCAGTACGGGGTGGAGGAAGCCATCCGCTCCGGTATCCGCGACATCCTGATCATCACCGGCCGCGGCAAGAGCGCCATCGAGGACCACTTCGACGTGAGCTTCGAGCTGGAGCAGTTGCTGGAGTCACGCAACAAGCGGGACCTGCTGGCGACGGTGCGCGAGATCTCCGACATGATCGAGGTGGCCTACGTGCGGCAGCGGGAAGCGCTGGGACTGGGACACGCGGTGCTGCGGGCGCGGGTGGTGGTCGGAGAGGAACCGTTCGCGGTGGTGCTCTCCGACGACGTGATCGACGCCGAGGTCCCCTGCTTGCGGCAACTGCTGGACGTCTACGAACGCCACGGCGCGCCGGTGCTGGCGCTGATGGAAGTGCCGCCGGATCAGGTCTCCAGTTACGGCATCGTGGACGCCGAGCCGGTGGAGCACGGTGGCGGCGATCGCCTTTACCGTATCCGCAACCTCGTCGAGAAGCCGCGGCCCGAGGAGGCGCCCTCTAACCTGGCCATCATCGGGCGGTACGTGCTGACGCCGGATATTTTCGCGTCCATTGAGGCGGCCGGTCCCGGCGCGCTGGGCGAGATCCAGCTCACCGACGGGCTGCGGCACCTGCTGGCCAGCCGCCCCATTTACGGGTACCGGTTCGAGGGGAAGCGCTACGACGCGGGGGACAAACTTGGGTTCTTAATAGCGACCGTCGAGTTCGCCCTGCGCCGCGAGGACCTGGGCGGGTTATTTCGTGATTACCTGAGGAGACTGGAGCTGTAGCGAACATGATCCCCCTGGAACTTCCGCTGAGAGCAGAAGAGGCGGCCGCGCTGGCGGAGCTGATCCTGGAGCACGCCGAGGGCCGCGAGCTGACCGATGAATTGCGAGGCCGGCTGGGCGGCCGGCTGGCGCGCTTTTCCAGCGTCGAGGCTTTCCCCGGGTCGTTGCAGCGGGATCCGATCCACGCCTCGGGCTACTACATCGCCGCCGACGGCCTGACGGGGCAGACGCCGCAGCCGTTGCTGCTGCGGGTGGCGCCGGCGGCTACGCCGTCGAGCGGGCTGTTCCCTCAATCCCAACTGATCGTCCGCGCGCGTACCAGCCGGCGCGCCGAGGTCATCGTCAATGCCGTGGCGTTCGCCTCGACCGACCACGACCACATTTGCACCTTCGCCGAACGGGTGGACCGCGACTTCCTGCCGCGCCCGCAGGGCGCGCAGCCGGCCATCGCGGCCGGCAACCGCCACCCGGAGATCAGCCTGCCGGCGGTGTTCGATGCCTATCGCACCGTCCTCAAGACGACCGGATTGAACCTGGCCTCGACGGCGCAGCTTTCGGCCACGCGGGAGATGACCACGGAGGCGGCGCTGGCTGCGCGCGACGGCGAGACGCCGACGGCGCCCGGCCACACCCGCGTGAGCATCCGGCACCTGTACCACGCCGGTTTGTGGGCGGCCATCCGCGCCGGCTGGCGTGACGGCTACTCGGCCGAGGCGGACCATCTCATCATCTCCGGTAACACCACCGCGGAGATCGGCCGCTCGGTCGAAGCGGCCAAGGAGGCGATCCGGCACGCCGCCGGCTACACGAAGTTCACCACCGATACTTCGCGGCTGTTCGATCTCCGGGCTGACGGGCGGCACCCCGAGGCGTGGAGCGACAGCGCCGTTTCCGAAGTTTTCGGGTCGCTGTTTCCAGGCCCGGAGGGCCGGTGGGTCCTGGCGGAGTTTGCGCGGACGTTCGCGGTCGGCGAGCGCACTTACAAGCTGGAGCGGCCCGAGATCATGCGGCTGGCGGTGAAGTTCGGCCCGAGCCTGAAGCTGAACGAAGAGCTGTACGATTTCATCCGCGAGGTCAAGGCGGGCGCCGGGCTGGGGCGGGCGTTCGATTTCGAGCCGTCGCTGGACGAGGCGGAGACGCTCACCACGCCCGAGGAGCTGCTGTTTTACATGCACTGGCTCAAGGCGCGCGGGCGCCCGGCGCAGCTTGTGCCGCCCAACCTCGGCTTCAAGAAGCGGCAGGCGTATCCGGCGGCGATCGAGACGTCGCCGGAGAGCGGGGTGGGTCTCGCCGATTACGCGCGCAAGAAGATGTGGCCGGAGCTGGTCCCGCGCGTCGAGCGGGACTTCGGGGGCCGGCCGCTGGAGGAGCTGGGCGCGCGCGTGGCCGAGCTGGCCGCGGTGGCGCGGCACTTCAATGCCACCTTGAGCATCCACTCCGGCAGCGGCAAGCAGGCGGAGGTGCTGGAGCAGATCGGCAAGGCGACGGCGGGCCGCGTGAACTACAAGATTTCGGGCGAGCTTCAGCTCCAGCTCCTCGACGTGCTCGCCGAGCAGCCGCCCGGATCGCACTGGCGCGCGCTGTTCGAACGGATGGCGGAGCGGTGCAACCGCTTCGCGGCCGCCGGCGCCTTCGGCGAGGAGAGCGGGCTGGCGGCGAAGTACCTGGAGATGGGGCGCGGCTTCTCGCTCGGCGACCCGGCCCGCGGGCGGGTCGATGGCAACCTGTTCCTGGTTTTCTGGCTGGGCAACATGGTTGGCAGCCGCGACATCGATTCGCCCGACGATGACCGGCGGTTTTTCAAAGAGAAGCTCGACGAGCTGCCGGCCGGGCTGGCCGCGGAGGTGCGCCGCCGCAACGCCGCCTACATCGTTTGGCTGGCCCGCCATTTGCGCGGATAATTGGAGGATGCTGCGCCGAACCTTTCTGGCCGCCGCCGGCGCTGCCGTCGCGCGGCCGGCAATACCTCAGGGGAAGGAACCCGTGAAACTCGGAGTCGATCTATTCAGCCTGCGCTCGCAGGGCTGGACGCCGTTCCAGCATTTGGATTACTGCGCGAAGTGGAACGTGAAGGTGGTCCACTTCAGCGAGATTCGTTTCCTCGGCGGACTGGAAGAGGAGCACCTGAAGCGCGTGGGCGCGCACGCCCGCAAGCTGGACATCGAGACCGAGATCGGCATGCGCTCGATCTGCCCGACGTCCAAGATGTTCGACGCCTCCGAGGGGTCGGCCGAGGAGCAGCTCACGCGGATGATCGCGGCCGCGCGCACGCTGGGCTCGCCGATCGTGCGGGCGGTGCTGGGCTCGATGGCCGACCGCATGGGGCCGCTGCCGCTCGAGGCGCACATCGAGAACACGGTGAAGGTGCTGCGGGCGGTGCGCTCGCGCGTGCTCGACGCCGGCCTCAAGATCGCCATCGAGAACCACGCCGGCGACATGCAGGCTCGCGAGCTGAAGACGCTGGTCGAGGAGGCCGGCGCCGATTTCGTCGGCGTGTGCCTGGATTCGGGCAACCCGCTGTGGGCGATCGAGGACCCGCACCTGACGCTTGAGACGCTGGCGCCGTACGCGCTCACCAGCCACGTGCGCGACACGGCCGTCTGGCGCGTCGAGCAGGGCGCGGCCGTGCAGTGGGTGCGGATGGGCGAGGGCAACGTCGGCATCGACTCCTGGGTGCGCAAGTACGCCGAGCGCTGCCCGGGAATGGCGCTGTCGCTCGAGGTTATCGTCATCGGGCCGCGCACGTTCGCCTACCACGACCCGAAGTTCTGGGACGCCTACCGCAAGACGCCGGCCTGGGAGTTCGCGCGCTTCCTCGCGCTGGTGGACAAGGGCGCGCCGCGGACGCCTTCGCCGCCGGTTCCGAAGGAAGCCGCTGCCGGCCGGGAGCGCGAGGACCTGGAGGCGAGCATGGCCTACACGCGGGAGTTGCTAAAGCTGTGAGCCTGCTGGACGGCAAGGTCGCGCTGGTCACCGGCGCCAGCCGCGGGATCGGCAAGGCGATCGCGGCCGCGTTCGCGCGCGAAGGCGCGGCGGTGGTGATTTGCGGGCGCAAGGCGGAGGCGCTCGAGGTGGCGGCCCGCGAGATCGGCGGCGCGGTGCTGCCGGTCGCCTGCCATGTCGGCCGGGCCGAAGAGCTGGCGCGGCTGGTGGAGACCGCGCTGGCG
>ERZ1292640.3630-Hain-H43-02um-R1-3630-length-11979-cov-9_pt1 | contig 11979 bp, 12 predicted proteins | sample MGYA00564404_ERZ1292640 | MGnify/ENA primary metagenome ERZ1292640 (study PRJEB36523, sample SAMEA6512636) | groundwater metagenome | collected 2019-01-08 | study: AquaDiva: Metagenomics assemblies of 32 groundwater samples | reverse complement strand
AAACAGGTCGTATTTACTTGGTTTGTGCGAATCGGACAAATCAACTCGTACAGGTGGTTTTGGTATTTCTGTCGGTCTGCATTGGCAATATGGGCACTGAGGATGTTGCTTCGATTTTTCCATCAATTTTGTCTTTGTTGTGCAGAAGTTGCAATCCACCATGGTACAGCCTAAATATGATTCGCCGTAGGCATATTTTGATTTTCTTAGCTTGACCGTACCGTCGCAGCCTTTATTGGGACAACTTACCAATTTCTGCTCGTCATCTGGTTGCAAATATTCAAAAGCAAAAGCCCAAGCGTCTGGTAGTTGTGCGAATTCCCAAAATTCCAGCCGTTCGCCATTTAAAAGTTTGTTTTCTATATATTTCAAATACTCTTCCCAATTAGGTATTTCCATGTTGTTTTAACAACTGCTCAAATTGTTCCTTGTCCTCCGTGTGGATCGGACGGTAGACATTTCTGACCAGCGTAATTAGTTTATTAAAGTGTTCTAAAGCAGCCTGATTATCTAAATCAATTCCACGTTTTTTCTTGTGCAATTCTCTAAACCTTTCTAACCATCTCTGCTCCACGTATGCACTGACTGAACAGACAAAGACTCTTGGTTTTTGAAAACAAAAAAGAGGAGAGCAGTGTCTAAGAAACCAAAACAACGTCTGTGTTTCCTATATCACTACCCTCCTCTATAAAATTTGACAGCTAGAGATGGGAGAAAAGGTATATTCAGTTATTAACTATACTAATTTTAGCAAACGTATATATTTTGTCAAGCCTTTTCTGTTGATAACTCTCTATCTCTGATGTATCAGAGCATTTTATCTTGAGATTTTTTCCGAAAGAGAATATAATTTAATCAACAACTTAATCGGCTAAACCCATAGTTTTATGGGCATGCCACCAGTACAAAAACCAATCACGGACATAGACGCCATCGTATAGGTATCCGTGATTGGTCACGCATCGAAAGATGCGTGGATGCTCGAAAGAGTATCGCCTGGCGGTGGCTTTTATGTTTATGGAAAATAAATTTATAAAAATTGGCGGAATAGCGGGACTTTTAATTTTGGTGTCAGTCACCCTCTATTACATTTTTGTTTTTCTTCCCGACCAACGACTCTATGAGCGTCAGCTAAAATGCGCCGATGCGGGAGCTAAATACAGTAAAGGGCTAGAATCCAAATCTGACATTCTCGTTATGAAATATATTTACAGTCCTCAATTAAAAACTTGTATCATCAGATATGATACATTCTTTAAGGATAGCCTTCTACGGGGAGGAGCTTCTTCGATAATAAGAGATGTCTATACTGGCAGTGAATTATACATAAAAAGCCGAGACGAAGAATTGTTTAATCAGAAAGAGAAAGAGCTTTTTGGCACTAATTTTAGGTCGATTTAATACCATGAAAAAATTAATCGCACTCATATCTCCAGAGGGTAAGTCCAAAGAGCAACTAGCGGATGAAATGCACGAAGCGGTGCAGAAATATTTTAGGGTAGAAAAAGAAGTCTTGAGCCATGACAATCTGATGGAAGATAAAACAGAGGAAGAACAAGGAACTGCCTACCAAATCTTTGGTCTGCCCGACTCAAGAAAAAAAGATGAGAAATAAGCTAATCTATATTTTCGGTTTTATTATTCTAGCTCTGGCTGGCTATTTTTATTTATCTATGGCTGATACAGAGGTTGTTGGGGAGGAGCCGGCTATAACGCCCCCAAATTTTATAGACCCCAAAGAAATACTTAAATATGACCCAGATGCCCCAGAATGGATGAAAAATGCCGAATCCTGCTCTTGGGTTGGGAAGAAGATATTTTGCAAGTTAAAAGGGGAATAGCCATGTAGATTATACGGGCTTAATACGGGGCTCCCCATATATATTATAGGGGCTAAATAGGGGGTTGGATTGACCAAAAACGACCCTAAAAGACCTTATTTTACACCTAGAATTACTTAAAAAGGCGGATCTAATCCGCCTTTTTAATGGGGTATCCCATGGCTTTTGGGACGATTTTTTGTTAAGTTAAGCCCTATGAGTTTTAAAGTATGGAGCCAATTAAATAGGGAAGCAGGGGAAGAATTAACACCAAATTTTGGGTTTCGACCTTGGAATTTGTTGTCTGAAGAGGATAAATATAAAATTTGGCAATATCTAGAATTTAATTTTTTCAATAAAAATATTCAAAAAAATTATAATAACGAATGGAGCGATGAAGAAGATGGAACTTACTATGAATTTCAAGGCGAGAGCGAGGAAAGAAAATTTAAGAGAAAAAGGATTTTATTATCAATATTGGCCATGAATCACAACCATAAAGCCAAGAGTTATGCCAAGCAATATCTTGAGAATCCTACATTTAACCACGCATGCTCAGATTTTTACAGAATTTTTATGAAAGAATCTGAAAATGTTGTACTTGAACTTCTATCAATGTATGCAAAATTTACTATTTCGGAACGGAAAGAAGAAATAATTTTTAAAAGAGATGAAGAATCGGACAAAGATTATCAAGAAAGACTTGAAAAATGGAGGTGGATTCCTTTTGATGAATTTACCGAAAGATTAAATGATGTTTTTGTAGATTTTGGGCTTAATGTTTTTTTAACACGTCAAGGTTTTGTACCACGACAAGAACCCAAGATTTCCGAACAAATATATGAGCCTGTATTAAAAAACCTAAGCAATCCAAGGTGGAAGGAGGTCAGTAGGTTAATCGCCGATGTCTTTAACGATTACAGAAAAAATACAGAGGCAGGATATAGTAGCTGTATTACAAATACCGTTTCAGCCATACAAGCATTTCTTCAAATATTAGTTTATGGAAAAACTGGAAAGGGTGAAATTTCGGAACTAACTATACGGGCGCAAAAAGACAATTTAATTCCGAACGACTTTTTTACTCAAACCATATTCAAAAATATTGAGTCTATTTTTGCCAGAGAAAGACAAGAAACTGGTCTAGCTCATCCCAAGAAAGAATATGCCAATGACAAGAACGCACTGATGGTTTTAAATCTAGCTATGGTTTTTATTCAACACTCTCTCAAAATATAGAGAAATTATCCATTTTTCACTATGGATAACCAAAATTCTATTCCCATGAGAAGACAAGGGGAACAATAAGATGATTCCTCTAACCGAAGCGTGGACACCCAAAAAGCCAATAAAACCTAGACAATTTAGCCCTTGTAATACTTCTGTTGTTATGGTATAATAATAGTGTAGTTCCAATTCACAACCTGGAGGTGTGCAGTGTCACAGGAAATCCTTGGCATGGTAGGAGGACTCGTTGTCCTAAGTGCGCACTTCCCGCTTTACGTAGCGATAGTGCGCAAGACGGTCAAGCCTAGCTTGGCTACATGGAGCATGTGGTCAGTGATGCTCGGTGCGACCCTTGCTAGTCAGATAGCAGCAGGCAAGACCGACCCCTGGGGGATGCTCGCAGCAGCCTCGGGGACCATTCTGGTTTTCATCCTCCTCCTTTTCTATGGAGAAAGGAACTGGACCAGATTCGACACTCGGTGCTTGTTTCTCTCTGCGCTTGGTATGGGTGCCTGGGCAGTGTCTGGTCCCGCAGTTGCGCAGGTTGCGTTCCTTGCATCACTGTTCATCGCAGGGGCTCCAACAGTAAGAAACGCATGGGAGCATCCAAAGAACGAGAGTAGCTTGGTATGGGGCATCTTTACGGTTGGGTTTCTTCTGACCGTCATGGCTGTCCAGGACTGGTCCAGTTTCACGATTTGGATTCAGCCTATATCAAGCACTGTGTTCAACTGTCTGATTTTCGTCCTCGCACTACGTGGACATGGCGATTGAGACCACTAGGGTCGCTCTCGTCATCATCCGTCCCCATTTGCTGTAAAAAGCGGTGGGGACGTTTCATTTTTATCTGGCTAGAAATGGCAGGTAAAATGAGTTATGATTACTCATAATCCAAGTTCTAACGTCTATCACGGCTCGCAGCCAAGGTTGGAAGTATCGAGGACCTAGACGGATAGAGGTTTTTTATGGTTCTAGTCCTAGACCCCATGCTTCCCGACTTGCTCGTCACCGTTAATGCATACCGGCTGAGCGCCGTATTCAAGACAAAAAATCACCGCAAGGCTCAGAGGTTACTTTACTAATTTTAAATTCTGCATTCTGCGCGGATTGTTTGGATCTAGCCCAAGTGCTTTGAGAAATGCATCTTTCGCTTCGGCATTCAAGCCATTGCGAAGGTAGATAACCCCAAGATTCGTAAGGGCTATCGAGTAAACCCCGGGTAAATCTTGTTCGTAGGGGTCTTTATAGAGCTCTTTTTTAAGTCTCCTGAGTGTATATCTAGACCAAGCCTTATTATTTACTTTTAATAAATCATTAACCGAGACGGTATTTTTTGTTGTTACCTGATATAAGATACCAACTGGCCAAACATCAAATTCTTTAGTTACGTTTTTATCTGTTATACCGGCTATCTCGGTTCCTATAGAATATATTGTTCGATCGCGGATATTTTTTCTTATCAATTCGATCGCCCTTTGTTCTGATTTATTATTTCCCTTTATATCCAGAAGGCCTATATCTACTACATCGGGATTTCTTTTCGCTTCATTTTTTACATACCAATCCCAACTAAGCAGATCGACATTGATTATCTTAAGATCGGTCCTCTTACCAACGCTTTGGGAGTACCATAATGGCCCCGTAACAATATCGCCAGCTGTTAGAATTAGCGAATCATTTTCTGCTGTCTCAAGTATATTATTTGCAAAGTCGGATACTATATAATCGTTTCCCTCATAGTTATAGACCCAACTGGATCTAGCTTGAAAAAAAATTATAATAGCCAATATTAAAATAGCTAAAAAAGTATTTCTGTTTGACTGCCCTATTTTTGACAGGAAACTATTTATAATAATGGCAATTCCGATTGCAAATATCACATAGGATGGATAAAAATACCTGTAAAGGTTGTATATATCTTGGCTATTGCCATAGGAAAGCAGGATCGTAAGATTTATTACAATTATAGAGACAAGCGGCAAAAACAGCCCCAGCCTCTTTTTAAATAGAATCCATAGTCCTATTATAGAAATAATAAAAAATATTATTGTAAATTCTGATAAGAAAAGAGTCACAGTCTTATTTATGAATATATTTATTCCTTCAACACCTCTTGTGGCTATTTTGTTTGCATAATCTCTCTGGGTAACATATTCAATAAAACCGCCAAAATTATCAACCTTACCAAATTGTGCAATCGTATTTCTGGCATAGGCCCACGGCAGATATAGATATTGTAAGAATGGCACAAGCAGAAGGAGAGCCGCAGTAGATATTTTTTTAAAGTTTAAACTTTTCCTAATTTGCCAGAGCATTTGTACTAAAGGAGCTACCATTGTAATCGTAAGAGCATGAGTGCCAAAAGAAACGCCCCAAATAAATAAATACCAGTAAAGATATTTCATCTGTCTATCAGATAACCATTTAGTGAAGATCCATAGCAGTATAACTATAAAAAGGAGGCTAATTGGATAAACCGATGTAGCTCCAGCATGTGCCCAAATGGTTTTACCGAAACCAAATATTGAAGTGGCAAAGAAAGATGCCGTTGAAGAAATACCCAGATTAATTAAAACTAAAAACAGCAAGGTGACCGATGCCGCGGTTAGAAAGGAAGAGTACAGGTTGAATTTATAAGCTGCGTCGCTGATTGGTAAAAAAAGAGAGAATACTTTGGCGGTGATGATGTATAGAGGAAATCCTGTTGGATGGGCCAGGCCTAGGGAATTAATAGTTGCTGACATCTCCCCACTATCACCTCCAGATAAGGTAGGGTGGGCGCTGTACGAATAGAAGGAAAAGAAGGCCAAGAAAATTAAAAACGGCATCAATACACTGACCCCGTATTTCAATAGATTTTTGTTGTATATTGAACGCAAGATTTACAGAGAAAATTGTATAATCAAGTTTAATTATACAGTAAATTTGGCAATTCCCCCAAAAACAAGTTTAGGCTTGATTTATATAATAGTTAGCCATATGCTTAGAGCAATGAGCCAAATCAATTTAATATCGGCAAGCTCCCCATAGATTTTACTTTTGTACCCGCGTTTTACTTTTTATATTGAGAGCATAAAATAACAAAAACAACATGAATATAAAAATAAAATTTTCAGCACTTTTTTTGACAGTTTTTTTGGGATTGATTCTTTTTAGAACGGCATTGACTTCTACGGGGTTGTTGTCAGGTAAAATAACAACTACATCAGCTGACGGTATTAGCGGGGCCATTGTAGACGTTACTGACCCAAATACTAATAACCTTGTAGCAAGTACTACAAGCGATAGTTCGGGAAATTACAGCGTTAGTCTTAGTGGCGGCATATACAATATTCGGGTTACGCCACCAACGGCGAGTAACTTTACTCCGGTTATTGCTCAAGATTACTCGATATCTACCGACACGGTATTGAATTTCATTCTCGTTGCCCAGGGGACATCTCTCCTTAGCGGTCACGTTTATGATTCATTTGGCAATCCCGCCCCAGGTCAAACAGTTATTGTTTATGTACCCGGCTCTCCAAATGTCGGTCTGACTAATACCGATGCTTTTGGAGGTTATTCTTTGCAGGTTCCACCAGGAGTGTACAGTATTGCCATATCATCCCCTGGTTCGTCCAATGACCTCTCGTCCAATTTATCCCAGTTTTACAACGTTACCATTGACAACTATTCTCTTAATATCAGCAGGATACTTGATGTTACCCTTCCATTTAAAAGAGTAGTAGTACACGTACAAAACGTGTCAGGAAATCCTGTCAGTGGGATATCAGTTAAGGCTTCGGGTTACAACGATCGCCAGCTTTCTCTTGGAGGAGGTATTACCAATGCCAGGGGGAGCTCTCTTTACCAGACGCAGACATATCCGCCAACACTGGCGCCCGTCACCGATCTGTCGGGCGATGTGATATTGTGGCTTTTACCCAATAGTTCAAACCAGTCATACACTTTTACCGCCATACCACCGAGCGGAAGTATTTACAATTCTTTCACACTTAATTTACCCATAACTTCTGACGAAACAGAAATAATCTCACTTCAATTCATTCACGATCGCCCTATTACAACAGCAAGCCTATCGCCAACACCAGATTTGGCAGGTAACTACTTTGATCCTACCACCGTAACTCTCTCAGCCGTTGCCGCCCCCGGTTTCAGTATAGCAGCAACATATTACACGATTGATGGAGGACCGACACAAAACTACTCAGTACCCCTTGTGGTTATTGGGAATGGTAATCACGCCCTTACTTATTGGTCAGTTGATAGTATTGGGGTACCGGAACTGCCCAATACATTAAATTTCACAATAGCGGCATCTCCGACTATAACCACCACTACGCTTTTAGACGCTATAGCGGGAGTAGCTTATTCCCAGACAATCCAGGCCATAGATGGAACCTTACCATATGTTTGGGCTATTAGTGCCGGTAGTTTGCCTTCTGGTTTATCTCTTGTTAGTTCGACTGGCGAAATCTCTGGCATTCCAATAACTGCCGGCGTCTTTATGTTTACAGTCCAAGCCATTGATGCCAATAATCGAACAGCAATGAAAGATTTCTTCATAACCGTCCATCAGACTCTTAACGCCCTAAGCCCTGCCAGTGTCTGGATCGGCCTTAAGAACAGCGATGACATAGGCACAAAGTTTGATTTATTGGCCGAAGTTCTCAAAAACAATATGGTAATAGGTTCAGGTGAACTGGGTGGCGTGAATGGCGGGTCGAGCGGTTTTAACAACGCTGTTAACCGCTCCGTAGCCCTGGCTCTCTCTGACACGCCCATCATCGCATCAGGTGATATTCTAAGTTTCCGACTTTCTGTTCGTATTTCCACCACGGTTCCTGGACATACTAGCGGTACTGCACGCCTATGGTTCAATGATTCCCAGGCAAATAGCCACTTCGATGCCACGATCGGCACTGATAATCAGAGTTACTACCTACTTGATAATTCTACCCTTGCCACTGCTTCTGGCTTGGGTCCTAAGAAAACCATTGATGTCTTTGTAAACAAGAATGCAGGTGGAAATCCGTTCAAATCATTTGGAACTTGGAATTTTGTGATGCCGTAGAGGCCCGAATCTCAAAATCAAAAACGCCTTGCCGTGGCGAGGTGTTTTTGACTGTTGAATTCCGATATGACCGGATGAAATGAAATACCCCCCCCTCAGGCTCCTTTTACGGTGTCTCATTTTGGCCCGACCGAGACGGGTCAAAATGTCTCTGGAAAAGACCTTCAAAAACCCTTACGATGCTTGATATCACAGTTCTAGACCGGAGGTGCCAGCAGTCCTGTGATAGATTCTGGCGACCGAGACAGTTCGATAGACTCACTGCGGGCGGGTCAAGCGGTTCACAGTAAAGACCCCGACAGAATATCGACAAAAACCACCCCGCTAAGCGGGGCGGTTTATAAGTTAGGGAGTGGACAAAAACTTGATATTTTAATTGATATGTTGTATCATTTTAGGTATGAGAAACAAGAAGGACAAGGAGCAACAAGATCTTAACGAGGCGCCGGTAACACTTGCGGCGTTTTTGGAGTCCTATAATCAAAATATTCCGGCAGGATTTCCCCGTTCTACGGTTGCGGCATTAAAGAAGTTTCAGGAGGCACATCCCATACTTTTTAAGCAGAAGGATGCACGGTCGGTCACCCGACATCGAAAAAAATTAATGGATTGGCTTTCTTCGAACCCTGACGAACATAGGTGAGGAAGTGCTGAGGCTAGTAAGCCGAAGCGCAAGACATCTCATAAATGGAAAACATTGAACGGCACACGCATGAGAAATTAGCCAGTTTTTATGGCCTGGGAATCGCTCCCAGGTTTTTGGATATTTTAGAACAATTGGGCTTCAAGTCGCCGACGCCGATTCAGGCGCAGGCAATTCCTGTTGCGATACAAGGCAAAGACATCGTCGGTATCGCTCAAACCGGCACGGGTAAAACTCTAGCTTTTGGCATTCCCATGCTCCAGCGTTTGAGCCAGATCAATCCTATCAAATCCAGCAGGGCTGGAGCGAAGCAATTTGACGGGGTCAAGGGCCAGGGTTTGATAATCTTGCCAACGCGCGAGTTAGCACTGCAAGTAGACGAGGCGCTTGTTGGGATTGGCCGCGATATCAGACTAAGAACGGCAGTATTGATCGGCGGTGCTTCGCTGGGGCCGCAGAAGCGGGCTATTGCGAACAAGCCGCATGTTATTATTGCTACCCCCGGGCGATTAATAGATCACCTGCAGCAAAAGAACATCTACCTAAACGATGTCCAAATAGTGGTATTGGACGAGGCCGATCGAATGTTGGACATGGGATTTGCTCCGCAGATAAAGCAAATTTTTCGCCTGTTGCCCAGAGAGCGTCAGACTATGCTTTTTTCGGCCACAATGCCACCGGAGATTATGAAGATGGCGGCCGGGCATATGAAGCTACCTATACGGGTAGAGATCGCGCCGACAGGTACAACCGTTGAAAAGGTAACCCAAGAGCTTTTTATTGTATCCAATGTTCAGAAATTCCCCCTTTTAAATAAATTACTGGAAAGTTATTTGGGTTCGGTTCTTATTTTTACGAGAACTAAACATGGCGCCAAAAAGGTTATGCGTCAGCTGGAGGCTGTTGGTATCAGCACTGCGGAAATCCACTCAAATCGCTCCCTGAACCAAAGGCGGGAGGCGCTGGAAGGATTTAAGTCCGGCAAGTACCAGACATTGGTGGCTACCGATATCGCTTCGCGCGGTATAGATGTCAGCGGCATTGAGCTGGTGGTAAATTACGATTTGCCCTCAACCTCTAATGACTATGTGCATCGCATCGGCCGTACCGCCCGCGCCGGCGCCAGTGGCCATGCCATCACCTTTGCCATGCCCGATGAGTTCAGGGAAGTTCGTGCCATTGAACGTCTTATCCGCAAGAGCTTGCCGGTGTCCAAACTTCCGGAGTTGCCTGCCTCGTCGGCAGGCGGGCCTGCCTCGCCCGATGAGCATGCAAGTCAAGGCAGGTCATACTCTCGCAGGGCTAGCCCGGCGTACGGTCGCCCTAGGGGGAACTTTCGCCGTCGTGGCTTTCGTCCGCAAACTAAACCAAGGTAAATTATGCTTATTGATGATGTAACAATCAAAGTAGCCGCAGGAGACGGAGGCCGTGGGAAGGTTGCTTTCAACTCTAACATGATGAGCCAAGGGCCTACCGGAGGAAGCGGCGGCAATGGCGGCAGCGTTTATCTGGAAGGAGCCTCTAATCTGGATTTGTTGAACCAATTGCGCTTCAAAAAAGAACTAAAGGCAAGCAATGGCCAAAACGGGAAACCGCAATATAATGACGGCAATGACGGAGAGGATTTGATATTAAAAGTTCCGGTAGGAACTGTCATTCATAATCTTGATACCGGCATCGAAGAAGAAATCGTAAAAATCGGTCAGCAAGTTCTTGTTGCTAAAGGCGGCCATAAAGGTAAGGGCAATTTCCTTTTCCGCGGCCCGCACAATACAAGCCCGCGCCAGTTTCAGGAGGGTTTGCCCGGACAGAAATTCGCGCTCCGTTTAGAGCTCAAACTTATCGCGGATGTCGGATTCATCGGTTTGCCAAATGTCGGCAAATCCAGCCTTCTCAATGAATTGACCAATGCAAAAAGCAAAGTAGCCAATTACCAATTCACCACGCTTGAGCCAAACCTCGGTGTATACTATCATCTGATACTTGCCGACATCCCCGGGCTTATTGAGGGGGCGTCTTCGGGCAAGGGCCTGGGTATTAAATTCCTTCGCCACATTGAACGCACGAAAGTTTTGTTTCATTTCATATCGGTTGAATCAACTGACCCAGCGGGGGATTATAAAACTATCCGAAAAGAACTGGGAGAGTATAATAAAGAATTGTTGGACAAACCCGAATATCTTTTCATAAGCAAAAGCGACATGATCACGCCCGCGGAACTTGAGAAGAAACTAAAAATCCTTAAAAAGATAAACCCTTCGGGCATACTCAGGGCAGGCAAAAACGTGCTTCCAATTTCCATTCATGACACGGACAGCCTGGAAGCCGTTAAGAAAATCCTCAATAGTTTAGGGAAATAATAATGGCGATTCGTATTAATAAATATTTGCAAGCCTTAGGCCTGGCGTCGCGGCGCGAGGCGGACAAGCTCGTTGAGGACGGGCTCGTATTTATTAATGGAAAGCGGGCCGAGAACGGAATGCTGGTCAATGAAGGGGATGGTGTTGTGGTGAAAGGCAAGCGGAAGCAATGCCAATACCTTGCTTATTATAAGCCGCGAGGTTTGGCAACGCAGGATTTAACCGGCGAGAAAAGCGTAATCGCCGAATGGAAAAAGAAAGGGCTCTATCCTATTGGAAGATTGGATAAAGAATCCGAGGGGCTTATGATCTTAACAAATGATGGCCGTCTTGCTAGGGAAGTTTTGTCTGAGAACTTAAAGTATGAAAAAGAGTATATAGTTACCGTAAAAGAATCTTTACGGGCGGGCATTCCGGCTATTTTTAAATCAGGCATGCAAACCAAAAATCTCGGAAAACTGCTTCCGGCCAAAGCGGAAATTATAAATAGAACAACGCTTCGCGTCATTCTGAACGAAGGGAAAAGACATCAGATCAGGATTATGCTCAATGATCTTCGTTGCACCATTACATCGCTCAAACGGGTTCGTATCGGCGATATTAAGCTAGGCGCCCTCAAGCCCGGGCAAACCCGCCCGTTTTTTGTGTCACTCTAGATTTTTTGACTCTGGTAATTTTTTATATTATTATTTAGATAGATACTGATACATCGTCGGCCGGTGGCCGATTTTTATATAAATTTTATGAAAATCAGAAATATCGCAATAATTGCCCATGTAGACCATGGGAAAACAACTTTAACCGACGCGCTTATGCGCCAGACCGGCGCTTTTGCCGAAGGAGCGTCAATGGACT
>ERZ1292640.3629-Hain-H43-02um-R1-3629-length-11980-cov-5_pt1 | contig 11980 bp, 14 predicted proteins | sample MGYA00564404_ERZ1292640 | MGnify/ENA primary metagenome ERZ1292640 (study PRJEB36523, sample SAMEA6512636) | groundwater metagenome | collected 2019-01-08 | study: AquaDiva: Metagenomics assemblies of 32 groundwater samples | reverse complement strand
CGCGAGTTTGCAGGCATAGACGCCTGGCCAATTGTGCTCTCTACGCAGGACCCGGACGAAATTGTACGTACTGTTATTGCTATAGCTCCAGGATGGGGAGGTATTAATTTGGAAGATATCAAAGCGCCCCAGTGTTTTGATATTGAACGCAGACTTATCGAGGCACTCGATATTCCCGTGATGCATGACGACCAGCATGGTACCGCGATAGTAGTACTTGCTGGACTCACAAACGCTGCAAGGGTTGTAAAGAAGAACTTCAAGACGTTGCGCGTGGTAATCGCTGGAGCTGGTGCTGCTGGAGTTGCCACTGCGAAGTTACTGAAGGCAGCAGGAATCGTGGATATTGTATTGGTGGATACTAAGGGAGCGATACATAAGGGGCGCACCGATTTAAATGGGTCAAAACAAGAGCTGGTGAAGATTACGAACCCGCGCAATATGTCAGGTGAACTGAAGGACGTGCTCGTGAACGCAGACGTGTTTATTGGCGTATCGGGACCGGGCACCATGACTGCAGATATGGTGTCCACTATGGCAGACAAGGCAATAGTGTTTGCACTCTCAAATCCCATTCCAGAAATTTTGCCCGAGGAAGCCCGGAAGGGTGGTGCTGCGGTTATTGCTACCGGCCGCTCTGATTTCCCAAATCAAATAAACAACGCGTTAGTGTTCCCGGGCATTTTCCGTGGCGCGCTTGATAAAGGGGTAACCGCGATAACTGAAGAAACGAAAGTGCGCGCGGCCAAAGCACTCGCTTCGCTTGTCGAAAAACCGACCGCGCTCAAGATTATTCCCGATGTGCTCGATAAGCGGGTTGTCCCAGCGGTTGCAAAAGCTGTTCGTTAGGGGCTTTATACTGTTCCCATATGGATAAACCGGGTCGGGCGCTCACGTTCTATCACTTCCTTATTACTATTCCTGACCGCATCTACCCGTTTGCGGAGGAAATAGAAGGGCAACGCGTACGTTTCCGCAGAGCGTATGACCAAGCACTCGCGCGCATACAAGAGAAGCGCGGGTATGGCTCATATGGAGCGTGGCTCATAACGTATCGCGGTGTCTGTCATGTTGTGGGTGCCATTCTCTTCATTGGCGTTTCGACATTTTTATCAAAACAATTATTCGGCAGTGACGTAGCGCTCTATGTGCTCTTGGTTCTTGCATCTTTTGCCCTTGCTGCACAGGAGTTTCTCCTCCAGCCACAAACGCACGGACAAATGAAAATGCACAGCGTGGTGGACCTCATGTCGTGGGTGGTGCCCTTTGGCATCTACGTGTTCATGCACGTAAATTAAAAAACGCCCCTCCGGGCGCTTTTTATTAGTCACGCTGCACTGCTTGGCGTACTCGCTGAAACACTGAGGAAAACCAAGCTTTGTCTTTTGCGCTCTCTAAGTTTTCTGCAACCTGCGACAGAGACATCCAACACGCTTCTGCTATCTCCATGCTCGGAGCAAGCTCGGCGTGTTGGGGAGCTGCAAACAGATACATGTGAATTTCTTTAAACGATTCCAGGTTGTCACGACCATCGGGCAATATGCCGTAGCGAGTGTAGCTGCCCAAGTCGTCAATGAGTTCAAGATGGGTGAGACCAGTTTCTTCTTCTATCTCGCGCCTTGCAGCCTCTTCGTTTGATTCACCATCCTCGAGATGTCCCTTCGGGAAAAACCAAAGCGTATCTTTGCGGTTACGTACCAGGGCAATAGTGCCACTGTCTCCAAGCACGATTCCTCCGGCACACTGCTGTATATTCATGAGTCTGTAGATTGCTTCGGCCAGAAGGCGAGTGCAAGTGCTGCAAGTGCTATAGATACGTCACGGAACAACACTTGGAACTGAGGCAGATTACATACAACAATTGCAATCAGTAGGATGCTCGCTACAAGTGCGGGAATACGTATGGAGCGTCCAAGCAGTAGCCAAAGTGCAATACCAATTTCGAGCACACCAAACGCATGGAGGAGAAGCACACCGTGTGGCGCTACGAGGTTTGTGAGGAATGCAGGGAAATAGCCTATCCAGGAATAGGGATCCATGAGGGCGTCGAAGGGAGGGTACAGAAAACTCCCTACAACTCCTATACGCAGTAGCCACTCGGGCACACTAATCTGAGGAAGAAGTGGCATGGCGCTACTTCACAATCACCGTGCCCACGCTCGCGGCGCGTACATGGTTGTGATACGGGAAGGTGCCCGACTTTGTAAACTTAAAACCGTAGGAAGTGCCCGCTGACAGGGGAGCGCATGCATCAAACGTACCGTTAGTATTTTTGCCCTGCTCACAGTGTTCTTTCGTGCTCGTTCCATCGTACTTCGTGTGTGTTGGGTGTTCGTCCACACCCACCCACATACTGTGAGAAGAAGAATTTACGAAATGCACCGTGTCCCCAACACCAATAGATACACTTTGAGGACTAAAACCCTGCTCGGTGTAGGTAACCGTCACCACTTTGCTGCTAGCAGCTACGTCGGTGGTGACAGCAATTCCGGAAGAGGGAGCTGCTTCGGTTTCGAGTGCCGCCACTGGAGCCTGTTCTGTAGTAGTTACTGCAGGAGTCATGGAGCGGAACAGGAATATGACCGCAACGATTGCACCAATAAGAAGAATGCTACCAAGCACAACCGCCCATCCAATTTTAGTCATATGAAAAGAATAGATACATAAAGTAATCGCTCGAATGCTACAAAGATTAGTGTACGCGCGAACGAGTCTCTTGTGGAGAGTACTTAGTAGGATGGATGTCTCGTTAGGAAGGAGTGAAGAGACTTAGCGTGGAAATTCAGCAATAATTTCACTTGAAAGGAAGAATTTCTCTCCAAGTTCACCGAAAGCATAAGTAGTCCCTCCCACCGAAATAGGAGCGCCTGCGGTCTTCGGAGTAGCGTTTGGAAGTGACTTCTCAAAGCCCAGATTGAATAGAGTGACGACGGCTCCGGGGCTGTTTGCAAGATTAAATCCGGCCTTGCTCCACTGCGCCATGATTTCTTTGATGAATATCGCGGTGTAGAGGTACGAATAGTAGTGATCTTTCTCGTTGGTGAGACGCTTGTAAAGAAGGGTTCCTTTATCGGTAGCGTCAGCAGGATAACTAATAAGTTCGCTAATACCTGCTCCTGGGTAAAAAGGAGAGCTTGGATCATTTGCGTACTGCTCTATCTGAACGGCTGTTTCCTGCTTAATACCTGAGACTCCAAGCGAGAATTGCGAAAGAGAACCAAGAATTTTAAGAGGCTCGAAGTAGCGTTTAAATACTTCACGCTCCGCAGTGAAGAAGCGAATCTGCTCAGGAATGACAACTGCGGCGATAATGCGGGTAGAAACTCCCGTTTCTGCGGAAACTCGAGAAATAATCGCTTCGTCTTTTATCAGGCCTTGCTTTACGACCTCCCATTGTGGCGTTTTATTCCAATCACACTGAGTAAGGGTGACATCATCACAAGGTATCTGCTTCTCTGCTACTTTTTCAACCACAGAAGCAGGAACACTTCCAAGAAAGAAGGCATTCCTTCCAGAAATAGAGCCTCCTACATTGAACGCACCAAACTGCATGCCGATATACACGATAGTGAAGGCGAAACCTATGAGGGCAAAGCCTATAACGACTACATAACCCGCGATTTTAAAATACCGATTCATTACGTCTTGTATACCAGGAATGTAGATTCTGCACCACTTTTGACTGAATTATAAAAAGAAAAACCGCCCTTCGGCGTTTTCCATTGGCGGAGACGGAGGGATTCGAACCCTCGGAGCCTTTTACAGCTCGCCTCGTTAGCAGTGAGGTACTTTCGACCACTCAGCCACGTCTCCCTACGTCGTTTAATTTAGCATTTTCGGCCTAATGCGCCAATGCGAGCGCTGTGACATGTGTAGCCCCACTTTCTCGAAGAGCCTGAGACGCAGCGGCAAGAGTCGCTCCGGTAGTAGATACGTCGTCGATTACTACATAGGTATACTCGGAATGTATCTCTCCCTCTACATGGAACGCGTTCTCCATATTGTGCAGACGCTCTTGTCTATTAAGTGTGGTTTGTGGGGCTGTGTCTCGCGCTCGGCGTAACAGCTCAGGTTTCAGGGAAAACTGAGGAGTGAGAAAGGGAAGTGCGGCATGGAGAATTCGCTCCACTTGGTTGTATCCACGCTCCGCCTGACGCCGTTTGGAAAGTGGTATGGGCACGAGCACTATATGCGTAGTTTCAAATTGAGTATCTATTGCTATAGAAGACAGATATTCGCCCAGTACCGTGCCGAGCAGGGTGATTGCGTGTCCTGACTCATGAAACTTTGTTTCGAGTATAAGTGCACGAATGCGCGGCTCTCGATAGGGAAGAAGTGCTTCTATAGGCCCAGCAGCGGTCTGAAATATGCCAGGCTCAAGCACGTTTCCTATGTGCGTAAGGGTCGTCGCGCTACTTGCTTCGTGGGTGTCACGTTTTGGCAGTAGTACATCCAGTAGTACACGGAGGAACTTCATATTCGCATGATACAATTTTTGCAATGAGTTTTATTTCAACCTTGCTTGGCACTAAACCGAAAAGTGCAAGCGTGCTTGGTGTCGATATCGGATCTTCTTCACTTAAGGTGGTACAACTTCGTCGTGATCACGGAGTAGTGGTGCTTGAAACCTATGGCGAACTGGCACTCGGTCCCTATGCAGGAGTAGAATCGGGCCAGGCTACCAACATGCCTGCAGAAAAAATAGCAGAAACCCTCCGTGATCTGCTTCGAGAGTCGAATGTGACCACCGTGGACTCAGGTGTTTCCATACCATTTTCTCGTTCATTGCTTAAGTTAGTGACCCTTCCGTATCACCACGATGCAGCGGAGCAGAAAACAATCATTGAGCTTGAGGCGCGCAAGTATATTCCCGTGCCTGTTTCTGAAGTGCAGCTCGACTGGTTCGTAATCCCTGTTGTGGGAGCTGAGAACGCACCGCCACCCCCCACCATCCAGGTTCTTCTTGTTGCGGTACATAACGATGAACTCTCGCTTCTCGATGGGGTAGTTCGCGGTGCAAATCTCGTAGCGTCGTTCTATGAGATTGAAATCTTTAGTACTATACGTGCGGTTGTGGATGAACCTGTAAAACCAGTACTTGTGCTTGATATTGGCGCCTCTGCTACGAAAGTGTACGTAGTCGAACATGGTGTGGTGGCCTTCTCACATAATATCCCTCAGGGTGGTCAAGATGTGACGCGCACAATTGCTACGGCACACAGCATGACTATCGGAAAGGCAGAAGCACTCAAGAAAGAACACGGTTTTGGTGTGCCAAAGGACAATGGATACGATAAAAGCACTATTGAGCTTGTATTCTCGCGGATATTTGACGAGGCGCGTCGAGCAATTACACAGTACGAGGCAATCGAGAAGAAAGCTATTTCTGCATTGGTGCTAACTGGCGGTGGGGGTGTTACTAAGGAGCTGGCGACGTACGCGAAAACATTCTTCTCGATTGATGTTCATGTGGCCGACCCTTTTGCAAAAACTGAGGCGCCCGCATTTATGCGCCCAGTTCTTGAGGCTATTGGTCCTGAGTTTGCAGTAGCGGTTGGTCTTGCGCTTCGAAAATTGGAAGACGAGGGTTAGTGGTGTGTATAAACGGGTGCGAGCAACGCACATACCTTATATACTTATAGTACCGTGGCTCTTCCTCCAAACATTCCAACATCGTTCGTGCCTAAGCAACCGGTCACGAATCACGCGCATCGTAGCCGCGATGTCCACGGACCACTATATTTCGGAGCAATTTTTTTGGTAGCAACATCAATTGTGGGTGCGGGCATCACTTTTGGTTACAAAACATATATCGAAACAGTACGAGATTCAAAAAAAGCAAAACTTGAAGTAGCAGAAAGAAACATTAATCCAACTGCGGTTGAAGACTTTATTCGCTTACGCAACAGGATCCAGGCAGCGAGCACGTTGCTCGATCAACATGTAGTAAACTCTCAATTTTTTGACGTTCTTGAATCGCTCACGCTTCAGAATGTTCGTTTTCAATCGCTTATCCTCTCTGTTGGGGCGGACAGAACTGCAAAAATCGAGATGCGTGGCCTTGCCAGGTCGTTTAATGCGCTCGCTGCAGAATCCGCCGCCTTCGCAGGAGAGAAGCGTATAAAACGCGCTATTTTCTCGAACATCACCGCGGACAAGAATGGAGTCGTATCCTTTTCACTTCGCGCAGAGCTTGACCCGAAACTCACTACAATTAAGAGTAGTAGTATAAAAATGCAAGTGACCGAACCAAATATTGCTACTTCTACACCATTTGCACCGGCAGCGTCCACAACAACGAAGGCACCTAAGGCGCTAACTGCCACTACGACGCGAGGAAATAATGCTACTGCCTCCACAACGCCATGACGACTAAACTCTTCCCTATTGCCTGTGTGCTTATAGCCTGTGCTATTTTCTTTGGCTACATTAATCCAACCGTCACCGGAGCTATTGCTACAACTAACGCTCAAATCAAGCAGTACGATGCAGCTCTTAGTGCTGCCCAGCGATTTGAGCAAAAGCAAGCCCAACTTACTACTGAAGCAAAGGCACTTCCGCAAGATGGCGTCACTCGGTTAGAAGCATTTTTGCCGGACGGCGTAGATAATGTACAGCTTATTCTGGATCTTGATTCAGTTGCCGCTCGTTCAGGAATTAGGCTTTCTGATTTCGTCACTACTGAGGTTAAGGGAGGGCAAAGTGCCTCCGATGATGCAAATGGTACGCCGACCTTGGCACTTGATAACGGACAGCCGTACGATTCTCTAGACCTCTCTATGAGTGGTACTGGTTCATATACACAGTTCCGCAGCTTCTTGGATGCAGTGGAAACAAGCCTTCGTCCATTAGACCTTCTGGAACTTCGTCTTTCTGACGCTTCCGCTTCACCGGGAGGTGGTTATAGGTACGACATGACGTTCCGTCTTTATTGGCTACGTTAGTACGACACACATGAACTTTTCCAAAAAAAATCTCATCACAGCCGCAATCGTCATCATTGTCGTTGGTGTCGCTGCATATTTCCTTTTTGGAAAAAGTAAAAGTGACGAAATTGTAACAGCGGTAAGTGCTCCTGGTAGTGAAGCTGAAGCTACCTTCTTGGGGCTTGCTACTGAACTTGATACCGTGAACTTTGCCGGAACTATTTTTACCGATCCACGTTTCACCTCATTACGAGATATACACACGAACATTACTCAGGAACCAACCGGAAGACGGGATCCGTTTGCACCATTGTCGGGAGTGATAACTACGCCGTAATTTGGTATTTCTATGAACCTACTCTCCATACTTGAAGAGAAGGGCCTGGTAACTTCCGCTGAAGCTAAAAGCATGCAGGAAGAGGCTCATACGGGCAAAGTCTCGGTAGAGTCAGTGCTAGAAAAGCATGGTGTAGAAAGTGCAAAAATTCTTGAGGCGTTAGCATCTCATTACAATATTCCTGCACGCTCACTTCCCGCTGAACCTATTGGCAGGGCTATTTTGGAATTTATTCCCGAAGAATCCGCTCGCCATTACCGTTTCGTGCCTATTGCAGAGAAGGACGGCGCACTTGAGGTGGGTATTGTTGACCCAGATAACATTGAAGCGCTCGACGCGTTGCAGTTTATATCTGGCCGCGTAGGACTACCGTACAAGCTCTATCTCATTAGTGTTATTGATTTCAATAAAGTAATTAATGAGTATGAGAATTTGAAGGATGATGTGGGTGCGGCGCTCACTGAGTTTGAAGGCTCTATAATAACTGAAGGAAAGGAGAAGTCCGGCGAAGAGGGTGGTCCTACAGAGGAGGCGACGATAAAGCCGGACGCACCAGTAACAAAGATTGTGGCCACCGTGCTTCGCTACGCGGTTGAAGGAGGTGCTTCCGATATTCATATTGAGCCTACTCCTGAGAAAACCCGCGTGCGCTTCCGCATGGACGGAAAGCTCCACACTTCTTTGGAGCTTCCTGCCAAAGTGCACCAGGCCGTCGTTGCTCGTATCAAGATTTTGTCTCAACTCAGGCTCGACGAAAAGCGTAAGCCGCAGGACGGTCGTTTCTCTGCAAACGTTGAGAATCGTCGTATCGACTTTCGTGTCTCAACCTTTCCTACACAGTCGGGAGAGAAGGTGGTTATGCGTATTTTGGATCGTTCTAAATCCATGGCGACCCTTGAATCTATTGGCTTCTCTGAATTCGACCTCATTACTGTAAAAGAGATTCTTAAGAAGCCCTATGGGATTATTCTCATCTCTGGTCCTACGGGTTCCGGTAAATCCACTACGCTATTTGGCATGCTCTCGTCCATCGACCGTGAGACGGAGAACGTAGTCTCGCTTGAAGACCCGGTAGAATACGAAATCCCTGGCGTTGCCCAGTCTCAGGTGAAGCCTGAAATTGGCTACACGTTCGCTTCCGGTCTCCGTTCTATTTTGCGCCAGGACCCGAACGTCATCATGGTGGGTGAGATTCGAGATAAAGAGACGGCCCAGCTCGCTATTCAGGCGGCGCTCACGGGTCACTTGGTGTTCTCGACCATTCACACCAATACCGCGTCCGGAGTTATCTCTCGACTTGTGGATATGGGTGTGGACCCGTATCTTATTGCGCCGACGCTCATTGCTGCTATTGGCCAGCGTCTCGTACGTAAACTGTGTCCCGGTTCAGGAGTTCAGGTTCCTATTTCAGAAAGCTTTCGTATGAATTTGGACAAACAATTTGCTGATCTTCCCGCTCAATATCGCGAGAAGATACCGAAATTTGAGCACGTGTACGAGGCACATCCTGGTCCCGACTGTCCAAACGGTACCCGCGGACGTCTTGCAGTGTTCGAGATTTTGCGTATGGATAAGGAATTAGAGCATGTTGTGCTCACGTCTCCTGTGGAAGAAAAGATTTACGCTGCCGCTCGTGCAAAGGGCATGCTCACCCTTCGCGAGGATGCTATCATTAAGGCGTTGGACGGAAAGATTCCGTTTGAAGAGGTGAACGCACTTGGCGGAGCGGTTATTGATGAGAATGAACCTGTCGAATCTACACCACCTGAAGCCACGCCGGAATCAGCAGAAGCAAGTACTAATTGACCGACCTATGGACACTACCCTGAAGCACTACCGTCTTTATCTTGTTGACGACGACCGGTTTTTGCTCGACATGTACGCAGTTAAATTTAAGGCTGAGGAGCATGAAGTAACCGCATTTTCAAGTGGAGAAGAAGTACTGAAGGCATTGAGGGAGAGTCCTGCTCCAGATGCGCTTCTTCTTGATATTGTGATGCCGGGAGTAGACGGTTTTGAAGTTCTTGAAGCTATACATAAGGAAAAGCTTGCTGAGTCTGCTCGTATTATTGTGCTTTCAAATCAAGGACAGGAAAGCGATATAGAAAGGGCAAAAGCGCTTGGTGCAGATGGATACATTATTAAGGCTTCGGCGATTCCTTCAGAGGTGTACGCCGAGACTATTCGCATTATCGAATCAAATACATGAGTGAAGTTGCCACGCCACGCATAGGAGAGCTTTTGGACATTGTTACCTCCGAGGGTGCGTCCGATCTCCATATTTCAGCTGGTTCACACCCCATTATTCGGGTCTCGGGATCATTGGTGCCACTCGTGCAGCACAAGATTCTTACACCAAAGGATACTGAAACGCTCCTACGCAGTATCTTGCCGGAAGACCGATGGGAAAAATTTACACAAGATCAGGCGGTCGACTTCTCCTTTGCTCACGAAGGTCGTTCTCGTTTTCGTATTAATGGGTACGTCGTGCAGGGTGCCGTAACTATTGCGATGCGCCTCATTCCAAATCAGATTCGCGCATTTACGGATTTAGGTCTTCCTCCGGTACTTGAAGTGTTTACTCAGCGTCAGCAAGGCTTCTTCCTGGTAGTAGGTCCGGTGGGGCAGGGTAAATCCACCACGCTCGCCTCCATGATTGAGCGTATTAACGAAACGCGCGCAGAGCATATTGTTACTATCGAGGACCCTATTGAATACATCTTTGAACCAAAGAAGTCACTCATCCACCAGCGTGAAGTTCATATCGATACTCCAGACTTCCATGCCGCACTTCAAGCAGCGTTTCGCGAGGACGTGAACGTCATCATGGTGGGTGAGATGCGCGACCAAGAAACCATCTCAAGTGCGGTTACGGCAGCGGAAACGGGTCACCTGGTGCTTTCTACGCTTCACACGAACAATGCTGCACAGACTATCGACCGTATTATCGACATGTTCCCGCCCGGTCAGCAGGGACAGGTGCGTGTACAGCTTGCAGGCTCGCTTGCTGGTATTTTTTCTCAAAGACTCGTGCCCCGCATCGCCGGCGGACAGGTGCTTGCATACGAGCTTCTCATCAACAACAGCGCAATCTCAAACCTTATTCGTGAAGGTCGTACCCACGAAATCACCACCGTCATTCAAACCTCTTCGCAGGAGGGAATGATTGATATGGATCGTTCGCTTGCGGAGCTTGTTCGTCGCGGAGAAGTAACTATTGAGCACGCGTACGAACGCGCAGTTGATCCGAAAACCTTCGAACGTTATCTATAGAACGCCATGCTTTTTAACTACCACGCATTAGATAAGGACGGGCACGCGAGAGAGGGTACGGTTGAGGCGCTTTCCATGGATGTAGCAGTCGCTACACTGCAACGTCGAGAGTTAATTGTATCTTCCATTGAACCGGCTGCGGCAAAATCGGTATTCTCTCTGGATTTCGATATGTTTGCCCATGTATCGAATAAAGACGTAGTTATTCTCTCGCGCCAAATTGCTACACTCTTCCAGGCGCAAGTGTCGGCTTTGCGTGTATTCCGCCTTCTTTCTGCTGAGGTAGAAAACAAACTCCTTGCGGACATCATGACGCAGGTTGCAGACGATCTTCAAGGAGGAAGTCCTATTTCAAAAGCGCTTTCGCGACACCCTAAGGCGTTTAGCTCCTTTTACGTAAACATGGTGCGAGCTGGTGAGGAGTCAGGAAAGCTTTCAGAGACGTTCGGGTATCTTGCCGATTATCTCGATCGCACCTACGCTGTTATTTCAAAGGCTCAAAACGCGCTCATTTACCCGGCGTTCGTGATTGGTGTGTTCTTCATCGTTATGGGTTTGATGCTTACTATGGTTATTCCTAAGATTAGCTCTATCCTCATAGAATCCGGGCAAAAAATCCCATTGTATACGCAGGTAGTTATAAATATCTCAAATCTGTTGGTTCATTACGGCATATTTGTTCTTATTGCTCTAGTGATTGCCGCATTTCTCGGATGGCGTGCAATTCAAACACCTGAAGGAAAACTCTTCTTCGACAAGTTTAAGCTTGAGGTGCCATATATAGGTGCGCTCTATAAAAAACTCTATCTTTCTCGTATAGCCGACAACTTCGCGACCATGCTTGTGTCTGGAGTTCCAGTTGTAGAAGCTGTAGAAATTACTGCAGCGGTGGTAGGGAGCTCGACATTCGAGACTATTCTGAAGGATGTGGGGGCAGATGTTCGAGGAGGTTCTTCAATCTCCGACGCACTTAGTAAGCACGACCAAATACCAGGAATTATGACGGCAATGGTGCGTGTGGGTGAGGAAACCGGAGAATTGGGTTCCATTCTCGACACTCTTGCAAAATTCTATCAGCGCGAAGTAATGACCGCAGTGGATACTCTCGTGGATTTAATCGAGCCACTTATGATTGTATTGCTTGGTCTTGGTGTGGGGACTTTACTCGCGTCCGTGCTCATTCCTATCTACAATGTTGCCGGCACGATAGGGTAGACGAAGACTAAAAATACCGTAGATATCCACAGGCAAAGATTTGATGAAGCAGTTGTCACGTACAATACGGAGAGCGGACATTACCCGTAACCGCAATAAACCTTAAAGACTATTATGACTCTCGCATCCACCGGCACTCGACAAGGCCACATGAAGGGCTTTACCCTCATCGAACTCCTCGTCGTTATCGCCATCATCGGTATCCTCTCCTCTGTGGTGCTCGCCTCAC
>ERZ1292640.3626-Hain-H43-02um-R1-3626-length-11984-cov-42_pt1 | contig 11984 bp, 16 predicted proteins | sample MGYA00564404_ERZ1292640 | MGnify/ENA primary metagenome ERZ1292640 (study PRJEB36523, sample SAMEA6512636) | groundwater metagenome | collected 2019-01-08 | study: AquaDiva: Metagenomics assemblies of 32 groundwater samples | reverse complement strand
TCCGCCACCTCCGCACACTCGCGAACCCTACTTCTTCTCCGGCTGGGCCGGCGGCGCCGGCGAGAACGTGGTCACAGCCCCTCACACGGCAAACCCGTCACGGACCGGCGGCCTTGGGGACCTTCTGGCGATCCGTGCGGCAGGTGGCCGGGTTGCACGCTGGGCGCAGCGAAAGTGCCTAAGAACGGGCTGATTGGTTGATAGCGCGCTACTGCCCGTGGGAGATCGGATTCAGGCCAGGTACGCCGAGGTAATCGTTCCGGTTGTGGGTGACCAACGGCACGTCGTAGAGCAACGCAGTGGCGGCGACCCAGGCGTCCGCGCACTCAATCCGATGCCCCGCGGCCTGGGCGGCGACCATCACCTCGGCCCACTTGCGGCAGAGGTCCGGGCTGGATGGCACCACGGTGAACCGCTGGAGATACAGATGGAGCCAGCGCAGACGATGTTCGCTCCAGCGGTACTGAGGTGTCAACGACGACTTGCGTCATGCGGCGGGGTCAGTGCGTTTGTGGCCACGCCACTTGCGGAGGGTCTCCAGAAACTCTTCGATGGACTCCTCCTCGGGCCAGAAATCGCCGTGCAGCACGGAAACGTCGGTGATCGGGCCGGTACCCTGCTCGGCCATCAGTTGCTCAACAGGCGGGTGTCCGGCGGCCGCATACCGGACAGACGCCGGACGGTCGTCTGGTGCGGGATCACGTTGCTGGCGCTTCAGTTCGGCCACGGCTTCACCTCGTCCCTTCGAGCATACCAGTGGGACCTAAACGTATGGGCGACAACTCGAATCCGATCTTGCCGCCCTTTGAAACTCTGGTGCGGAGAGGGGGACTTGAACCCCCACGGGATTGCTCCCGCTAGCACCTCAAGCTAGTGCGTCTGCCAATTCCGCCACCTCCGCACACTCGCGAACCCTACTTCTTCTCCGGCTGGGCCGGCGGCTTGGGCGCCTCGCCTGCGGGCTTGGCCGGCGGGATCTCCAGCGGGATCGTCTGGGTCGCGCCGCCTTCCGTCGAAACGGAGACGCTAGGCTTGCCCGCCGGCACGGCCGGCGCCGTGGGCGTGGCCGCCTTCTTCACCGGATGCTGCTCCAGCACCGTCTTGCTCACCCCGGCGCTCTGGGTCGCCAAGATCGCCAGCGTCAGCGACGTGACCATGAACATGCCCGCTGCCGCCGTCGTCGCCTTCGACAGCAGCGTGGCCGAACCCCGCGGCCCGAAAGCCGTCTGCGAGCCCATGCCGCCGAAAGCGCCCGCCAGGTCGGCGGCCTTCCCGCTTTGCAGCAGGACCACAATAATCAGGAACAGACAAACCACAATGTGGATGAACGTCAGTAGAATTACCATCGCGTGTCGCTCGCCGCAGCCTCTTTCAGTATAGGAGACCGGCGCCGGGGCGGTCAAACCAGAGGAGGCTCTCCAGCAAACGTCATGACCGTTCGCTGTGTCCAGTCACGCGCCACCAGTGCGCGCAGCGCGCAGCCGCGGCGGGTAGCCGCTCACTTCACCGACCCCACCAGCCCGGCCGCCTTCAGCCGCGCGTCCACGCGGCTCAGCCCCCGCTCCAGCTCCCGCTTCAGCAGCGGCCGGTGCGGGATCTCGTGCAGGTACTCGGGAATGGCCCACACCTCTTCCTCGGCCGTCATCCAGTGGATGCGGTCGAACCGCCGCAGGTTGATGGGCCGGGAGTAGTTCCGCAGCGTCTTCTCGCCCGACAGGTTGTAGTAATGCTCGAAATACGACATCACCAGCTCGCGCAGGTTGCGATAGACCGGCTCGCGAAAGCGCAGGCCGGCGTAGTTGGACTTGGCGATCGCCCCCCAATGGCCGCGCTGGCGGAAGATGGCCAGCACGTGATCGTCGTCGCGAATCGCTTCCAGATCGAGCAGCAAAGGCGGGAAGCCCAGCACCCGCAGCGCGGCGGCGGCGAACAGCGCGCCCTCCATGCAGTGTGCCACCCGGTCGCGCAGCACGCGGCGCGGCGAGCGGCACGTCGGCCCGTCCGGCTCCTTGTTGTAGCCGATCTTCGAGTCCAGGAACCACTGGATCTTCTCGGGCGTGGCCAGACCGCGCAGGGTCTTCCACTCGCCGGCTGTGAGTCCGTACTTCCGCATTCGCAACCGCTCAGCGTATCGCATCCGGCCCGCCCGCCGCTCGCTAATATAGTTACAGGATGTCCTCCGCCTACGAGCCGGTGATCGGCCTCGAAGTCCACGTCCAACTGGCCACCAGGACGAAGATCTTCTGCGCCTGCCCGACCAGCTTCGGCGCGCCGCCGAACACCAACGTCTGCCCGGTCTGCCTGGGCCTGCCCGGCGCGCTGCCGGTCTTGAACCGCCAGGCGGTCGAGATGGCCGTCAAAGCCGCGCTGGCGCTCAACTGCCGGGTCCACCAGCCCGCCTCGCAGTTCGCGCGCAAGAACTACTTCTATCCCGACCTGCCCAAGGGCTACCAGATCAGCCAGTACGACCAGCCGCTGGCCGAGCGCGGCCACCTGGAGATCCTGCTCAACGGCGTCCCCAAACGCATCGGCGTGAACCGCGTACACCTGGAGGACGACGCCGGCAAGAGCCTGCACGACGGCTTCCGCGATTCCGACCGCTACACCTACGTCGATCTGAACCGCTGCGGCACGCCGCTGATCGAGATCGTCAGCGAGCCCGACTTGCGCACCTCGGACGAGGCCTACGCTTACCTCAACGAGCTCAAGCTGGTGTTGCAGTACGTCGAGGTCTCCAGTTGCGACATGGAAAAGGGCCACCTCCGTTGCGACGCCAACGTCTCCGTTCGCCCGCGCGGCCAGGAGAAGTTCGGCACCAGGGCCGAGGTGAAAAACCTGAACTCGTTCCGGTTCCTCAAGCAGGCGCTCGATTACGAGATCGCGCGGCAGGTGGCCGTCATCGAGGGCGGCGGAACCGTCATCCAGGAGACGCGGCTCTACAACGCCGATACCGGCGAGACGGTTGGCATGCGCAGCAAGGAGCACGCCCACGACTACCGCTACTTCCCCGAGCCCGACCTGCTGCCGCTCCGCGTCAGCTCCGAATGGCTGGAGCGCATCCGCGCCGCCATGCCCGAGCTGCCCGCCGCCAGGCGCGCCCGCTTCATCGAGCAATACGGCCTCCGCGAGTACGACGCCGAGATCCTCACGCTCACCCGCGCTCTGGGCGACTACTTCGAGCGCGCGGCCGCCGCTTGCGGCGATCCCCGCGCCGCCGCCAACTGGGTGCTGGGCGAAGGCAAGGAGATCACCGAATCCCCGGTCAGTCCGGACCAGCTCGGCGAGCTGATCACGCTGATCGCCCAAGGCGAGATCTCCGGCAAGATGGCCAAGGAGGTCTTCGCCAAGATGATGGCCGGCGGCGAGCCGGCCCGCGCCATCATCGAGCGCGAAGGGCTCCGCCAGATCAGCGACGTGGACGCGCTCTCCAGGACCGTCGATGAGGTGCTGGCGGCCAATCCCAAGCAGGTCGAGCAGTACAAGGCGGGCAAGGCCGCCGTGCTCGGCTTCCTGGTCGGCCAGGTCATGAAGGCCACCCGCGGCCAGGCCAACCCCGCCACCGTCAACCAACTGTTGAAGCAGACAATTCGGTGACAGGCTACGCTTTCACTAATTTAATCTTGGGCTGACGCCCTACGCGGCCCCCATCTCCTCCGCGTACGCCCTCATCTTCCGCAGCCGCGCCCGGAACGCTTCGTAAAGCCCGTCGGAGTGCTGGCGTAGCGTGCGCTGCGAGTTGGTGTACTTGTTCAGGGTAGTGGCGTAATCCGACTGTTTGACCCACTCCTCCGGCAAGCCGGCCGCGCCGCTGAGCGCGCCGCTGATGCCGGCGGCGACGGCGGTGCAGCAATCGGTGTCGCGGCCCATGTTGACGCCGGCCACGATGGCGTCCCGCAGCCGGCCCCGCACCATGCGGAACACGCAGACCGCCTTGGTGACCACCTCGTTGGCGTAGCTGCTCGCATAGGGGATGCCGCGGCCGGCGTACACACTGTCGAAGGCCTGGCGCAGCTCGCGCACATCCTTGCAGGCGGCGGTGAGCTTCAGCGCGCGGTCAATCTCGCCGGTCACCGGCTTGGCGCAGTGCTTGAAAATCGCCTCCAGCACGCTCTCCACCGTCGCGCCCGGCCTGGTGGCGGCCGCAATGCCGCCGGCGGTGACCGCCGCCCACTGGAGACCGCGGCTGTTGCTGGTCTGGTAGAGCTGGCCCACCTCGTAGACGTCCTCGATCGCCCCGGCGACGTCGCCGGCATTGATCAGGCCGATGGGGTGGCAGGACCGCGCCATCGAGACCAGCCCGGCGTAGTCGCAGTACTTGCCCAGGTCTCGCGCCGGGATGCCGCTCTTGGCCATCGCCAGCAGCACCGCCTCGAACGGCTCCGAGACCATGCCGGCCGACTCCGGCTTGATGTCGCGCCGCCATATCCGCCGCACGTCCTCCGCGTTCACCCGGTCCTGCTTCTCGATGATGGCGGTGATCATGAGCCTCTGGCGTTCCACCCCGTCCTCGGTGGTGCCGGGCTCGCGCGTCCAGCGGTTGCGGTAGTGCTCGTAGGGCAGGAACCGCTCCAGCAGGCCGTGCTCCTTCTCGATCCTCTCCCACGGCCAGCCCTCCACCGGCGCGGCCATCGCCGAGCCGATGTGAACGCCGGCGATGCAGCCGAAAAACTTGTCCCGCAGGCTCGCGCTCGCCGGCGCGGCCACTGCAACCCCCAACGAGCTGCTCTTCAGGAAGGTCCGACGATCCGTCATGGCGCATTCTCCTCAATCCGCTCCATCATACTCCCGGGCGGGCGGTCTATCTCCCCGCAATTCGCGCGTGCACGCGCTGCAGCGCCGCCTGCCGCGCCCGCTGCTGCTGCGTCCCCACCGCGTTGGGATAGGGACCAGTCCAGCCGCTCCGGATCTTCTTCGCGCAGCGCCCCCAGCACGGTATGGTTGAAGCGGCGCAGCAGCTCGCGGCGGAAGAGGTGAAGGTCCTGGTACATCGCGCCGGCTCGCAGCATGGGGTCCGGCTTCTGCCGTATCGCGTCGTCGAACGAGGCGCAGCTCTTCCCCCGGGCTTTGTTGAGCGCCGCGATCGTGCGGTAGCGCCCTTCCACGAACTTCCCGGGCGCCGCCGCGCAGTTCGGCGAGTAGACGTAGCGGTGCAGCTCACGATGCTCGCGCTCGTTGTCGGCGAACCAGGCGACGAAGTACGGCTTGCCCTTGACGCGTGCGGCCTGCCGGGGCAGCAGGCCCGCCGTCTTGTACCAGCCGCGCGCGGTTCCGTTGATCACCGGCAGGCGGCTCGCGTACTCGAACCGCGCCCCGGTCGCCCCGGCCCGCCACGGCCCGATCGCCAGGCGCCGCCCGCGCTCGCACTCCACCGTGGCGAAGGTGGCCGCCTCGGCGTCCGCCACTTCGCCGGACTCCCGCAACTGCTTCACCCAGCGGCCGGCCTCCACCGGAAGGCGGATCTCTTCGCCCGCCACCAGAGCCGCGCTACAGGCCAGAATCCCGATTAGTCGCCGCATGAAATGCTATTCTTTCATAAGCCATGCCGCTCGCATTCCGCTCCGCCACCCCCGCGGACTATACGATGTTGGAAGGAATGATCATCGACGCCTTCGAGCCGATCACCTGGATGAAGAAGGCCGACGAGCGCTTCGGCCCGCTGAACGGCCGGGACTGGCGCCAACGCTGGCAGTCGCGCGTGACGCATATCTTCGCCACCCAGATGGTGCTGGTCGGCCAGACCGGCGGCGGGATCGTCGCCATGGCCAGCGGGACCATTGACCCGGCGGCCCGGCTCGCCTTCATCGACCTGCTGGCGGTGGACCAGCGCTTCCAGGGCCGCGGCTACGGGCGCGCGATGCTGCACGGCATGCTCAAGCACATGAAGGAGCAGGGCGCCGTGCACGCTCACCTCGAATGCCTTACCGACAACGACGCCGGCAACAACCTCTACCGTGAGGAAGGGTTTGAAGAAGTGGCCCGCTTCATCCGCTGGTTCGTCAAGATACCGGACTACTGAAATGGGCCCGGGCACACGCCGCCTCCTCTTGTGCATCTGGTGGCTCGACCTCGCTTTCGTGGCGGCCACCTCGTTGCTGCCGGGCAGGCTGCTGATGCGCATCGGCCTGGGTCCGGCGGCCGTAAACGATAAAGGCGTCCACTTCCTCGCCTACGCCTCGCTGGCCGTCCTGCCGGTCCTGGGCATAGCCCGGCCACGCTGCGCTCTGGCCGCCGCCGCCTCGGTCGTGCTGCTGGGGCTGGCGCTGGAGTTCGCCCAGCGGCTGGTCCCGGGCCGGAGCTTCGAATGGGCCGACTTCGCCGCCAACAACCTGGGCGTGCTGGCCGGCGCGGCGGCCGGATTGCTGGTGCGCCGGCTGGCCGCCGCCGGCCCCGCCCCCTCCCAATCCCAATAAAACAGTTTGTAGAATCAATGATTTTGATGTAAAATCAAGGGCGTTATAGTGTGTTTGAAACGCGGTAAGGGGAGGATGTTTCGATGGCCCAAGCCACCCCAACTACGGCGCCGGCGGTCTCCGGTACGGACTCCTGGCTGTGGGAGGTTCCCGGCGGCCCCGTCTCGATCCGGCTGAGCCTGGACGTGGTGGACCGGCTCGACCGCGACACCGTCCAGGCCTTCCGCGCCATTACCAGCCGCGGCTCCGAAGTGGGCGGGATTCTGCTCGGCCGGATGGCCGCCGGCGGCCCGCGCACCCTCGTCATTGAGGATTACGAGGCAGTGGCCTGCGACTACCGCCGCGGCCCGCTGTACCTGCTGGCCGACGCCGACCGGCGCCGCCTCGAGGAGGCGCTGGAGCGCTGCCGGGCCGCGGCCGGCCGCGGGCTCTCGGTGGTCGGCTATTACCGCAGCAACACTCGCCAGGACCTCGCCCTGGATGACGACGACCTGGAGATTGTGACCCAGTATTTTTCCGCTCCGGACAACGTGTTCCTGCTGGTTAAGCCGATGGCCGGCAAGCCCAACCTGGCGGGGTTCTTCGTCTGGGAGAGCGGTGGAATCGAGCGGCAGGCGAGCCGTCTCACTTTTCCCTTCAGCCGCGCCGAGCTGGCGAAGTTGGCCGTATCGGCGCCGGCCGCACCGGCAGCCGCGGCCGCACCGGCGCCCGCGCCGGCGCCGGCTCAGCCCGTGATCGTGGCCCCGCCGGGCCCAAGGGGCACCCCAATACCGCCCGCCGTCCAGGAGCCGGTCGAAGCCGCCGCCACCCCCCTGCTCGAAACGCCCCTCTTGGACGGGTTCCCCGAAGTGCCCGAGCCGGAGCCGCCCGTGGCCGCCGCGGCAATGGAGCCGGAAGCGGCTCCCGAGGAAATGCCCGCGCCTGAGCGGCACGAGCAGCCGCGCGTGCCGTCCTTCCTGAACCGCGTGGCCGTGCCTTCACTGGTCTCGCGATTGTTCGCCGCCGTGGCGCGGCTCCTCGGGGTGCGCCGGTTCCGCATCGGCGTCGTGGCCGTGGCGCTGGCGGCCGCCGGCGGCTTGCTCTGGATGCCGAAACGCGGTGCGGCGCCGGATCTCGGCTCGGCGGTCAATCCCTCGCTCGCGCTCAAAGTCCAGCGCGACGGCGGCCAGTTGGTCTTGAGCTGGAACCGCAACGCTCCCGGCCTGAGCACGGCGCGCGAGGCTGTGCTGTCGATCAGCGACGGCGCTCGCCGCGAAGACGTGAAGGTGGATCTGGCCCTGCTCCGCGCCGGCAGCCTGGTCTACTCGCCGGTTTCGAGCGATGTCAGTTTCCGGATGGAGGTCAAGGACCAGAACAGCGGCCCCGGTCTGAGTGAATCCGTCCGGTTCCCGGGTGGGCAGCCCGCTCCGCCCCCCCAGCCTTCTGGCCGGCCCCAACCCATGGTGCCGCCCGAGGCGGCCGCGACTGCGGATGCCGAACCCACTCCCGCGACCCCGCCCCGCGAACCGCCGCGGGAGATGATTCTCCCTGCCGGCCGGTCTGCCGATGCATCGCTGGCGCAGCTTGAGCCTGCCGAGCAACTCGCGCCCGCGGCCGGCCTTCCCAAGGTGGACCTGCCCGCGGCCCCGGCGCGCCCGCCGCCGCCGCCGCCTCCTCCGCCACAGGAAGCCAAGCCGGCGGTCACCGAGAACCCGCCTGCGCCGGCGGCCACTGAACCGGCCCCGCCCGCCGCGCAGCAGGCCATCCGCGTCGGCGGGGCGGTCCAGGAAGCCAAGCTGATTCGCAGGCGGACACCTGTTTATCCGCCGCTGGCCCGGCAGGCGCGGCTACAGGGGGTGGTGCGCGTGGACGCCATCATTGGAGCCGATGGCCGGGTGGAGAGCGTGGAGGCAGTCACCGGCCCGCCGTTGCTCCGCCAGGCCGCGCTCGACGCCGTCAGGCAGTGGCTCTACGAGCCCAGCCTGCTCAACGGCCAGCCAGTCAAGGTCAGCACCCAGATCGACGTCCGCTTCACGCTGGGCCAGTAATGCTCGGCCGCGCCGGCCGCGGCTTGCCTGCGTCTCCAGCTTACCGCTAAAGTAGATAGGAACCTGCGGGAGGAGTGCCCTCGTTGCTCATCGGAACGCCGGCGTTCGGTTCGGCCGCGATCGGAATCGCCTGCGCCGTTCTCGGCCTGTGCCTCACCTCGGCGCCGCACGCTGCCCGCCGGGTGATCCCGTTCAGCGGCGGCCTGCTGATGGGCATAGCTGCTTTCGGCGTGTTGCCCGAGCTGGCTGCCGATCACCGCTGGGCCGGCGCGCTGGTTTTGCTGGCCGCCGGTGCAGGCATCCTGTGGGCGGTGGGCCGATACGTCTACCCCGTCTGCCCGGCCTGCTCCCACACCCACGAGCACACGCTCTGCACCTCGGCGTTGCACGGCTTCGCCACCCCGCTGGTGCTGGCAGCCTCGGTGCACAGTTTCCTCGACGGGCTGGGGATCGCGGCTTCGCGACAGGAGCGCTCCGAGGGTCTGGCGGCGGCGGTGCTGCTGGGCATCGTGCTGCACAAGGTTCCCGAGGGGATCGCCCTTGGCGTCATGCTCCGGGCCGCGCTGCCATCGCGGGCCGCCGCCCTGGCCTGGTGCGTGGTGGCCGAGGGCGCCACCGTGCCGGGGGCCTACCTCGAATCGGTCTTGAATCCCTGGCTGGGTTTGAGTTGGGTGAGCTACGCGCTGGCCCTGACCGGCGGCAGTTTCCTCTACTTGGGATTTCACGCCGTCCACGGCGAGTGGCGCCGTCGCGGCCCGCTGCCCGCCTTCGGGCCGGCCCTCACCGGCGCCGTCGGCGCCGCCGCCTTGCAGCAGGGTTTGCGCCTGCTGCTGCGCTGAGGCGGCGCCCAGGAGTGATCATCATGCCCTCGCGAAGAAGTTTCCTGGGTGGCGGCGCGCTCGCCATGACCGCCGCCAGGCCCGCCGGGCTCAAGCTCGGCGTTATGGACGGCGTGCTGCGGATGGCCGGCAAGCCCGAGGCAATCGCCAGGGCCGCCGGCTTCGGTCTCCAGGGCCTGCAAGTCACCATCGGACGCGCGGCCGCCGACGGCCGGCTCCCCCTCGAAGACGAGGAACTCCAGGCCCGTTACCTGGCCGAATCGCGTCGCCATAAGCTGCCGCTGGACGCCGCCTATCTCGACATCCTCCACGTCAACTGCCTGAAGAGCGACCCGCTGGCCCGGCAGTGGATTCTGAAGGGCATCGACATCACCCGCAAGCTGAAAGCGCGCATCCTGATGACCGTCTTCTTCGGCAAGTGCTCCCTGCTCAACCGCCAGGAAATCGACTACGTCGCCGACGCTTTCAAGGACCTGGCCCGCGAAGCTGAACGCGCCAAGGTGGTGCTGGGCTTCGAGAATCTGCTCTCGGCCGAGGACAACGCGCGGGCGATGGACCGCGTCGCTTCCAGGGCCTTCAAGATCTATTACGACGCCGGCAATTCGACCAACATGGGCGGATTCGACGCTCCCAAGGAGATCCGCTGGCTGGGCCGCGACCGTATCTGCCAGTTCCACTTCAAGGACAAGGGCTATCTGGGCGAGGGCAAGGTGGACTTCAAGGCCGTGCTGGCCGCCATCGCCGCCATCGGTTTCCGGGGCTACGCCAATCTCGAGACCTCGTCTCCCTCCGGTTCGGTGGACGCCGACCTGCGCCGCAATCTAGACTATTTGCGCGGGCTGATGTGATGCTAAAATGTATCACGTGATCCAAGCCACTCTGCGGGATCTGCGATATGACTTTGCCGCCGTGGAGAATCTTCTCGAGGCGGGCCAGGAAGTTCAGATCACTCGCCGCAAGCGGGTGATCGCCCGATTGCTGCCGCCCGAGCCGGCCCGAGGCGGCCGGCCTCCTGATTTTCTCGGGCGGCTCAAGACGATTTACGGCGGCAGGCGGCTGAAGGTGAGCGGGGCCGAGCTTCTGGCGCGGGAGCGCGACCCTAACCTGGCCGCCGCCTCGGTGCCGGCACCTTAGCTGCACCCGCTCGTGCCGCCGCAGTTGTGGCACTTGTAGCAGCTTCCGTTGCGCGTCATCAGCGAGCCGCACTCCGAGCACAGCGGCGCGTCGGCCGAGACCGGCTCGAAGGGCAGCTTCTGCTGCGGCGCCGGCTCGGTCGGACGCAGCTTGGAGGCCTCGCCGGCCTCGGTGGGCCTCCTGAGTGCAGCGTCACGCGCCGCTGTACAGTCTGCCCGGCACGTTGCGCCCGTCTTCCGCGCCTTAAGACGGTGGACCGCCCGCCTTCCGGGCGGTCGGGTGCATGCCTTCGCTACGCCAGGTTGGAGTAATGCAGCTTATGCCGCGATTTCGCGCAGTACCTCAGGATGCAGTTCTGCCACTCTGATGAGCGTCTTGGCCGCCCCGCTTGGTTCGCGGCGGCCCTGCTCCCACTGCTCCAGCGTGCGTTTCGACACTCCCAGCAACGCGGCAAACTGTGCCTGTGTGAGACCCGATTTCAACCGCGCTCGCACGATCGAGGAACCCGGCTCCACCTTGATCCGCTTGCCCCGGCCGGCCTTGATTTCGCGCACGCCGTCCAGGACCTCCCGCCAGATGTCGCGCCCAGCCTCGAATCGGGCGAGCGCCCGCCCGGTGAGCTTCTTACTCATGTCGGAACGCCTCCTTCAGTTGCTTGAGGACATGGGCAGGCGCATTCTCCTGTCTGGCTTTAGCGTACAGTGCCAGCATCCAGAACTCATTGGGCTGATAGCGCACGAAGTAGATCACCCGCAAGCCGCCACGCTTGCCGCTGCCCTCGCGCCGCCAGCGAAGTTTCCTCACGCCGCCAGAACCCCGGACCACCCTGCCCGCTTCCGGGTTGCACATCATGAACTGCTGCAACTCGGCGTATTCGTCGTCATCGAGGTAGACAGCGCGCACGCGCTCAAAAGCAGCCGACTCGATGAACGTGAACACAAGGACATCCTACGCCTTTGGCGTAGTGCTGTCAACTTCGGTTTGACAGTAAAAGGTTCAGCGAGGCCAGATTGCAGGTCGAGTTGTGAGAGGCGCTCGAGCCGCTGCTGGTCGAGGTGGAGTAGCTGAGCGAGGGGATCGCGGAACACGACCGGCAGATTGAACGGGTGGCCAAGCAACACTGTCCGCAGGTTGCGTTGCTGGACCAGGTCGCCGGAGATGGAAGAGAGTTATCATCAAGAACGGGATGACGGTGCGAATGACACAGTCGGAAGTCGCGCGCGACTTGCACGCCGTGTTGGAGAGGGTTCGGCAAGGGGTCGAGGTGATCGTCGAGCAAGACAGCCGGCCTGTCGCCGTCATCCGAGATCCGCAGGGCCCTGGCCGCCCCGTCGAAGAGTGCATCGTACTGGCGAAGGCTTACGAGGAGCGGTTGGGCTACGCGCCCGTCACCGGCCCCGATTTCGCGAAGGACGTCGAAGCCGCCATCGCGGCTCACCGCGAGCCCCTGGACCAGCCCTCGTGGGAGTGATCCTCGACTCCAGTATCATCGGCCATCCCCGTGGAGCCGTTCACCAGGAAGCTGGCCCGACGAATTACAATGATCTTCCTCGAAATCAAGGGATTGCACTGAA
>ERZ1292640.3625-Hain-H43-02um-R1-3625-length-11987-cov-4_pt1 | contig 11987 bp, 13 predicted proteins | sample MGYA00564404_ERZ1292640 | MGnify/ENA primary metagenome ERZ1292640 (study PRJEB36523, sample SAMEA6512636) | groundwater metagenome | collected 2019-01-08 | study: AquaDiva: Metagenomics assemblies of 32 groundwater samples | reverse complement strand
CTGTTCGGCGGCGGCACGGTCGCCCTCCTTCCCCTCGCCTGGCGCGGCATCTTCACGGGCGCGGTCTCAATCGTCGTCCTGATTTGCGCCCTGATCGGCTACCGGGCCGAGAAGAAGGCTGGCGGCCTCACGGCGACGAACCGCGACTGCTTCGTCACGGGTCTCGTAACGGGCGGGCTCGGGATTGCCGCCCTCATCGCGGCCTGGTTCCTCCAGTCCAAGGACTTCTTCCGATAAACTGAGCGCACGATGCCGAAGCCGCCGCCCGACAACCTGGATCGAACCGAGGATCCCGATTCCGTCGACGAACCGGAAAAGCCCGTCGACGACAAGACCGAAAATCCGGATTCCCTCGACGAGCCGGGGAAGCCCGTCGACGACAAGACGGAAAACCCCGATTCCCTCGACGAGCCGGAAAATCCCCTCGACGACAAGACCCAGCAGCCCGACTGGATCGAGGAGAGCGAGGTCGACCTCTCGAAGACCCCGAGCCCGGACGGCTCGAGGACCGGCCACATGACGGGAATGGGAACGATCGTGGGCGGCGCGACCCAGGCCGGCAGCGGGACCCAGACCGGCGGACTCACGGGCATGGGGACACTTTCGGGCGAGGCGACCGCCGGCGCGAGCCGGACCGATCAAACCAAGACCCAAACGCTTCCCGGGGGCGCCGCCCCGCCCCTCTTCGGCGGGGGCTCCACGTCGGGCCTGTCCGCCACGGACGCGCCGACCCGGACCGCGCTCCCCGGCGAGGTCCGCCGGCCTCTCGGCCGCCTCTCGAAGAAGAATGCGCCCTCGCTTCCCCCGCCCCCGCCGCCCGGCCTCGAGCCCGAAGCCTCCGTCCTGGATCGGAGAGGCGAGGTCGAGGCCGCCGCGCTCGGGGATCTGCGCGTCACGATCCTCAAAACCTCGAAGCTCGCGATCCTCTCCCTCGTGTGCGGCTGCCTGGCCGTCATGGGGCCGATCCTCATCCAGGGCTGGGGGCGCCCCGGCCTCATGGCTTGCGGGGCGCCGGCGGTCTTCTTCGGCGTCCTCGCGGCCGACGCGGTCCGCCGCAATCCCCACGCCCTCTCGGGCCGGATGCTCGCCTACGTGGGGATGTCGCTGGGGATCCTGCTGTCCCTGATGACCTTCGTCATCGCGCTCGTGCGCTGGGAATACCGGCTCTTCTAGACCGTCCCGCGCGAGCGCCGGTTCAGGCCTTGCCGCCGTTCAAGGTCTGGAAGGCGGCTTCGGCGCTGTCGTCAATCGGGAATGCCTTGTCCAGGTTCACAATCCGGAAAATCTCCATCAGCCGCGGATTCACCGAGCAAAGCCGCACGTGCGCGCCCGAGGCGGCGGCTTTCTGGTGCCAGGCGAGAAGCGTCCCCAGGAAGGCGCTGGAGGCATAGTCCAGGTTCGCGAGGTCGAGGACGATGGACTTCCCCTTCGCAAGTTCGGCGGCCATTTCGAGGTCTTCCGTGATCGCGGGCGTGGAGTAAGCGTCGGCCGCGATCTTGTGGCGGAAGCGCAGGAACAGCACGCCTCCCTTTCGATCCGTCGATAGATACTGTCCCATCCGTGGCTCCGCTTGAAGTCTAGACTGCCGAGGCGTCTTCGACCAGACCCGCGGGCAGGGACGGAACGCCCCGTGCGGGAACGAACCGCGCGCGGGAAAAGAAGGGGCGGCTCGAGGCGCGAAGGAAGCAAAACCGCCGCAATCTTTCGTTCTCCTCGATCGAAGGCGAATCCGTCCGCCCGAGAACGCGTCCCGCGATCCAGGGCCGGCACCCGGCGGCCGCGAGGGAGCGCGCGAGGCGCTCGTGGAGCCCCTCGTCGGCGGCGAGGAGGATCGCGCCGTTCGTCCCCGACGTCGGGTTGTCCATGGGCGTGTCCGCCAGGCGATCGTCGTGGAAGCAGACATCGTGGAGGTAGATGTCCACCCCGCTGTCCTCCGCAAGCTCCTCGAGCGCCAGCAGCCCCGGCCCGCTCATGTCGCGGGCGCAGGTGACGTGCCGGGCGGAATCGAAGGGCTCGCCCTTCATCGGCAGGTGCGACTCGATGATTTGCGCGGCCTCGACGTTCGGCAGGAGCATCTCGGACAGCACCCGGCGCCGGAGCCCCTCGAACGCGGAGGCGTCCTCCAAGGATGCCTGCCGGATCAGCACCTCCGTGAGCGGCGCAAGGTCGCCCACCGGCCGCGTCGCGAGAATGATCTGTCCCTCCCGGAGATTCGAGTTCCGCGGGATCTCGCGCGCGGAAAGGCCGATCGCCGTCGCCCCGATCGCTTTTGTGCCGAAGCCGATGGGCGGCGCGTCGCGGAATTCGAGCCCGATCGGCCGCATCCGCTCCGCGTAGCGCTCGAAGGCCTCGCGGATCCGCGGCAGATCGGAAGGGTCCGGGCTGTCGAACGTCGGATGGACCTCGATCCCCTTCCAGACGCCGTTCAGGAACAAATCGTTGAGGGCGTTGTTGAGCGCGATGAAGACGGCGACCCAGGAGGCGTGCGGAAGGTTCGGATCGACGCGGGATATCGTGTCGTTGTTCGCGACGCCGAAGAATCCGCCCGCCTTGAACGAGAGAAAGTCCGCAAGAAGGAATCGCTCGCCGGGCGTCTTCGATATCTGGATCGTGTGCCCCTTTCCGACGGACAGCGGCGAAGGCGTCTCGGACGCGCCCCGGAGGAACGCCCCCATCGCCGATCGGAACTCCTCCTCCAACGGCTGCGCCCCGAACGAGGCGAGAAGCACGACGCCCTGCGCCCGAATCGCTCGCACGTCCCGCGCGACGAGCGATTCGAGGGCCGCAAGGTCCGAGAGCGGATACGTCCGCCGATCGAGGCGGACCTCCCCGTCCGTCTCGAAGACGTAGACGTCGTCGCGGGGCTCGAAGCGGACGGGCGAGCGGGCGGGAATTTCCCGCTTCAGCTTTTTCAGCGCCGGGTAGACGACGCGCACGAGGTCCGCCTTCGCCGCGCAGCCGAGGCAGACTTGCTCCTTCGGAATCCGCCCGGACTTAAGCTCCGATTCGAGCGCGGCGGGCAGGACGCCCCACCGATCGCGCGCCGGGGCCGCCGAAGGCATGCGTTCCGGCCTTTCCCTACGGCTTCGGGAAGCCTACGGCCGGGCTGAAGACCTCCGGCGGGCGGGAGGGCAGGCTCGCGTGGGGAACATGGGCCCGCAAGCCGATGGCGAGGTCCCGCAGGGTCTCGGGGCGATCGGCGCCCAGGACGCCGAACAGCCAGTCGTTCTCCACGATGACGGCGCCGAATTTCGTTTCCTTCCCCTCGCCCTGGCGCACAAGGACGGGGCCGAACGGCTGGAGGGGCCCGGGCGCGGCGCCGGCGTCGACGGGAACCCATTCCGTGAAGAGGGCGTCCCGCACCTTGCGGATCCGGCGCCCCTTCCCTTCCTCGGGGCATCTGATCGCGAAGACCCTCCCGGCGGGGTACGGGACGGCGAATCCCTCGAAGGTCTCGGCCTTCTCCAATGCCTTGGCCAGGATCTCCGGGCAGGCCCTCTCGAACGCAAGCGGCCCGCGGAAAAACTGCGCGGAATTCGGAGGGGCATCGAAGAGGTGGAGCCGCCAGAGGACAGCGGGGGGAAGGCCAGCCGCCCGGATCCTCCCGGCGATCGCGCCTGCGAGGGCGAGGACCCCCTCCCGCGTCGCCCCCATTCGCCCCTCGACGCGGACATAGAAGACGCCCTTCCAGAATTCGGCGACGTGCGTCCCCGTGGCCGTCTTAAAGACCCAGCCCTGGTTGCCGAGCTCTAAAAATTCGTTCTTCGGGTCCCGCCCGAGGGCATAGGCGCCGAATGCAGCCGCAGGATCCTCCATCTCATATATCTCCACGGTGATCTCGGCGGCCCCCGAGCGGTAGTCCCGGACCGCCATCGATCGGAAGCCGAACTCCTGGTAGGAGACGATCCCGCCGTCGATCACGGCTGTCGCCTCCATGCCCTCGTAGAGCCTGCCGGCCGCCGAAGGACTCCCTGCCCCCGGCACCACGGCATCGGGGAAGAGGGACAAGACGCCCTGCCGCGAAGACGCGCACCCGGAGAAAAGCGCGATCGCGAGGCCGGCCGCCGCCAGGACGGCTCCCCGCCGCATGCCGCTCACCCGATCACCTTCTCGACGAGTTCAATCCTCTCCCGGTCGAAGACCCCGAGGCCGTTGTCCCCCGCGTGCTTCACGTGGTCCGGGAACGGGCGCACGGGCTTGCCCCGGACCTTTTCGAGGATCTCCATCGCGATCCGATCCACCGCGACCGGGTCGAATCCGAGGAGGATGCCCCCGTAGACGGCGTGGAACCGAGGGTCGTCGTGGGGCCCCCGATCCGTGAGGATGACGAGGGCGTCGGCGATGACGAGGCGGGTCTTGTCCTTGACGACGGGATGCTTGTAGAGGTCCGTGCAGTACGGAACGCCCTTGTTGTCGTGGAACTCGCCGGGGTTGTTGATCAGCCCCGTCACGTATTTGATCGCGTTCGTGATCCCGAAGCCGGTGTTCGTCTTCACGACCGGGGCGTTCACGCTCGCGGTGACGAGGCTCGACTGGATCCGGCTCCAGCAGGTCTTCCCCGAGCCGAAGTCCGTCTCCTTCTCGTCGAAGCCGAACCCGTCGGAGTCCGTCGCGAGGACCCGGACCCCGGTCTTGCCGGTGTTGATCTTGTAGCCGCCGCTTTCGAGCTCGTCCTCGCGGCGCTCCCAGATGACGATGTTGTTCTCGGGGACCTTGGCGCGCGCCAGGCGGCTTGCGATCGCATGCGCCAGCGCCGGCTGGGTCACGACCCCGGGCTGGCCGTTGCAGTTCACCCGGATCCCGACGACGTCCTTCGGCGTGAAGACCTTTTCGAGGCCCTCCTCGATCGTCTTCGTGCCAAAGAGCGCGAGCAGCCCCTCGTCGAGCATCTTCCCCACGGCGGCGGCGTCCACCTTCTCGTCCGCGGAAACGGACTTGGGATCCCTCACGAGGACGACCCGGCTTTTCCCGGCGGGCTTCTCCTCCTTCGGGGCCTCGGCGGACTGCGCCAGCGAACCCGCCCCGCACGCGGCGGCCCCCAGGGCGGCGACGCCCGCCCCCGCCGCCTGAAGGAATCCCCGTCGCGTAACGCCTTCTTTGTTGTCGGACATCGTCACCTCGTTCCCATTATAGTGGAGCCGTTCGGCCGCACATCGCGGCCCCCACCCGAACCTGAAAGAAAGCCCCATGTTCCTCGCCGCCCCGACGCTGTGGATCCTCCTCGCCGCGCCCGCCGAACCGGTCCCGACGGCCCCGACGCCGGCCCCGGAAGCCAAGGCGCCCGACAGCGCTCCCGCGCCGGAAATCAAGGCCCCCGTGCTCCCGAAGCCCCCCGAAGCGCCGCTCTCCGCCAAGGCGTTCGTCCAGAAAAAGAAGGAGCTGAACCAGGCGATCCAGGACGAGATGAAGGCGAAAGGCATCCCGGCAAACGACCCGAAGGCCCTGGAGTTCTTCCACCAGGCCGCCCAGTCGCTCGACGCCATGCGGCCGGAGCTCGTAAACAATCCCGACGGCAAGCCGAACCCCGAAGCCCTGGAAAGCCTGGCGTGGCTCATCTGGTTCTGGCGGCAGGCGGGCAACATCGAGCGCCGTCTCGACATCCTCGAGCGCTCGTGGAACAAGCGAAACCTCCCCCCCGAACTCCGGATCCAGTTCGGTATCGAGCGCGCGGGAATCCGTTTCGAGCAGGGCAAGATGGAAGAGGGCGGGCAGCGCCTCAAGGAACTCTGGGACGACAACCTGATCCCCAAGCCCCACCATTTCTCGAGGGCCCTCGAGGGCTCCCGGCTGCTTCTCTACCGCCCCTCCGGACTTTTGGAGGGCGGCAAGCCCACCGAGGCGGGATCGGCCTACCAGGCCGTCGCGGGCCTCGCCAGCATCCCGGACGATCTCCGGGGGATGATCGCGATCGACTGGTCGGAACGCCTGGGGCGCCGGAAGATGCCGGGCGCGGCCCGACGCGTCCTGGACGACGCCTGGGAGCGAAACGACATCCCGGCCGCCATGCGTGCGCACATCGGCGCCGCGCGGGCCCTCCAGGCCCTCGAGATGGGGGACGCCCGGGGCGCGGACGACGCCCTCAAGGCCATCGAGACGGACAAGGACCTCGCGGACAAGCCGGACGTCCGCGCCCAGGGGATGCTCCTCTGGATCTCCGGCCTCGCCCACCGCGACCGGAAGGCGGAGGCCGTCGCCGCCCTCGATCGGCTCCTCTCGACGCATCCCGAGAACCTGAAGGGCCCCGAAGCCTTCAAGGTCCTCAACGGGATCCTGACCGCCGCCGAGATGTCCGGCGCCGCAACGAAAGGATTCCAGTGCATCGACGCGGCCATCGCCCAGGCGGATCGGGAGATGCGCGAGCGGTCCGCCCTCGCGGAGCTCTGCGCCTTCCACATGATCGAACTCGGCAGCCTGGACGAGGCCCGCAAGCGGATCGAGCGGATCGAAAAGGAATTCGGAAAAGACGGGGGCGACGCCGTCAAGCGGCTCCAATACAAGATGTCCGATCCCTCCTACTCCCTCATCGGCCAGGCCCCGCCGCCGATCGATGTGCAGGATGCCGCCGGGAAGGCGATCTCCTGGATCGACCTCAAGGGGCAGGCCGTCCTGCTCCTCTTCTGGAGCCCCGATTCCGACATGAGCCGCCGCGAGCTGCCCGTCCTCGCCGGGATCGCGAACGACCTCGGCCCGCGGGGCCTCCAGGTCATCGCCGTCTGTCTCACCAAGGACCGCCCCTCGGTCGAGAAGTTCATGAACTCGAAGCTGCCCGGACGGCACGTCTACGCCGATCCTGATGGGGCGCTGACAAAGGCCTTCCGCCTGCCCGGCGTGCCCCAGTCCTTCATCGTGGATCGGGGGGGCATCATCCGGCGCATCGGGCTCCGGGGCGACATGCTCCGGGCCGCCGCCTCCGAGGCCCTGGGCGCGCAGGAGCCTCCCGCCCCGAGTCCGCCGAAGGACGCCCCGGCGCCGCCGCCCCCGCCCCCCGCCCCGGCCCCGAAATGAGCCGGACCCCGCGGACCGCCCCGGCCGCGTCATAATCCCCCCGTGGAACCGACCGGCCCGAAACAGGAACCCCTCCCTGCGGAGGAAGCACCCGCACGAGGGGATTCGCCCCTCCGCAAAATCGTCCGCCGCCTGGACCTGCGCGGGACGGTCATCGGCCTCGAGGAGCGGATGCGGGATCTTTCCGAGGCGAACCGGCGCCTCCGGGAACTCGACCGGTTCCGCGCCGACTTCGTCGCGAACGTCTCCCACGAACTTCGCACCCCGCTGACCTCGATCCAGACGGCCGCGGGAATCCTCGCGGAGTATCCCGACGAGGAGCCGGTCGCGCGCGTCCGCTTCGCCAAGGTCATCCAGCGCGAGAGCGTTCGCCTCCTGCGGCTCGTCAACGACCTGCTCGACGTCGCGAAGATCGAGGCCGGGCGGATCGCGTGGAACCTGGGCGTCTGCCTGCTCGGCGACATCCTGGACCGCTCGATCGAAGCCGTCGCCCCCGCGGCCGCCATCCGCTCCATCCGGATCGAAATCGAGCGGGAACGCTCCACCCCCGCCCTCTTCGGGGATCGGGACCGCCTCCAGCAGGCCCTGGTGAACATCCTCGGCAACGCCGTGAAATTCTCCCCCGACGGCGCCATCGTCCGGGTCCGGGCCGGCCTCGCACCCTCGTCCGTCCCCCATCTGTTCGTTTCCGTAAAGGACCAGGGGCCGGGCATTCCGGAATCGCGCCGGGCCTTCCTCTTCCGGAAGTTCGAGCAGGCCGTGGACGCGGAACACGGCAAGCCCTGCGGCACGGGGCTCGGCCTCGTCATCGTGAAAGAGATCGTCGAGGCGCACGGGGGCCGGATCGAAATCGAGAGCGCCGAAGGCCAGGGCGCAGAATTCCGGATCCTTTTGCCCGCCTGGAACCGCGTCTCGGAATTCCACGCGCATCTTTCCTGGCGGATCCGGCACGCCGCCGCCTGGCACCAGCCCCTCGGGATCCTCGTCCTCGGGTCCGACGGCGCCCCGGACGCCGACCTTCTCGCCAAGCGCCTCCGGGTGCGCCTTCTTGAGGTCGTCCGCTCCTCCATGGACGCCGTGGTCCTGCACGAGCGGAAGGGATTCGCGGCCGTCCTCGCGGAATCGAAGGCCGCCGGCATGGAGAGCATCCGGGCGCGCGTCCTGGAACGGATCGCGCGCGCCGGCCTCGGGAAGGGCGCGGCCGTCCCCGGCTCGTTCCGATCCGCCGTCGCCGAACACCCCCGCGACGGCGCGGACGCCGACTCGATCGCCGCGAATCTCGCGACAACCCTACAATCGCCGGGAACCTAGATGCGCCTGCCCTTCTTCGGCCGCCCCGCCGCCCTCGCCCGGATCCTGCTCGTCGACGACGACCCCTCGATTCTCGAGACGACCGAGTTCGTCCTCAAGAAGGAGGGCTTCGAGGTCCGCACGGCGAAGAACGGCGAGGAGGGCCTGAAGGTCCTCGAGACCTACGAGGCGGACGTCGTCATCGCGGACATCATGATGCCGAAAAAGAACGGACTCGAGATGCTCGCCGAGATCCGGCGCAATCCCATCTGGCGAAAGAAGGCCGTCATGCTCCTCACCGCCCGCCGCCAGAGCGAGGACGTCCTCCAGGGCTACACGGCCGGCGCGGACTGCTACCTCACGAAACCTTTCCAGAAAGATCAGCTGATCTCCAGCGTGAAGTCGATCCTGGCGGCCGTGCAGGAAGAACGGGACGAAAAGGGCCGGATGCGGCGGATCGTGGATCAGTAGCAGGCTGGGGGTGCGGGTCTAACGTCTAAAGTCTAAGGTCTAAGGTCACGGACCTAGAAGCGGAGAGGCCCCCGACCTTAGACCTTAGACCTTAGACCTTCTATACTTCCCCCTACCGGGGCGTGGCGCAGCTTGGTAGCGCGCGTGCTTTGGGAGCACGAGGCCGCGGGTTCAAATCCCGCCGCCCCGATTTTTGCCCGCCTTCGGCGGACAAAAATAGAGCAGGCGAGCCGGGAGCAGGCGAACAAGGCCTTCCCGAAGTTGGTCTGGCCGAGAAGGGTCTTCTCGTAACCCTGGTTCTCGATCTGTGGATGAGGACGTTCTTGGTCCACCCGAACTTCCTCGTCATCCGGATGTAGAACTCGCGTTCCAACGGCTCCGCACAGCGTTCGAGGATGACAAGGTTGTGGCTCCAGGCAATTTCTCGCATCAGTGGTGCGAGTTTTTCGGACGCGATGTAGGTTTCGTAAAACCCTTTCATCCGCCAGAGGTTGGAAGCCGAGAAACCGCCGACCCCGGGGAACTCCGCCCGCAGATCGTCCGCAAGGCGCACCACCACGGCCTTGCCCCAGGTCGCGCCTGCCTGACGCTCCACAATCATCCTTCCGATGACCGCCCGTCCATGACAAATTCCCCTGCGCATCCGGATCGGATAGAATGACCTTCATCTGCCATGCGATTCTTCACATTTGAGGTCGTCGTCGAGAAGGAGCCGGAGGAAGAGGGCTATTTCGCCCACAGCCCGACCCTGCCGGGCTGCTTCAGCAACGGCAGAACCATCGAAGAGGCCAAGCGGAACGTCCGGGAAGCCATCGAACTGCACCTCCAGTCCCTCCTCGCAAACGGAGACCCCGTCCCCCAGAACGAGCGATTGGTCCACGTCGAGGAATTGACCGTCGGCGTCCCCTGATGCCCCGCCTGCCGCAGGTCACCGCGCGCGAACTCATCCGTTTCCTCAAGGCACAGGGATTCGTCGAGGATCGCCAGGGCGGCAGCCATCTCACGCTGCGGCACAAGGAACGCCGCACTTCCCTCACAGTGCCCGTCCACACGGGATGCGATCTCGGCCGCGGCCTCGCCGCCCGGATCCTGAAGGACGCGGGTTTTACCGCCGAGGATTACCTCCGGCTGCGCTGACCCGGCAAACGTCCTTCATCCGTTCCACCGCCTGGCAGGACGAGACCGGCTGGCACGTCTCCTTCATCGCCAGCGGCTCCCCCGCGGACCGCCGCTTCCGGCTCTACCGGATGGACGGCCCCGCCCTCGACCGGCTCTCGCCCCCCGTGGCCATCCATGGGAACCTGCTTCGAGCAGCGGCTTCCTTTCCGCCGCGAACTTCAGGCCGGATAGCCCGACGACTCTTCAGAACTACGGGGCGGCCACTTCCGAACACGTGTCGAGAATGAGCCTCTGCGAAGGGAGCGGTAGCGTTGCAGGGGCTGCAGGGCCATGCCTGTCTGTCGTCGAGCCCAAGTCAGACTGCCTAGCCAGGGGCTTCTGGAAGTCTACCTCGCTATCGAAGTTTACGTTGGATGCCCGTGACGGTTCCCCAAGTTTGCCCGGGAAATCCGGACGACTCGGAAGGAAATCACGCGGAAGGAGAATCCCAAGGAACAAACCTGAACGGAAACCAGCCTTTTCAACACCGGATCTGGAAAATCCCGTTTCGCACCCGGTCCCCCGCACCCGAGCGCCGCCCCCGCTGCCAGGGCGGCGGCGAGGAGGGTGGCGAGCGAGAGATGCAGATTGCGCGCGGGAATCATGGCGCGGCGTCCTTCTTCTCCGTCCCGGGCGCCTTTGGCGCGGGGGGCGAGAAAGTCGATTGCTTCCCTTCGGGCCTCGCAATTTGATTCCCTTTCTCCTCGGCAGTGGAAAGGGCGTCGACCATGCCCGCCTGAAGAGTAGCGGCGAGATTCTGTGCGGCTGCTGCCGTGAACCCATCACCAATCAGCAGGCGATCCGAAGGCCCGGACGGACGCAGAACTGCCGTAGCGACGACCTTCCGATCCACCACGATGGCCAGCGTCTCACCATCATGCGCCTTGGCCAGCGCCGCGAGGAGGCGCGCACCCTCCTCGTCGAGAACGCATTCCACCGCTGACGTCGCACCGTTTTGGACGACTTTGGCCGATTTCAATCCCCAGACTTTGCCCTTGGGGCTGGAGCATCGGCAATATAGAACCGCTTTCAGATATGGCGCGGCGGTATGGACCAGCATGTACCGGGTGCCGCGGTAGGAACCGACGAACGCCGAACGCTGCTGGCCGTTCGAGAACTCAAGCCAAGCGTGGTCCCCGCCGACGTAGGTGTTGGGGGGATTGGTGGGGCCGGACTTTTCGAGCTCACGCAGTGCATGAGCAGGATCCTCTATGGTCTTCGGGGCAACGCGCAATTCCAGTTCGCTTCCGCCGGGATTGGGCCACAGCCGGGGAAATCGGACGGAAAACCCGTTTTTCTGGACCGCGACGCGGCACAGGCCTTCGGTCGTCCAAGCCGGATCGTGGGCTTGCGCGGAATCCGAAAACATATAGGTGCGACCCCGATACTGGATTGCATGCCAGTTGTGCCACAGGCTCGTTTTGCCGGCGAATCCGTCGCCTTGGAAACGAAGCACCGCTTGGCTTCCGTCCGAATCGGGGTTCTCCCGGATTTCCGGAACGATGATTCCGTAGCGGGAATTGATCTCGCACTGAAGCCGGTCGAGAATCCTCCCTTCCATATCCAAAAGAACGAGCTGCACGGCGGATGTTCCGGGCATGCTAATGGGTTGGACCGTCTGCACGACCAGAACGAGCTGCGCCGAATCCCCCTTGATCTTTCGTGAATAGGCTCCGCCCGAGAACATCGAGAACCCACTCCGCGTCCGGTAAGTGGTGAAGTCCTTTGGCTCAAGCCCCTGGGTTTTGGCCAGAGCGGAAAGGGCGCGAAAGATGGGCTGGTTTTCAATATCGGAACTGAATTGAGGCATTGTTGAACGAAGGATGGTTTCGATCTCCGTAGAAGCATCTGTCGCGGGCGCACTCGATGTGGTGGCCGGCTTCGGCACCTCCGCCTTCGCCCCGTCCTTCTCGGCCGGCAGGCCCGTAGCCGTTTTGTTCGTTTTTCCCGCCACCGGGAGCGGGCCATTGGAGTCCGGACAGCCGGAAAGCGAAACAACGAGAGCGGCCGTCAACGAGCACTCGAGAACAAAGGGCCAACGGGCCTGGAACACGGTTCTTTCG
>ERZ1292640.3624-Hain-H43-02um-R1-3624-length-11987-cov-8_pt1 | contig 11987 bp, 8 predicted proteins | sample MGYA00564404_ERZ1292640 | MGnify/ENA primary metagenome ERZ1292640 (study PRJEB36523, sample SAMEA6512636) | groundwater metagenome | collected 2019-01-08 | study: AquaDiva: Metagenomics assemblies of 32 groundwater samples | reverse complement strand
GCAGGCCGGCCATCGCCAGCTTGATCTCGTCGGTGACGTGGTAGATGACCGTGTGATGGCGGATGTCGACCTTCTCGCGCTCGGCGACGTCGGCCGCGTTGCGGTCGGGCCGGACGTTGAAGCCGATGATGATCGCGCTCGACGCGGTCGCCAGCAGCACGTCGGATTCGTTGATGGCGCCCACCGCCGAGTGGATGATCTTGATCTTGGTCTTCTCGTCGCTCAGCTTCTGCAGCGTGTCGGCGAGCACTTCGGCCGAACCCTGCACGTCGGCCTTGATGATCAGCGCCAGTTCCTTCGCGCCGCCCTCGGCCAGCTGGGCCTGGAGCGATTCGAGGGTCATGCGCGAACCCTTGGCGCCGAGTGACTTTTCCTTCGCCTGGCCCTGGCGGAAGGTGGCGATTTGCCGCGCCTTGGCCGGGTCGGACACCGCCTGGAACGAGTCGCCCGGTGAGGGCAGCGATTCGAGGCCGAGCAGTTCCACCGGCGTCGACGGTCCGGCGACCTTGATGCTGCGGCCGCGGTCGTCGATCAGCGCGCGGACGCGGCCGACCACCGGGCCGGCAATGACGTTGTCGCCGACGCGCAGCGTGCCGTCCTGCACGAGCACGGTGGCCACCGGGCCGCGGCCGCGATCGAGCTTGGTTTCGAGCACCGTGCCGATGGCGGAGCGCTTCGGGTTGGCCTTGAGGTCGTCGATTTCGGTGACCAGCAGGATCATTTCCAGCAGGCCCTCGAGGTTCTGTTTCTTCTTGGCCGAGACCTCGACGAACACGGTGTTGCCGCCCCACTCTTCAGGCATCAGTCCGAGCTCGGTGAGCTGGCGCTTGACGGTCTCCGGGTTGGCGCCCGGCTTGTCGATCTTGTTCACGGCCACGATGATCTTCACGTTCGCGGCCTTGGCGTGGTCGATCGCTTCCTTGGTCTGCGGCATGACGCCATCGTCGGCCGCCACCACCAGCACCACGACGTCGGTCACCTTGGCGCCGCGGGCGCGCATCATGGTGAACGCCGAGTGGCCGGGCGTGTCGAGGAACACGATCTGCTTGCCGGTCTTCTCGCCGGCGCTGACGAGATAGGCGCCGATGTGCTGGGTAATGCCGCCGGCTTCGCGCTCGGCCACGCGCGTGGTGCGAATGGCGTCGAGCAGCGTCGTCTTGCCGTGGTCGACGTGGCCCATGATGGTGACCACCGGCCAGCGGGTGACCAGGTCTTCCGGGTTCGCGGTCTTGTCGCTCTCTTCGATGATTTCCTGCTCGAAGCTGCGGGTCTGGATCTCCGCCCCGAAGCTCGCGGCGAGCATCTTCGCCGTGTCGAGATCGATCGCCGAGTTGATGGTCATCATCAGGCGGCGATCGAGCAGCGCCTTGAGCGCGTCCTTGACGCGGATTTCGAGCCGATCGGCCAGGTCCTTCACCGTCATGCCTTCAGAGAAGGTGATGGTGCGGGTGATGGGCGGCGGGGCCACCGGTGGCGGCGGCGCCTGCGGGCGCGCCGATTCACGGCGCTGCGACGAGCTGCGGCCGGTGGGCCGCTGCTGATATTGCGGGCGAAAGCCAGGCCGCATGCCCGGCATGCCGGGACGCGGCGGCAGCCCCGTGCTGGGGCGCACCGGCTGCGCGGGGAGCGGACGCGGACCGCCCAGCATCGCGGCGGTGTTGCTGACCGGACGCTGCGGACCGTAACCGGGACGCTGGCCGGCCGGACGCGCGAGATTGCCGGTCGCCGCGGGCAGCGGGGCCTTCGGCGCCGCCGGGTTCACGCGCGGCGGCTGCGGCACGAGTTGGCGCTTGGGCTGCAGGGGCGGCGCGCTGGGCGGCGCCTTGCCGGGCTCCTCGACGCGCAGGCGGATGCTGGGCGGCACGAACCGGCCCGCTTCCTTCTTCGCGGGTTCAGGCGTCTCGGCCGCCGCGGCGATCGCGGGCTCCGGTTCGACAACGGGCGCCGGCTCTGGTTCTGGCGCGGCGGCGGGTTCGACGTGTTCGACCACCGGTTCCGGCGCTGCGACGACGGGCTCGACGTGCTGGACCGCCGGCGGCGCGATGGGCGCCGGTGCTTCGACCGGCTCCTCGACGTGGGGGTGCGTGTCCTCGGCAGGCGGCTCGGCCGGTTTGGCCTTCTTGATCAGGCGCGGCGGGCCCAGCGTGGGCGCGGCCGGCTTGGCCGGTTCGGGCGCAGCGGTGCCCTTCTTGGCCGCGGTCGCCTTTGACTTGGCCGCGGTCTTCACCGCCTGCGAGGCCTGTTCCGAAAAGATGTCCCCCTTCGGCAGCGTGATGTTGCGCTGCTTGGCGAGACGATCCACGAACTGCCGGGCCACGATCTCCTCGAGCGTGCTCGACGCGCTCTTGAGCTCGATGCCGTGGGCCTTCTTGAGCAGTGCCAGCACCTCGACCGAGGTGGTGTTCAGCAGCTCTGCGACCTTGTATATCCTGACAGTGGACAAACGCGTTTCCTCTGGTCTCGACTACTTTGTTTCTTCGGCAGCCGGCTCGTCGGCGGCCACGTCTGCGGTCGCGGGCTCGCCCTCAACCGCTGCGGCCTCCCCCTCGACGGGGGCGTCGGCTTCGGCGCTGGCAGCTTCGATTGCGCCGAACTCCGCTTCGACTTCCTTGCGCTTCTCTTCTTCGCTCTTGATGTCGATGCGCCAGCCGGTCAGCTTCGCCGCGAGCCGCACGTTCTGGCCCTTCTTGCCGATGGCGAGCGACAACTGGCTGTCTTCGACGACCACTTCCATCACCTTGTCGACGTCGCTGACGATGGTCACGCGCTGCACCTTCGCAGGGCTGAGCGCGTTCATCACGAACTGCACCGGGTCGTCCGAGAAGTCGACGATGTCGATCTTCTCGCCGCGCAGCTCGCGGATGATGGCCTGCACGCGCGTGCCCTTCATGCCGACGCAGGCGCCCACGGGATCGACATCGCGCTCGCGCGAGTAGACCGCGACCTTGGCGCGATCGCCCGCTTCGCGCACGGCGCCGCGAATCATCACGGTGCCGTCGTAAATCTCGGGCACTTCCTGCTCGAACAGCTTGATCAACAGCGCCGGGTCGGTGCGCGACAGCACGATCTGCGGGCCCTTGGCGCTCTTGCTGACGCCGCGGATGACGGCACGGACGCGGTCGCCCTGCGCGTAGCTTTCGGCGCGCGACTGTTCCTTGCGCGGCAGCACCGCTTCGACCCGGCCCACCTCGACGATGATGTCGCCCTGCTCGAAACGCTTGACCAGGCCGTTCATGACCTCGCCGACGCGCTGGTTGTACTCGGCGTAGACGTTCTCGCGCTCGGCCTCGCGGACCTTCTGGAAGATCACCTGCTTGGCGGTCTGCGCGGCAATGCGGCCCAGCACGTCGGTGCGCTTGGGGAACTCGATCTGGTAGCCGACCTCGACCTCGGCGTCCTCGCCGTAGATTTCCTTGGCTTCCGCCATCGAAATCTCCTTTTGCGGGTTGGTCACCTCGTCGACGATCGTCTTCACGGCGAACAGCTCTATCTGGCCGTTGTCGGGATTGAACTTCGCCTTGAGATCCTCGTCGCCCTTGTAGAACTTGCGCGACGCGGTGAGGACGGCCTCTTCCATGGCCTGGATGACGACTTCCGGCTCGATGCCCTTTTCCTTGGCAAGGGCCTCAATCGTCTGCATCAACGGGTTGGTAGTCATGGTTTCGGTCTTCAACTATGCAAACCGGGGCGCGACAGCGGAGCGCCCCGCAGGTACATTAAAATTCAAGGTCGAGGTGCGCGCGCTTGATGAGCCGCAGCGGCAGCTTCATCGGCTTCTTGCCCTCCGACTCAAACAGCACGTCGTCTCCCTCGACGCCTTTCAACCGGCCGACGAACGCGGTCTGGCGTTCGACCGGTTGCGAGGTCACGACCTTGGCCCAGCGTCCGGCGAACCGCCGGTAGTCATCGGCGTGACGCAGGGGCCGATCCAGCCCCGGTGACGACACCTCGAAGGTGTAGCCGCCGGGAATCACGTCTTCGACGTCGAGCATCGTGCCCAACTCTTCGGCGACGCGCGCACAGTCTTCGATGCTGACGCTCTCTTCCGGCTTGGACGCAGGCCCCGGCCGATCGACGATGACCCGCAGCACCTGCTGGCCACCCTCTCGCTTCAACTCGACGTCGAAAATGTCGAGGCCGTAGGCCCCGGCTACCCGGGCCGCCATCTCTCGGACGCGTTCGAGCGGGCTCAAAAAAGCCCCCTATAAAACACAAAGAGTGGGCTAAAAGGCCCACTCTGGTTACCCAGACTAAGAACCGACCTCATAGTGTAACACGGAGGGCGAGCGCCTTCGGCGCTCGTGGGGCTCGGGCCTCCGGCCCTTCGTAGGGCTCGGCTACGGCTCGTGGGGCCCGGAAGGCCGCAGGCCGACCCCGACGAGGGGCAAAGCCCCGAGCCCCAGGAGGCGGCGTTCCGCCGGCCCCTACAGAGGCCGGGCCACCAGGTCGTACCCCTCGGCGCCGACGATTTCCACGTTTACGAACGAGCCGCGGGGGAAGGCCGAGGGGTCGCAGTCGGTCAGGTAGACCACGGGGTCGATTTCGGGGGCCTGGCCGGGCAGGCGGCCCTGCAAAACCAGCTCATGCTCCTGCGACGGTCCGTCCACTACCAAGCGGGTCTGCTCGCCGCGCCGGCGCTTCTGGCGGGCTGCCACGATTTTCTTCTGGCGGGCCATCAGGGCGTTCTGGCGCTTCTTCTTGGTGGCCGCCGGCACGTCATCCGCCAGCTCGTGGGCCGAGGTGCCTTCCTCGTGCGAATACGTGAAGACGCCGACGTGGTCGAAGCCAATCTCGGCAATGAAGCCCTCGAGTTCGGCAAAGTCCCCGGCCGTTTCGCCGGGGAAGCCGACGATGAAGGTGGTGCGCAGGGCGACGTTCGGGATGCGGGCCCGGATGTTTTCGAGCAGCCGGACGTACGACTTGCGCGTGCCGGGCCGCTTCATCCGTTTGAGCACGGCGTCCGAGGCGTGCTGCAGCGGCAGGTCGATGTACTTCACCACCTTGTCGAGGCTGGCGATCGCTTCGATCACTTCGTCGGTGATGGTGGTGGGGTAGAGATACAGCAGGCGGATCCACTCGATGCCGTCGACGCCGTTCAGCGCGCGAAGCAGCTTCGGCAACGCGCCGCGTTCGCCGCGGTCGATGCCGTAGAACGTGGAGTCCTGCGAGATCAGCAGCAGTTCCTTCACGCCCTGCGCGGCGAGCTGGTGCGCTTCCTGGACGATCGACTCGACCGGCCGGCTGCGATAGTGGCCGCGCATTTTCGGGATGATGCAGAAGGCGCACTTGTAATCGCAGCCCTCGGCAATCTTGACGTAGGCGTAATGGCCGGGAGTGACGCGCTTACGAGGGGTCGACGCATCATACAAATAGGTTGGGAGGTCGACCCCGAAGACGGGAGTTGCCTCTGCCGGCCGGGAAGATAAATCGACGGGTCGGGAGAGGCCATTCTTGCCGGGATCACGGCGGTAGAACGCCATGGGCGCGAGACCGGATCCCGACGCGGAACTTCCTCCCGACGGTGACACACCTCCCGACGACAGGTGCCCTCCCGACAGGGCGGCAGTGAAACCCTCGACCTCACCCGTGCCGAGCACAGCGTCGATCTCTGGAATTTCCTTTTTCAGCTCATCCCGGTACCGCTCCGCGAGGCAACCCGTGACGATCAGCCGGCGTCCTGCCGCCTGTCGTTTAAGCTCGGCCATCTCGAGGATGGTGTCGATCGATTCCTGCTTGGCGCGGTCGATGAAGGCGCAGGTGTTCACCACCAGCACGTCGGCCTGCGACGCGTCGGCGGTGATCTCGTGCCCGTCCTTCTCGGCCATGCCGAGCATGACCTCGGAGTCGACGAGATTCTTGGGGCAGCCCAACGATACGAATCCGATCTTCATTGCGAACTACCCAGTCTAACAGGAGATCAAGAGATCAGGAGAAACGCTGGGCTTCTTTTCTCCTGGTCTCGCGTTACTCCTGAGCTCCTCCCTATGGGTAGATCCGGTAGAGCATGCGCGGGTAGGGGATGGTCTCGCGGACGTGCTCCAGCCCGCAAATCCAGCTCACGCAGCGTTCGATGCCCATGCCGAAGCCGCCATGCGGCACCGAACCGTAGCGGCGCAGGTCGAGATACCACTCGAACGCTTCTTGCGGCAGGTCATGTTCCTTGATCCGCTGCAGCAGCAGGTCGAGATCGTCGAGACGTTGGCCGCCGCCGATGATCTCGCCGTAGCCTTCGGGCGCGAGCACGTCGACGCATAACGCCTTGTCCATCTCGTCCGGATCCGGCTTCATGTAGAACGCCTTGATCGCGGCGGGGTAGTGCGTCACGCACACCGGCCGATCGAACTGCTCCGACAGCACGGTCTCGTCGGTGCCACCGAGGTCACCGCCGACGACGAATGGCAGGCCCTTGTCGAGCAGGATCCTGGCGGCCTCGTCGTAGCGCAGCCGCGGGAACGGCGCCTTCACCGCTTCGAGCTTGCTGGTGTTGCGCTCGAGCGTCTTCAGTTCCTTCTGGCGGCGATCGAGCACGCGCGCAACGACCGACGTGATTAGCCCCTCAGCGAGCGTGATGACATCGTTCAGATCCGCATACGCCATCTCGGGCTCGACCATCCAGAACTCGGTGAGGTGGCGGCGGGTCTTGCTCTTCTCGGCGCGGAAGGTCGGGCCGAACGCGTAGACCTTGCCGAGCGCCATGGCGTTGGCTTCGTTATAGAGCTGCCCGCTCTGCGTCAGGTATGCCTTCTCGTGCTCGAAGTACTCCACCGGGAACAGCGTGGTCGTGCCCTCGCACGCCGCCGGGGTGAAAATTGGCGTGTCGGCGAGGATGAAGCCCTGGTCGTTGAAGAAGTCGCGGACGGCGCTGATGATCTCGTGGCGCACCCGCAGGATGGCGGCCTGGCGCTCGGCGCGGATCCACAGGTGCCGCCGATCCATCAGGTAGTCGACACCGTGTTCCTTCGGCGTGATCGGGTAGTCGTGCGCCGCGTTCACCACCTCGAGGCCGCTGGCGATCAACTCGAAACCGCCGGCCGCCCGCTCATCGGCGCGCACCGTGCCAGTGACGATGATGGCGCTTTCCTGGCTGAGGTGATCCGCCCTGGCAAACGTCGCCTCGTCCACGTCCTTCTTGCCCATCACCACCTGCAGGAAGCCCGTGCCGTCGCGGATCACCAGGAAGTGAATCTTGCCGCTCGACCGGCGGTTGTGCAGCCAGCCCTTGATGGTGACCGGCGAGCCGACGTGTTCGCCGATCTTGTTGATGTAGGTTTGATTCATCTTGTCTCTACTCGGGATCAGATCCGGACTGTCCCATCATTTCATCGCCAATATTGAGTAGCGATTCAAACCGTTCGCGCGCCTTGGCGGCGCGTTCCAGCACCGGGCGACGCTCGGCGGCAACCGCCAGTTCGAACATCCACGGGCCGTCGTAGCCGACCTTCTGGAAGGCCAGCAGCGTGGCGTCCCAATCCACCACCCCCTGGCCGGGCACCAGGTGATCGTCGCTGCGCCCGCGGTTGTCGTGCAAGTGCGTGGTGATCAGGTGGCCCGAACACGACTCGATGGCATCGACGACGTCGCCCATCAACCGGGCGTGACCGACGTCCATGCAGATGCCCAGGTCGCCGGCCTCGATCTCGCTCTCCAGCAGGCCCACCAGCGCGCCGGCCGTGGAGAGGGCATTGGGGATGACCTCGACCGCCAGCCTCACGCCGACGCCCGCGGCCAGCGGAGCGAGCTCTCCGAGGCTGCGCACCAGCGCCGGCACGTGATTGTCCTCGGGCCGGCCGTGGGGTTCCGGCACGCCGCAGTGGAGCACCAGCACCTTGTACGGCACCAGCGTCGCGACATTGAGTGCCGCCGTCGTTTCCTCGACGGCCCGCTTGCGCCGCGGTTCGTCGGCGGCCGCCAGCGTGTAGCCCTCGCGCCAGCTGCCCTTGGCGTACTCGGCCGCGATCGGCCCGTGACAGGAATGCAGGGTCAACCGGGTGTCGTCGAGCCACTCGGCCAGGGCAAGCGCGGCGCGGCGGTCGCGGTAGTCGAAGTGATCGCGCGCGGCAAACACCTCGACGGCCTCGAACCCATGCGCGGCAATCTCGACCAGGTGGTCGCGATCGAGACGGTCGTTCAGGTAAAGATGGGTTGATATACCAAACACGGTAGTTTCGTCAGGCCCAGGCCCCAGGTCCCGAGCCCCACGCCTATGTTACAGCCACTCCCCGAGCAACTCCTGCAGGCGGGCGAAGCGCGGGTACTTCGCCAGGTTGGCCTTCACGTGGCTGAGCGTGCGCGGGATGTACTGGATGTAGACCGTGTTGTTCCGCCCGGTGGTCATGTAGCCGAAGGTGCCGAGCGCCTTGAGGTTGCGCTGCAGCGCCATCAGGTCGAACCGGCGGCGGAACTCGACCTCGTCCTGCGCACGGCGCTCGCCCTGCAGGGCCAGAAAGAAGGCGATCAACTCGTCGACTTGCGGCGCGGTGAGGTCGACGTACGAGTCGCGCAGCAGCGACGCCAGGTCGTAAGTGTCGGGGCCCATGCGGGCATCCTGGAAGTCGATGATGTAGAGCGACCCGTCGTGCAGCATCAGGTTGCGGCTGTGATAGTCGCGATGGCACAGCACGCGCGGCTCGCCCGCCAGCTCCTGGACGATCGCCGCCCACTCGCCGCGCAGCGCGTCGCGCTGCGCTTCGTTCAGCACCGCCCCCTTGTAAGCGAGCAGGTAGTGTTTGACGAAGAACTCGAGCTCCCAGGTGAGCTTCTCCACGTCGAAGGCAATCTGGTACGGCGGATAGGCCGGCGAGCGCAGCGCCTCGGCCCGCTGCTGCATGCGGGCAATGAACGAGACCGCCTGCCGGTAGAGCGCGGCATGCTCCGCCGGCGAGGCGACGCCGAGGTGCGCCTGCAGGGTGACGTCGCCCAGGTCTTCGAGCCCGAGCACGCCCAACTCGTCGGAGTGATGCAGGATGGCCGGTAGCGGCACCGGGATCTGCTGCAGCAGGCGGGCCACCGCCACGAACGGCATCTTCGCAAATTCAATCGGGCCCTGGTGCAGCGCCAGCACGATGGGCTTCTCGCCCTTCATCAACACGCGGAAGTAACGGCGATCGGAGGCATCACCGGTCAACGGCATGACAGTGGTGGCGCGCGGCGCGAGGCCGTGCAGGACGAGGTATTGCTGGAGTCGTGGGTCCACGATGCTTAAGTGAAAAGTGAAAGGTTAGAAGGGTACGGCGACCAGCTTATTGTCGCGCATAACGAGCGAGCATTCGACATGACGCGCGCCCGACGGCACGGTCACGGCGTCGGCCACGATGCAACGGGTGAGTGATGCCCGGGCGCCGATGCGGACGTGGTCCCACAGGATCGTGTCGACTAACGACGCATCCGGCGCGACGACGCAGTCACGGCCGCGGTCCGGCGGCCGGCCTTCGCGGGCGGCCAGCTTCAATGCCGTGGCCAGGTAATCGCGCGGCGTGCCGATATCGAAGAACTCGGCTGCGGTGCGCATCACACGCAGGCTGCCGGGCCGTTGCGCGATTAAGTCCGGATACATCCCATGCACCGTCTCCGATCGGCAGTCGGGACTGACTCCGGCGAAGGCCGCGGCGTTGACCGCCTGGACCCCGATGAAATGAAACGCGCCCGGCTCCCGGCCGAAGCCGCGGACGATGCCGGCGGCATCGGCAATGATGCCGTTGTATCGTGGGTCGCCAGCCACGACGGCCATCGTGACCAACGCATTCGTGTCGACGTGTTGTGCGGCCAGGGCGCCGAGGTCCACGTCCGCGAGCGTGTCACCGTTGACGATCAGGAAGCGGTCGGCTTCGAGCAGAGGCAGCGCGCGGGCGGCACCGCCCGCCGATCCCAGGACTTCCGTTTCCCACGAGTAACGCACCGCCAGCCCCAGCGCCGAGCCGTCGCCGATCTCGCGCGCGATCGTGTCGGGGCGATGGTGCAGGTTCAGGACCACGTTCCTGACGCCAGCGGCGCGTAGCGAGCGCAGAAGGCGCACGGCCAGCGCCTCGCCGGCGACCGGCAGCGCGGCCTTGGCGCGGGTGTGAGAGAGCGGTTGCAGGCGCGTGGCGAGCCCGGCGGTGAGCACCAGCGCGGGCCAGCGCGACAAGTCGATCATTCGGAGGCGATGGTGGGCATGCCGGCAAACACCATGTCGGGCCCGGCCAGGCCCTTGGCGTCGCGATGCTGGAGGAACAGGAAGCGGTAGGAATCGGTGATGTAATCGGCCGGCCCCTTGCCGAGGGCGCGCGCCGTGGCGTGAATGGCGGCTTCGCCGCCCTCCAGTTCCACGAACACGCCGACCGGCGTTTCATCCACCGCCATCACCACATCGTCGGCCTCGAACTCCTCCCGGTACTTCTCGTAGCGGAACCAGATATGGAGGCCGAGGCTCTCGAGAATGGCGAGCAGCGCGACGCCATCGGCGACGACCGTCTCGTGTTCCTCGCGAACCTTGATCACGCCGGGCAGGAGGGGACCCTTGAAGGTGAGCAGGCTCTTGCCGCCTTCCGATCGCACGCGCAGCGTCGAGCGCTGGATGCGGAGCGTTTCGTCTTCGGTGTCGAGCAGGGCATCTTCCTGGAGCCGGCGGCCGTGGAGCGGTGTGGCGCCGAGCGCGAGAATCTTCGTTCGTGCCTCTTCAGCACTACTGAAGCGAAGCTTGATCTCGCGCTCGAGCGCCATTAACTAGTCCTTGCGGACAGTGAAAAACTGCTCCTGGCCGCCGCGCATCACGAGCAGGAACGCGGTGCCGCCCGACGGCACCTGGCCCAGTGCCCGACCGGCGTCCTGAGGCGTGCGCACCGGACGGCGGTTGATCTGCGTGATGATGTCGCCGGCGGTCAGGCCCTGGCGGAACGCCGGGCTGCCGGGCTCGACTTCGGAAATCACCACACCCTGGGTATCGGCGGGGGCGCGCATGCGCCGGGCGACTTCCGGCGTGAGGGCGGTCAGCGTGAGGCCGAAGCCCTGCGACGACTGTTCATCCGGTTCGGTGGCGGTCGTCTCGCGGGCCGCGGTGCGGTCGGTTTCCTCGTCCAGGTTCAGCTCGCCGACCGTGACGTTGATGGTCTGTTCCTGCCGATCGCGCATGACCTTCACCGGGACCGTCGTGCCCGGCCGGGTGTTGACGACGGTGGCCACCAACTGGTCACGATTCCTGATCTGGTTGCCGTTGAACTCGACGATGACGTCGCCCGGCTGGATGCCGGCCTTTGCCGCCGGCTGGCCGCGCGTGACGACGCTGACCAGCGCGCCGCGGCGTTCCTTCAGGCCGAACTCGGCGAGGGCTTCGGCCGGCACGGCGGTCACCTGCACGCCGAGCACGCCGCGCGTCACCTTGCCGGTGCGCAGTTGCGGAATCAGCTCGCGGACGCTGTTGATGGGAATGGCGAAGCCGATGCCGATGTTGCCCTGCTGACGCGCATCGGTGTAGATGGCGGTATTGATGCCGATCACCTCGCCGCGCGCGTTCAGCAGCGGGCCGCCGGAGTTGCCGGGGTTGATCGCCGCGTCGGTCTGCAGCACGTCGGCGAATCGCTGCGAGGCGACCGGCAGGTTGCCCGCGCGCGTCGCGCTGACCACGCCGACGCTGACCGTGTGGCCGAGCCCGAAGGGGTTGCCGATGGCCATGACCCAGTCGCCCGGCTCCATCTTCGACGAGTCGCCGAACTTGACCTCGACCAGGTCCTTCTTGGCCTCGACCAACTGGATCAACGCGCTGTCGGTCAGCGGATCACGGCCGACGAGCCGGGCTTCGTGATAGATGTCGGTGTCTTCGTCGAAAAAGCCAACCTCAATCTTGGTGGCGCCCTCGACCACGTGGTTGTTGGTGAGGATGAATCCGTCTTTACTGATCACAAAGCCGGTGCCGGCGGCCTGCGTTTCCTGTTCGCGCGGGCGCTGGCGCTGCTGGCGGCCGCCCTGGCCGCCGCCGAAGAAGCGCTCGAGCAGGTCGTCGCTGCCGCCACCAC
>ERZ1292640.3623-Hain-H43-02um-R1-3623-length-11988-cov-6_pt1 | contig 11988 bp, 11 predicted proteins | sample MGYA00564404_ERZ1292640 | MGnify/ENA primary metagenome ERZ1292640 (study PRJEB36523, sample SAMEA6512636) | groundwater metagenome | collected 2019-01-08 | study: AquaDiva: Metagenomics assemblies of 32 groundwater samples | reverse complement strand
AAGGGATCCCCGCCCGACTACGTCGTTCGGGCGGGCCGTACAGCGGGACGGGGCGATATGTAATCCCTTCAAGGAATCTGAACCGTCTTGATGAGATGGAAAAAGACTTCTGCAATCGCCACAACTCCCGAAAAACACGGATTTTTTATGACGCGCAGAGCTCGTTAAGCTGGTCTTGAACCGTCGAATCTTACGGACTTGACACTCACGCGGAAACTCGTAACTTGAGCATGGTACAATTTCGATAGAGGACATTGCCATTATCCTCGATCCTTGGTGCTAAGTCTTTCGACCGACGATGGTACGACCAGGTTCCTCACGGCCCGCGATTTTCCTTTCTTCGCTTTGCTCCTTTGGTGCAGTTCTCATCCTGAACCTCATCGATCTCTCGCTAGGTTCTGCCCTTCAGCAAGAAAAAGAATTTGAAGAGCGCCGCCTGAGAATGGTACAGACGCAAATTGCCGAGCGAGATATCTCAGATCTCGCTGTTCTTCAGGCGATGCGGCGTGTTGCGCGACACCAGTTTGTTCCACCGGATCTCGTCCGCGAAGCATATGAAGACCGTCCGCTGCCGATCGGTTATGGTCAAACGATCTCTCAGCCGTACATCGTCGCGCTGATGACTGAATTGTTGGCGCTGAAGAAAAGCCACAAGGTGCTCGAGATTGGAACGGGATCAGGGTATCAAGCTGCAGTTCTCGCGGAGATTGTCGATTCAGTCTGGACCATAGAGATTGTGCAACCGCTTGCGAAATCGGCTGAAGAGCGACTGTGGAGATTGGGGTATGGGAAGGTGCAGGTGCGTTGGGCTGACGGCTATTATGGTTGGCCAGAGCACGCCCATTTCGATGCGATCATCGTCACCGCTGCTGCTGAGCACATTCCTCCGCCGTTGATCCAGCAGCTTCGGGATGGCGGCCGGATGGTGATCCCGATCGGTCATCCCTTCTTCGTTCAGAATCTCGTGGTCGTCGAAAAACGCGCAGGCAAGATTACGACGCACAGCATCGCGCCCGTCCGGTTTGTCCCGCTCACAAGACAGCAATGACACCTCGCCTTGCGTGGATCGTAGGATTACTCTCAGCCGCGCTCCTCGGATTTCAGTTGTCGCTGATGCGCATTCTTTCCTACGCGCAGTGGTATCACTTCGCGTATATGATCATCAGCGTTGCGCTTCTCGGTTTTGGCGTAAGCGGAACGCTCCTCTACCTCTTTCGATCTTCTCTTCTTCGAAGGGCAAATCTCGCCGTTGGAGCGGCAACCAGCCTCTGCTCTCTCTCGCTGGTTCTCTCACCGCTGCTCGTGTCACAACTCTCGCTTGATCCCTTCTTCATGGTTTGGGATCCTGTGAGGTTCTGGCAGTTGCTTCTCTTTTACATTGTGGCGTTTCTTCCGTTCTTCTTCGGCGCCACGGTCGTCGGTCTTTCTTTTGTCATTCATCCCGATCGGGTGGGGCGACTCTACTTCTCGAACCTCATTGGGTCGGCAATCGGTAGTCTTGGTGCGGTTCTTCTGATGGAGTGGGTTTATCCTCACCATCTCCCATACGTGATGGCACTCGTCACGGTTCCGGCGATCGTGCTGGCAGCGTACGGTCTCGGACGAACACGTGTGCTGCTGATTGGCATGCCTGTTCTCGTGATGGCGGTGTTTCTGATTGTGCCGCTCCCGCGCCTCGAACGATCACAATATAAGGGGCTGTCCAAGACTCTCTTACTGCCGGATGCTCGGATTGTGCACGAGAAGGTGAGTCCGCTTGGTGTGCTGGAAGTGGTGGAAAGCTCCGCGCTTCGTTATGCGCCGGGAATGAGCTTGTCGTATCAGGGAGCGATTCCCAACCAGCGTGGGGTGTTCAGCGACGGAGAATGGCTGGGATCAATCCTGGATGTGCGCGATACGTCTGCCCTGAGCATGCTCGAGCATTCGATTTTCTCACTGCCGTATCGGCTGCGGGAGCTGCCGCGAGCGCTCATCCTAGGGTCGGGAACGGGCAACGACATCCATTTAGCTTTACACAACAGCGCACAGTCTGTGACCGGCGTGGAGATGAACGGAGGATTGCTAGATCTGCTGGCTGAAGCGTACAAGGATGAATCGGCGGATCTCGTCCAAGACGAGCGTGTGAGCCTCGTCGTTGGAGAAGGTCGGTCATTCCTTGCGCGCCTGACTGACCCGTATGATGTCATCATTGTGCCTGTTCTCGACGGATTCGTCGCCTCAGCGGCGGGAACGCATGCTCTCTTTGAGAACTACCTGTTCACGGTCGAATCGTTCCAGACGATGATCGATCGGCTGACAGACAATGGGGTTCTTGTTGTTCATAGCTGGATGACGTTTCCACCGCGAAGTCCACTGAAGACCATCGGGATGATGTTCGAGGCAATGAAATCCATCGGGATCAAGAATCCCGAGCAACACTTCGCGGCGATACGAAGCTGGAACTCCTTTTGCGCTGTGACAAAGAAGGAACCCTTCACAGCAGGCGAGCTTCAGTCAGTGCGGAAATTCTGCGATGAGAATGCATTTGATTTGGTGTACCTGCCAGGGATTCAGCCGGGTGAAGTCAATCGATACCATGTACTGACGCCACCGTATCTCTACGAAGCAACGATGGCAATCATCAACGGTCAGGAACGAGAGTTCGCCGATCGTTATCCGTTCTCTATTGAACCGGCGACGGACAACCAACCGTACTTCTCGCATTTCTTTGAGTGGAAAAGACTTCCCGATCTGATGAAGGCGTACGGGGCGACGCAGGCGACGTTCTTTGAGCTTGGCTACGTTCTTTTGCTTGTAACGTTTGTGCAGCTCGCACTGCTGAGTTTCGTCTTCATCATTCTCCCTCTGCTCGTGAGACGTGTGCAGCGCCCCCCACGGGGAACGCTCCTGCAAACTATTCTTTATTTCGGTTCCATTGGATTTGGATACATGTTCGTCGAGATAGTGATGATTCAGAAGTTTGTTCTGTTTCTCGGCCATCCGGTCTATTCTGTATCGGTCATCATCGCTTCGATGCTGGTGTTCTCGGGAGTTGGGAGTTATGTTTCGGAACGATTTGCGGAACGCAGTTCCAAAATGTCACGGATCGCTTTCATTGGAATCATTCTGCTGTTGTCGCTGCATGCTGTCTTCCTTCCTCCGGTACTCTCAGCGCTCCTGCCCTTGTCATTCGGATGGCGACTGATTCTCTGTGCGCTTTTGCTCGCTCCACTTGCCTTTCTCATGGGCTTTCCCTTCCCGCTTGGCCTCAAAGCTATCTCACAACAATCTAGCTCGCTCGTCCCGTATGCCTGGGGTGTCAACGGATACTGCTCGGTGATGAGTGCAAGCATGGCTGTGCTGCTGGCGATTGAGCTTGGATTTGTTGTCCTCTTCATCCTGTCAATTCTCATGTACAGCTTGGCGGCACTTTTCTCCACCGCTCGCGCTCGAGGTCCCTTGGGCTCACCCTCTTTAGCCCGCTGAGTCGCCATCTTCCCATTTCCACAGCTTTTCGCAGAGACTTGACATTAAGTGCAAAAAACGTAACATTTGGCTGGTCGCAAGCCTCTGCGAGCCCAAGACCGTTCATTTCCATTCACCGGCTCGCTCACGCAATGTGCCGGGGGAATTCACCGGCTTGCTGCAACATATTTCTCATCCGACCAAGAGAACAGCACTTATCCCAACAAATCCACTGCTCGCCCACTTGTCCAGGGAGGTCTCCGTGCGAAAAGAGCGAAGGCTCGGTTTGGCGCTCTCGGGGGGAGGGTTCCGCGCGTCGTTTTTCCACATTGGTGTCCTAGCCCGACTCGCTGAGCTCGATCTTCTTCGACCCATTGAAGCCATCTCCACCGTTTCCGGCGGTTCCATCGTTGGCGCGCTGTACTATCTCCATCTGAAATGCCTGCTGGAGTCCGCTCCCGACAACAAGATTAGCCCACAAGCCTATGTCGACATGGTGAAGATCATCGAGGATCAATTCCTCGACGGCGTTCAGCATAACCTTCGCACGCGAGCGTATGCAGACTTCAGGAAGAACTGGAAGATGATCACGAGCGGGGGGTTCTCGAGAAGCGATCGGATGGCTGAACTCTACGAGGAGTTCTTCTACGATAGGATGTCACCGCATCCGCGCGTGTGCCTCCACGAGCTAAAGATCCAGCCTCCTGACGGTCCGAAGAATTTTTACCCGCGGAATGACAATAGATCCCGAAAAGCAAAGGTCCCAATGCTGATCATCAACGCGACGACGCTCAACTCGGGTCGCAATTGGCAATTCTCGGCTGTTGATGCGGGCGAGCACGAGCCGAAATCACGTGAGGAACGTAATCGATCCGATGAGTACGATAAGAGCGTTCTCTTCGAAGCAATTCGATACGATGACACATCGCTTCCCGAAAAATATCAACGTATACCACTCAGCATCGCCGTCGCTGCTTCAGCATGCGTGCCGGGAATTTTCCCTCCGCTGCCACTGACGGGTCTCTATCCAAACGTGATTCCGAAGCTTGTTGATGGCGGTGTTTTCGATAACCAGGGCATCTCAGCCCTCTTGTACGAAGGCTGCACAGATGTCATCATCAGTGACGCAAGCGGGCAGATGAATGATGAGAACAAGCCGGGGTCCGGAATCTTCAGCGTGGTCCCGCGAGCGAATAGCATCTTGATGGACCGTATACGAGATTCGGGATTTACTCTTCTGGACCACCTACGAGAGGCAGGAAAACTCCACACGTATATCAATCTGCACCTCAAAGAGGAGTTTGTTGTCGACAAACTCAAGCCGCGACAGACGAAGAAAAAGCCGGAAGACCTCGTTCCAGAACGCCCATCCTACAAGATCAACGGGCAAATTCAACTGCTGCTCTCTGCCGTGCGCACCGACCTCGACTCGTTTACGGAAGTCGAAGGCTGTTCACTGATGTCCAGCGGTTACGCGATGGCCGATCGAAAGATCCTCCCTTCTTGGCAAAACGCTTTCGGCTCCAACAAGAAGTTTGCTAAGGATCTCAAGCGTCAGAGAAGATCGTTCTGGCAGTTTGAGGACATTCGCTCATTCATGGAGGCGTCGGAGCCGGATGCAGATTACATGCGTCAGCTCACCGTGAGCCGTGAAAGGATGTTCAAGGCGTACCGCCTGAGGCGAGGCCTCATTTCATTGGGTTTGTTGATCGGGCTTATCGGTCTCCTCGGTCCTGCGGCATTGGTGGCGGCTCTCTGGTACGTCATCTCCGCATTTTCGCTGTGGAATATTGTGCTGGCGCTGGTGTTGGTGTCTCTCGCGACCGGAATTATCGCCGCAGGTATTAATGCGCGGTGGATCAAATATTTGTGGGAAGAGTTCGTGCTGCGATATGTCGTGACCGCTGCGGCTGCTCTCTTCGGATCGCTTGTCGCCAAGCTTCATCTGATGTGGATTGAGCCGAAGTTCCTGGCGTATGGGAAAATCAGTCGCCTCCGGCAGCGGTCGCGAAGGTGAAGGACGAGCCCGCTAACGCCGGGAATTGGCTTAGCAGCTGGAATCCGGCCTCGCGTTTTTGATTCTGGGCAGATATCGAGGTAGTGGACACCGTTGCGAAGTCACTCGAGCGCGTCGAGAGAACAGTCAATGGAAATCATTCGGGGCGATGTCATCGATTGAGCTATCTGTAGTTGGGATGTTTGATTGGGAGAAGAAAGCAGGGTTGGTAAGAGAATTCACGTGTAATCGCTGAACACACGCACGTCGCTGCAAAGGAGGTGATAACAATGAAACTGCTTGAATTGGGTGAGCTCTTCGCTCTTCCCATTCAGTCGGCCGTGAAAGCACAGAATCTTGCTCACCAAGAAACGCTGTTCTTCATAGATCAATTCGGCATCGAGGATGGTAAAGCGAGGAGCTTTCGGTTGAAGACAGAGCGGACAGTGGAGATGATCGATCCGAAAACTGGAAGTAGCACGCCCAGACTAGAGATTGAGCCGTTTGAACTCAGCATCCCACTCCTTGCGATGCTTTCACCTCCCGTGATGTCATTAAAGGAGATGAACGTTGAATTCGCCGTTGAGGTTGTGGAGCCAAAGACAGAGGATATCAAATCACCTTTGGTGCCATCGAAACTTATGGGAAAATCTCTTTCCTCATCAAGGTCTCTTCTGACGCCGTTAGGGCAGTCCAATCCTACAACGATGAAGGTGAACATGAAGATTGTGCGCGAGACGCCCGAAGGGATGGCTCGGCTGGGCGATCTGTTAACGGAACTGCTAAGCGGAAGGCCACAGTCGGCTGAGCAGCCGAAGAAAGGCGTTCCGGTAGCGAAGGTCCATGGGATTGGGAGTGAAACCGCGGCTATCCTTGAGGGGAGAGGTATTCACACCGCGACTGATCTCGTATCGGCTACTGAGACCAAGGAGGCTATCGATGTGCTCGCAAAGGCCGTTGGTGTATCGGCAAAACGAATCGTTGAATGGAGAGAGAAAGCAAAGCTGATGAAAGAACAACAACCTTAAATCCTGAAAGGAGATAAGCCATGGCAAACATTCCAGCAATACTGAGGGATTTACCTCTTGAGCATATCATAGGCGCGCCCTTGCAGGCGGCAATCAAGGCTCAAGCGCTGGCGGCGAGAACTACTGTGGACTTCATCAAGGACGTGGGCTTGAAGGCCGTCGCGGCGACTGACCTTGCCCAGACAGCACTGCCATCAGGTGCTACGGCGGACCCTGCCAAGGGCGACGACGCACCCGATGGCGATGCCACCAAGGGGTATGAAGCTCGATACGTAGAGTTCAAGTTCGATCGAATAGTGGAAGAGCAGCTGGTGATCCCGCCGGCTTCTGGATCGCCCGCGGGAACACCCTCGACAACAGCAACACGTCACACGCTCGTCCCTTCGCGGTTGACGGTTCCGCTCCTGTCCATTGTTCCGATTCCGTTCATTCGGGTCAGTGATATGAACATAAGCTTTGAGTACTCGATCAAGGATATTGCCACGTCGGAATCGAAGTCGGAGAAGAACGTAAGCGCAGAAGTAAAGGGAAAGTACTGGTTTGTCAGCGCGACCGTGAAGGGCAGCTATACAAATCAGTCCGTGAACAAGCGCGAAACGGATCAACGAGCAACGCTCAAGATCACCGTCAACGCTGTGCAGGACAGGATGCCCGAGGGGCTCTCCAAGGTTCTGGATATGCTCCACGAGAACATGAAGGTAGTACCGTTGTCTTCCGGATCGGTGATTGCTCTTCCTCCACCGCCTTCGAGCTGATCCCGGAAGTTTCAGTTTCCGGTGTGCCTGCTATTCACGATTAACGGTGAGGGAGACACAAGCTCGTCTCCCCCCAGTCATTGTGTTCTTGAAAGGGGGTAGCTATGCCTAACGAGTCAGAGGGGATCAGCTTGGCAGCGGTCGTTAATGGGCTCCTCCAGGCGCTGAAAGACGCGAAACACGCGGGAGATCTCGAAAGCGCACGTCTGGCTGAAGTCTATAAGAATGAGAAAGGCCTCTCGTCGTTTGCTGTTCCTGCATTTGCGGTCTCTGATGTGGAGGTGGAGCTGAAATGTTCGGTCCTCGAGCCTCCTTCAGATGCCGTTGCGAAAGGGCAACCAGGGGCCTTGAAGGTCATTGTTTCCTCCGACCGCCTCAAGGGATTGGAGCCTCATCAAATCAGCCTGCTGAAATTCAAGATCAATGCGGTCAACTTACGGGTTTTCGAAGAGCCCGAAGAGTAGAATCTATTGGAGATGGGCGCCAGATGATAACACGTGAAGCTGTGATTCGCAATGCCAGAGACTATCTGAATGTCCAAGTATGGACACCTCTTGTGGACAGCGCAGTGTTTAATCCTGCCATTTCCCATCACACATTTCATAGCGCGTTCACGATTGGCGAGGAAAATCAAGCAACAAGAACGTCCCGGATGAGAGAGTACGCCGTTATTCCCTATGTTTACGGCGGGTTTGACACAAGGACGGGATTCTCAGGTAGGGTCGCCGCTTGTGTCTGCCCGGGAGGTTGGGACAAAGCGTCGGGCGACGGGACAAAGCACTGGTATGATTCTGCTGCCGCTGATCTGCCTGGACACGGGTATGCTGATAGGGTGCCTCGAACGTTGGCGGGGATCGATTGTTCCGGCTACGTCTCACGCTCTTGGGGTTTGGCCGGGAAAGAGAACACGAGTTCTCTCCCGACCCTCTGCCTCAGGATTGGTAGGAATGATCTGAAGCCGGGCGACATCTTGAATCGCAGGAGGAATCATGTCCGGCTCTTTGATCGGACTGACGGGGGCGATCGCGTAGTGGTGTACGAAGCCGCTGGCGGAGGGCGCACGAGGCCTTTTCGGCATGATGATGAATTCGGACGCGTGGTTCACCATTCGATACCATGGGACCCCCGCTATGTTCCACTGTCGTCATTTCCTCAGTTCTCAGATCTAAGTCCTGGACCGGCGACCTACCGAGCGGAGGCATTCGAACAACTGAGCATTAGCGTGCGTTGCAGGGGGAGCGGGGATGTTGAAGTCCTCTCGATGGGCGTCGATGGGCAATCGATGCCTTTTACGATACGACGTTTGGGGGACGCGATTGAGACCAGTTGTAGATCGTCTGCGACGTTCGCGAGTGGTAGGCACACGATAGAGGTTGCAGCTGTTAACCGCGTGGGAGGGCAGTCATTCCACGATCGGTTTCGTTGGGAATTTGATCTCGCTTAACGGGAATATCTAGAGCAATAAAGGGAGTGTAATCATGATAACAGAAGAAGCTAAGAAACTGATTGAGCGCGTTGTGAACGTCTTCGAGACAGGAACGCCTCAAGGAAGATATGACAAAGTCACGATCTATCCTGATGGAAAGGACAAATCGCTGCAAATCACCTACGGACGCAGCCAGACGACGGAACAAGGGAACCTCGTCAAACTCATCAGGCAGTATGTCGACAACGAAGGCGTTTTCGCAGAGAGCTTCGCTCCGTATCTCGCTCTCATCGGAAAAAAATCCTTGGTGAAAGACGAGAAGTTCAAATCGCTCCTCCGGAGAGCTGCTCGCGAAGATGAGAACATGCGCCGGACACAAGACACCTTTTTTGATTTGCTCTACTACCAGCCGGCGTTTCAGTTCTTTGACACGAATCGCTTTACCCACCCTTTAGGTCTTCTGGTGATCTACGACAGCTACATTCACTCCGGCAGGGTGCCGGATTTCTTGAGAAAGCGATTCGGGGAATATCCTCCCTCTAAGGGAGGAGATGAAAAGAAGTGGATGTCGTCGTATGTCGATATCCGGCATCAATGGCTGAAGTACCATTCGGATCCTCTCCTGCAGAAAACAGTGTATAGAACGCAGTGCTTCAAAGACCAGATTGCTGCCGAGAACTGGGATCTTGACAAGCGGCCGATCGTGGCTAATGGTGTGGCTGTCGAAGTAACGTGAAACAATCCTCTTGAGATGAATTGATTGGACCACATGGAAAGAGCTTCATAAAGACCTGACTTTACAGGCGAGTCTTCAACAAGAAGGAGGTACGCCATGCTTGACATTCTCGATGCCATTATTGCCACGGCGGCTGTGGCACTGGGTCTCAGCCTGATCGTGCAGGCGATCCAGCAAATTCTTAAACAGTGGTTGGATTGTAAGTCCAACTACATGCGATTCCAGCTGCTGGCAATGTTCAACTCGGCTCAGACGACATCGTCCTCCGGCAAATTCAGTGGCCTCAAGCGGATCACCAAGATGGCGGAGGAGGTTGACGAGCGCGCACAGAGCATCGTCGATCAGCTTGAAGGGGCTGTGAAAAGCTTTGGCTACAAAGACCTTGAGCTCCTCGAAAAGATGAGCGTCGAGGACATGAAGCGCATCGTCGGATCGCTCCCGATGTTTGCGAAAGCCAAGGAGGAGTTCAAAAAGGTTGAGAAGGAAATCGAAACATGGTTCGAGATCACCATTCGGGCATTCCAAGACTTGTATGAGCGACGGATGAAGCTGTGGTCCTTCATCATCAGCGCGGTGGTCGTTGTTGTTCTCAACGCGAACCTTCTGGAAGTCTATAGAGAGTTTTCGACGAATAAAACTGTTCGGGATGCGGCTGTTGTCATGGCGGAGAAATTCGTCGCAATACCGCGTGACTCTCTCCTTGTTAAGGAAAAAACCGATGCCGGCGAATCAACGTATGTCGTCGCCAAACCAGATTTGCTCATCGTAGCAGAAATTCAGAAATCGCTTTCGGACATTCAGGAGGTCGCCGGTTCAAAGACATTTCAGATGTTCCGGTGGACCAAGGAACGCCGTGCTCCGTTATTCAGTGAAGGTCTGAGTCCCCAGTGGTTTAGAAGCTGGATCAAGGCAATTCTTGGTTGGCTCTCGATGACCTTGCTGGTGAGTCTCGGCGCGCCGTTTTGGTATGACCTTCTGAAAGCCGTGATGGGGATAAAGGAGAAAATGAAAAAGTAAAAAGGAAAAAAGTGAGAGGATGAGGGAATGAGGGGATGAGGGGATGAGAGGGAGAGAGAATGAGAGGGAGAGTGGAAGAGTGGATGGAAAGCAGCAGTTATGAATAGGAGGAAAATCCATGGCACGGCCAGGAGAACGAACAGATATTGAGCAAAAGATCGAGTGCGTTGCCAACCGGATTGTCCGCGGCAAGCTCGCCAAAAACAATCGGGAAGTGAAGGTCTATCGGGTGAACAGAGACCTCGCCGTGCTCGCCTCTGCTCTTGGAAGCGCGGGCATCGGTCATCCCATCTTAGCGGTGTTAGGTGATCAGGGAGAGACTCCGGCGCTGTCAGCAGCGCTCACGAATTTCGCGGGATTGCCGATGTGGATCTCTATCGTTGCGGGAATGCTGTATGTCGCTGTGTTGCTCGGTAGAAGGTATTATCAGTCGGGCGACATAGAGAAGAAGGCCATCCAGTCGCTCGCCGCGTTTGAGGTTTTCGATCGGCTTGAGGCTCAACTTGCAGGAGCGCTTGAGTTGAAGGAGCCGCTGTCGCAGCTGAGCTCGCTTCATGAAACTTCCGTGACGCTTGAGGTCAACTACAAGAATGTATTGCCTGACACAAAACGCTGCAAGCAGGCGATCCAGGAATTCAAGAATGACTTGATCAACGAGAAATCGAAGTTCTGGAGTTCTCGCATGCCGAAAGTGGAAAGGAGAAAACGCTAATGCAAAAGTACAATCCGATGTTCGAGCAAAAGGTTAAAGCAAAGGTGCGCGCGGAGCTTGTTCTTGATAAGAACAACAAACCAATCTTTGTCCCCGTCGGCTCGCTACGACACTACAAGGTCAAGCTCCGTCTCGACACAAAGAACCCGGAGGTAGAACGCGTTGTCTATCGGCTTGATCCCACGTACTACGATCCTGTCCGGGAGGCGACGGATCCTGAGAACGGCTTCGAGATCGAGACAACGACCTACGGTGACTATCCCTTCATTGTCGATGTTCAACTCGGCGCTGAAACGATACGCCAAGAATTGCATCTTTCCGATCTCTTGGAGGAGGCATACGCAAAGGTGAAATCCAGCGAGATCAAGCGGGCATTGAAAGAAATCGAAGACCACTAGAACGTGCAGAGGAGAGCCGGCATGGCGAACGAATTGTGGGAGACGATTGGAAAGTAAAAATGAAAAATAGAAAGTGAGATGTGAGGCGTGATATGTGGGAAGGTGAGGAGGCGAGCGGGAGAGGGTGAGACGAGGAGAAAGGCAGAGGAAATGAAAAACGAAAAAGGAAAAAGTGGAAATTGGCAACTCCGCAGAACAACTTGGCGACTTGGAACCTGAAGCTTCAAACTCCAATCTCTGAACTGGAAACCAACTATGCCACCTATTAACCCGCTTGCAGCAAAAGAATGTGTGAAGGAAGCATTGAAGCGCATTGCGGACTTCTCGGGGGATATTGAGAGCTTCACCTTCAACCACTGGCACGAATTCCATAAGACGGTCTTTATCAATGCTGTTGCTGTCTGTGTGAGAAAGAAAGGAAGCCGAATTGTTCTCAACGAGGGCATGCTCAAGAACTTCGAGAACATCGGTGAGTT